>JAEEGK010021532.1_pt1 | contig 13616 bp, 6 predicted proteins | sample 8958771 | NCBI WGS metagenome assembly JAEEGK01 (sample SAMN16246547, study PRJNA631951) | gut metagenome | biome: gut microbiome; feature: rumen; material: SC-attached | host: Bos | place: Iran: Karaj | collected 2018-10 | reverse complement strand
CAATCCCCAATCCCCAATCCCCAATCCCCAATCCCCAATCCCCAATCCCCAATTTTATTATAAATTTTATTATAAATTTTATTTTTTTATTTTATTTTATTTTATTTTATTTATATTATAATATTAATAATAAATAATTAATTTATAAAATAATTAATTTAATTTTTTATACAAATTCCATCAACAATGACACTAAAATTTTTAATTCCATTAAGTTCACTAAATTGATTTTTGGCCACATTAAATTTATAAAATTTAAAAATTTGTTCATTTTCCAAAAAATCGGGCGCATTATTAATACAAGTTAATAATTCAATATAATCTTTTTCAACATCATAAGTATAAACAGCTTTTAAATCAAATCTTCCATAATTTCTAAACAAAATAATATAATTTTCACACGAACAATTATCAATAATTTTCAATATTTGTTCTCTATAATCTTTATTTGGAATTCCAGCTAAACAAACTTCAGCAATTGCTTTTTTTATTGAGTTTTTATTTGACATTTTATTATATTTTACGTTTTTAACTTTTTTATTGGCGATTTTACTTTGTTCTCGAGTGATTTTCACCGGAATTCTTGTGCTAATGTGAGAATAATTAGAATTTATTGTTGTGTTGTTTGTTAAATTTGATAAATTATTCGCTGGTGTTGAAAGATTGTTTGATTTTGCTGTTGAAGGACGAATTTTATTTTTGTTGTTTTGTGCTGTTATTATTATTTTTTTTGTGTTTGCTGTTGTTGGACGTTTTTTTATTTTGTTGTTGTTGTTGTTTAGTGAAAAATCTGATTGTAAATTAGTGTTGTTTTTGTTTGTAATTTTTGGCTTTGAACGAGAACGATTTTTTTGAATTCTTTCTTCTAATTGTTTGAGTTTTTTTTGTTTCATTTCGTCGAAATGCTTTTGTTGTTGTTTTCTTTCTGAGGAATTTTTACAATCATCGACGTAAATGATGTTGTTGTTACTGTTGTTGTGGTTGTTGTTGTTGTTTGAATATCGAGGGTTTGAATAGAGTGAATTAAATCTATCGGAAAGTTTTTCTTGTTTTTTTGTGTTTTGGTTGTTGTATTTTTTAAATGCATTTAAGTTTTCTTGAATGGTTTTTTCATGTTGTGGGTCATCTTTTAATGTGTAAATGAAATTTTTATTATTATTGTAATTATTATTATTATTATAATTATTATTGTTATTATTATAATTATTATTATTATTATTATTATTATAATTATTATTATTTGTACTATTTTTATTATTATTAGATAAATAAGAAGAAGATTTTTGTGTAGATTTTGAATTTTTATTATTATGAATTAGATTATTATTAGTATTATATTTTTTTAAATAACTATAATTATTTGGTATTTTATTTGGACTTTGAGAAATAATATTATTTCCGTATCTAGATAATGAATATAATGATTTATGTGATTTATTTAAATTTTTAAAATTATTATTTTTATTTGAAAATGAATTATTATGTTTATTATTATAAATATAATTAAATGAATTTTCAATTATATTTTGAATTGAATTATTATTATGAATATTATTTTTTTTGTTTAGATTTGAATTAATATTTTCAATTAATAATTTTTTAAATTTGTTTTTATATTCATTGTATTTTTCTTTTGATTCATTATTTTTAATATAATTAAAAAAGCAAAATAAAGTATTTTCATAAATTTTTTTATAATTTATATTATTTGTATTATTATTATTATTTTTATTACTACTAAAATTATTATAATCATTTTTATTATTAATACTTTTAAAATTTTCTTTTTTATTGAATTTGTGATAGTTATAAACTTTTTTCTTAATAAAATTTTTATTTTTATTGAAATAAATTGATGTATAACAATCTTTAGCTATTTTCATTTAATATTTAATTAAAATAATTTTAATTTATTTTTAATAAAAAATAAATAATTAATTATTAATTAAATTCTAATTTCATCTTCAGATTTTCCACTCCATAATATATAATTTGTTTTTAATAATCTTATTATTTCTTTTATGTTTGGTGGTAAATTTTCCATTGTGATTTTGTAATTATAATTTTTAACTATATTTTTTTGTTCTTCTTCTTTTTTTTCTTCTTCATTTTTTTGTTCTTCATTTTCTTTATTTTCTTCATCATTTTTTTCTTCATTTTTTTTTTCTTCAGTTTTTTTTTCTTCTGGTTTTTTTTCTTTATTTTTATCATCTTTTTTTTCTTCGACTTTTTCTTCTTTTTTTTCTTCATTTTTTTCTTCTTCGATTTTATTTTCTTCTTTTTTCTCATTTTCATTTTTATTTTCATCTTCTTCATTTTTATTTAATTTATCTAACAATTCTTTCACATTATTCATCGCTTTTTCTTTATCATTACAAATTTCATAATAAAAAACACATTTTCCCAATTCTAATAATAAATAATTTTCATTAAATTTATCTAAGTATTTCGCTGATAAATTTTCACTTTCATTAACAATTTCAAAAAAAGTTTTTATTAATTTTTCTTTAGTTTCTTTATTCATAATAAATTGTGCTTTGTATCTTATAAAATCACATTTTAATTTATTTATAAAAACTATTGATTCAAAATTTTTTGCATAATTTTTTTGACTTTCAATTTGTTCTAAAAAATCATTACATATTGAAATATATTTATTATAATGTGGTAAAAACAATTGATTTATTAATTTATAATGAGAAGAATTTCTTTTTTTTTCTTTGTGTTGAATATCTAATAATTTTATTAATTTTTTTCTTTCAGTATTTAATAAACATTTATAACCTTCAATTAAGACATTAAATTCTTCTTGTTCTAAAAATTTTTTTTGAGATAAAAAATATTTTGAAACATTTATAATTAAATCATATTTTTCAGCTCTATGATATAATGAAGATAATGAACATAAATCTCTATTTGAAAATTGAGAAAAATCTATTGAATTATTATTTTCATTTGAACTCATTTTTTATTGTTATATTATTATTATTATATTATTATAAATTAAGTTATAATAATAATTAATAAATATTATTATTATAATTATTATTATTTATTTATTTTTAATTATTATTATAACATTGATTTAAAATAAATATAAAAATGAACATTTACTTCAATAATGATAATAACAATAATCAAAACATTAATAACAATAATAACAATAATAATAACAACAATAATGAAGATCAATTAAACGATAGTAATAACGAAGAAATGCAACGTCTCAATCCAAATCAAGACAACAAAAATAAGAAAAAAGATAATTTTCAAAATTATGACTTAGCAGAAGGTCATGAAGCAGATATGAATGATAAACTCGATGAACAAAACTCAAAAATAACTGTGGCATATAAGAACAGTATAGAATTTGATATGAGCACACGTAAAAGAGAGGTTCGTATGAAAAAGGGAGACAAAGTAGAAATGGAAAAGATGCGTCGATGGAGGGTGAAAATTAATAATATATATATCACCCCTTTACAAAAAATGATAGACCCCTTTCTTCAGTTTACGATAGGTGGTAATTTTGCGGTGAACGTATATAAAAATAAAAAAGGGGATACCTATAAAATAGCTACTGGAAAAAGAGGGTATACTGATAAAACAGAGGTTATTGAAAATGTTAATACTCCGCAAGAGGATGGCTCAGGTGGGAGAACCCCTTTTAATAAGGTGATTGAAATTGAGATGAGAATGAGCTATAGTCAAATTAATAAACAAAAGATTATGATTGAACTTTGGGAACATAATAATTTTTGGATGAATGAAATTCATTGTTATTTAACTCTTCCGTTAATTGATATTGTGAATGGAAATTATAATGTTGGAGAATATATGAAAAAAAAAGAAAAAGGAAGAAAGATGCCTGTTCCTTTTGCCTATGTGGAATTTAATTGTTTGTTTCAAGAAATTTGGGATTTTAATCTTTATTTTTTGAATTGGAAAGCTTCATATTTATTAAATCCTAAAAGAAAAAATCAAGCTAATAAAAAATTGCCTTCTACGAAATTAAAAATTGAATTGATTAATAGTGTAGGTGGTAATTTACATAATACTAGTACTAGTGAAGTTATTGAAAATTCAGCGACACCAATTTGGACCTCTTTTGATGATAAAATATTGTTTAGGGGAACTACATCTGAATTGGAAAATAATGAAGTGAGAATTACTTTATTAGATACTTCGAGTTTAATTAATAAAACAATTTCATCTAAAGTAGTAGGTTTAAGAGGAGTAATTGATTTTGAAAAATTAAAAACTGAATTAATGATTCATGATAAAGATTACGGTGAAAACTATCCAGTAATTGTGCAAGGTTTTGTAACATTAGAAAGCAAACCTCGTTACAAACAAACAGGTCAAAATGTAATGTTATTTTCAAATAAAAAATATTTAGTTATAAAAATAATGCGAGTTGAAAACATAAGACCAGCAGAAACAAGAGGAATAGTAGATAGTTTTATATCAGTTGAATGGAGTGGAATGAATCAAAGAACAAGAACCGTAAAAGAAAATAATAATCCTTCATTTAATGAATTTTTATATTTTCCTGTTCCATTACAACAAGAATGGTTAGATAATATAGAAGAAAATATATTAAAAATAAACGAAGAATTGAGCAGCAAAAATGAAGTTAGTTTCAATTTAATGATAGAAGGAGATGATAATACATATGATAACTTTGGTATAGGTTATTTTTATTTAAGTGAAATAAAAGGTGGTAAAAAAATGCAAGAAAAATATTTTGCTGAGGATTTGAAAAAGGAGCATAATTATCTTTCTGAAAAATACACAGGTAAAATTAAATTAGTAAGTGCATTTAGTCAAAGTAACAATACATTTTTACATTTTGAAGCTTGGTTTTTAGAGAACTTCCCTGCGATTGTAGATTTTGGAGAGAAAAAGAAAAAAAGTGAAAAAAGAGACAAAATTCCTGCTGAATTAACTAAATATTTTCCTCGAGGGGAAGATCGTTATTTAAATAAGGAATTTAAAAATAAAATTCATTCAATTTTTAGAAAATATAGTAATTATAATTATAAAGATCGTATGTTTTTTAATTTAACTCCTCAAGATCAGTATACTAATCTTCATTTGTTAACATATTATATAAGTCCTATAACAGTTCCTGAAAAAAAATATAGTAAAAAAGATATAGAAACTAACCCGAATTTCTTCGATTGTAATATTACTACTTTAGATGAAGTTGCTCATTTTGTTCGATGTTTTCCTTTTCCCTCTGATTTAAAAAATGATATATGGAGTTCCCCCGATTTTATGCTTAAATTAAGAAAAGGTAATGTAGAAGAACATGCAATATTAATGGCATGTTTAATGTGTGGTTTGAAGAAAACGAATATTAAAATAAAAAGTTTAGAAGACTTAAATAAAGAAGAAAATGCTAATAATAATAATATTAATAATAATGTATCAAAAACTCCGAATACTAAAGAAGGTTCTCAAACTGAATTAATAGATACATCTAATAATAATAATGAAAATGATTCTTTAATAAACACAAATGATGTTGTATTAGAAGATAATGACACTTTTCCTTATGAAAATAATATTTTTGTTTGTCAAGGGAAATTAAAAGAAAATAAGCAACCTTATACTTGGGTTATGAGCATATCATTGGATTGTAAGACTATTACTTTTTGGGATCCGAAATTGAATTTAAAATTTGTTTTGAAAGGTCGTATTAAAGATCCTTTAAAAATGAAACGATTTTTAAATTGTCAATGTAAGACATATGAAGATTTAGAAAAGGGCATTACAACTGAGGAAAATAAAGATAATAAAAAAAAGAAGAAAAAAAAAGAAAAAAAACAATATAAAAAAGACTTAGAACAAATTGTTTTAAAAGGTGAAAATGAAGATAGTATAGTTAAATATGAAAATGATGATGACTTTAATGACAATTTCGCAAATGAGAGTCAAAGTGAAAATGGTAGAAGTATAATAGCGAAGAATATGATAGATGATAAGATAGCATTTAATATAGATGACAATAATGATGAGGCATATGATTTTGTAAAAGATGACAAAAGTATAGAAGAAGAAATAAATAAGGGAGATGAAAAAAATTTTTTACCGGTTGATATATTTACTGAAAATGGGGAAATAGTTCCTGACGTTCAGATGCCATATGAAACTATAGATTTGATATTTAATAACAATAATATATATGCTAATTGTCAGTATCATGATCCTAGTAATATATATTATAATTTTTATGAGAAAAATCAATGGTATCCTTATTTTATAATAGATAAAAAAAATATTTGGCGAGGAAATTTTGAAACTTTTTATTCGCTTTCAAATTTTGGGCCTGTTTATAGTCCGGGATTAATTAAAAAAATGACGGATGCTTTAATTAAAGAAATGAGAGTTGGAATTGCAGCTGCGCGTTCTGGTAAAAATTTAACTACGAAGTTTAAGCCGAAAAATGAGAAAATTAATAAGCAATTAAGTAAATATTTAGATTTTTTAGAAAATCGTTCATTAAATAGATTAAGTGAAGAAGAATTTAATAAAAAATATATTGATTGGGTTACAGTATGTAAAAAATACATGCCGAAATTTTATAGAATGGAGGCACAAGCTGTTTCATTTAATTTTTTTGAGACGGAAATTATAAGAAGAGAAATAACAGATGATTTGGAAAAGTTTTGGTATAGTAAAATTAAAAATATAGTTTTTGCTACTTCAGCGAGAGTTTATGGGTACCCTAATCAAGCTGTTAGTGTGAGAATAATTTTGGCGAAGTTTTATAGAATTCCTTTGGAAGATATTACTAATAAAGATGAGGAAAAAGAATATATTGAAATGCTTAAAGAAGATCCTAATAAGTTAATTGAAGAGGAAATTGATAGTGATGAAGAAGAGGATAAGAAAAAAGAAGAGGAAAAGAAAGAAAGAGAAATGAAGGAAAAAGAAATGAAAAAAAAGGAAAAAAAAGATAAGAAAGATGATAAAAAAGAAAAAAAAGATGATAAAAAAGAAAAAAAAGATGAAAAAGATAATAATAATAATAATTTAATTGAAGATGAAAATAATGAAATTAAAAATAAAAATAATGAGGAAGAAATTGAAAAGAAAAAAGAATATGATACACCTATTTTAATTTAATTTTTTATTTCAATATTATGTAATAATAATATTTAATTTGATAATTCTTTTTTAATATAATATTATAATTATTTTATTAAATATTTATTATTTAAAATTTTTATTTTTAAATAAAATTTAAATAAATTTAATAACAATATTTTTTTATTAAATTATTTTGATTATTTATAAAATTTAATCTATTTAGATTTAAATTATTTAAATAATTACATTTTTTAATTAAATTTTCATTTTCACATTTTAAATTTTGATATTCATTTAAATTATTATTATATTCATTTTGAATATAATTAATATTTTTTTCTAAATTATTATTATAATTATCTAAATTATTTTTTTCATTTAAAAATTTTTGAATTTCTTGATTTTTTTCTTTAATTTTATTTTTAATATTATTTTTATCATTATTAATATTATTAATTTTATTTTCGAAAATCTTTTTATTTAATAAAATTTTATTTTCAATTTCTTTTTTATTATGAAAATTTTTTTCTTTTTCATTTAAATTTTTAATTTCATTTTCTTTATTTTTTAAAATTGTTTCTAAATTATTTAATAATAAAATATTATTATTTTTAAAATTTAAATTTAAATTTTCATTTTCATTTTCAATAATATTATTATTTTTTTTTAATAAATCATTAACATTTTTTAAATTATTATTTTCTTTTTCTAATTCAAAAATTTTATTATCAAAAATAATTAAATTATTTTTCATATTTTCAATTTTTGTTTTTAATTGAATAATTTCATCATCAACATTATTTTCATTATTATTATTATTTATAATAATATTTTTATTATTATTATTTTCATTATTATTATTATTAACATTTATTTTTCGATGTTTTTTTTTGAAATCGAAATTATGAACAATTTCATCACAATTTTTACATAAATTACTAAAAAATTTTGGGCAATCTAAACATTTAATATCAATTTTTTCTTTACAACATCTATCACAATTTTTCTTATTCATTTTTTAATTAAAAAAAAATAAAAAATAAAATTATATTTAAAAATGAAAAATAATATTTCAAGAACAAATAAAACTAATGATTTAAATTTATTAAAAAAAGAAAATGAAAATTTAAAAAAAGAAAATTTTAATTTAAAAAAAGAAAATGAATCATTAAAAAAAGAAATTTTAAAATATAAAAATACAATATTAAATCAACAAACAAAAATGAAAAGTATTCAAAATGAAATGACATCTTTAAAAAAAAATTTTGGTGAACTAAATAGAAATAATAAAAAATCAAACACTCAAAAAAATCATATTTCAAATTTAAATAAAAATTATTATGATCCATTTCAATCTCCATTTTTTATGAATTTCGAAAATAATTACAATAATTATTATGATGATGATGAAGGAGCAGCTTATGCAATTCAAGCAGTAGAGCAACAAATAATGGATGAAATATGTCCAAATCCTGATAAAATGACTTATGAACAATTATTAGCTATGGAAGAAAAAGTTGGTAATGTTAATAAAGGTTTAAATATTGAAAAAATTAATAAAATTCCTGTTGTGAATTTTAAAAAAAATTATTATAAAGATAATAATAAATGTGTCATTTGTCAAGATGATTTTAAAGATTTTGAAAAAGTTAAAAAATTAAAATGTGAACATTTATTTCATATTAATTGTATTGATCAATGGTTAAAAAAAGAAAAAAAATGTCCGTTTTGTAATAAAGAAATTTAGGTTATAATTATAATATTGTTTTAAATATTTTGTTAATTAATTAAATATTTTTATTTTCATTTTAAAATTTATAATTAAATATTTTATTTATATTTTTTAAAATAGTATTTTTTAAAATTATAAAAAATTATAAAAAATTTAAAAAATTTAATTTAAACATTTTAATAAAAATTTTTTTGAAATTAATTATAAAAATTTAATAATTTAATTTAAACATTAAAAATAAATATTATTTTAAAAAAATAATTTATTATTTATATAAAATTTTATAATTTGTTTGTTTTTTAATAATGTATTAATTTTCTTATATTTTTATATAATTTTATAACACATTATGTAAACAAAAAATTAAAAACCATATTTAAGATAAACTATTATTTTAATTAATATAATATAAAAATGAAATCCAACAAAAGACATACATTGAATCCAAACATTATAGCAGCTCGTTATGCAGTTCGAGGAAAGACATTTTTGAAGGCTCAAGAAATAAAAAAAGAAATCGATGCTTGTAAAGAAAAAGGAGAGAAAAATCCTTACCCATTTGATCAAATAGTTTATTGCAATATTGGTAATCCTCAAATGTGTAATCAAAAACCTCTTACTTACTTAAGACAGGTAATTACTTTATGCGAAGACCCTTCTTTAATGGAACTTACTGATCGTTATCCAAAAGATGCTATAAAACATGCTCAAGAACTTATTGATGCGATGGGATGTGATGGTACTACAGGAGCATATACTCATTCAAAGGGGTTGTTATATATTCGTAAAAATGTATGTAAATTTTTGAAAGAGAGAGATGGCGTTGAAGTTAATCCAGAAGATATATTTTTAACTGATGGTGCGTCAACTGGAATAAAAATGATACTTAATATGGTTATTAGTCATCATTTACATGGAATTATGATACCTATTCCTCAATATCCTCTTTATTCAGCTGCAATTAGTCAGTTTGGAGGAACTCAAGTTGAATACTATTTAAATGAAGATAATAATTGGGAGATTGATATGGAGAGTGTTGAAAAAGCTTTAAATGATGCACTTTATAATGGAATATCTATTAAAGCTTTTGTTGCTATTAATCCTGGTAATCCAACTGGGCAAGTTATGACTGTTGATTGTATGAAGAAATTAATTGAGTTTTGTTATAAAAATCGTATGATTTTACTTGCTGATGAAGTATATCAAGAAAATATTTGGGGAAATGTTCCTTTTACTTCATTTAGAAAAGTTTTAGAGATGATGCCTGAAGAAATAAAAACTGGTCTTCATTTAATAAGTTTCTTTAGTGTTTCGAAAGGTTTTTATGGTGAATGTGGAAAGAGAGGTGGTTTTTTTGAAATAACAAACATAGGAAAATTTGAAAGTGCTCAAATGTATAAATTAGCAAGTATTAATTTATGTGCTAATGTTGTAGGTCAAGAAGCAGTAGAATTGATAGTTAATAGACCTAAGCCAGGTGATGAGTCATATGAATTATTTGAAAAAGAAAAAAATCAAATATTAGGAGAATTAAAACTAAAAGCAAATATTATTTATGAAGCTCTAAATAAATGTGAAGGAATTCATTGTAATCCAGCAATGGGAGCTTTATATTTATTTCCAAGAATTGATATGCCTCAAAAATTTATTGACGAATGTGATAAAAATAATTTAATTCCTGATGAAGAATATTGTATTAGAATGCTTGAAAAAACTGGCATATGTGTTGTTCCTGGATGTGGATTTGGTCAATTAGATAATACTTATCATTATAGAATTGCTATTTTACCTCCTTTAGAACAAATTCAAAAAACTATTTCTTTTATTCAACATTTTCATGAAGATTTTATGAAACAATATAAATAAATAGAAAAGGTTTTATGTTATTTTGTATAAAAAGTAATAATTATAATTATTATTATATAGTTAATTGTAATGTTATTTTTTTATATTAGATAATATTTAATATTTATTAAGAAAAAGCTTTATTTAGTTTTAATATATATTTGTTATTTTTTATTAAAAAACGAATTATAATATTAGTCTATAAAATTAATTATTTTTTTGCATTTTTTTTTTCAAATATAAATTATATTTTTTCTAATTTATATTTTCACTTCATTAACAAAAAAATAATTTTATATTAAAAATAATAATTATTCATTATTTATAATATTATTTATTTTTTCAATTACTTTTTTAACATTAGAATCATTTAAACAATAATCAATAATAACACCTTCTTTTCTATGCAAAGACGCATTATTACTGAAAACTAATTTTCTATCTTTATTTTTAATTATATAAATATAATAAGGTTTAAAAGTTGAATTAATCGGAATTATTTTAAAATTTACATTAAAACCTAAATTTTTTAATTTATCAACTAAACATTTTTCAAATGCTTTAGTTTTTTTATCAATAAATCAATTATCGCAAAATTCACACTCAATAAAAATATTTTTTTCCATATGTAAAAAAATATTTAATTTTATTTTAAAATAAAAATAGTTGTTAAAAATAATAAAAAAAAAATAATTAAAATATATTTAAAAATAATTTTAAAAAATTAAATTAATTTTATTATTATTTATAATAATCACTTGTTGTTCCATCCGCATTTATTTTACAAACTCTTCCATCAGAAAATTCTCTCATTTTACTACCATCAGGAAAAACAGTGTCTTTGGAGCCATCCACATAATCAATAGTACTTATACCATTTTTGAAAATTTTAGTTAGACTTCCATCGCTATTAAATATTTCTTGGTAGCCATCAGGATATGTAGTACTTACTGAACCATCAGGAAAATTTGTTGTTTTTGTTCCATCGGGAGCTTTTTTTTCAATTTGCCCATTTTGAAATTTATATATTTGCCAACCATTACTATATTTTATTTGAATGACGTTATCTTTTGCAAAATAATATACTTCTTTGTTGTTTGGGTAGATTTGTCTTATGTCATTGTTTGTGAAATAGGTTATTTGATAGTTGTCTGGGAAGATTTCTTTTTTTAATCCTGAAGGATAAAAAATTTCTTTTTTGTTGTTGTTGTATGTTTTTATTATTTTTCCGTCTTGTGTTATTTCTTGGGAAATTATTATAAGTTGATTGTTTATTGATGGGGAATGATATTGAGGTAAAAATACCATTTCGTATTCTTCATCGGGAGGGTCAAAGTTATTATTTTGATAGGTGGAATTTTTGTTTGAGAATAATTGATTTTCTAATTTATATGTTTTTTCGATTTCTTTGTTGAATGTTAATATGTTATTTTGAATTTTTTTGGGTTCGTTTGAATATTGATTATTGTTGTTGTTATTTAATAATATTTGATTGTTTGCTAAGTCTTTTAAATTTAAGTTGTTTGTTATTTTGTTTAAATTTTGATTGTTGTTGTTTGAATTGTTAATATCATCAAAATTTGATAAAGTATTGAAATTTTTATTGTTTTTTTTATTTAAAAGTTTTTTATTTTTTATTTTATCTATTTTTTTATTATTTAATTCTTCTTTTAATTCTTTAATTTCTTTTAAAGCTTCTTCAAATTGTTTTCTTAATCTTTCTAAATTTAATTGACTATTTTTTTCTTTATTTTTAAAATCTTCTTTTAGAGAATTAATTTCTTTTTTTAAATTTTCGTTTTCTTCTTTTTGTAATTTTAATTGTTGACTTAAATTATTTGCATTAGAATTTACTTGTTTAATTGAATATTTTTTTTCTTTTTCTATTTTTTTTAATTCTTCGTCTTTAAATTTTTCAAATTGAATAAATTCTAATTTTTTTTGGTTTTTAAATTTTTCAATGTCATCTTTTAATTTTTTAATTAAATTTTCATATTTTTGTTTTAATTCATTAACTTTTTTTTTTTCATTTTTTAAAGAAGAAATATTTTTATTTAATTCATTTAATTTTTCTTTAATTAAAGGATCATTATTAATATTATTATTTTTATTTTTTTGATTATTATTTAATAAATTTTTTTCGATATTTTCTAAAGTATTAAAATTTTTATTGAAATTTTTTTGTTCATTTTCTATTGAAAAAACATTTAAATTTTTTTCAAATGAATTATTATTATTTTTATTATTATTTTCGTTTAAATTACTATTATTTAAATCTTGAGATAATAATAAATTTTCATCAAATTCAATTTTTGGAATTTCTTTTTCTTTTTTTGAATTATTATTATTATTATCATTATTATTATTATCATTATTATTATTATTTAAAGTTTTTAATATAATTTTTTTATTTAATTCTTTTAAAGATTCGATTTTTTTTGGTTCTTCTTCATTTAAATTATTATTATTATTTTTTTCTGATTTGTTTGATTTATTTGTATTTTTAAAATTTATTTTTGATGTGCTTAAATTTAATTCTAAATTATTTTTATATTTTAAAATATTTGTATTTATTTTTGTGCTGCTTGGTTTTGGAATTAAATTTTTTATTATTTTTAAATTATCGAAATTTATTTTAAATTTAATTGGAATTTTTTGAATTGTGATTATTTCATTGTCATTTGAAAAATCTAATGTTTTATTTTCATTATTTTTAATAGAAAAATTTCCTAAAATTGTATTTTTTTTATTAATTTGTTCTAAATTTTTTGAAGAATTTGAATTAAAATTTAAATTATTATGAAATGTTTTTATTTCGTTTGATTTTGTTTTATTTATTTTATTAATTTCAGTTTTATTATTTTTTTTTTCTTTTGAATTATTTTTTTCTTTGAAATTATCTGAATAATATTTATATTTTATTTTTTTATTTTTATTATCA
>JAEEGK010021531.1_pt1 | contig 13616 bp, 11 predicted proteins | sample 8958771 | NCBI WGS metagenome assembly JAEEGK01 (sample SAMN16246547, study PRJNA631951) | gut metagenome | biome: gut microbiome; feature: rumen; material: SC-attached | host: Bos | place: Iran: Karaj | collected 2018-10 | reverse complement strand
ATCACCGGCAAGGACGTCCGCGACGACATGCAAGTGAAGTGCGTACACGGCCAGCCGCTCATCTTCGGCAAAAACCGCGACAAGGGTATCATGCTGAAGGACAACCATCTCGAAGTCGTCACCATCGGCGAGAACGGCATCACCGAGAAGGACATCCTCGTTCACGACAAGACCACTGAGGACACGGGCATCCACATGATGCTGGCACACATGATGCCGCCTCATTTCCCCGTCGCCATCGGTGTCATCCGCGATGTGAAAGCCCCGACCTTCAACGACAGCCTTGACCAAGTCATCGAAAACGAAAAGGCCGTCTCGAAGATCCACTGCATGGACGACCTGCTGAACAGCGGTTCGACCTGGACGATCGATTAAGCCAAGGCCCCTGAGCCCGTCGAAGGGCCGACACAAGACGTGCCTCGACTGGCTGACCTTAAATATGAAAAAATCCCGCTCGTTTGGGCGGGATTTTTTTATAGTTGCCGTAACAGAAAATCTCTCATTGTGCAAGCGATGATTCCACTGTCGTTGACTAATGCAGCGATTGGGTCAAGGGTGACAAGGTATTTAGGATAATTGTCGCGAATCAGTTTCAGATTGCCGAATTCTCGTTGGTAGGTTGCTTCATTTGTAATGGTCATCGCAACCTGCACATACAGCATTTCCGTTCCCCGACGAGCAACAAAATCAATTTCTTTGCCGTTGATTTGTCCTACATAAACATCGAAGCCTCTGTTTTTAAGTTTCAGATACACTATGTTTTCCAAGGATTTCTCAATGTCGATGTTGCGTTTGTCCTTGCAAAGATAGTTTCGTATGCCTAAGTCCTCGAAATAATACTTTTCTTGTTGCTCAAACACAAGTTTTCCCTTGATGTCGTATCGTTTCACTTTGTCAATCATATAGGATTCACACCAAGCTTCCATGTATTCGCCCACAGTATTGGCAGAAACGGTGTTTTCTTTTCCTTTTAGGTATTTGGCTATGCTGTTGGCCGAAAAGATTTTACCTGTATTGTCGGCGACAAAACGGGCGAGATTATCCATCATGGTTACATTGCGCACTTTCCTGCGTGTAATGACATCCTTGACAAAAATCGTATCGTAAATGCTGCCGAGATAATCTGTCCTGACCTTTGTGTCAGCCATTGGAATCTGTGCCAAGAAAGGCAATCCTCCCCATCGGAGATAGGCTGTCAAAGAGTCATCGGAATCTTGCAGAGCGTAGAATCGCAGAAACTCTTCATAATTGAGGCTGTTGATATGCACATCAAAATAGCGTCCGGCAAAGGCTGTCGCGACCTCACTTGACAGCATAGCTGCATTACTTCCAGTTACCACAACGGTCATGTTATCTTGTCGAATCCAATAGCGCAATGCCTTCTCAAATTGCGATATTTCTTGCACTTCGTCGATGAGTAGGAAGTTTTTGCTCTCTTCTACAAAGTGTGATTTCACATAATCGTGAAGTTCTTTATAGGTCTCGAGATCTGCATGGTCTGGATCTTCCATGTCAATGAAGATGATGTTTCCCAGGTTTTTCCATCGTTCAGCCAAACTTGCGAGGATGCAGCTTTTGCCCGCACGCCGATGACCTGTCAAGACAATGGCCTCACCTTTGCCAATTAACCTCTCCACTTGTTTGATATAACTATTTCTTTCAGTTATCTTCATAATTAAAACTTTTTGCAAAAATATAAAAAGTTCTCAATATAATGATAAAATTATGTATTTTTTTTGAAGGCAAAACAAATTCCGCAAGCTGACAGAGAAAATCATTATCTTTGCAATCATAAAACAATCAGCGATGAGCGAAGAAGAGAAGAAAACCGATGACGAAGAAAAAACCATTCCGAGAGCGGAAGGATACACGATTGTGAAGTATGCTGAAGGATGGGTATGGGTTAGTGTTTTCGTTGTGGGTACGATGATTTCTACTTTACTTCTTTATGTTTTTAGAAATGCCTTTAGTGATAGGGATTGGTTAATCTGGGGTGTTTTTATCGGTGTTTTTGTTATTCTATGGGTTATTATGCGAAAAATTACGGAAGTGAAAGTAAATCTTAAAATTACGGAAGAGGGTTTGGAGCAGACGAGGCTATCAGGATCAAAGATATACCCTGAATACAGGTTGATAAAATGGGACGATATGAGGCACTATTATTTACATGGCAGAAGCAGAGATAATGATTTTCTGATAAGCGTTATAGAAGATACAGATTTCCGTATTTCCCTTCCATGGCCTGCATTGTTTGAAAAACAAAAGGACAATTGGGAAATTTTTGCTGCTTTTTGTGATGACTTTTGGGGAATCGCCCCCGAACATGATGTGCATCGGGCGTTTTTTGGATAGTGTTGGGGAAAACCTTTATTTTTGCAATCGTAAAACAATCAGCGATGAGCGAAGAAGAAAAAGAAGACGAAAAGGAATTTGTTCCGAATCCAGAGGGATACACTTTCATAATTTGTCCATTGGAGCAGGTGTTCTATTTGTTTATTATCGCATTGATAATCCCATTAGGTTTTGCCCCTTCTCTGAACAATGAATGGATGGTCGCTGTCTTATGGATTGTCGGTTTTTTCATAATGTTCTTGTTGGCTCATAAACTTGCAGAAGCCAAAGTCAATATAAAACTGTCCGACCTTGGATTGGAACAGAGGAAATTGTCTGGCTCAAAACTTGTTCCAGAGTATCGTTTGATTAGGTGGACAGATATAAACAAGTGCTATAATTATGGTAATTTGTTTCGAATTGATACAAAAGAAGGAACAGATTTCCGCATATCAACGCCTGTGTTTTCAATATTTGAAAAACAAGAGTCAAATAGGGATAACTATTATGCTTTTGAGAATGAGTTTTTCAAAATGCTTAGGAAGCATGAGCTTGAAATCCGTGTTGGTAAATGAAAAAAGATTAAAAAGTTGTAGAAAATGAAAGTCCCTTTCAAACCCGGAACATTGATTTACCCTTTGCCCGCCGTGATGGTCACTTGCGGCGATTGCGAGGAAAACTACAATATTATCACCATCGGCTGGACGGGAACGATTTGCTCCGACCCGCCCATGTGCTACATCTCCGTCCGCAAGCAACGCCACTCGCACGAACTCATCATGAAAAACAAGGAGTTCGTCATCAACCTGACGACGGAGGATTTGGCCGCCGCCACTGACTGGTGCGGCGTGCGCTCAGGCCGCGACTACAATAAGTTCAAGCAGATGCACCTGCACACCGAGCCTGCCCAAATCGTAAAAGCCCCCTTGATTGCCGAGTCGCCGTTGAGCATCGAGTGCAAGGTGGTGGAGGTGAAGGAATTAGGTTCTCACGATATGTTCATCGCCGAGGTGGTGGCCGTCAATGCGGAGGAAAAACTCATCGACAAGGGTACTGGTGCGTTTCAATTGAATCACGCCAAGCCTTTGGCTTATTCGCATGGCAAGTATTACGGCCTCGGCGAGAAGATTGGTGGATTTGGTTTTTCGGTGAAGAAAAAGAAATGATTTATTTTTCAGATTGTGAGGTTTTTGTACTTTTGCAATCCATACTATCTGAACATGAAAAAGGCATTGCTTTTATTGGCATTTCTAGCATTGGGTTGGCAGTTGAAGGCCGAGTGTCCGCCTGAAGTTGAGGATTTTACCTTTACGGATTGTAATGGCGTAGCGTACAATCTGTTTGAGTTGCTCGACGGTGGGCAATATGTCTTGGTTCACTTTCAGAATGATTTTAGCGGTTATGGGCAGACTTTGACCATGAACAATTTGTACCATCAGTATGGCTGCAATGGCAGGGATGTGTTTTTTATGGAATTGTTGACTAATGCTGATGAAGCACAGTGCCAAAGTTGGTCCGAAGAACATCATATTGAGTTTCCCGTGATTGGCATGGATGGAGGAAGTGCCTCGTTTTATGCCCTATATCCTGATTGCATCTACGACTATGGGAACAACCAGTTTCTTTTGTTTTTGCCTGACCATCAGATATTTCAGGAGCCGATAGTCTATCATTTCGAGGAAGCCTTTTCAGATTTTGGCATCGTGCCAAGCGATTGCAATTTTGGACAATGCGAGGCACCAAGCAACTTGACGGCTCATCTTTCTGCATCACAATTGGACCTCGAGTGGGAGGGTGTTGAAGGTGCCGAGTATTATCATGTGTTTTCGCGGAATTATGCGGAAGAGGATTTCCATTTTGAGGCCAACGCGGTTGAGCCAAACATAGAAAAAGTTACATATCATCCGACAGAGGAGAACTGTTATTTTGTGGCTTCGCGCTGTGAAGATGGCTCGGAGAACATTTCCGATACGATTTGTGTTGGTCCCGAAGCCTTGGATTTCGAGTTGGTTGATTGTCATGGCAACGAAATTCATTTGTTCGATATTCTTGATCGAGGTCAGTTCGTTTTCATTGATTTCTTCGGATTCACTTGCATTTCGTGCCGCGAGGCGATGCCATACATTGTGGAATCCTATTATCGATACGGATGCAACAATGAAGACATGTTCTACATGGAAGTGACCACCGATTCTGAGGAATTGTGTTTCCGATGGTGCGAGGAATTTGGTGTCGAGTATCCTACGGTAGGCCTGGAAGGAGGCGCTCAGAGGTTTGTGGATTTGTATCATTTCTCCTATTCTCCGCATTATTTCCTGATTGCACCTGACAGGCAAATCGTGCTTGACGGAGGTCATTCGGGCTTTTATATCTATGATTTGCAAACCATTATTGATGCCTTTGAGCCCTTGGGCATAGAAGTGCATCAATGCTATTCGGATGTCTTTGATAATCAGCAAGAAGGTTGTGCGATTTACCCCAATCCAGCAGATGATGTTGTGAGCATTGAGACGCAGGGCTTGATCCAAGTTTATAACAGTTTGGGCCAATTGGTGGATGCTATTGTGTCTGATAGTCAACAGGTAAGGGTCAATACAAATCGGTATCCCGAAGGTTTGTATTTCGTTCAGGTGGACGGAAAAGGTATGGGAAAATTTGTGGTAAAGCACTGACAATGATTGACCAGTTCCAAGCATATATTAATAGGTATAACCTTCTCACCGAAGGCGATAAACTCATTCTGGCCATTAGTGGCGGCATCGATTCCATGGTTTTGGCGGATTTGTTGCTGAAAGCCAAGGTGGAATTTGTCGCGGCACATTGCAATTTCCATTTGCGCGGCGAAGAGTCGGACGGAGACGATTGGTTCGTGCGCAAGTTTGCGGAAAAGCGAGGAATACAATGCTTTGTAAAGCATTTTGAAACCGAGAAATATGCCGCTGAGCAGGGCATTTCCATTGAGATGGCCGCCCGCGACTTGCGTTATGCCTGGTTTGAGCAGTTGAGGCAGCAGCTAGGTTATGACAAAATCGCCGTGGCACATCATGCCGATGATCAAGCCGAAACTTTCTTCATCAACCTGTTGCGAGGCGCAGGCCTCAACGGACTGAAAGGCATGAAATCACAAAATGGCGTGATTATCCGTCCATTGTTGTGGGCTTCGCGAGAACAAATCCGAAAGTATGCTGTTGAAAATCAAATCTCTTGGCGCGAAGACCATACCAATGCAGAGTCGGTGTATCTCCGAAACAAAATCCGTAATCAATTACTACCTGCATTTGATGAGTTGCATCCTGAAGCACGTCAAGGCTTGTATAAGTCTTTGGAGCATCTTGCCGCTGAAAATGAGCTTTATCGGATGTTATTGAAAGAGAAGTTGGCGCAGATTGTGGAACGAGATGGTGATGTTCAAAAGTTGCCTTATTCTAAATTGGTAAAGACCGAGGTCCCTGAGCCCGTCGAAGGGCCGACTTCCTCATTTCAGTTGCTTTTTGAATGGCTACGCCAATTTGGTTTCAACACCGACCAATGTCACTTCATCTACGAAGCTATCGGAACGGGTATTGGAAACCAATACTTTTCGCCTACACATTGCGTAGTAATCGGTAGAGATGAACTACAGCTCTCTGAAATAAAGGAGAAAACAGATGATGAAATCCAAATCGAAATAGGTGAGGAGGAAACCTTTTCGCCTGTTCATCTTCAGTTTTCAAAGTTGGAAAGAACTGCCGAATTCATCATCGACAAATCATCCGATGTGGTTCAATTGGATTTCGACAAATTGAGTTTTCCCTTGACCTTGCGGCATTGGCGGCATGGCGACCGCTTCTGTCCTTTGGGTATGAAAGGATCCAAGCTGTTGAGCGATTTCTTTGTAGATCAGAAGTTTACAGAATACCAAAAACAAAATGTTTGGCTTTTGGTTTCCGCTGATGGCGACATCCTTTGGGCAGTTGGTTACCGCATGGATGACCGATTCAAGATTGGCCAAGACACAAAGACCGTTTTTGAATGTAGATGGAATCGGCCGTAAGGACGGCTTTCCCACTCTTTGTTGACAAAATCATATTTTTTCTCGGTCATGTTGTAAATCTTATTATTTTTGCACCTTGATTATATCATTGTTTGCAAACAAATACAAAGTTACCTATGAAACGACTGTTTTTCTGCCTGCTGATGGCCTTTGTTGCTATTATGCCCATGCAGGTTCGTGCTCAGATCATTGACCCTGTCAAGTGGTCAATCACAATCGAAGACCTCAATGAAACGGAGTTTGATGTTGTGGCTACAGCCACCATCGACCCTGAGTATCACATCTATTCCACTACAATGCCTGCCTTAGGACCGCTTCCTACGGTGTTCGACATCAAGACCTCCGATTTTTTCGAGGCGGTGGGCGAGGCCCGCGACCTCACCGAGGTTCCGATGTATTACGACGACATCTTTGAGGTGGAGTACAAGCAGTTTGCCGGCACGGCACAGTTTGCCCAGACTTTCCGCAAACTGAAAGATGGCGGTTTCCCCATCACGGGTGAGATCACCTACCAAGCCTGCAAGGACGGACAATGTGTCTCGTTGACGGAGGATGTCGACCTGCAATATGGAGAACCTGCTGTAATTGAAGCCGCTGAGCCTGAAGCCAATACGGGAACGAAATCCAACATTTGGAGCATGATTCTCGAAGCCATCCTTTGGGGCTTTGCCGCACTTCTCACCCCTTGTGTGTTCCCCATGATCCCCATGACCGTGTCGTTCTTCATGCACGGCGAGGGCGAGAGCAAGGCACAAGGTCGTTTCAAAGCCTTTATGTACTTTGTATTCATTGTCGCTCTCTATACCTTGCCTATCGCCATCATCATCCTGGTGACTTGGCTCGTGGGTGGTAACAGCGTTACCGCCGACATCTTCAACTGGCTGGCCACGCACTGGCTGCCCAACATCATCTTCTTCTTGGTGTTCATGATCTTCGCGGCCTCGTTCTTCGGCGCCTTCGAAATCACGCTGGGCAGCAATATGGTGAACAAGAGCGATAGCAAACAAAACACCAAAAACCTTGGTGGTATCTTCTTTATGGCCTTGACGCTAGTTTTGGTGTCATTCGCTTGCACAGGTCCCATCGTGGGTACGGTGCTCATCAAGTCGACCTCGGGCGAGTTTTGGGCACCCATTGTGACGATGTTTGCCTTCGCCGTGGCCTTCGCACTTCCGTTTGCCTTGTTTGCCTTCTTCCCGAACCTGCTGCAGCGTCTGCCAAAGAGCGGTGGATGGCTCAACTCGGTGAAGGTGGTATTAGGTTTCATCGAAGTCGCCCTCGGTTTCAAGTTCCTCAGCGTGGCCGACCAAACCTACCACTGGCACCTGCTCGACCGTGAGGTCTATCTCGGCATCTGGATTGTGTGTTTTGCCCTGTTGGGTCTCTACCTCCTCGGCAAGCTGCGTTTCAAAGGCGAAAAGGAAGTCAAGGAATTGGGCGTGTTCCGCCTCATCCTTATCATCATCGATTTCACTTTCGTCATCTATATGATCCCGGGAATGTGGGGCGCTCCTTTGAAGGCCCTTTCCGGCTATCTGCCTCCCAAGCAGACCCTCGACTTCGACCTGAACAGAATTATCGAGGAGAACAGCGAAAAGGTCATCGACTATGTGGATGCCAAGTTTGCCAATATGGCTGTGGCACCACAAGGGGAGGCACAGGCTGTGGCGACCTTCGACGAGGAGGTGAAGTATGCCGACCTCTTCCATTTGGCCCATAACCTGAAAGGCTATTTCGACTACGACCAAGCCTTGGCCGCTGCAAAAGCCACGAACAAGCCGATTTTCATTGACTTCACGGGTCATGGTTGCGTCAACTGTCGTGAGATGGAGGCCAACGTCTGGAGCGACCCGCGTGTGAAAGACATGCTACGCAACGACTTCGTCATCTGCGCCTTGTATGTCGATGACAAGACTTCATTGCCTGAAAACGAATGGTACACCTCCACTTATGACGGCAAGGAGAAGAAGACCATCGGCCGCAAGTATGCCGACTTCCAAATCTCTAAGTTCGGCACTAATGCCCAACCGTACTACTGCCTGATGGACCACAATGGCAACCTGCTGATGAAGCCTCGTGCCTACGATTTGGACAAGGACGCTTTTGTCAACTTCCTGAAAGACGGTATTAAGAACTTCAAGGAGGGAACTTCCTATCAGCATGTTATTGATTAAATAAAGGCCAGCCATGAAGAAGATATTTATCTCCCTTGTGGTGTTGGCAGTTATGATGACCGAGGTGCAGCCTTTGCTGGCTTGCACCTCGGTCATTGTTTCTGGTCGTGTCACCAAGGACGGCCGCCCGATGATCTTCAAACATCGCGATTCGGGGAAGGTGCACAATATGATGCTTGTCGTTCAAGGCAAGAAATATCATTATCTCGGTCTTGTGAATGCTGGGGATACATTGCCGAAGGACGTTTGGGGTGGCTATAACGAAGCTGGGTTTGGCATAGTTAACACTGCGGCATACAATTTGAATGGCAATGGAGGCGATACCGATGGCGACGGTATTCTTATCCGCAAGGCTTTGGAACTTTGCGCTACATTGGAGGATTTTGAACGTCTTATGGACACAGTAAAGAAGCCTCGTGATGTCAATTCCAATTTTGCTGTGCTTGATGCAAAAGGGGGATGCGCCTATTATGAGACAGGTAACTACAAGTATGTGAAATTTGATGTGAACGACCCTGCTGTGGCACCCGACGGCTATCTGATGCGAACCAATTTCGGTACAACAGGTAATCACAAATTGGATCAAGGTGTGGAACGTTACCAAGCCATTACTGCATTCATGGCAGAAGCATGCAAAGAAGGGCATCTTGAGCATGATTATTTGATCACTCACATCTCGCGTTATTTGAAACACGGTGTGACTCAGCTCGACATGTATGATATGATGCCTGAGACAGAGACGGATACCTGTTATGTCTCGTTCCATGACTATATTGCACGTTACTCTACGGCTTCTGTGGTGTTGGTGCAAGGTGTCAGACCTGACGAGTCGCCACTGAACACCATCAGTTGGACGATCATGGGTTGGCCTTTGACCACCATTGCAATGCCTTTGGCATTATTGCCTTCAGGAAAACTTCCAACACTTGTTTCGAATGACGGCACTGGCCATTCTCGTCTTTGTGAGATGGGCTTGCAGCTTAAGTCGCGCGTTTTCACTTTGAAAAAGGGTAACAATACGGCTTTTTACGGTAATCTTGCTCCATTGATTAACAAAAAGGGGACGGGTATTCTGCAGCAATTATTGCTTGTTGAAGAGGATGTGATGAGTCATGGCGAAGAAGCCGTGGATGCACTACGGAAAGCCAAAGATCCAAAAACGATGGAAGTCTATTACGATTGGGTGGATGGCTTTATCACGGAACAATACAAAAGCAAGTTCGGAGTTGAATGAAAAACAAAAGGAAGAGCCAACTGACTCTTCCTTTTTCATTTTGTTGTGTTGCAAACTTTTAGGCAATCTCTCCGCCCTTGGCGAAATGCTGATAGAAGGCGATGATGGTCTCGATGCCTTTGTAGAAGTGGTCGAGGCGGTAGTTCTCGTTGGGTGAGTGGATGGCGTCTTCACCGAGGCCGAAGCCCATCAGGATGGACTTGATGCCCAGCACTTCCTCGAATCTGGCGATAATCGGAATCGAGCCGCCCGAACGCATCGGGATGGGCTGCTTGCCATAAGTGTCCATGTAGGCGGCTTCGGCGGCTTTGTATGCCGGCAGGTCGACGGGGCAACCGTAGGCTTGTCCGCCATGCAGGGGTGTGACCTTCACGGTGACATAGTCGGGAGCGTTCTTCTCCAGATAGTCCTTCACCAAAACGGCAATCTTTTCGTTGTTTTGGTCGGGCACGAGGCGGCAGGATAGCTTGGCGTATGCCTTTGAAGGCAGTACGGTCTTGGCACCTTCGCCTGTGTAGCCACCCCACATGCCGCAGAGGTCGAAAGTGGGACGGATGCCGACGCGCTCGATCTTGGTGTAACCTTCCTCGCCGCGCAGGGCTTTCACACCGAGGCTGCTCTTGTAGTTTTCTTCGTTGTAAGGAGCCATGTTGAGCAGCTCGCGTTCGCGGGGAGAGCATTCGATGACGTCGTCATAGAAATGCGGTATGGTGATGTGGCTGTTCTCGTCCATACACTTGGCAATCATCTCGCAGAGAGTGTTGAGCGGGTTGGCCACACTGCCACCAAATAAGCCTGAGTGCAGGTCGGCATTAGGGCCAGTGACTTCAATTTCCCAGTAGGCGAGGCCACGCAGACCTGTGGTGATGCTCGGCACATCGGGGCCAATCATGGAAGTGTCGGACACGAGGATGATATCGGCCTTGACCAGGTCTTTGTAATCTACGACCCACTTGGAGAGGCTGCCCGAGCCGATTTCTTCCTCGCCTTCGAGCATGAACTTCACGTTGCATGGGAGGGTGTTGGTCTTCACCATGGTCTCAAAAGCCTTGGCGTGCATGAATGACTGGCCTTTGTCGTCGTCGGCGCCGCGGGCCCAGATCTTTCCGTCTTTAATGACGGGCTCGAACGGGTCGGTGTGCCACAAGTCGATGGGGTCGACGGGCATCACATCGTAGTGGCCGTAAACCAAGACGGTGGGCAGTTTCGGGTCGATGATCTTCTCACCATAGACGATGGGATTGCCTTCGGTGGGCATCACCTCGGCCTTGTCGGCGCCAGCGGCCAGGATGGCATCGCGCCAATACTCTGCACAACGGATCATATCCGGCTTGTGGGCAGATTCTGAACTGATGGATGGGATTCTGATCAAGCCAAAGAGTTCTTCAAGGAAACGCTCCTTGTTGGCTTCAATGTAATTCTTTGTGATTTGCATATTGTGCGTTTTTAGTTGTTGTTTTGTTTCTCAAAATATTTCAATTCTACCGTCTCTCCGTCAAACACGGCATAAGTGAAATCGTAAATCCAATTGCCGACGACAGTAGTCAAAGCATGGTCGCCGGTCTTGTATTGCATGGGCTTGTGCTGATGTCCGAAGACGAAAAAGTCGATGCTTGGGTCGAGTGCGGCCTGCTCTTGTGCGTATTGGTAGAGGCGGGTGTTGGGGATGTCATCGTAATAGCCGCGCTCCACTTCGTTCTTGAGTTTTTTCAGACGGTGGTTGTGCGACCATCGCAAGGCCAAACCGATGCCAATATCAGGGTGCAGATGCCTGAACAACCATTGGTTGAACTTGCATTCAAACACTTTCTTCAGGAACTTGTAGCCTTTGTCGCCTGGCCCTCTGCCGTCACCGTGGACCAAAAAGAACTTCTTGCCTTTGATGGCCTTGACGACAGGTTCACGATGCAGTTCAATGCCCAATTCATCATGCAGATAGCCGAAACTCCATAAGTCATGGTTGCCGATGAATAAATGAACGGGGATGCCTGCATCGGTGAATTCGGCCAGCTTGCCTTGCAGACGGACAAAACCTCTGGGGATCACGGTTTTATACTCAAACCAGAAGTCGAACAAGTCACCCATCAGGTAGAGCTCCTCGCAGTTGGGACGGATGCCATCGAGGAAACGCAACAGCTTGCGCTCGCGCTTCTGGCTGTCTTCGATTGAAGGGATGCCCAAATGGAAATCGGTGACGAAATAGACGGCCATCAGAATTGGATTTCGGACGAGCGGCGGATGAGTTCGGTGATGAGGGTGATGAGCTTGGGCTCCACAGCGTTCACGGCCTTGATGACTTCCTCATGCGTGATGGTGCTGACATGGTCCACACCATAAATGTTGCCCATGTCGGATACGATGCTCAAGCCAAAGACTGGCAATTTGCCTTGCCGTGCCACGATGACCTCGGGTGTAGTCGACATGCCGATGGTGTCGGCACCGATGATGCGGAAATAACGGCACTCTGCAGGCGTCTCGTAGGTTGGACCTGAAGTGGAACAATACACACCATGCTGCACCCAGATGCCTTTCTCCAAAGCGATTTCATCGGCTAGCTTGATGAGACGCTTATCGTAAGGCTCGCTCATGTCGGGGAAACGCTCTCCAAAGCGGTCGTCATGCGGACCGATAAGTGGATTGGGCATGGCATGAATCTGGTCGTTGATGATCATGATGTCGCCCACCTTGAATGCAGGGTTCAAACCACCGGCAGCGTTGCTGAGGATGAGGAATTGGATGCCCAGCTTCATCATCACGCGGATGGGGAAGACGATCTCGCTCATCGGGTATCCTTCGTAATAGTGGAAGCGTCCCTGCATGGCGATGACCTTACGCCCAGCAATGGTGCCAAAAAGCAGCTGACTTTGGTGACCTTTCACTGTCGACACGGGGAAGTTGGGGATTTCAGAGTAGGGGATAGCATATTCCACAGCGATTCCGTTGGCCAAACCACCCAAGCCAGAGCCTAACACGATGCCGACTTCAGGCTTGAATCCGTTGGTTTTCTTGTTGATGAAATCAACCGTGGTGAGCATTCTTTCGTACATAGTTCAATATTTCTTCGTTAAACTTTTCTTCTTCATGGAAACGCACGTTGACGGGCAAATCGTATAACGGAACGTTATCAAACTGACAAAGATAAGGAGAATTTGTCAATCGGGCAGCATCTTTTTCGGTGGTGACGATGATTTTCTTTGTGCCACCAAGGTCCTCAAAATGCTTGAGGATTTCTTTTATGTCATTGTCAGTATAGGCGTGATGGTCGGCAAAACATAGAGAATCAACGGACTTGAATTGTTTTCCCAATGCTTCGACAAAAGGTTTCGGATTGGCGATGCCACAAAAGGCCATAACGGAGTCAGCCGTCTCTGCAACAACCGTTTTTGCCATCTCGTTCAAAGGCAGTAAAGGGTCATATTCCATATATGAGAAATACACCTTTTGCTCTTGGTTAGTCTTTAGTCTATTGATTACACGCTTTTTTTCTTTTTCATCTAATTCTTTCGGCGACTTGCTGACCACGATGATGTCAGCCCGTTTGGCCGCTGATTTCACATCGCGCAAGTTGCCGGCAGGGAAGAGGTAATCTTCTGTGTAAAGATGCTGATACTCTGTTAATAGGATGTTCAATCCCGCACTTATGTTTCGGTGTTGGAATGCATCATCCAAGAGGACTACTTCAATTCCCTGCTCCCCAAAAAGGTGAGTTACGCCATCCACTCGATCTTCGTCCACCGCTACTTGAATCTCATGATATTTCTTGAAATACTGCAATGGCTCATCACCTAAATCTTCGTATGTGCTTGCCGTTTCCGCCATTTTGAAGCCTTTGGTCTTCCTGCCA
>JAEEGK010021530.1_pt1 | contig 13616 bp, 11 predicted proteins | sample 8958771 | NCBI WGS metagenome assembly JAEEGK01 (sample SAMN16246547, study PRJNA631951) | gut metagenome | biome: gut microbiome; feature: rumen; material: SC-attached | host: Bos | place: Iran: Karaj | collected 2018-10 | reverse complement strand
CCTGCGGCGCAAAGGCTCCGCCCCCTTTCTGAGCGGCCAAGCCATGGCATGTTTCCGGCAACACTTCGACAATTTCTTCCATCATAAATCCACCCGGCGGCGGGCATACTTCCCACTGCGGAGATATTCCGCGGGAGGAAACCGACATGCTGGGAAAGGTCGAGATCTGCGGCGTCAATACGGCAAATCTTCCTACCCTTTCACAGGAGGAGACCGACGCTCTGCTCCGGAAGGTCAGAGAGGGCGACCGGGAGGCTCGCAGCCGCCTGATCGAAGGGAATCTGCGCCTGGTCCTCTCTGTAATCCAGCGCTTTGCCGCCCGGCGCAGCCAGCGGAACGAAAGCTGCGACGACCTGTTTCAGGTGGGCTGCATCGGCCTCATCAAGGCCATCGACAACTTCGATGTAAACCAGAACGTACGTTTTTCCACTTATGGCGTTCCAATGGTTATTGGATTGTGAGAAAACCGAAGGGAGAGGTTCTCACAATGACCCGCAAACAGGCTCTAACCCTTGCAATTCAAGGGCTTTCGGCGTATGACGGCGCCGAAGAAGCGATCCAGGTTTTGAAGACAATGATGAACGAATTGCCCTTGAATCGGTGGACAGACTCTGCGATCCGCGATTCAGTCGAGCAGTTTATCCAGGACCGGGGTCGAGTGCCCACAACAACGGATTTCAAGAAGCGCGGCTTGCCGCCCCACACGGTCATCAAGAACACGTACGGGCAGAACCTGCGGGAGTGGCTCCATGAAAACTATCCTTCACAACAGCTTTCGAGAGAGGAAATCAGCAAGGCGATCACAGAGTGCTTCGTTCGGGAATACCTCTCCATCAAGCCTAAAAGTGCAAGCGATTATAATGCAAAGCGTTCGCCATACGCACGCAGTTGGTACACTGTCGCAGCTCACAACGATACCAGCACCTGGCGTGCTTTGCTGAAGAAGCTGGAGCTCCCGATCTACAGCAATATACATGTCCCGGAAGTAAAACGGGAATATTTCGTCCGGATCGATGCTCTTTTGGACGACTTGCCTTCGGGCGAAAAGAAGGCCCTCACGGAGATGATTTGCGATGGGACTCCCCTCCTCCCTGCCCCCAATTATCAGGTAGCTTATACACGCGATGCAAAGGACCCGGAAAAGGAGCACTTCGTCCTGCGGTATACCACTGACGAGCGTCTTTCCCACGATCTGTTGAAACAGAGTACATAGTCATCACACTGCACCGCCCAAATCCACGAGATCAGCTCGTTGGAATCTGGGCGGTGTTTTTTCGTTTTGCGGCGCGAATCATGAACCTGGAGTATTTCAAGCAGGTAAGCTTCCCTTTTCGGTGTTTCGGCTCATACTCGTCCGGCGACATCCTTGTCGCTGCTTTTTTCTGAAATCCAAAAATCTTCAGAAAGCCGAAGTCACATTCCTGACGTGTAAACACTGAGTAGCATGTCCCGTTTGCGGTGGGATGAAACTCAGCCGTTCCTCCTACGTGATATCTTGCCATTATTCTGTCTCTCAGCTACCCATGTTTCCATCCGAACGCAGCATCATTCCTTGGACCTCATGACTTCATACCAGAATTGGTATGAAGATTTTTAGTTTTCGGGTGTAAATTCACCCCCCTATTTCTCCATACATGGTGGAGAGGTTGATCTGGACACGTTTTAGATGTACCCGAACAAGATACTCTCTCCCCTTCCCAGCCTTGCACATCGAAAACTGAATACGGATCCAAGACGTTACCGTGTTTGAGCCACTTTAGCAAGTGAAAGCATCTTGCCGGATGCATTGCGATGACCGCACGGGAAAACAATGATACTCACGCTCGGCTAGGCTGCACGCCGAGGAGCGTCGCACCCATAAGCATGGGCCGAGGCTGAAATGCCTGTGTCTCTCCGGCAAAGAGACTTGGATTCTTCCCCGCAATTAACGTGCCGGGCATCTCAGGCCGATCCGCTTCAGCGTGACCTGCTGCCCGGCCGATCCTATAGGAAGGAGGTGCCTTTATGAAGTGCACACAGGAATGTCAGCTCGTTAGTTTTCCGAAAGTGCGGATTCTGAAGAATTGGTTCAGACACTTCAATGACCACAAAGAAATCCATAATGACGGCACGCTCCACCTCTTCAGTCTCATGTCTCTGTACAGCTATGCGAATTTCCGGTCGAACACCCAGACCATAAACGGATGGCGGTTCATGGAAAGCCCGGGCCAGTGGATCTGCAAACTCGGTTCTCTGCCCCGTATTCTCAGAGTTCATTCAAAAGCCCAGGCGCTGGACCTGTTGGTTTGGTTCCAGGAACAGGGCTTCATTTCCTTCGATTACCTCTCCGGGAAGCAGGAGATTATCAGATACGAGATCACAGACTGGAAAAGGCACTGCACACACCTGAATTACAATTACTACAGCTACAAGGGCAGCGGATTCTTCTTTTTCCCTCTGCCTGTCGGACGCCAGCTGATCGCTGCCTGCAGAGCTGCTGGCAAGCTTGTTTTCTCGGAGCTTGACGCCGTAATGGACCTATGGCTTCACACTGTCTTCAACGATCCGACCGTCCTTGGTTCCGAGTACATGCCGGTCGTCTATTACCCGAATATGTGTGGCCTCCCCCTTCTGTCCTACACGTACCTCGCCAAACGCTGGGGCTGGTCGAAATCGAGAGTCGGACGGTTCATGCTGAAGGCAGGCGCGTACGGGATCATCAGCAGGATCAGTTTTTCCAGTTCACATGGCTCGGTCATATCCATGTGCAGGTACCGCGAGATGATCTACGGTGAAGACGCGGAGGAACTGCAGCTCCGGCGGATCGGCGAGATACTCGGGCTCAGCAGGGTGATCGAAAAGCTGCCTGAGAGCGATGCGGAACTCCAGATCAGCGTCGAGACCCGCGTCCCACCGCAGCCCGCCATGCCCGAAGCCCGGGAGGCATTGAAAATACAGGTGTTCCGGACCGCTTCCGGTTCTTTTTTTGCCCGCCAGGTTCCTTTAATCTTCTACAGTTCATTAGGCTGGGGCAGGATCAAAGAAGAGACTTACAAACGGGCACCGCCACGGCCGTCGTGAAGAGAGGAGTTGACGCAGTATGAACAGAGGCACTATCCCGGCCTTTGAGCTGGAGAAGGGAGCTATACAGACCGACGTGGAAAACGGACTGATGGATGGAGTCAGCAGGCTTCACGGCAAGGAACCCGAAAAGAGAGAAGATCATTTCCACAATACAAGAGAACTGCTCAGGCAATACCGGCGGGTCTCTTTCGCCACGAAGGTCTCGGAAGAAGACCTTAACCTGAGAATGGAGATCGAGCACAGCACGCAGCTCTCCCCGTTTGAATTAAACGCGGAACTGGCTGGCATTGACCTTTCCGGCACAAAGCTGGAAAGTTACACCAGGAGCGTTGTCCGGAGCCGGAAAATGCTCACGATCATCAGGAACGCTCTGGAAACGGTACGGCAGGATCCGGATCACGGCGACCTGCTTTATCATCTTCTTGAGCTCACATACTTTTCAGAACGGCCGTTCAAGAACAGGGAGGCGATCCTGGATGAACTGGACCGTCTGGGATATCCGATGTCGGTCGCGTCGTACACCAACTATCTGCGTAAGGGCATCCGTGCCATAGACCACATACTCTGGGGCTATACCACCCTGGACTGCATGGAGATCATCCGGAACTTCCTGCCGTGATACCGTGCGAAGATAACTCCTCAACACCAAGCATGTGCAGTCCGAAAAGGGGCTTAGCTGAAAGTTAGCCGGTTATTGTCCTGTACTTGTCCGGCTATTCGCTTGAACCTGTCTTTTGCATATGGTACGATGCTATCGTCGAAAATAGCGCGAAGGAAGACCGCCACGTAATCGTGGCGGCTTTTTTTGTGCCCGGAAACCGGATACCGGCGCGCACTCAACGGACTTCCGGAGTCCCTTCGGCATACTATCAGAAAAGGAGGACCGTTTATGAAACTCAAGAGACCCGGCGGAGCTCGGAGTCCGAGGATCGGCCAGCTGCTCTACAGCGCGTTCCTGACGCCGATCATGGCCGTTTCCGCTTCTATTCCAGCCCATGCGGCGAACGGGGGCGTCAATATCTGGACCAAAGCGTCGGATATCATGCGGGACGTTTACACCCAGATCCTCGGTATTTCCACGATCGCCGCGGTAGTGACCGCCGCTGTCGCGCTCCTGCTGATGAACTTCTCCAAGTCCGGGAGGACTGTGGATGAGTCCAGGGCATGGCTCAAGCGGATCATCATCACCTGGGCGATTCTGAATTCCCTCGGTTTCATTCTGGCGTACGTTACCCCGTTCTTCACGGGTGGGACCTGGACGCCCTGATTAAGGAGGATAAAACATGAAGAAGAACATTCTGTTCCTGGTATCCGGTATCGCGGCGGGCGTTGTGCTCTGCCTGTTTGCAGCGCTCCACCTCCCGGTCAGGAAGGACGACGAGACCGACTGGCCCGTCTTCTTCTGACTGAGGAAGGAAGTGCTGCATGGGTATCCTGGACAGTATAGTCGAATGGCTCGCCACGCAGATAATGAATCTGCTGGACCTGGTCACCGGCTCGGTACTCGGTGCTTTGGGATGCGACATGAGCACTTTCCTGCGTTATTTTCCGGCAGCCGAGACACTGTACGTCGTTTTCGTTGCCATCGCGATCGGATTCACTCTCCTGAACCTGGCGTGGCAGCTACTCAAGAACTTTGGGCTTGGCGTGGGCCTCAGTGCGGAGGACCCAGTCAAGCTGACAGTGAAGTCCATTCTTTTCATTTTCCTGGCGTATTACTCCGATCAGATCTTGGAGATCATCCTGAATATTGCCGGCACGCCGTACAGCTGGGTCGTCAATACGGCCCTCCCCCCTATCGAGTTTGCGAACTTCGCCAGTGTCCTGACCGTGATTGTCGGCTGTATTGCATCCGGCTCCGTCGGCCTGATCGTCATCATTCTGGTCCTGTTGATCGCCTGGAATTACATCAAGCTCCTGTTTGAAGCAGCGGAGCGCTATATCCTGCTCGGCGTACTCATATTCACAGCGCCGCTGGCTTTCGCTGCCGGTGCGTCCGAGAGCACATCGAACATCTTCAATTCCTGGTGCAGGATGCTAGGCGGACAGCTTGTGCTGCTTATCATGAACGCATGGTGCCTCAGGCTCTTCGTCAGTATGGTCGGTACATTCCTGGCCAATCCGTTGTCCGTATAGGAGGAAAGACATGAGAAGACACAGTATATTTACGACTATTGCCGTCGCGCTGGTGCTGATGACTATCCTGGCCGTTCCTGCCGCAGCCATAGACGAGGGCGACGTGCAGAGCGCGATCTCGGCCTCAAGCAAGGAAGAGGTCGCCGGGAACATCTTCATCTGGTTCCTCTGCGCCATCGGCTTTTTGAAAGTCAGCCAGAAAATCGACAGTTTCATGGCCTCCCTGGGAATCAATGTAGGCAGGACCGGCGGCAGTATGCTGACCGAGCTTCTGCTGGCCGGACGAGCCGTCAAAGGCGCTGCGAGCATTTTCGGCGGCACAGCCAGTTCACGGACTACCGTTAATAACCGAAACTCTGTGAACAGCGGAAGTGGAACGGCACCCGCAGGCGGCCACGGGCTGATCGGGGCAGCAAGCCGCACAATCAGCCGGGCAGCCGCTGCCGGTGCGACCGGTGCCGGGCGCGGTATCGGAGGCCGTGTAGGCGAAGCGATCTTCGACTCCAGCATGAACAGAGGCGGTGCGCTCGCTGCCGGAGTGATCAGTTCGATAGCACTGGGCAGTATTGCGAATAACGGGTCTATTACCGGGGCCCGTGCGTCTGATGCGCTGAACAGTTACCTTGGTTTCAGCCAGGGTTTAAACGCCGGAAACCCGGCAGACGGCTCACCTGCTGCCGGGACAGAAACATCGGCATGCATTCCGAAATACCGGAACGTGGAGATCGGCGGCGGCCGGATCACCGGTTATGAGACCGCACCCGGATCTTCCGGGGAGCGCCAGTTCGCCATGTACAGTACGGATCAGTATATCCGGCACCCACAGGTCCTCGCACAGTTCTACGCCGAGCACGGCGCCGGTATCGTCGTCCGCAGCCAGGATATCCATACCGAAAGGAATGTCCTCTCCCCCCATACGGACGGTTTTCCCGTTCAGCCCCCGCCCGGATGCGAACCACCTGCATTCGTAGAACTCCGAATAATTGGGCAGGTATGCCTTGGGGATCAGCGCTTTCACCTTCCCCTGGGAAAGGACCGCCCCGCAGTTATACAGGCTGTTCCCGAAGCGGACGGGCGCTCCGACCACTGCCGTCAAACCCGCCGGCTTCGTTGCCTCGGCAATTTGCAGGAGGGCTTCCTGCGCCTTTTGCAGGAGCAGCTCGCTCTGAAACAGATCTGCGCCGGTATACCCGGTCACGGACAGTTCCGGAAACACCACCAGACCGCAGTCCGGGAGCGAGGCGATCATTTCCGTGATCTGCTTTGTGTTGAAATCTATGTCGCCCACCCTCAGCCGGGGCACCGCCGCCGCGACGGAAACAAGATGGTTTTTCATGGTCCATGCGTTCCTCCCCAAAAGGCGCTCAGAGACGACGGCGGCAAAGCCGCCTCACCAGCGTTCCGGTCATCATCGGTCCCCTTTCCCTGCGGTGATCAGAAGATGCTCGGTTGTCATGTCATAATACAGTTCGATCTTCTCCTCCCCGCCTTCCCGCATGTATACGATGCTTTCCAGTTCCTCCGGGGATTCTGCGTAGGAAGCCAGGGCGTTCGGCGCCGACTTCATATATTCCCGGTCAAAATGAAGAGTGCTGGCCTCTTCAAAAACGGCAGAATAGAGGATGCCCGCTTCCACCAGATCCTGGAAGATATGGCTCCCGTAGCTGAGTTCGGGGACGTAGCCCGCCTGGGTCTCGGACACCTCCAGGATCGCATCGAACTCGCTGATATCCGCGAAGGAGGAGGGCACGCCCAGTTCGGGCGAAGATGTGCAGATCCGGCCGGGTGTGATCAGCAGCATCCGCTTGTTCTGACCGCGGAGCTTCCAGTTGATCGCGGACAGGGCGTTGCGCACCTTGTATTTGTCGGAGTAGGGCATCTGGTAATAGGCGATGGCGTCGATATACACCAGCACGTCGATGCTGAGATGCCGTGAAAAACCCATGGACACGCCTTTCGTCTCCACCAGGACCCGGTCATACTGTCTCTCCTCCGGGAAGGTGACGGCTTCCCCCTCGCTGGACATCTGGAGCGGGCGGCATTGGAGCAGATCGACGACATACTTCCCCTCCGGCGACACATTGATCGTATACTCGATATCCACCGGGTATTCGTACTGCGCCTGGAGGAGGGCCAGGATATCCCGCATATCCGCCATCAGCTGTGCATTCTGCACCAGCCCGTCGCAGGAGGTATAGAGGATCGTCTTGCTCCTCCCCCGCTCCCGGAACCAGTTCTCTGCCTGCCAGTCATGGGTGAAAAGCAGGTGCTGCTGATAGGACGGAAGCTGCGGCCGCACTTCCTCCGAGGGCAGGCTCTCTACCTTTCCGGTGGAAGCGCAGACGCCGTCGATAAGGCTTTGGGAATACTGGAACCGGTGGGCTGTGGAGTTCAGCAGGAATCGGGTGGGCGCGTCCAGGGACACGATGCGGGGATAGGAGCCGGTGGTGCGGTCTACTGCGGCGGTCCCCAGCCCGGCAACGAGACGGAGCATCCCCGCCTCCGGGTGTTCCACCCCCATACGGTAGGGGCTCATGGAATAGCCGACACCGGCAGCGCAGGGCATGAACAGGTCGCCATGCCGGGATCCGGACACTCTCTGCACCAGCAGGGCCATCTGTTCGTCCATCTGCTCCAAACCCCGGCGTTTCCGGTAATCCAGGGCGGACAAGCCCACGGAGCTGGCGTAAACGGTCCGGATCGCCTGTTCAAAAACCCGGAGCCGCTCTTCCATATCCCCGGTGCTGGCGCAGAAGACGGACTCGTATTTCCCGGCAAAGGCATTGCCGAAGCCATCCTCCAGGATAGAACTGGACCGCACGATCACGGGGTCGCTGCCATAATAGTCCAGCAGCGCACGGAAAGAGCGCTCCATCCCCTCGGAAAACTTCCCCTGCATGATCTTTTCGGAGATGCTTTCCGCCAGGGCAAAGTAGCCCGCCTCCGTTTTCTGTTCGATCTTCAGATCCCAGAAGCCGTTGTCCACGATATAGGAATAAAAGACGTCGGAGCCGATGTAGAAGGAATCGTGAGGCTCGATGCGGGAGAAGATGTCCGGGCGCCGATTCTCCGTGATCTTCCTGGATAGGAGCATACCGCAGGCTTTGCCCCCGATCATCCCGGTGCCGATCATGCGGGCGTGGACGTCGAAGTAGTCCTGGGGCTTGAAGTTCTGCTTGATGAGCTGCCGCATCCGGGGGTCACGGGTGAGCATGATGTCGCAGATCCTGCCGCATTCCTCCGTGACATCCAGGCCGTTTTCGTATTTCACCCGCGTGCGCTGGAAAAACCGCTCCCAGCTGTCCATGCTCGGAGCGGCGCCGCCCCGGCCGGACAGGTTCATCTCCCGGTAAAACCGGCTGATCTCCACGCCCTCGGAAAGCGCGCGGAATTCGCCCCTCTCCGGGAGGAACAGATGGGGCCGGAACATGGTCGGTCCGGAGCGCTCCCACACCTTGACAGGACGGACATACAGCTCCGATCCCTCGCCGGGGAATACGTCCAGCAGCAGCTGGGTAGTCTCCCGGATCTTGGCGATGGCTTCATAGGAATGACGCCCCCGGATGACCGGGAAAAACGCGACGGTGTCCAGCTCAAAGAGGAACGGGCAGGTCAGACGGAAGAAGTTGCCCATCATCAGGTCGGTGGCCCACGCCTCCTCCAGCTCGGAGAGACAGTCAAAAACGTAAAAGGCGTCTCTCCCCTCCTGCTCGATCAGGTTGTGGATGCGGACCGTGAAGGTCTCAAACCGGTGGCTGAGTTCCACGGGCACGATCCGCAGGCCGTCCATGGGCTCCAGGATAGGCTCGTGTCCGGCAAAGCGGATATAGATGAGGTTTCGGCCGTCCTCGATCGCCTGGCGGGCGAAGGCCCCGGCGAACAGCCGGTATTCCGACAGATCGGAGACCTGCCAGACCACGTTGTCGCCCATGCGGATATTGTCCAGCATCCGGTCCAGGCCGGGTATGCCGGAACAGACCCTGTCAAACGCCGCCATATGCTCTCTCCTTTCCTTCCCCTCCGCGTCCGTCGGCGGGTCCGTTTACAGATTCGAGTAACCCTCCAGCGCTTCGTCCACCGCTCTGGCGCACTCCCGGCCCTCCGCAATGGCCCAGACCACCAGGGAGGCCCCCCGGCGCATGTCGCCGCAGGCAAAGACCTTCGGATCCGCCGTGCGGTAATCTTCCCCGCCCAGGCGTCCCCGTCCGTCAAGGGCAAGGCCGAAAGCTTCGGCAAGGCCGCTCTCCGCGCCGGAGAAGCCGGTGGCCGCCAGCAGAAGGTCAGCGGGGATCTCCCGGACTTCCTCCCCGGTTTTGATCTCCACGGCGCGGAGACCTCCCTGTTCGTCGGGAAGGAGCCTTGTAACGACGGTGCCGTAGAGCCGGGGATCCGATCCAAAACGCTCGGCGGCCTCCTCCTGACCGTAATCCACCTTTTCCCCGGCGGAGGGATAAGGCCAGAGCTTCGGGGTGTTCTCCGGCCGCGGACGGCGGACCAGCTGCGTCACGCTCTTTGCCCCCTGCCGCAGCGCGGTGGCGACGCAGTCGGTGGCCGTATCGCCGTTGCCGACGATGACGACATGCCTTCCCTCGGCGCTGATCTCGCTGTTTTTTTCTTCCAGCACGGCCTTTGTAGCGGCGGTGAGGTAGCTGAGCGCCGGCCAGACGCCGGCAATGCCGTCGGCGTCGAGCCCCAGAGACCGCGCCTGCCGGGCGCCGCAGCAGAGGACGACGGCATCGTATTCCGAGCGCAGCTGCGAGGCGGGTATGGTCCGGCCGATTTCCGTATTGCAGAGGAAGGTGATCCCCTCCGCCTCCATTTTTTCGATCCGTCGGAGGACGACGCTCTTGTCCAGCTTCATGTTGGGGATACCGTACATCAGAAGGCCGCCGGGCCGGTCGTCGCGCTCAAAGACGGTGACGCTGTGGCCCCGGCGGTTGAGCTGATCGGCTGCAGCCAGGCCGGCGGGGCCGGAGCCCACCACGGCAATGCGTTTTCCCGTCCGGACGGCCGGAGGAGAGGCGGAAACAAGGCCCTGCGCCCAGGCGCTTTCAATGACGGAGAGCTCGTTGTCCCTTACGGTCACGGCCTCCCCGTTCAGCGAGCAGATACAGGCGTTCTCACACAGCGCCGGGCATACCCGGCCTGTGAATTCGGGGAAATTGTTGGTTTTCAGCAGCCGGGACAGGGCGTGAGGAATGTTTCCCGTGTAGACCTCGTCGTTCCACTCGGGGATCATGTTGTGGAGCGGGCAGCCGTAGTCGGACTGGCAGAAGGGCACCCCGCAGTTCATGCACCGTCCGCCCTGCTCCCTGCGCAGGGCGGGCGCAAGCTCCCGATGGAATTCCTCAAAGCTGCCCAGCCGTTCCTCCGGCGGCACGCACGGCCGCTCCTGCCGGGCATATTCCAAAAAGCCGGTGGGTTTTCCCATATCGCTCACTCCTCCCCTCTCTGCACCGCGTTGAAGGCGTCCAGCTCCGCCTGCTCCCTGGGGACGCCCCGTTCCTCCCGCCGGGTGATGGCGGAGAGCATCCGCTTATAGTCGTTGGGCAGGATCTTCTTGAAAAGCGGCAGGGTCTCCTCCCAGTTCTCCAGGATCGTCCGGGCCCGGGGCGAGCCGGTCTCGGCAAGATGCCGTTCCAGCAGGGAGCGGAGCTCCTGGGCGTCGTATTTCTCGGTGACGGCGCTCATGGTCACCAGCTCCTTGTTGAGCTTCAGATAGAGCTCGTGCCGCTCGTCCAGCACATAGGCCACCCCGCCGGACATTCCCGCGGCGAAGTTCTTGCCGGTGGGCCCCAGGATCACCACGCAGCCGCCGGTCATGTACTCGCAGCCGTGGTCGCCCACGCCTTCCACAACAGCGGTGGCGCCGGAATTGCGCACACAGAAGCGTTCACCGGCCACACCGGAGATATACGCGGCGCCGGCTGTCGCACCATAGAGTGCCACATTGCCCACGATGATGTTTTCATCAGCTTTGAGACTGCTCTTCTTCGGTGGATAGAGTACCAGCTTTCCGCCGGAGAGCCCTTTGCCAAAGCCGTCGTTGCTGTCACCTTCCAGACGCAGCGTCAGCCCCTTCGGGATAAACGCGCCGAATGACTGTCCACCGCCGCCCCGGCAGCGGATCACATACGTGTCGTCTGGAAGATCATTGCCGCAGACACGCGTGATCTCAGAGCCCAGCAGCGTGCCGAATGTGCGGTCGGTACTGGAGACGGACACGCTGACGCTTCCCGGTTTCCCGCTCTTCAGCTGTTTTTGCAGCTTCCGCAGAAGCACGCTGCAGTCCTTGGTCTCCTCCAGTTTAAAGTTGAATACCGCGTCTTTTTGGAAATGAGGCACATCCGCACCGTAAGGATTCACAAGCATTGCAGAGACGTCCACGGTCTCAGCCCGGTGTGTGATCAGTTTTTTCCGCGCTGTCAGCAGGTCACTCCGGCCAACCAGTTCTTCCACCGTTCGGATCCCCAGCGCCGCCATATACTCGCGCAGCTCCTGCGCAACAAAACGCATAAAGTTCATCACATATTCCGGCTTGCCCGCAAACCGTTTGCGGAGTTCCGGATTCTGCGTCGCCACACCGACGGGGCAGGTATCCAGGTTGCAGACGCGCATCATGCAGCATCCGAGGCTGACCAGCGGTGCGGTGGCAAAGCCGAATTCTTCAGCGCCGAGCATGCAGGCTACAGCAACATCTCGGCCGGTCATCAGCTTGCCGTCGGTCTCGATCGTCACCTTCTCACGCAGGCCGTTTTTGATGAGCGTCTGATGGGCTTCTGCGATCCCGAGCTCCCAGGGAAGGCCCGCGTTGTGGATAGACGATGCGGGCGCGGCACCGGTACCGCCGTCGTATCCGGATATCAGCACGACCTGTGCGCCTGCCTTGGCGACGCCGCAGGCGATGGTCCCAACACCCGCTTCCGACACCAGCTTCACGCTGATCCGGGCATAGCGGTTAGCGTTCTTCAGGTCGAAGATCAGCTGGGCCAGATCCTCAATGGAATAGATATCATGATGCGGCGGCGGGCTGACCAGCGAGACGCCCGGTGTGGAGCAGCGTGTTTTCGCGATCCAGGGATACACTTTACTGCCCGGCAGATGACCGCCTTCACCCGGCTTTGCGCCCTGGGCCATCTTGATCTGAAGCTCCTGCGCGCTGTTCAGATAGGCGCTGGTCACGCCGAAGCGGCCGGAGGCGATCTGCTTGATAGCAGAGCAGCGCAGGGGATCGTTCAGCCGGTCGGGCGTTTCACCGCCTTCGCCGGAGTTGGATTTGCCGCCCAGCGTGTTCATGGCGATCGCCAGGCACTCATGCGCTTCCTGCGAAATGGAGCCGTAGCTCATAGCACCGGTCTTGAACCGCTTCACGATCGACTCCACGCTCTCCACATCCTCCAGCGGAATCCCGCCGTTGGGATCGAGCTTCAGATCCATCAGACCGCGCAGCGTGTGGATGACCTCGAGGTTGTCCACGAGTGCAGTATACTGTTTGAACGCCGCGTAATCGTTCTGCTGCACCGCTTTCTGCAGCAGTTTGATCGTGAGCGGGTTGTACATGTGGTCTTCTTTGCCCTTGCCGGAACGCAGCCGGTGTGAGCCGACGGAGTCCAGCGTAGAATCGTAGCCGAGGCCGAGCGGCTCAAACGCCTGATCATGGAGCCACTCCACACTCTCGCCGATCTCTTCCAGGCCGATGCCTTCCACCCGGCTGATCGTATTGGTGAAGTACCGGTCGATCACCTTGTGGCTGATGCCGACGCACTCGAAAACCTGTGCCGCCTGATACGATTGTATGGTGGAGATGCCCATTTTGGAGGCGATCTTCACGATACCGCTCAGGATCGCATGGTTATAGTCGTCGATCGCGGCGCCGACGTCTTTTCTCAGCATGCCGCGCTCGATGATCTCTTCGATGCATTCCTGTGCCAGATAAGGATTGATGGCCTGTGCGCCGTATCCGAGCAGTGTGGCGAAATGGTGCACCGTGCGCGGTTCGGCGCTTTCCAGGATCAGCGATACCGCCGTGCGCTTTTTCGTTCGTACCAGATATTGCTGCACCGCCGAAACCGCCAGCAGCGAAGGAATGGCAACGTGGTTTTCATCGACACCACGATCGGAAAGAATCAGGATGTTGGCGCCTTCTTTATACGCACGGTCGCAGGCAACAAAGAGCCGCTCCACGGCGCGCTCCAGCGGCGTGCACTTGTAGTAGAGGAGCGAGATCGTTTCCACGCGGAAGTTCGGATTATCGATATTCCGGATCTTCAGCATATCCACACTGGTCAGGATCGGATTCTGGATCTGCAACACCGTGCAGTTTTCCGGTTTTTCTTCCAAAAGATTACCATCAGAGCCTAGATACACCGCCGTATCGGTGATGATCTCTTCCCGGATAGCGTCGATCGGAGGATTTG
>JAEEGK010021529.1_pt1 | contig 13617 bp, 11 predicted proteins | sample 8958771 | NCBI WGS metagenome assembly JAEEGK01 (sample SAMN16246547, study PRJNA631951) | gut metagenome | biome: gut microbiome; feature: rumen; material: SC-attached | host: Bos | place: Iran: Karaj | collected 2018-10 | reverse complement strand
CCAGTGTGCATAAACTGTTATTGTTGCATCTGGAGTATAAAGTGAACCCGCGTCTCCAACTTTCATTCCACCATTTACTGCTGTATACCAGCCAACGAACGTATATCCTGTTCTACTTGGAGTTGGAAGCTGTAAACTATTTGATTTCCATTTTGCATATAAAGTTGTGTCAGCAGTTTTATCCCAATTCTTAGCGCTAAATCCTGTCTCTCCATAATATACATGTGCTTCATTCATAAGAGTTTCATTATTGGTATCAAAGTAGCCTTTGAAATCGTATGCAGCTGCTCTCGAGCTATCTGCTATACCTGTTGCATTATAATTAAACGTTACTTCGTATCTTCTTTGAGGTACCGTTATATTTGGCATTGGGCGACCATATATAGCTTTTGCTGTTGTTGTTCCTGCCGTTGTTGCTCCTTGATTATTAAATGTTATATTATATGTTGCGTCTGCCCATTGTGCATATAAAGTTACATCTTCTGTTGGAGTATAGCTATCTCCTCCAACACCAACTTTAGTTCCCCATGTTTCTTCAGTATACCAACCACTAAATACGTATCCTGCTTTTGATGGAGTAGGTAAATCTATACTTCCTTCTGTCCATTTTGTATATAATATTGAATTTTCTGCTTCGCTCCAATTCTTTGCACTTGTTCCTTCTACATTATAATACTGAGTTGCTGGATTTGTTATATTTAAATAATATCCTTCAAAAGTTCCCGCTGGTGTTCTTACTTCATTTCCAATTCCATCTGTTTTATAATTTAATGTTACTGTAAATTGTTTTGTTGGTTTAGTTATACTTGGCATTGGATTTCCGTACGTTGCTACAACACTTGTTGTTCCCGTACTTGTTGCTTTATTACTATCTAATAATACTGTATATTCATTTGCTATCCATTGTGCATGTATTGTTATATTATTTGATGGAATATAGCTTGCACCAACATCTCCTACCTTTGTTCCACCATTTGTTGCTGTGTACCAACCATTAAACGTGTATCCTGCTCTTGCTGCTAGTGGTAATTTTACACTTGCTTGTTGCCAATTTGCGTATAATGTAGTACCGCCTGTCATATCCCAAGTCCTTGAGCCTTTTCCTGTCGCACCATAATACTCTACTCCATTACCAATCAATTCTGTATAATATCCTTTAAACATGTATGCCGCTACGTCAGCTGCTAGTGTTCCGTTTCCACCATTATAATCATATGTTACTGTATACTCTTTTTTAGGTATACTAATTTCAGGCATATCCAAGCCATATATTGGATCTACTTGTTCTGTGCCGTGAGTTGTTGCACCTTGGTCGTTTAGAGTTACTATATTACTTGCTCCGCCCCATTGTGCATATAAAGTTATATTTTTAGTTGGTACATAATTCGTACCAGCATCACCTATTTTCTCGCCTCCAGTTGCTGCTGTGTACCAACCATTAAATGTATATCCTGTTCTCGATGCTGCTGGTAACTGTATAGCTACACCTTCCCAATTTGCGTGCAAGGTTGTATCTTCCGTTTTATCCCAATTATTTATACTATTTCCAGTTCCATTATAGTATGGTTTTTCTTCTGAATCATAATATCCATTAAACGTATATGATACTGTTGATGATGTACTATTAACATTTGGTGTATTTTTATCAAATGTTACTGTATACTTCTTCTCAGGTATAGTTATTCTAGGCATTTCACTACCATATACTGCATCTACTGCCGTTGTTCCTAATCTTGTTGCTCCTCGTCCGTCTAATGTTACTATATTACCTCTTCCTATCCAATGAGCATATAAAGTTATGTCTTTTGTTGGAGTATATAACGAACCTGTTTCTCCAATTTTTACTCCATCTATTTCGCTTGTATACCAACCATCAAATGTATAACCTGCTCTTGATGCTGTTTTTAATAGTACATTTGCATTAGTAGTTACCCAATCTGCATACAACATCGTGTCTTGCGGTATATCCCAGTTCTTTACTCCTTTTCCATCTGCACCATAATACTTAACTTTATCCGATGTATAATAACCTGTAAATTGGTGTACTGCTGTATTTATCTCATCACTAACGCCACCTATTGAGTAGTTAAATGTTACTTTATATTCTTTTACAGGTGGTGTTACTGTAGGTAAAGCACTATTAAATTGTACATTTACACTCTCTGTACCATGAGTTGTTGCACCTTGATCATTTAATGTTATTAAATAACTATTTTCTGTCCAATGTGCATACAAAGTTATGTTTGATGTCGGAGTATAATCTTCCCCAACATCTCCAACCTTCGTACCACCAGTTGCTGCGGTATACCAGCCTTCTAGTACATGTCCTCCCCATGTTCCTTCTGGCAATTTATCGCTCTTTGATTGCCAACTTGCATATAATCTATTTACAGATGTTTCTGTCCAATTATTTGCACTCGAGCCATTATTATTATAATATTTTGTTCCTGTTTTACCTTCTCCTACCCAATAGCCTTCAAATAAATATTGTATTGTATGTATTCCATTTATTTGACCGCTTCCATTATAATTATATGTTATATCATATTTTCTTACTGGCACTTGTATTGCTGGCATTTCGGAACCATAAACTGGCACTATACTTGGTGTACCAGCAGTTGTTGCCCCTTGATTATCTAAAATTACTTCCGTACTTCCTTCTGCTACCCATCTTGCAACTAATGTAATATTCTTTGTTGGTATATATGACTCACCTGCATCACCTATTTTTTGTCCTTCATTTGTATACCAACCATTAAATGTGTATCCTGTCATTGATGTTGGAGTAGGTAAAGTCACTTCTGAATTTAACCAATATGCATACAAAGTTGTATTTTCTGTTTTATCCCAATCTTTTGCACTTGTTCCATTATTATTATAGTATTTTACACCACTTCCAGCTGCTTCTGAATAATAGCCATTAAATATATATGTTGCAGTTTGAGTAGTATTTGCTTGGCTATTTCCATTATAATTAAACTCTACTGTGTATTGTCTTACAGGCAAAGTTATACTTGGCATTGGTTGACCATATATAGGCGTTACATTCTTTGTTCCTTCTGTTGTTGCACCTTGACTATCTAATATAATTGTACTTGATTGTGGACCCCAATGTGCATACAAGGTTATACTATCTCTCGGAACATATCTTTCTCCTACTCCACCTATTCTAGTTCCACCTGTTGATTCAGTATACCAACCACTAAAGCCATATCCATCTCTTGTTGCTTCTGGCAAGTCTATACCTGTTTTAGACCAATCTGCATATAGTGTTATACTGTTTGTTCTATCCCAATTTCTTGCACTTGCACCCTCGGCTGTATAATATTTTGTTCCTTTACCACTTACTTCTGTATAATATCCACCAAATACATATGATGCACTCTTAGTTATATTATCTTTTCCATTTCCATTAAAGTTAAATGTTACAACATATCTTCTTTCTGGAATTATTATATTTGGCATAGGATTTCCGTATGATGCTGTTACACTACTTGTTCCACTTGTTGTTGCCCCTTGGTCATTTAATGTTATTGTATTTTCACCTTCTGCCCAATTTGCAAATAAAGTCATATCTGATGTTGGTGTATAACTTGCTCCAGCTCCTCCAATTCTTGTTCCTCCGGTAGGCGCTGTATACCAACCACTAAAGCCATATCCTTCTATTGAAGGGCTTGGCATTTGTACACTTGTATTTGTCCATTTTGCATATAAAGTTGTATCTTGCGGTATATCCCAATTCCTTGCGCTAGCTCCGGTTTCAGTATAATATTGCATTCCAAAGCCATTTACTTCTGTATAATATCCTCCAAATGTGTATACTGCTGTTTTGGTACTATTTGCGATTTCAGGTGTATTAAAGTTGAAAGTTACAGTATAGTTCCTCTTTGGATTTTGTATTTCTGGCATTTCACTTCCGTATGCCACAATTATACTTTCTGTTCCATCTGTCATCTCACTTTGATGATCTAGTAATACTGTATATTCGTCTGCCTCCCATTGTGCATACAGTTCCATATCATCATTTCTTATATATATTTCTCCTGGGGTATAACTTGTTCCTTTACCATCTGCTTTAGTGTTCCAATTTTTAAATGTATAATTTGTTCTTACCGGTATTCTTTCACTTAATATTAAACTTACTCCTCTTATCTTTGTTTGAGCTGCTGGCATATTTGTTACTGTTTCAGATGCATTGATATTGTAATTTACTGCATATTCAGTCTTGTTACTATCATTTGTCCAATCATTTGTTTCTAATTCATTTTCTGGCATATATGTTGATAGGAATTGGTTTATCTCCATATCTTCTGCCCATAGCCAACCTGGATTATCTTTATTGTTATATATTCTCCATGGCATAGCTTCATTTTCTTTTCCTATTCCTACCATTATCTTTGTTACGTTTTCCTCTACTTCTATTGCTGTAGCTACGAATTTTCCACCTTCCATAGATTCAGGCAAAGTACCTTTTTCTAGGTAACTTTCTATGCTCTCTAACGAATCATATACAGTTACTTGAGGATATGCTGCTATCTTCTTTCCCTTCGCCACATCCATTTCTCGGGCTACTAATTCTTTTCCTATTAATGCACCCGTAGATTTATCTGAACTTATTTTTATCCTATCTTGGATCATTCCATAGCCCATTGTCCCAATTAATGTTAACATTGACAACATGGCTACTACGACCACCAATTCTATCATTGTAAAACCTTTTCCCTTTTTATACCAGTTCAAATTCATATTATACCCATCCTTCTTTCCTAGTCTTCAAAAACTATGTCGGTTTTATTTATCATTATTTTAGTGTTTTTTTATTATTTGTGAAATTTCTTGTACTTGTCAATATTTCTAGTTTGATGTATAATATAGTTCGTGTATATTAGTTAAAAAGGAGGGTTAGCCGTGGCAGATTATCCAATAAAAAATATTGCATCAAATAAAAAAGCTTTTCATGATTACTTTATCAATGAAAAGTTTGAAGTTGGTATTGTTTTAACTGGAACTGAAATAAAGTCAATACGTCTTGGAAATGTTAATTTAAAAGATAGCTATGCTTCTATTGACCATGGTGAACTTTTTATAAACAATATGCATATTAGTCCTTATGAAAAAGGGAATATCTTTAATTCTGATCCTACTAGAAAACGTAAATTACTAATAACAAAAAAGGAACTTAATAAATTAATTGGAATGATTAAAAGAGATGGTATTACTTTAGTTCCAATTGATTTATATTTAAAAGGAAAGTTAGTAAAACTTACTATTGGAATTGGAAAAGGTAAAAAACTATACGACAAACGTCAAGATATCGCAAAAAAAAGTGCCGAAAAAGAAATTGCTCAAAAATTTAAAGAAAAAAATCAATAATATGGGGGCGTAAAGGTATCGACATTTGTTCTAAAACACAGATAGCGAGTAGTGGTTTCTCGTTGGCCACTAAAAAAAACGAGAACTTAAAAATAAACGCTAATAATGATTTAGCTTTAGCTGCTTAGTTCAGCTACGTCGACCTAAGAGTGTCACCGGCTTAGAGCTCGGCGTCGGTAGGTGACCACAAATCCGGTAAAGCTTTGCATCGGGGGGTATTTTATGAAGCTACTAAAATCATAAGCCTGTTTGTAGGCGTATGACAGAGGGAATGTAAAAATACAAACTGCACTCGGAGAAGTTTGTGTGGCGGGGCTTATGGACAGGAGTTCGATTCTCCTCGCCTCCACCATTAAATTATTAATTTAATAAGGAGTGATTAATTTGAAAAAAATTATTTGTGCTTTATTGGTAATGGGCTTTTTAGCCGGATGTAATCAATCTAAAATTGAGGTGTTAGACCAAAGTAATGAACCTCTACCTTCACCAATTGTATCTCAAGATACCCAGCTAGATGATTCTATTTATATTGGTGAATATTTAGACTTAGATATAAATGAGCCTAACCTTAAAATTGCTAAAAGAGAAGACGGAAACTATGATGTTGAAATAAGTATTTATCGTCTTACTTACCTTGATGATGGAATAGGGACTTTAACCAAAGATGGTATGGAATTTACTGCAACAGATGCTAACGGCGACCCTATTAAAGGTATAATTAAAGTTGAAGATAAAGTAGCTACTGTTACGTTTACAGATTCCACTTGGGAACTTATAAAAAATGGAGACTCCTTCGAATATACTAAAATTTAATGGTTCACACATAAAAATACTTTAATATACCATAAAGTATATAACGCATTTTAATATACTGTAAAATATAAAGTGTATAAGTTTAACCTTATACACTTTATTTATGTTCTTATAAATTATTTTTTAATATTTCTTTTCTTCTAATTTATCTTCTTTAGGAAGTAAGTCTTTTCTAGACAAGTTAATCTTTCCTTGATCTGTTATCTCTATTACTTTAACTAAAACTTCGTCTCCTTCTTTTAATACATCTTCAACTTTTTCTACTCTTTTATGATCAAGTTTTGAAATATGAACTAATCCTTCTTTTCCAGGTAAAATCTCTACAAATGCGCCAAAAGGCATAATTTTAGTAACTTTACCACTATATACTTCTCCCACTTCTGGTTCTTTTACTATTCCCATTATTATCTTTTCAGCCTTATTTGCAGCTTCAGAATCTACTGCGTAAATACATACTCTACCATCATCTTCAATATCTATTTCTACACCTGTTTGTTCAATTATCTTGTTTATTACCTTTCCACCAGTTCCAATTACGTCTCTTATTTTTTCAGGATCAATATTAAATACTGTTGTCTTAGGTGCATATTTAGATATTTCTTCTCTAGGCTTATCTATTGCTTTTAGTAATACTTCATCCAATATATATTCTCTTGCTTTCTTAAGTCTTGCAAAAGTTTCACGAATTATATCTATTGTTAAACCATCGATTTTTATATCTACTTGTATTGCAGTTATACCATTTTTAGTACCTGCAACTTTAAAGTCCATATCTCCAAAGAAATCTTCTATTCCTTGGATATCCGTTATCAATAAATACTTACTTCTATCGTTATCATCTGTTATAAGTCCACAAGAAATTCCAGCTACAGGTTCTTTTATAGGTACACCTGCTGCCATTAATGCTAAGGTACTTCCACATACACTTCCTTGAGAAGTTGAACCATTTGAAGATAATACTTCAGATACAACTCTTATTGTATAAGGGAATTCATCTTGAGAAGGTATTACTGGAACTAATGCACGTTCTGCTAAAGCTCCGTGGCCTATCTCACGACGTCCAGGGCTACGAGGTGCCCTAGCTTCACCAACACTATATGGTGGGAAATTATATTGATGAATGTATCTCTTTGACTCTTCGTTATCTATTCCATCTAAAATTTGTTCTTCTTTGCCTTGACCTAATGTTACAACAGATAATACTTGAGTTTGACCTCTTGAGAATAAAGCTGAACCGTGAACTCTAGGTAATATATCTATTTCTGCACTAAGCGGTCTTATTTGATCTAAGGCTCTTCCATCAGGTCTAACTTTCTCTTCTAATATCATCTTACGTACTGTTTTCTTTTGAAGATAATATAATGCGTCACTTATTGCTAAATTACTATCTGGATATTTTTCAGCAAAATGCTCGAATAATTCATCTTTTATTGCATCCATTCCAGATTCTCTTTCTTGTTTTGCTGTAGTAATAATTGTTTCTTTTAATCTATCTCCTAAATATTCCTCGATATCATGCATTATATCTTTATTAATTTCAAATTTCTCATATTCAAATTTAGGTTTTCCAATTTCTTTTTGGATAGATTCAATAAATTCTACTATCTTCTTTATCTCTTCATGAGCCTTTGCTATTGCCTCTACCATTATATCTTCAGGGATTTGATCAGCTCCTGCTTCTATCATGCAGATTTTATCCTTTGTTCCAGCTACAGTTAAAGTAAGTCTACTTCTTTCTCTTTGAGCTTCGGTAGGATTTATAACTATTTCATTATCTACATAACCTACTGCAACAGAACCCGTAGGGCCGTTAAAAGGTATATCAGATATTGAAATTGCAATTGATGAGCCAATCATCGCAGCAATTTCAGGTGAATTGTCTTGGTCAACAGATAAAACCGTTGCAACTACCGCTACATCATTTCTTAAATCCTTTGGAAATAAAGGTCTTATTGGTCTATCTATAACACGAGATACCAAAATTGCTTTATCTGATGGTTTCCCTTCTCTTCTTTGAAAGCTTCCAGGGATTTTTCCTACTGAGTATAATTTTTCCTCGTAATCTACACTAAGAGGGAAAAAATCAACTCCTTCTTTTGGTTTCTTAGAAGCTGTAACGTTAACCATTACAACTGTATCGCCATAGCGAACTAATGCATGTCCATTAGTAAGTTGGGCCATTTTACCAGTTTCTACTACTAATTTTCTTCCAGCCAATGTGGTTTCAAAAGTTCTAAACATATTATTCCTCCTTATCTTACTTCACATGGTTAGTAGTAGTTATGGTTCACAATTTGAAAGGTTTTTCTCAAATTGTCAACTATCAACTACAACTACACATTATGAAGTTTCGTACATTATTTTCCTAAAAAGAGAAAACATGGATTTTTCCCCTTTTATTGAAAAAGTGAAAAGCCTAGAATTTACTTCTAAACTTTCCACTATTTTTCCTACTTTCTGATTCCTAATTTTGCAATAAGTTCACGATATTTTTCAATATCATTATCTGCTAAGTAATTAAGTAATCCTCTTCTTTGACCAACCATCTTAAATAAACCGCGTCTAGAGTGGTTGTCTTTTTGATGTGTTTTTAAATGATCTGTTAAGTGATTTATTCTTGCTGTTAATAGAGCTATTTGAACTTCAGGAGATCCTGTATCAGTTTCATGAGTTCTGTATTCAGCAATTATGCTTTTCTTATCCATTGCTACACCTCCTAGTATTTATTATTAAACGCCTAGCCCCAAGAAAAAGTCGGAGAAACTATTTTCCTAGTAGTAGGTTACACTTAGCGTGCTTTGTTATTATATACCAAATCTTGAAAAAAATCAAGTCTTTCTGCCAATTTTAATCATTTAATCTAAAAACTGCTTGAACTTGGTCGTTTATTGCGAAAAATATTTTATGTGCAGTATCGCCATTTAACTTAATATTGTTTTCTTTCATTATCTTTTCGTTACCTAATAAAATTTTGTTTCCTTCCGCTGTTCCAGTTATTCCGAAGTCTTTAAATTCTTTTTCTTTCTCCACTTTCGCTGTTTCAATTCTCGGATCTAAATTATATATTGCTTTTGCAATAGGGTTATTTGAAAACTTTGCAAGGCCCTTTGCATAAGACATTACTTTTACCGTCTTTTCTAAACCTACAAAATCAACCATAAGTATTTTTACTTCTTTTTCAAAAAACATTTTATCACCGTCCATATGTAATACTACTTATTTAAATCACTCATATAATCCATTCCTCCATAATATACATGAGAAACATAAATCATATTTTTACTTTCATCTATTGTATAGAGTATAACATAATTATTTACAACAATCCTTCGATACTTCCTAGCTGTTTTCTCTGTTTTTTCAATTTCTGTAAACATTTTAGGAGAATTTTCTAATAATAAAACATTATAAATTATTTTTTCTCTTAACCTATTAGCTGCATCTATCGCCTTTAATTTTGTTGAAATGTATTCACATATTTCATCTATCTCTTCTAAAAAAGTTTCAGTTAACCTAATATTATATTTCATATTTTTCCTTCCATTCTTCAAACACTTTTCTAGCATCTTGTACCCTGCCATTCTCTATATCTTGTTCTGATTTCAATAAGTGTTCTTCTATATCATTTTGTAAAACTCTTTTTTTGTATTCCTCCATACTCATTATAACTATCTTATTTTTTTGATTTTTACTTACCACAACTTCTCCATATTCATTAATAGCATTTTCAATTTCTTCTATGTTTTTTAACTGTTGCATTTACACACACCCCACTTCTAATTTCGTTTTTATTATATCATAAAAACTTTAAAATATATTTTTATTTTATAGAAAATTTACATTAACTTCAAAAAGAAAAAGTAAAAGAATACTAAAGCATGACCCCGTAGTACTTTTTACTTTTTCTTATACAAATTAAACTATTTTATAATTTTTAAACTAATCACAATTTTCTCTTATTAAACAAAGTAGTATTAATAAAGCCGCAACTAGCATCCATGTCAAAAATCCTACTAAAAAAGCTAATAACAATACTGTCTCAAGGCCAGTAACGAAGGCTATTATACCTGTAGTTAATGCGCCAAAAGTTCCTATTAATAAACAAGTCCCATGCTTGCACATACAATCATGTTCTCTTCTTCTATTATTTCCTAATAGTCCAGCTGCAAATAATATAACCAAAATAACTGCAGCTATTACTAAAACAACTCCTGTCAAATTAACAATAGCATCAACTGTACCAACTACAACAGCAATAATAGCAGCAACAATTCCTAAGATTATAGGAATTATACAATTATTTGAGTTGCAATTACAATTTCCCATAAAAAAATCCTCCTGTCTTGAGTAATAAATTACTCATTACAATATACGACAGGAGGGACAAATTTGTTACTTAACAACAATATTAAATATTTTTCCTTTTACAAAAATGACTTTTACTATTGTCTTATCTTTTAATTGAGCAGCAATAGTTTCATTTGCTTTTGCGACTTCCATTATATCTTCTTGAGTTGCTTCAACTGGTACTTTTACAACTGCTTTTAATTTGCCATTAATTTGTATTGGTACTTCTATTTCGTCTTGAACTAATTTACTTTCATCACAAACTGGCCATTTTTGCTCATGAACATATCCACCGAAATTATTTTTATACCAAATTTCTTCGGTAATATGTGGCGCCATAGGGTTTAATAATACTAAAAATACCTTCATATCTCCTTTTGTAATACTACCCTTTGTATAGAAAGTATTTGTTAAACTCATAAGAGTTGCAATAGCAGTATTAAACTTCATCTTTTCAATATCTTCAGATACTTTCTTGATTGCTAAGTTTATATCTCTTTCAAATTCTTGAGTTATATCATCAGAGTCGGTCATAAATTCTTGCATATTCCAAACTCTTTCTAAAAACTTTCTACAACCAATAACGCCATTGCTTGACCAAGGTGCCGCTTGAGAAAAGTCCCCCATAAACATCTCATAAACACGCATTGTATCTGTTCCATATTGGTTTATAATATCATCTGGATTTATTACATTTCCACGAGATTTTGACATTTTTTCATTATTTTCGCCTAGTATCATACCTTGTGATGTTCTCTTTTGATATGGTTCTTTAGTAGGCACTAATCCTAAATCATATAAGAATCTATGCCAAAATCTTGAATATAATAAGTGAAGCGTTGTATGTTCCATGCCACCATTATACCAATCAACCGGTAACCAGTATTTTAACAAGTCTTGACTAGCAAATTCTTTATCATTATGAGGGTCAATATATCTTAAGAAATACCATGAAGAGCCAGCCCATTGAGGCATTGTATCTGTCTCACGACGTGCTTTTCCACCACAATGAGGACAAGTCGTATTTATCCAGTCTTCTGCTTTCGCAAGCGGAGATTCCCCATCTTCCGTAGGCTTAAAGTCTTTAATATCTGGTAACATTAAAGGAAGTTCGCTCTCCGGAATTGGCACCCAACCGCACTTTTCACAATATACAAGAGGAATAGGCTCTCCCCAATATCTTTGTCTACTAAATACCCAGTCTCTTAATTTATAGTTTACTTTTCTAGAACCTATCTTATTTTCTTCAAGATATTGTTTCATCTTTTCAATAGCATCTTTTACTTTTAAGCCTGTTAAGAAACCAGAGTTTACCATTACACCATCTTGAACATCTGTATATGCTTCTTCTTGAACATTTTTCCCACCACTAACTACTTCGATAATAGGAAGATTAAACTTCTTTGCAAATTCCCAGTCTCTTTCGTCATGAGCAGGTACTGCCATAATAGCTCCTGTTCCATAAGTCATTAAAACATAGTCAGATACCCAAACAGGGATCTCTTTACCCGTTACAGGATTTATTGCTTTTATTCCTTTTATTTCAACACCAGTTTTATCTTTAGCTACTTCTGTTCTTTCAAATTCAGATTTTTTAGCAGCCTCTTCTCTATATGCTTTTAATTCATCCATATTAGAAATTTTATCTGCAAACTTATCTATTAGCGGGTGTTCAGGCGAAACAACCATATATGTAGCTCCAAATAACGTATCTGCTCTAGTAGTAAATACTCTTAAAGAATAGTCTAAACCAGCTAATTTAAAATCAACTTCAGCTCCTTCAGAACGCCCTATCCAATAAGTTTGTTGTGCCTTTATTTTTTCTAAGAAATCTACTTCATTTAAGCCGTCGATTAATTTGTCTGCATAATCTGTAATCTTAAGCATCCATTGACTTCTTACTTTTCTTACTACTTCTCCATGGCATCTTTCGCAAACGCCGTTTACTACTTCTTCGTTTGCAAGTCCAACTTTACAACTTGTGCACCAGTTAACAGGCATTTCTATCTTATATGCTAAACCTTTTTCAAAAAGTTTTAGGAATATCCATTGAGTCCATTTAAAATAATTAGGGTCAGTAGTATTTACCTCTCTTGACCAATCAAAAGAAAAGCCTAATGATTTACATTGTCTTGTGAAATTTTCAATATTTGATTTTGTAACAATTGCAGGATGAATTCCTGTTTTTATAGCATGGTTTTCAGTAGGTAAACCAAAAGCATCCCAACCAATAGGGTATAAGACATTATATCCCTCGAGTCGTCTTTTTCTAGCAATAATATCCATTCCAGTATAAGATCTTGGGTGACCAACATGGAGCCCTTGAGCTGATGGATATGGAAATTCTATTAGACCATAAAATTTTGGTTTTGAGAAATCATTTTTTGCATGAAAAACACCTTTCTCTTCCCAAAAATCTTGCCACTTTTTCTCAAACTCTTTTGGGTTATAATTCATATATATTCATTCCTTTCAATTACTTGTATTTTTGGATGTAGTTATTAAGCTTTGCTTGACTTAATGTATTTCCTTGGTAGAACATTTTTACATCGTTCATAACACTACTCATATTTATCTTGTTGTTTATTGCATCTTGATATAATGCTTGTGCCAACTTTGCTCTTGACTCAGCACTACTCATTCTTTTTCCTAGGTAATTAATGGCTAAGCCATACTTTTTCAAAAACTCTTCATAATTTGATTCTGCCATTTTTCATTACCCCCTTTTCAAAAACTAATTATTTATAGTAGCCTTTATTCTACGTACTCCAGCGGATGAGCTTTCTTCTTTCTTAATCTTAAAGTTAACCAAATCGCCAGTATTTTTAGCATGTGGTCCACCACAAATTTCTTTTGAAACTGGACCCATTGTATAAACTTTTACTTTTTCACCATACTTAGATTCAAACAAACCAATAGCACCTTTTTCTTTAGCTTCTGCTACTGTCATCTCTTCGCAAATAACATCATATTTTGCTTGAATTGCCTCGTTTACCAATCTTTCAACTTCTGCGATTTCTTCTGGTGTCATTTTCCTTTCAAATGAGAAGTCAAAACGTAATCTTTCTGCAGTAATATTACTTC
>JAEEGK010021528.1_pt1 | contig 13617 bp, 12 predicted proteins | sample 8958771 | NCBI WGS metagenome assembly JAEEGK01 (sample SAMN16246547, study PRJNA631951) | gut metagenome | biome: gut microbiome; feature: rumen; material: SC-attached | host: Bos | place: Iran: Karaj | collected 2018-10 | reverse complement strand
AAGAAGACAGAAGCACATATGAGAAAGGCTTTAATAACATCTAGTTTATTAGCTTCTACCTAACTTTCTTCTTGTGTTTTCTTATCTGTTAATAATTCATCTGATGTAATACCAAATACTTCACATAGTGGAACTATTTTATCAAAATCAGGACAACTTTCTCCTAATTCCCATTTAGACACTGTTTGTCTAGATACACCAATTTTATCTGCAAGTTCTTCTTGAGATAAATGATGTTCTTTTCTTAATGAATAAATCTTTTCATTAATTTTCATTTTCCTCACCTCACGAAAAAATATATCAAAAATGTCGGTTGCGCACTACCAATTAACCTTGGAAATTTGTCAACTAGCATTAACATTTTACTTGTTTTATCTAATTATATCACAAAAAAAGGCTTTTTAGCCTTTTTTTAATTATTAATTACTTGGTATCCAAACTCCCTCTTGTGCTTCTACTTTTATTTGGAAACTAACACCACTATTTGATAATTCATTCCATTCTTCAGTAGTAAACACTGTTCTTCCAGATACCCATTCATCATCAGTACCATCAATATAACCATCATTATTTGTATCAGTTAATTCTTCTGGAAGAGTATCAGTAATTGCAATATTACTTGCATCTAAATAAGCCATGATAGTTATATTACCATCTATTCCTGTTTCACCTGGTGCTATATAACCAACTACTAAGTCACCATTTTCACTAATTGTATCAGTAGTTAATACTTGATATATTGAAGTATTTCCTCCACGATTAGTAAAATAATATTCATCTTCTTCTCCAATTGTTTTACCTGTTCCATTAGCTGAATAACTAATATTAACACTTATTGGTAGATCAGTTCCATTACTACCTGATACATTAACTGTTTTAACACGATATTCAATACCATCTTCATAATTAGTATCACCTGTAATACCTATTGTCACTGTTGATGAATTAGTATTATCCAAATGAGATGAATCAGTTGGAAATACATCAGATAAGTTAATCGTATTATTTTGAGTTGATGAAAAATTAATTCTACCTACTCTAACATTATTAACTCCACCTGTTCTTGTATAATTGAAAAATGCATATGAAAAAGTTCCTAGTACTAATACTAGAATAAAACTAGCAATTACTAATATCATTTGTTTCTTACTCTTAATCATATCTAATTACCCAACTTTATTATAACATTATATAAACACAAAAAAAAGACTATTATATAGTCTTTATCTAAACTTCTTTATTATTCGAAGTGAATTTAATATTGTTAATAAAGTAAGTCCTGTATCTGCAAATACTGCTAACCACATATTTACTAATCCTAATGTACTTAGAATTAATACAATTACTTTAACTGATATTGCAAATATTAAGTTTTCTTTAATAATTTTTCTAACATACTTAGATATATCTATTGCTTTAGGTATTTTATTTAAGTCATCATTCATAATAACGATATCACTTGCATCTATTGCTATATCACTACCTAAGTTACCCATACTAATACCTATATCTGCTCTTTTTAATACAGGTGCATCATTAATACCATCACCAACAAATATAGTGGTATCATTTTTACTTATTTCATCATATAAACTATATTTATCGGTTGGTAACATTTCTGCATAGATATTATCAATATTAAGTCTTTTACCTATTTCATTAGCTATATCTTTTTTATCACCAGTAAACATATATGTAAGAATGTTATTGTCTTTAAAATAATTAAATGATTCATTTACATTATCTTTTATTCCGTCATTAATTATTATTGATGCAACATGTTTACCATTAATATTTACATGTAACATTGTTTCGATATCACAATCACATATTTTCTTACTACCTATTTTTATTTTATTATCATTAATTGTATAAGAAATACCACCATCTATTTCTTTAAAGTTTTTAACATCTTTATTATCTATTTTACCTTTATTAAGTTTTAAAATTGATTTAGCTATTGGATGATTAGATAAACTTTCTCCTTTACAAATAAGATCTATTATTTCTTCTTTGGAATAATTATTATCAATTATTTCAATAGTTTCTACTTTAAATTCACCACTAGTAATAGTACCTGTTTTATCAAAAATAATTTTCTTTACTAAAGCAAGGTTATCTAAATAATTACTTCCTTTAACAAGTATTCCATTACGTCCTGATACGCCAATACCAATAAAGTAAGATAGTGGTACAGAAATAGCTATGGCACATGGACAAGCTATTACTAAGAAAGTTAATCCTCGATAAATACTATCGTTATAAGACATATTAAATAATAGTGGTAATAATACTATTACAAGAATAGCTAATACAATAACTATTGGAGTATAAAACTTACTTATTCTTGATACTATAGTTTCTGTTTTAGCTTTTGAATTAGTTGCATTTTCTAAGAGATCTAATATTTTAGATACTACTGATTCACTATATACTTTAGTAGCTTTCATAGTAATAACATTACCTTTATTAATAGAACCAGATAAAATATTATCTTTCTCTCTTACTTCTACTTCTTCACTTTCTCCAGTTAACATTGATGTATCAAGATTAGTATTACCTTCAATAACCATACCATCTACAGGCACTTTTTCTCCCTTTTTAACAATTAATTTATCTCCTACTTTAATATCTTCTACATTTATTCTTACTATTCCTTCTTTAGTAGAAAGATTTGCATATGGAACTTTTAAAGTAACAAGATTTTCTATTTCTTTTCTTGATTTATTTAGAGCTTTTTCTTCTAATATTTTACCAATAGTATATAAACCTATTACCATCATACCTTCAAGAGGTTCTCCTAATAGATAAGCTCCTACACAAGAAATAGTTATTAAGATATTTTCATCCAAAGTATGACTTTTTATTAATAATTTAATTGCTTTTATAAATACACGATATAGAAGTAATATATAAGCTATGATATAAAGAATTGATTTTATATAACTAGGAAAATTAATAAAATAAGCCATTAAACCTAATACTACCCCTATTATTAATATTGATAAATGAAATTCATGTTTATATTCTTCTTCAAAAGAAATATTTGCATCAGGTTCTATACTTTTAACAATATTATTAATTTCTTTTAAACTATATTCTTTATCTGATTTATATATTAATTTCTTAGTATTAAAATTAACTATAACTTCATTTAAATCATCTCGATTATTAAGTTTTTCTTCTAATTTTCTTGCACAATTAGGACAATCTAAATTATTTATATTACAAACATATTTTTTCATTCTTCCTCCTTATGTATAACGTGTTTAGTAGCTACTTCAATAACACTAGCTACATGATCATCATCTAACATATAATATACTTCTTTACCTGATTTTCTATTTTTTACTAAACCATGATCTTTTAATAATTTTAATTGATGAGAAATACTAGATTTAGTCATATTTAATAAATTAGCTATATCACAAACACACATTTCATTATTATCTAAAGCAAATAAAATCCTTAATCTAGTATCATCACCTACTACTTTAAAGAAAGTACCTACTTTATCAAACATTACATCATTTAACATTTTCTTTTTTGTACTATCTACTTTATCTTTATGAATTATATTACAATCACATACTTCTTCTCTCATTCATACCACCAATACTATTATAGTTGAATGGCTATTCAACTGTCAAGTATAAAAAAACTCTATTTCTAGAGTTATTTTACCATGAATCACATACTTCATCATTTAAGCCATAGATTGTTGAACCTGTTCGGTTATCTAGTGATATCCAAGGATATGTTGCCATACTTTTAAGAGCTGAACATGATTTGGCAACTCTTATTGTACCTGCTGTATTTGATCCTGATCTTGAGAATGCACTATTTCCTATACTTGTTATTCCGCTACCTACTGTTACATTTTTAAACTCTTCACCATAAAATGCATTAGTTCCAATACTTGTAACATTATCTGGAATATTTAATGTAGTAATACTATTATTTTTAAAAGCCCCATCTTCAATTCTCGTTATTCCACTTCCGAATGTAACACTTTGAACATCTTTATTATAAAATGCACATTTACCAACATAGCTTACCCTATCAGTAATAATAACATTTTGAATAGTAAACACATTATAAAATCCTATATATGCATCAGTGCAATCATTATTTCCTTCACCACCTATTTCGCCATCAACTATTACTGTAGTAATCGGATTATTAGTAAAAATACCACTTGGATAAATCCATCCTATATTTCTAGGTATAGTAATAGTAGCAAGATTGTTATTAGAAAAAGCGTCAATATAAATATTTCGAATATTATCAGGAAGAGAAAGACTTGTTAATTGATTATTGGAAAACGCATTTTGATTAATAACTAAAACACCATTTGGAACTACCACACTTGTCAAATTATTATTGTCAAAGGAATATGATCCTATTATTACCAGGGTATTAGGCAATTTTACACTAGTTAATCCCTTATCCATAAATGCGCCTCTATCTGCTTCTAAAGAATCATCGTATTCTCCTTCTAACTTGACTACTTTAGTATTAGGAACATTATGATCTTCTCTATTTACAATATCATGAGAAACAAAATATTCTAAATTAGATGAATCAAAATTATTATAGTTAAGTTGTTCTTGGAATGTTTGTCCCCACATAGTACCTGTTCCACTACAGAATGCTTGCATTGTTTCACCATTATCTGTGTCTACTCCCCATCCCATATAATTAGTAATGTAGTCCACGCAATCATTTATTTCTGTTGTTCCAACACTACTATTAAATTCATATGTTTGGTATGACGTATTCATATAAGCTGGGATTGAAACATCAGTACCACAACTTATATCGTAATCATTAATAGTTGTCTTATAACCCACTTGTTCAATTATATCCAAATTTACTAGTTGTCCTAATACATAATCATCAAACCTATCCAATAATATAACATCTTGGAAAGTATCATTATAGTATTTTGCTGTTCCTAAACAAAAGTCTTCATAACTTCCACTAGATATATCAAATCCACCATTAGCAAAGTAATCTGTACATGTAGTTAATCTTGTACCAGTCATTTCTTTTATTGCATATTCAGGTCTAGGTCCTGTTGTAGTAAAGCAACTAGCTGGAGTTGATTCTTCCACTACCCATGTACCTATTCTTGCTTCTACTTTTATTTTAAATGATAATGCATTACTATTTTTTAATGAATTCCATTCACTTGTTGAAAAGACAGTTTTTTCTCCTATTAAATCACCAATTAACTCTGGTGTATCAGTTATCATCATTTTATTTGCATCAACATAAGCTGTTATAGTAACACTACCATTAACACCAGTTTGTCCACTAGCTATATAACCTACTAATATATATTTTCCTTCTTTTACAATACCAGTTCTTGATAGTGTATGAATTGAAGAATTACCCCCTCTATTACCATAATAATCATTACTATTTGTTCCAACATTAGTTGATGACACATTATAAGCTATTGGAATCATTTTATTATTTACCGTATTGTTTACATCAGAAAAAGTAACAAGATATTCGACACCACCTGTATGATCAGTACTACCGACAATAGATACACTTACACTATCATGGTTACCTACATCAGTAGATAGTTCTTCACTTGTTATTGGAAATACATTAGTTAGACTAATACTACCATTTTGTGTTGTATTAAATGATACATTACCTACTCTAATATTATTTGCTAAACCAACTCTTGTATAATTAAAGAATGAATAGGTTACACCAGTTAAGATTAATACTAATCCAACTACACTAAAAATAATAGAATACTTTTTTATTTTATCCATATTACCTATCCTTATATATTTATTATATACTAGTAAAAGAAAAAAAGCAAAAATTACTTTTGCTTATATATAATCGTTGATCCTAAATTTAAATGATATTCATTATTACTTCTAGATGTCTCATCATATACTAAAGTAATATTAAATATTTGCTTACTACCACTTTTTAAAATACTACCTTCAACATCTTCTGTATGTAATATACTACCATCTACAGGTAATATACTATAAGTAATATTTTCACCATCTATATCATTTAATCCAGTTAATGTTAATGCATATAATTCACCACTTAAAGTACTAGTATTTTCTACTTCAATATTAAAACTTATTTTATCACCTGGTTTGAATAATACTGCACTAAAATTTAAGGTTGTACCAATAGTAGAAATATCTTTAGTAAGTTCTGCATTACCAGTTTTTTCTACATCACTAATATTAGTTATATTAATACCCCATTTATCACCAGATATAACATTTTTACCTGTATAACCTTGATTCATAGTTGCATATGAAGAAGATAATCTCCATATTAATATACCTACTACTACTATAACAATTCCTAAAAATATATACCTTTTTCTAATGTTTTTCATATACATCTCCTATATTCATTATGTCATATTATTATTATTTACACAATAGACTTAACACAATTGAATAAGCTTCAAATTAGTTGGATCTTCATTAATTAATCTTGCTAATTCAGCTTTATCTTTATATCCTTTTAAACGCATTTCAATACTTCTAACTGTATCATAGAACATATATGGATTAGTAATAATTACTTCATAAAGATTCTTAACACCAATATTTTTAAATAAATCTAAAATACTTTTTACTTTCTCTTCATTATATAAAAATATATCAATATTTACTTCAGCTGCTTCTACTATTCTTGTAATACTTTCTATTTCTTCATCAGTAATACCATATTCTTTTAAATAATCCATTATCTAACCATTTCCTTTCTAAGACAAGCTTTTATTGTATCAAATACATCTCTACTAAAATAAGATTTATATGCAATAGCTGCTAATATCATATCTTCATTAATATAACCAAATCGTTTCTTTAATATTGTTAGATTACGTAATACTTTAAATCTAGATACTATTGTTTGTCCAAATACATATGCATATGCATTAATATGTACTTCTTCTTTATTTCCATTTTCTATAATATCTCTTGAACGATATTCTTCTAATTTCTCAACTAATTCTTCTTCTAAGATACTAGGTGAGAAATATGGAGATACTTCAGTAGATTCAGCTGTTTTAGAAAACTCTTTTAATATTTTTTCATAATTACTATAATTTTCAATAATTTGTGAATAGAAGCGATTAGCAAAATTTTCATCAACTATTTTTTTCATAGCATTTGCACTACCATAAGTATTCTTATCTTCAATAGTATTAAATCCTTCTCTACTTCTAGTACCAGCTCTTCTATCTGAGAAGAAAGTCTTATAAAACTCTTCTTTACCACATCTTTGCATACGATAGAATAAATATATATATTCAGAATAAGAAGTATTACCTAATTGACTAGTATTTCTTCTAAAGTAATTTAATATACTATCACTATAAGCTTTCTTTTCACCATTAATACTATATTCTCTATTCTTTGGTACTGTTGACTCTATATACTTATAAGCCTTATTTCTAGGTGGATTTAATAATCCTAATTCAACAGCTAAATTTATTTTACTATCCAAATCATTTTGAGCAATTGCACTAGGTTTAACATGATATACACAGAATTCTCTAAATAACAATAAATTCTTTTTTAATAACCATGGAGGTCTAGTTAATACCCATAATTCACTAATATTTGATAAATCATATTTACTATATAAAATATTTTCATATTGTTTTAATAATCTAATATTTTCAATAACATCAGCTTTACTAACTTCAGGTAAATCACCACATAATCCACTTGATTCTTGTTTTTCACCAGTATCTCTTATACCATCAGTATATCTTCTTCCAGCACTCTTTTCATTAATCCATACACAAGACATAATATCATCAAAGAAAATAGATTTTAAATTCTCGTTTTCTGGTAAAATCTCTTCATAATAGAACTTACTAATAAATTCACTTCTACCTTTTAGTAATATTTGCATTAATCCCATAAAACCAAATCTATTTAAGATATTCTCTTTTTTAAAGAATTCTAAAATATTTCTAGCATTTTCAAGATTAATTGTAGAACATATTTCTTTACTATGTTTAGTAATAAATCCTTCTTTAACTTTATCACCAAGATATTCTTTTAATAATTCAACAACTTCTTCTTTACTAACTTCACTATCTAAATTATCTTTATTTTTAGATGCTTTTAATAATTCACTTAATTCAAGAATATCTTGATAAGATAAACTATCATAATCAATTACTTCAAATAATGATTCAAGCATTTCATAAGTATAGAATTTTCTTCTTCCTTTACCATCAAATAACTTCTTTAAATCATTTATATTCTCGATTATTTCTTTATTTTGTTTATCATTTGCATGTCTACTAATAAGATTTTCTAATTCTTTTTTATAATTATTTAGTTTTTCTTTAAAACTAATAATAACTCTTCTTTGTTCTTCAGAATAAGCTAAATCAGGTAAATTAAACTTCTTTCTAGCAATTAAAACATTTTTAATATCTTTAATTCCTTTTGATAAATCTATTATTCCAAAATTAGTAACATTTTGATTAACAAGATTAATAGCTATATCAAAATCATAATCTATAAGCTTATTATCATCATTTAATGCTTTAATAGCATCATTAACTATTCTTAAAACATTAGTCATTCTATTTAATTCATCTTGACCAATTGGTTTTAATTCATCTAGTTTTCTGTCTATTATCTCTAATACAGCCATATAATCTCCTTTCTAAATTTGTTTTTCTTTTTCACTTAATATATCTTTCAATAAATCATTTTCTAAATCAATATAATCTTGATTTCTATCTTCAATTAATGCCATTTGTCTTCTAATTGGTAATAATCCACCCTTAACTATATGTGAGAATGCATTATTAAACTTAGTATCTGAAGATGAAGATATCGCTAATACTAATACACAATCATTAATCATAATATAAGGCATCTTATAATTTGATGTACTTAATAAATATACTGTTTTACCAAGTAATTCTTCTATTTCTTCAACACCTTGCATATGAACTACATTAATACCATCAATAATATGATTATTAGAACTATTTACTTTCTTAATAAACGTATTAATACTATTTTTATTATTAGCTAATAATGAAGTACTTGGTATCAAACGATTAAATGGATCAAGAGCAAAGAATACTTTTCTAGTATCATCATCTTCTATTTCTTCCTCTTCTTCATATAATCCCTTAATCTTTTCAGAAATCATACCAAATTCATTAATTAATTCTTCAAAGAAACTAACTTCTCCACTTAGATTAGCATTATCTATTTCTAAATCACTAATACCTTCAATATAATCTTCAATATCTTCTTTTATTTTAAAGAAAGACATTGTATAAATCATTAACATTGCATCATCATCAAAACCATATCTTAAAGCTTCACTAGGATTACTTATATAACCTTTATACATATTATATGTATCAGGAGTCATTCTCTTTTTAATACCATAACAAATATTAAATAAATCAGTTAATTCATTTTTCTTATTTTGATATCTATCAATTAATTCTCTAATTTTATCACGATAAGCTTCTGCTTGTTCTTTTTTACGTAGTTTTTTTTCTTCTTTAACTTCTTTAACTTCATTTTGTTTTACTGATGATGAAACTAATGAATATAATAAAACATCTTTTTTAGTTTTTTCATCAAAATTAAATTTATTAAGTAATTCTTTAATTAAATCTTGATCATACTTTTTACCACGAATTAAATCTAATAATGGTTTAATCTCTTTTTTTGCATAATCTTTCTTTATTAATAATCCACTATATTCTTCACTTAATTCATTAATTATAGGAGCTTTTACTATTCTTTCATAAATAGTCTTAGCAGCATCATTATCTAAATTATTTTGAGACTTAAAAAATTCTAAAGCATCAAAACAACTACTTAAATTATTATCGATAGCTACAAAAGCATCACGATATTTAAGTATTTTTTCAATATTATCTTTAGATTCTTCACAAGCTTCCTTAACTCTAGGAATAATGTCCTTTAATTCATTAATTCTATTAGCAACAGTAGTATTAGTACTTTCTACACTATTTAATTCTTCTTTAACTTTACTAATAAATTTTTGCCAAGAATTAGATAAACTAGGAACAATAATTGTTGATAATTTTGAATTTTGCATATACACTCCTATTCTATAATCATTATAGCATAACTAATCTTATGAATAAATAAAAAAAAGCAACTTTTTACGATTTTGTTACTCTTTTTTTATAACTTAGATTAATATTATTAAAAAAGTTTAGATAATCTAAACTTTTCTACTTGTTTTTCCTTTTTCTTCTCTACTTGCAGATAATACTGCATCTTCAAATTTTGAAATGTTTACTATAAATTCTCCTGTTGAATCTGAATTATACTTAACACCAATTTCTCTTAGTGCATTATTAAGATAATTTTTTAAAGTTGGAAGATATTTTCCATCATATTCAACCGCTATTATTTCATCTTCATAATAATAGTCTGTAATAATATTCCACTTTTCTTCTTCAAATAAATCTTTTACTTGCCAATCTTCATCATACACATTAACTAAAAAAGATTTGTTTTTTTCTTTAGTATCTAGTTCTAAACTATTATATAATTCTATTACTTTTTTACAAATATTTAAAGTAATTATTTTAGCGTTTGTTAATAAATCTCTTTTCATTGAATTTAAACGTATATTAGTTTCATTAATTCTTTTAAGTCTATTCTCAAACTCTTTAATAAATGAATTATCTAATTTTATTTCATCAAATTCACTATTTAATACTTTATTTACAAACTCATTTAGTGAATCTATATCTGTTGTAAAACACATACGTCCTTGATTATAGTATTTAACTTCAATATTTTGTTCTTTTAAAAATTCATTATTTAAATAAACCAATTCAACGCTATTATTTCCATAACGATCTGTTGTTCTATTTCTCCAGATCAGTAAAGACCTATCAGTTTGTTTTGCTTTTCTTTTTCCTCTTTCACATGCCTTTTTAAAATATATATCTTTTGGTATTACATTTGGTTCAATTTCATATAAATTTACTGTCCCTACAGTCGTTTCAATAAAACGATCTGCTTTATCTTCAAATAACACTCTTTCTTTATTATTACCATAAAGATTTATAAATTCTTTAGCTATTAAAGTAAGCAATTCTTTTTCATTTAATTCTGCTCTATCTAATATTGAACCAATTCTTCTCTCTTCAATTATTTTTGCTTTCCTTTCTTCAGGTAATACTCTTTCTCTTTTTGTTCTTAATACATTAGCTTTTTCTTTACTTAATAATTCAATTAATTCATTATTCATAATTTCCCCCCATAAATAACGATTTTATGATATCAACAGCTAATAAATACGTCAATAAATTAGATATTAATTTACAAAAAAAGTTTAGAAAATCTAAACTTAATTATTAACTGTTATATTACCAAAATTATTTCTAATATTTAGTGTTATAAGAGACATCTTGTAATTATTATTAATCTTAGTTTTACCTAAACTAGTTTTTGCTTTAATATTAATTTCATTAGTATCATCAATTTTAATATTACCAAAATCATTTCTAATACTTGAGTCTTTCATTATATTAATATTCTTTATTTCAATATTACCAAAGTTTTCAATAATTTCCATTTTTTCATTTACTTTACCAATACTAATATCACCAAAGTTATTTGTAACATTTAAAATATTTGCTGATAATACTTTAATATTCCCCGCTTTTAAAGTAGCTTTTAATTTCATGTTATCAAATTCACCAACAAAAACACTTCCATAATTATCCATAATAGATAAATTATAAGCATAATCTCTTGGTAAAGTAATTATTACTTTAGAAGCTTCTCTATTGAAACAGAATATTGTACAACTTTCAACATCAGTTTCAATAAATAAAGTATTATATTCTGCATTTACTTTTGTTCTTTCTTTATTACCATATATTTCTACAGTAACTTTCTTTTCATTAGTTTCATTAACATATACATTACCAAATTTTGAATTAATAGCTATATCAGTAAATACATCATCATATTCTTCTTTATATACAATATTTTTACTTTCTTTAGTTCCAAAGAAAGTTATACCATTATAACCAAGTATATTTATAAAGAATAAAGTTATTCCAATAATTATTAAACTTAATAAAATAATAAGAAGAATTTTTATAGTTTTCATTATTCCTTACCTCTTAAAGATAAGATTAACTTAATAACTGCCATAATAAGTGGATATATTAACCAAATAATCCAAGTTATATGCCAAGCTCCTGTTTTAAAACTAATTACTAAGTAAATAATCAAAGCAAGTAAGCCACCAATTTCTTCAAGTTGTTTATAAAGCTTATCTTCTTTTTCTTTAGGAGTTTCTGCTTCTTTTTTATAAACAATTCTTGTATAAATAATTACACATGTTGCTACACCACAAATAACAATAAATCCTGCTGTACTTAATATTGGATTAAGGTCTAATACTGGAATACTGACCATTATCCAAGCAATAGATATAAAATATAATAATATACCAAGAACTAATCCAATAGTTCTTTTCTTATTATTATCAACTGGATTAGAAAATATTTCTTTTTCTTCTTCCTCTTCCTTTCTTCCAGTTAATAGTTCATCTGTTGATACTTCATATAATTCACATAAAGGAAGTATTTTATCAAACTCTGGAGAACTTTGATCTGTTTCCCATTTACTAACTGTTTGTCTTGTAACATTTAACCTTTCTGCAACTTCTTCTTGAGATAGTTGTTTTGTTTTTCTTAGTTCAATTAATCTTTGACCTAAACTCATTATTTTCACCTCTTTCGCAATAAATTATATAAAAAATTTTAGTTGCACTCCACCAATTATATATGGAAATTTGTCAACTAAAATTAACATTTTATATGTTTTTTAAGTTTTTTTAATAAAATTACTTAACATTAATAATTTCTCTTACTTCTTTTTCATTATAAGCTACAGTAACTTTATCACCTGATTTGATAAATGGTAATTTATTACTATTTATTTTAATACTAGCTCGATATTTCTTACCATTAGTATCTGTTATGTAATAATATGTATTTCCATCAATAATAGCATCTTTAATAGTAGACACAGTTATTTCTATTTCTTTACCTTTAGTAACAATACCATTATTATTAATATAATTATAAGCGGCATTTTGAATACCATTAGCAGCATCTGTTACAACTACTTTTTGATAATCAGCTACATCTACAAAAGCATACATTTTAACTAATTCTGCATCATCTTTTAAACTAATTACATAAGTAGGACGACCAGATAAGTTAATTAGTATTGGGAAACTTGCGGTATATTTCATTTGTTGTACTTGACCTTTTGCACTATCCATTGCACTATATTCTTCTGCACCTGGACAATCAAAATACTTTGTTTCTTTGGTTCTTAAATTAGTAAGAATAAAACCAAGATTACTTTCATCAGATACAACACTAGTTATTCCGGTATACATATAAATATCATCACTCATAGCAATATAATTATAACCATCAGTGGTCATTTTCATACCTTTTTGACCAAATAATGTATTCCAGAAACCATTAACATAACGACCCCAGTCATCTACTTGATCAATGATTAATTCTGGTGAATAAACATGATC
>JAEEGK010021526.1_pt1 | contig 13619 bp, 8 predicted proteins | sample 8958771 | NCBI WGS metagenome assembly JAEEGK01 (sample SAMN16246547, study PRJNA631951) | gut metagenome | biome: gut microbiome; feature: rumen; material: SC-attached | host: Bos | place: Iran: Karaj | collected 2018-10 | reverse complement strand
CATTAAATGGTTGGATGAAGGAAGAACTCTATTTGGACTTCGACCTGGACCATGCACAGGATGTGCCGGCGCTCCTTGATCAGTATGTTTCATACTTCAACTACCGGCGCCGTCATGCTGCTCTGGGCTACAAAAGCCCAGTTCAGTACAGGACCGAACTGGGCTTCTCTTAGCCTCTTCTTTTTGTTTGTCTACTTTTGCTTGACAGCTGCAGACCGGATACAGATCCCTGGGTGTTTTTTTCATGCCCAGCAGGGCAATTCATGATGCGAAGCATCAATTCATGACCAAAGGTCCATTCACGCGCCGCAAGGCGCAATTCATTTCAATCAGGGGTTCTTCATCTTTTCATCCAGGTCCTTCAAAATTCCCCCGAATTCGGCGTAGTAGGCTTCCTTCCCCGCGTGGCCCGGGAGGTCCAGGGGCATCTCCCCCAGGTTCCCGATCACCGTGGGCACCCACTGGTAGGGCACGCTGACCACCACCGTATCGGAGGGCCAGAGCTGCCGCCCGTGGGGACCGTGGACGAAGGCGGGGACCACGAAATTGATCTTTCCGGTCATATAGGGGTACACCATGAACCAGGAGCAGCCCATCACCGGGGTGCATTCGGAATGGTACCCTTCCCCGGTGCTGTAGGTGGAAGCCCGGAGCACCGGCTCCAGCTTCGCCGCGGGGCCGACGAACACCAGCACGTCCGGCACGGTTTTCAGATGCCGCCAGGGGACGAAGGACACGTAGTTCACGGAGCCGCAGGGCAGCCGCTTGACGGAATAATACAGCCGCGCGTTGCAGCGGGCGGAGTCGAACACCCCCAGGCGGGGGCCGATCTGGCCGCTCTCCGCCGAGGGGGGGAAGGAATCCATCCCCACCATGATCTTCCCCACGCAGTTTTCCGGATGGTCCTTGGTGAAATAGAAGGGCTCCCCCTTCTCCTGGGCGTATCGCAGGATCTCGCACAGGGACTTATCCAGCCCCATCTCCAGGGGCGGGATGTCCTCCGGACGGAACAGGTCGTAGTACAGGCCGATGGGAGGAAGGTCCAGCCCCAGCTTTTCGATCACGGAAAAATCAGGCTTCATGGCGCTTCCCTCACATGTAATAGGCGCTCTTCATGTTCCGGAAGCGCTCGGGAAAAGGGATCTCTTCCCCGTAGGCCCCGAAGCAGTAATTCTCCGGCAGCTGCTGGGCGTTGGTGCCGAAGGAGCGCCCCACGTCGTACATCCGATGCAGATTCATGAGGAAGGCCAGGCTGTTGCCCCGGGTGGTGGGGCCGGTGAATTTCTCCAGATTCTGCTCCGCGAAGGCGAAGACGTAGATCCCGTCCTTGATGCGGATGTACAGGGCGGGCTCCGTGGGATCCTTGTAGCCCCGGAAGGACTCGCCCATGGCTTTGGCGCTCTCCCGCTCCTCCGGCGTGGGTTCGTGGTCCGGCATGGGCATGGTGACGTTGTAGTACCGCTCGGAGGAGTACACGTGCACCACCCGGAAGCTGGGCGAGTAGGTCCACAGGATCGCCCGGCCCACCAGGTCCGTGGTGTAGCCGTGGCGCTTCTCGTTCAGAGGCTGGCCGGGGATCTGCACCGCCCCGAAGTGGGCGTGGATCTCCACCAGGTAGGGGAACTTGGGGTTCATCCCCTGGCGGCCTTCGATGACGGTGACCAGGGCGTTCTCGTCGTCCAGGATCAGGGTGAGGCCCAGCCTGGGTTGGACCCCGGGGATCTCCGCATTGATGAAATAGGTGTCTTCCTCCGCCTTGAGACAGACGTATTCATCCGTCCGCTGCTCCTCCCCCGCCTTTCCCCATGTGACGGTCTCCCGGTCGAAATGCAGGGTATAGTCATAGCCGCTGTCCATGCACAGGGTCAGGTCCCGGCCCGTCAGCTCGAAGCAGCGGGGCGGGCAGTACTGACTCAGTCCCTCAAAGGTGGGCTGGCCGTTCTCCCCCATGACGATCTTTTCCTTTGGCATGATGCTGTCCTCCTGTTCTTTCGTTTTGTCTCTATGCTGATATTATAAGCAAAAAGCCCCGGGAGGACAAGGGGGCTCCAGTCCGGAACCCGAAGTTTTGCCCGGGCGGCGTCGCCGCCGAGATATTGCAATTCTTTGAACGCCGGGTTATACTGTCAGCAGAGAGAATGTGCAAGAGGAGGACGCGTCATGAACGCCAAGGAAAACTATCTGACCTTGCTCCGGGGGGAGATCCCCGAATACGTACCCAGCATGTTCGAGCCCCGTACAGGCCGCTTCACCGAGGACTGGCTCACCCCCGTCTATGCCCCCAACGGGCCCATCGTCACCGCTCTCGGGGTCACCTACGTGGGCAGCCCGGAGCTGATGAACGGCGCCATGCCCAAGCCCGGCTGCATCATCCTGGAGGACATCACCAAGTGGCGGGACGTGATCCACACCCCCGACCTCAGCGGGGTGGACTGGGAAAAATACTATACGGACAGGATCAAGGACATCGACCGCAGCGAGAAGTACATCCCCGTTTCCGGGGGGGACTATTTCCTCACCCTCATCTCCTTCATGGGCTTCGAGAACGCCATGCTGGCCCTGTACGAGGAGCCGGAGGAGGTCAAGGCCCTGCTGGAATACGTCTCGGAGTTTTACCTGGAGGTGCTGAAGCAGCAGATCCGCTGGATCAAGCCGGAAGTCATGTCCATCATGGACGACGACGCCGCGCTCCGGGCCCCCTTCTTCAGCGTGGAGATGTACCGGGAGTTCTTCAAGCCTTACCAGAAAAAACACTGCGACCTGGCGGCGGAGAACGGCATCCTCATGGAGCGGCACGACTGCGGCAGGAGCGAGCAGTTCGTGGGAGACTGGGTGGAGATGGGCATCCGCTGCTGGAACCCCGCCCAGACCACCAACGACCTGAAGTCCATCAAAAAGCGCTTTGGCCGGAAGATGGCCATCAACGGCGGGTGGGACAGCCTGAAGTGGGCCAACTGCGAGGACGAGGAGGCCTTCCGGGCCGCCCTGACGGAATACGTGGATACCTTCGCTCCGGACGGCGGCTTCGTTTTCGCCGCCATGGCCGGCGGCAAGCCGGACGCCCCCGGCGCCAAGATGCGCCAGGACGCGGTGAACGACGTTTACCAGAATTACGCGAAGAACTACTACAAGACCCACTGATGCGGAAAGAAGCTGCGGCCCGGGCGGGGTGATCCCGCCCGGGCCGTTTTTTATGCCTGTATGCTTTCCGCCACCGCCGCCAGGGCGGCGGCGACGCCCCGGGTCAGCTCCTCCCGGCTCAGGCCGTCCTCCGGTCCGGGCACGTGGATGAAGCCGCAGGGGAGGTCCGGGCGGCGGGAGGCGGCGTAATGGAGCATGGCGTACATCAGGCTGTTGCACACGAAGGTCCCGGCGGTGTTGGACACCGCGGCGGGGATCCCCGCCTCCCGGACGGCGGCCGCCATGGCCTTCACGGGGAGGGTGGAAAAATAGGCCGCCGGTCCCCCGGGGACCACGGGCTCCTCCGCCGGACGGTTCCCCGCGTTATCCGGCCGGGCGGCGTCCATGAGGTTGAGGGCCGCCCGCTCCGGGGTAATGGCCTTCCGCCCCGTCGCCTGACCCAGACAGACGACAGCCTCCGGCCGGAGCGCCTCCGCCGCCTCCATGGCCAGCCGGGCGGATCCCCCGAACACCGTGGGCAGGACGCGCTTTTCCAGCTTTGCGCCGCCGATGCGCTCCGGAAGGGCCTCCAGCACCTCCAGGGAGGAATTGGTCTCCGCCCCGCCGAAGGGGTCAAAAGCGGTCACCAGGATCGTCATGCCGTTTCCCTCCTCACCATTCCGCTTCCAGGGTCAGGGTCTCCCCCGCCTTCACGGGCAGGGTTACCCGGTCTTCCACCGGAGACAGCTCCCGTCCATTCACCCGCAGGGACCGGGCCGGACGGCGGATACGAAGGGTCAGGGTCTGGTCCCTCAGGGGCCGGAGAAGCGCCTCCATTCCCCTCTCGTCCCAGCTCAGCCGCTCCAGCTTCGTCCAGGTATAGAGCCAGACCCCCTCCAGGCTGCCCCGATCCAGCTCGCCGGGAAGAAGGGGGAAGAATTCCGCCGTACCCGGGGCGGAGAAGACGCACATCTCCAGCAGCAGGGCGGGCATGGCCCCCTGGAGATCCGGGAACCAGCCCCGATAGGGGAAATGGGCGGTGGACAGGCTCCGGCGCACAAAACCGTGCTCCAGGAGCTGGGAAAGGTTCTGCTCCGCCTCCTCCCGGTCCCGCAAACGGATGGCGGTGAAAGCCCGGTGGATGATGCCGTGGGCGGAATCGTCCTGCTGGCCCCGTTTCCGGTTGGAGATGCGGACGGCCTCCGCGATCTCCGGCTCCCTTTCCGGCGTCACTGCCCGGCCGGGCCACACATCGTAATGGTGGGACACGTGCCGGTGGTTGTAATTCTCCTCCATGGCGGGCCAGGCCCATTCCTTCAGAGCCCCCTCCTCGTCCGTCAGCAGGTCCGGCAGATCCGCCAGCTGCTTCTCCCACCGGGGCAGGTTTTCTTCCTCGATCCCCAGGGTTCGGCAGGCTTCCATGAGATTCATGAGCACCTCCCGGCAGATGGCGATATCCATGACGGAGTTGATGCGGGTGGGATGCTTGTCCCGGCCGGTGACGGTGGCGTAATCCGGGTTGGGGGTGGGGTCCTCCGGAGAGAAGGAGGGGAAGAAGATGCTTTTGCCGTTTTCGTCCCGCTCCCGGGCGTAGTCCTCGTAGAACAGGGCGATCTCCTTCAGGGCAGGTACCACCCGGTCCCGGAGGAAATCCAGATCCCCGGTACACAGCCAATAGCCCCAGAACTCGTTATAGATCCAGCCCAGACAGCCGGTCCAGCAGTAGTGGGGATAGGTGCGGGAGGTGTGGTACAGCAGGCCGGAGTCATAGTCGCAGTGGACGCTGGCCAGGAGCCCCCGGGCATCGAACAGGAGCCGGGCGTTGGTGCGAAAGTCCTCGAACTTGGATTCGTAATACCGGAAATACACGTCCATCTCCCCGAAAAGGCCGGTGTTGTTCCCGGCGCAGACCTGGAGGTTCGTGTTGATGTTGTGCTGGCCCCACAGAGGGGGCAGCTTCCCCGTATCGATGATCTGGTAGAAGCGGCCCAGATCATAGAGCTTTTCCAGCAGGGCGGGCTCCGCCCAGCCCGTATTCCGGCACCGGCGCAGCAGCTCCTCCCCGGAGAGGCAGCGATCCTCTCTCCGGCACAGGGAAAGACGGGACCGGTCCATCCGCTCCCCCAGGTATCCCAGGTTCCCCCGGACCCAGGCGTCGAAATCCACTTCCCTTTCCAGCAGCTCCCGGGCAGCCTCCCGGGCGGCGGCGAAGGTGAAGCTCTCCTCGATCCGCAGGACCCTGGCCAGGAGGATGAGTCCCCTGCCCCCGGTCACCCGGACCCCATCCCGGGTGAGGGCGGCCTCGCCCCCCAGGGGGACGAAGCGGAAGGCCAGGACGAAGCCCCGGGCATCGCACAGAGCAGGATCATACTGCCAGGCCGCGGTGATGCACTCCGGGCTCCGCTCCACCTGCCTGATGGCGTTCTCCAGGCTGATCCGACCGAAGGGGCCGGGGCCGCCGGGGAACCGGAGCTTGACCTCCAGCTCCGGCGCTCCCTCCGGGGCGGTGAGCCGGGCGGCGATGAGATCCCCGTCATAGACGCACAGATATTCATGGGTGAAGACGCCCAGGTCCGTGCGCCACCGGGTCGTGATCATGCCGGAGCGCAGGTCCGTCCAGCGGAGGTAATCCCGGATCCCCTCCCCCGCCCGGCAGAAGCGAAGGCGGAAGGCCTCATGGGTGCGGAGGGATTCGATGGGGTAGACGATGGGCTTATCCAGGTCGACGTACCGGTCGTGCCCCGCCTCCCGCTGGGCCTTGTCCAGCAGCCGGTCCGCTTCCTCCGGCCTGCCCTCCAGCAGGGCTTTCCGGATCTCCGCCAGATACGGGCGCAGGTCCGGGGGCCGGGGGGTGGTCCTCCATTTGGGCTCAAAGAGCATCTCCATATTGGCGGTGAGGCCGTCGGCCAGGGGGTCCCCGGTGACGTCGATGCGGTGGGAGCCGTTGCCGCTGAACAGGGCGTCCGCCGGGTCCACCGCCGGGGCCAGGGAGCAGATATTCCGCTCCGGCAGCAGGGCGGAGCGCTCCTCCGGGGGGAGGAAGGGGAAAGGGTATTCCAGATGCTTCAGCTTCATTCTCGTATCCTCCCTTTCCGGCTCATTCCAGGGCAAAGGAAGCCAGCATGGCAGCCCCCGGTCCCCGGTAGGTGAAATACAGGGCGTGGATCCCGTCCGGGATGGCGATATCTGCGGAAAACGCCGTCCACTGGTTCCGGAAGCCCAGGGGGATCCGACCCAGGGGCTCCCCTTCCAGATCGGTTCGGACCTCGAAGCAGCCCCCGGCGTAGCCCCGGGTGCGGAGGGTGATCCGCCGGACGCCCCGGCAGTCGAAATACTTGAAGCCTGCCGTCACCCCCTCCGTCATGGAGGCGATATACTGGGGCTCTTCGTCTCCGTCCCGTCCGTCCTGGGTGAGGCGGGGCCGGTTGGGGGCCTGACGGTCCGGGCGCAGATCCTCCCAGAACAGGCAGCAGGCCAGACTTGCGGAGAACTCCCCCCTGCCTTCGAAGGGGGCTCCGCCCCCGTTGGAGGTCATCTCGACCTGGGGCATGGAGCCGTCCGGCAGGACCGTGAGTTTTTCCAGGCAGCCCTGGCGGCTGAACTCCGTGCCGTTGGTGTGCCGGTGATAGAAGATATACCGCTCCCCCGCGGCCTCCACCAGGCCGCCATGGTTGTTGCCCCCCACGTTGGTCCGCTTTTTCGGGTCCTTCCAGCCGCCGACGCCGTAGTCGCAGTTGCTCACCAGCACGCCTCCGTAGCGGAAGCCCCGGAGGGGGTCCCGGCTTACCGCCCAGCACAGCTCGTTCATCCATACGGAGGAATAGACGAAATAATACAGGTCTCCGAACTTCCGGATGGAGGAGGCCTCGAAGAACTCATGGTCCTCAAAGCCGGTGCCCCGGCTGGTCTTGGCGCTGGGCACCACGAACACCGGCCCCTCCCGTACCGTGAGCATGTCCCGGTCCAGCACCGTGCCCATGGCGCCGCCCTTCTCCTTTTCGTCCCGGAAGCAGACGCCCCCGGTATACAGCCAGGTCCGGTCCCCCTCCGTGAGCACCGCCGGGTCGAATTGGGGATCGTCCCCGGGCTTCTCCCCCAGGAGCGTCCCCTCCGGGTAATGGACGTGGCCGTAGTATTCGTACTGTCCGGCGGGAGTATCGCACACCGCGACGGAGACGATGTCCTGATGGTCCAGCACATAGTAGAGGTAATAGCGCCCATCCGGCCCCCTGGTCACGTCCGGGGCGTACAGGCACTGCTCCCCGCCCCGGTTGTCCGGGTCCTGGGTCTTCCGATAGATCACGCCCTCATACCGCCAGTCCGTCAGGTCCTCCTCCGGGGCGGACCAGCAGACGTAGTCCTCCAGGCAGTAGACCCAGCCGCCGAACCGGTCATGGGAGCCGTAGACGTATACCCGTCCGCCGAACAGGTGAGGCTCCCCGTCCGGGATGTACTCCCAGGAGGGGAGATAGGGGTTGCGCAGAGGTTTATCCGCCATGAGGTTTCCCTCCCTCTTTCGTTTTTTTGATTATACCATATTCCGGGGGGAAGGAAAACGGGGGGCTCTGGGGATATCCCGCGCCTGCGGGGGCCCCTCGCCGGGGAGGCGTTTCTATCCTTGCGGATTGCCGGAGCTTCCGCGCCGGCTGGCGCGGCCCCTGCCGGGGGGCGTAACTTTCCCAGTGCGGGGAAAGTCACCAAAGGCGCACAAGGGGGGACCTTCCGAATGGTCCCCCCTTGACCCTCCCCTCCCGGCCAAGGGAGAAACCGCGCGGCGGTTTCCCCCATTGGATCCTCCTTCCGGGGGACGGGGGACGGAAGTTCTCCGCAGAACAACGAGGAAGGAGATGCGGATTGCCTTATGTTCAGCCTCCCTCACCGAGGGAGGTGGATTCGCCGCAAAGCGGCGAAGACGAAGGGAGCGCGACGACAGGCAGTTCTGACGTCAGAGCTTCTATGCACGGCACTCTTTTTTATCGCTGACAGGATTCGATCCGATATTGCCTGAATATCCCAGACGTGTTAAAATGAGTCATTCGGAATTGTCAGCGGAGCTGACGGATGAGCGGGGGGAGCCGGGGCCTCCGCCCCACTGCCGCCGCTCCGGAAAGGAGTCCTTCAGATGAAAAAGTTCTTATCCCTGCTCCTCTGCCTGATCCTGCTCTTCGGTCTTCTGCCCATGACCGCTCCGGCGAGGGCGGACAGCAGCGGGGATTGGGAGTACGAATCTGACTGCAATAATCCCGAGGGGGTAACAATCACACAGTATAGGGGCAAGGGCGGCAACGTGACAATCCCCTCCACCCTGGGCAGATCACCTGTGACCGGCATTGATTCCTCCGTTTTCTCCAACTGCAAATTGACCAGCGTATCGATCCCCGCCAGCGTCACCTCCATCGGCGAAACCTTTTTCGGCTTCTCTGATCTGCAGAGCATCAACGTCGCAAGCGAAAACAACAGCTATTGCAGCATAGACGGGGTCCTGTTCAACAAGGCAAAAACCGTGCTGGTCGCTTATCCCGGCGGAAGATCGGGTGACTATTCCATCCCCGCTGGCGTCATCGACATTGGCGCCTGGGCCTTTTACTACTGCGCCGATCTGACCGGCGTGACCATTCCCAAGAGCGTAACCCGTATTGACTACGAGGCCTTCACCGGCTGTACCGGCCTTGAACGGGTCAATATCAGCGACCTGGCGGCCTGGTGCGCCATCAGTTTTTCATCGAGCGACCTGGATGCCAGCACCAACCCGCTGGAATATGCCCATGTGCTCTATCTGAACGGCAAGGCGGTCACCAAGCTGACGATCCCCTCCGGGGTGACCCGCGTCAAAGATTACGCCTTTTCCGGCTGTTCCACCCTGAAGAGCGCGGTGATCCCCGAGGGGGTGGAAAGTATCGGCAACCGAGCCTTCTCCGACTGCAGCGGATTGACCAACGTGACCATACCCTCCACCGTGACCCGCATCGGGTATGGCGCTTTCCAGGGCTGCGGACTGGCACGAGTCAATATCAGCGACCTGGCGGCCTGGTGCGCCATTGAGTTTGCAGGAAATGGAAACTATAACAACTACACCAACCCCCTTACTCAGGCCCATGCGCTTTATCTGAACGGGGCGGAGATCAAAGACTTGACCATCCCTGCCGGGGTAACCGAAATCAAGAACTATACTTTTTCCGGGGCCAACGGACTTACCAGTGTGACCATCCCGGAAGGGGTGACCGCCATCGGCGACTATGCCTTCTGCAACTGCTCCAACCTGTCCGGCGTGGTCATCCCGGAGGGAGTGACCGGCATCGGCCGCTATACCTTCTCCTCCTGCAGCAAGCTGACCAGCGTGACCATCCCCAAAAGCGTCACCGCCATCGGCGACTATGCCTTCTCCGGCTGTTACCAGCTGACCAGCGTCAAGATCCCCTCCGGTGTGAAACGCATCGGCGAAAGGGCCTTTTCTGGGTGCGGCCTGAAAAGTGTGACCATACCCAAGAGTGTGAAGACCATGGGTTTGAACATTTTTGGCGGAAACCTAATCACCGTCGGCCCCACCGGCAGCGGCTGCGATATCCGGTACGGCTGGACCACAAGTATTCCAAAGAATTCCTTCTCTGGATGTTACAGTCTCCGAACCGCCGTGATCCCCGCTACCGTCACTGAGATCCGGGAGAATGCCTTTGCCGACTGTGGTGATCTGCGGCAGGTCCATTTCGGCGGCACGGCGGAGCAGTGGGACGAGATCCTCCTGTTCGGCGGCAATGAAGCGCTGCAGAACGCAAAGCTCTTCTTCGGCTATCAGGCCGGCGATCCGATCTTTATCGATTCCGGCAGCTGCGGAGACGATCTGACCTATACCCTGGATCAGAAAGGCAAGCTGACCATCAGCGGGACGGGCAAGATAAACCGCTCTGCGTTTATGGGAATGGGCGTTTTCAATTATTCTGATGAAATCCGCTCGGTTGTTATCAGCCGCGGTGTTACCGAAATTGGTGACGACGCATTCGAAGAATGCACCAACCTCACCAGCGTGACCATTCCCGACAGCGTGACCATCATCGGTAACGGAGCTTTCGAGTGCTGTTACAAACTGACCAGCGTGGTCATCCCCGACAGTGTCACAACCATCGGTTCGGGAGTATTCAACTTATGCGAGAGTCTGACCAGCGTGACCCTTTCCAATAGCATAACCAGCATAAATAACGATGCTTTCAATTGTACCAGTTTGACCAGCATCGTTATCCCCAAGGGCGTCACCAGCATCGGCAATTCCGCTTTTGGCGGCTGCAGCGGACTGACCAGCGTGACCATTCCCAAAAGCGTCAACAGCATCAGCGATTCCGCCTTCTACTGCTGCGCAAGCCTGACGGACGTGTATTACGGCGGCACTGCAGAAGACTGGGACAGGATAAACATCGAATTCAGCAATGAATACCTCACCTCCGCGAACATCCATTTCACCGAACCTCTGACCATCACCGGCCTCAAAGCGAACAAGACCGGCGCCGCCCCCGGCACCGCCATTACCTGGACGGCCACCGCCTCCGGCGGCTCCGGCACCCTGAAATACTACTTTATCCTCTACAAGGACGGGACCCAGATCGCGACCCGGTCCTACAGCAAGACAAAAACCTTCAGTTATACCCCCACGGAGGCCGGAACATATAAAGTAAAGGTCTACGTGAAGGATGAAGACGGCACAAAGGTCCACAAGACCGGCGCCGCCGTCACCATAGCCGTACCCCCCGTCATCACCGCTCAGCCATCCCCCAAAACCGTCACATCAGGCAAGACTGCCGTATTCACCGTCACCGCCTCCGGCACGGGGCTCACCTATCAGTGGCAGTACAGCAAGGACGGCGGCACCACCTGGTACAACAAGTCCGGCGCGACCGCCGCCAGCTACACCGTCACCGCCAAAGCTACCTATGACGGTTTCCTTTACCGCTGCCGAGTGAAAAACGCAGGCGGCACCGTATACTCCAACTCCGCAAAGCTCACCGTCACCGCCGCCAAGCCCGTCATCACCACCCAGCCCGCCGCCAAGACCGTCGCAGCAGGCGGGACGGCGACCTTCAAGGTGGCGGCCTCCGGTACGGGGCTCACCTATCAGTGGCAGTATTCCAAGGACGGCGGGACCACCTGGTACAACAAGACCGACGCCAACTCGACCACCTATACCGTCACAGCCAAGGCCTCCTACGACGGCTTTCTCTATCGCTGCAAAGTGAAGAACAGCGCGGGCGCCGTATACTCCAACTCCGCGAAACTCACCGTCACCAGCAGCGCGGCTCCGGTCATCAGCAGCGTCAAGGCGAACAAGACCACCGCTGCGTCGGGCGAGGCCGTCACCTGGACCGCGACAGCCTCCGGCGGCACCGGAACGCTCCAGTATTACTTCAACCTCTATAAAGACGGGACCAAAATCGCCACCCAGGCCTACAGCACCGCCAGGACCTTCAGCTATACCCCCACGGAGGCGGGGACCTACAAGGTCAGGGTCTACGTGAAGGACGCCGAGGGCACGAAGGTCAGCAAGCTGAGCGGCGCGGTGACCGTCACGGATCCTGCAGTGATTTCCAGCGCCGAGGATTACGGTCTGCTCCTCTTCACCTACGTGAGGGAGAAATCGGGCTTGTTCGGCGAAGATCTGTATTACGCCCAGGTCATCCTGGGGACAGGCCAGATAATGAACAGCATGCCCATCAGCAAGACGACCTATGATTCCGGTCTGGCCACGAACACAGTGTATAAGCTGAGCCAGTACGACTCTACCTACCTCTTGACTGCCGCCAAATCCAGCGAATGCAGCATCGAGACTTATAACGCTTCCGATCCCTTCACCGACTACAGCAGTGCTAACTACATCTGGCATAACGGCAAGACCGCAGCAGATCTGACCGTCACGCTGAACAAGAACAAGCCCAAGGCCGGTTCGAATGTGATCATCGTATACACCACAGAGCAAGCAGGCGCTTCCATCGTACGAAAGGTCAAAGCCGTGTGGTTCCAGACCGCTTCGTAAGCAAAAGGAAACCAGGCCGCGCGGGTTTCCGCGCGGCCTGCCGCTCTATGCCGAACACGGACAGCGAGTATTGCCGGTGTGTTTCAGACATGGTAAAATAATAAAAGCAAACTATCATCCGTATCGACGGGAATGGGCATCGTCGATCGTTCTCCCGTTCCCCGTCATGCCCGAAAGGAGTTATGACACGATGAAAAAGCTGTTCTCCCTGTTTCTCTGCCTGGTCCTGCTCTTCGGCCTTCTGCCCATGACCGCCCCGGCGAGGGCGGCGACGGCGCTCGCCGTCAGCAGCGTCAAGGCGGACAAAACCTCCGCCAATGTGGGCTCGACCGTCACCTGGACGGCCACGGCTTCCGGCGGCTCCGGAACGCTGAAGTATTATTTCAACGTCTACAAAGACGGGACCAAGGTCGCCTCCCGGGCCTACAGTGCCGCGAACACCTTCAGCTATACCCCCGCGGAAGCCGGGAACTACAAGGTCAGGGTCTACGTGAAGGACGCCGACGGCACCAAGGTCAGCAAGCTCAGCGCTGCCGTCACGGTGGCCCCCCTCGCCCTCAGCAGCGTCAAAGCGGACAAGACCTCCGCCAACGTGGGGGAGGCCGTAACCTGGACCGCCTCCGCCTCCGGCGGGACCGGAACGCTGAAGTATTATTTCATCCTCTACAAGGACGGGAGCAGGATCGCCACCCGGTCCTACAGCACCGCCAAAACCTTCAGCTACACCCCCTCGGAGGCGGGAACCTACAAGGTCAGGGTCTACGTGAAGGACGCCGACGATACCAAGATCAGCAAGCTGAGCGGCGCGGTGACCGTCACCTCAAAGGCCAGCCTCTACGTCAGCAGCTGTATTTACATTACCAGCAAGGAACCGTCAAGCTCCGTCTATGTGAACGGCCGCGTCGTAGACTACTATAACGGCTATCTGGACGGCGCAGCCATGAGCGACCTGGCCCTCGACTCCGCTCCGAAGAAAACCGGTTTTGCCGCCTACAGCAAGAGCTCCTCGGGCATTTACACCCTCCATTTCCTGCCCGCCGGGAACGGGGACGCCACCGGCGTCCGGACCGTGACCCTGAACGTGGATAACGAAAAAGCGCTCATGCGCGACAAGAATACCCTCTATCTGATGAGCACCAACGGGTGGGCGGCCCTGAGCCTGAACAACGTGGCCGTAAAGATGGTCGGCAACGCGGCGACGATCACGACCATTTCGATCACGAGTGCCGACGAGCTCTTCTACTACGCGAGCGTGGGCCTGAAGATGACGATCACCATGGTGGAGAACGTGGTCGGCAGTGGTGTCCACAGCGTGGGCGGCGGCGCCATCTATATCACGGAGATCAACTCATGACCCCTCTCCTTCCTGCGGCGGGCTGAGACCCGTTTCCCGTACCCCAGTCGACCTATCAGAGAAAATGGCAGGCCGCGCGGTTCTCCGCGCGGCCTGCGGCGGAGCGACAATGATTTGTCACCCCGCCGC
>JAEEGK010021525.1_pt1 | contig 13619 bp, 8 predicted proteins | sample 8958771 | NCBI WGS metagenome assembly JAEEGK01 (sample SAMN16246547, study PRJNA631951) | gut metagenome | biome: gut microbiome; feature: rumen; material: SC-attached | host: Bos | place: Iran: Karaj | collected 2018-10 | reverse complement strand
CAGCAGAAGACGACCTCGCCGGGATGCCAGGGGTTGCCCTGAATGTGGCCCACCTTGAAGTGGACGGCTACGACGGGTTCGGCCTTGCCGGTAGCGAGGTCCATCTTGCCGATGCCGCCCGGGCCTGCACCCATGTGCCGCGGACCGAAGTTGGGGGCTATGGGCTCGGCTATGGGCATCTGGCGGGCATACTCGGGTGAGAGGCGGAAGTAGACGAACGTCTCGCTGCCGTCGAGCGCCATGTCGCCCTCGTTGCACATACTGGCAGGAATGGTGCCGCAGAGGCGCTCATAGGCCTGTTTCTTCTTCAGCCGACCCGCCTCGCTGTCGGCAAAGAGCTTTTCGAGGTTGATTTCGACGACCTCCATGCCCGTGCGCTTATTATCCTTATCTCTCTTGGCGCGCATGATATAGAGGTTCATCGACTTGCGGGCTACGCAGAGCATGCCGGTGAAGCCGCCCTCGGTTACCTGAACCATGTCGCCCGTCTCCTCGTTGACGGCCATGGCCTCGCCCGCCACGCGGTTGGAGCGGAAGATGACCCAGCGTCCGTCGGAGGTCCACTGGTTGTGGGTCTGGTAAATCTTGGAGTCGCCCGTGCCGCTCTTCGAGGTGAGGAACACGAGTTCGACGCCGGTCTTAGGGTCGTTAATGACTTTGCGCTCCGAAGGGAAGCGGCGCCCTATCTGGGCCAGCAGGGGTGCAGCGGCGAGTACCGCGAGGCAAATAGCTATAGTTCGTTTCATATGGGTGTTGGGTGTTAGGTGTTGGGTGTTAGAATCTGATTTTCCCGTCGTAATTGAAGATGGGCTGGTTGGTGGGCACCTCTTCGTCGTAGAACTGCACGGCCGAGTCGTTCAGCTTGGGGTGCTGCTGTTTCAGGAGCTTTATCATCTCGGCACCAGCCCAAATGACGGGACCGTAGCCGTGGGCTGCCATGACGTGGACGGGGCGATAGGCGTAGAAGGCGGCGTCGAAGCCCATGCCCGTGCCTACGCAGACATTCTCAACCTGACCGCGCTCGTTGACTTGGGAGTTGACGGCCTGCCAGCCCAGGAGGGCAACAGGCCCGAAGGCCTTGGCATCGATCCAGCCCTTATTGACGGCGTGGGCCAGACAGTAGGTATAGATGGCCGTGGCCGACGTCTCAAGATAGGTGTCGCTGCGGTCGAGCAGCTGGTGCCAGAACCCGTCGTGATGCTGGAGCGCGGCGAGCCCGGCGGCGTGCTTGCGGAGCAGGTCGAGGATGGCCGGCCGCTGCGGATGGCTGGCGGGCAGCACGTCGAGCACCTCGCACAGCGTGAGAATTGCCCAGCCGTTGGCACGCCCCCAGAAGAAGGCGGGGTGCGGGTCCATGGCCTCCACCCAGCCGTGACGGAACAACTGCTTCTCAGGCACCCACATACGGCTGGCAAACTGCGTGACCTGACGTGCTGCCTCGTCGTAGTATTTTGCTTCTCCCGTCAGCCGTCCCATATAGGCGACGGCGGGAATGCCCATGAACATATCATCGAGCCACACCGTATTCTTCTGCGGGCGCAGGCGGGCGAAGGTGCCGTCGCTGAGCCGGTACTCCTTGTTGAGGATGTAGTCGATGTAGTTGTCAATGAGGGTGTTGGATGTTGGGTGTTGGGTGTTGGATGTTGGGTGTTGGGTGTTGGATGATAGCATCAGCTCTGCCTTGATCATCGAGCAGCAGACGGCTCCGGCATCGTCGAGGGCATGAGGGTCGATGACGCGGCGCACATTCCCGTCGATACGCTTGTTGGTGGCAAAGATTTTCCGGAAGGCGGGGGCAATGTCGGCCAGCAGCTTGAGGCGCTTGGCGACGTAGTCGCGGTAGGCAGCGTCGCCCGTAGCCTCGTAGGCAGCAAGCACGCCCGAGTAGGTGACGCCCCACTCATAGCTCGTCAGCCGGAATCCTCCCTGCTTCAGCTGTGTGTCGGCATTGATGTCGGCCAGCCTTGTCACCTCCCGTCCCGTCTGCTTGTCGACGAGCGTGGCGGGCGTCTCGGCATCGATATAGCGTAGCACGCGGTCGATGGTCTGCTTGACGCTGCTGGCGGTGGGAATGCCGTAGCCCACGCGGTAGGCCGGCTTCATCAAGTGCAGTGGCGTGTTGTTGTCGTTAACCTGCTGTGCGTTGGCTGTCGGCAGCCACGCGGCTGTGGCCATCAGGCATGTTAGGATTAGTTTTTGTTTCGTCATGTTTGTTCCGTTTTATTGTTTTAGCGTGACAAAGGTACGCAAAAAATATCAGAAAAGTGGTGCCGTGGAGATGTTTTTTTCGCCATGACTGAAATCTGTATGCTGATTGACGCTTTTCCGTGCGTAGTGTTTCGGGTAATTGCAGTACTTTTGCATCGTAATTACACATGTTAAACTCTTAAAAACTTAAAACACAATGAGAACAATCTTTACTTGCACACTTCTGGCACTGCTGACGCTCGCCGAGGGCGCCAACGCACAGAGCCACCGGCGCTGGGACTTCACCAACTGGAGCCCGCAGACAGTAGAAAATCTGAAGGCCGATGCCGCACAGACACGACCCGCAAAGGGATGGAGCGACATTGAGAAGAATGCCGACGACAAGGAGGGAGCCGTGGCCCCCGATGCCACCAAGGACAACTGCTTCTGGCTGGCCGATGACGGCGGCCAGTGGATGACTGAACCCGAGGGCGGCTCGCTGAAGGCCAACGGCGTAGTGATTGCCGAGACTGAAGGCCTGATCTTCAACCCCGACTACACCAAGAACCGCTCGCTGGCCATTGCCGTGAACTATCCGTCGACGGCCTTAGGCGATTATGCCGGTCCGCAATACCTGTGGCTGGGCGGCGGCAGCAAGAACCTGGCCTGCTTCACCATCCCCAACGTGCTGGTGGGCCAGAAGATCAAGATGACCGTCGAGTCGCACAAGCCCGTTGACGCCCGCGGCATTGAGCTCTACGTGGGCAGCGTGACGGCCGAGAACAAGATTGGCGAGTCGTTCAAGCCAACGACGATTGAGACCTACACGTGGGAGAACTGGACCCTGCCCGAGGGCGTGGAGCCTACCGACGCTGTCGACATCATCGTCTATAACACCAGCGGCTGCCACATCTATAATTTAGAGGTAGGCGAGGACACGGGCACCAAGCGCAACGTGGGCTTCATCTATAATGGCGACCTGAGCGCCGACCTGGCCTACAGCCAGTTCACGAGCAATTACAGTAATAAGGTGACGGCCATTGAAGCCAACAAGACCTTTACGCTCAACGACTTAACCGGCTACGACGTGGTCGTCGTCAGCTCTACCGTCAGTAATACCGACGCCATAGCATCGCTCAAGGACATCCGGCCCTTCGTGCCCATGCTCTCGCTGTGTCCTTCGGTCTACAGTATCTGGGGCTATGGCGAGTCCATGAGCGCAGAGATTGAGGTGGCCAAGGTCAAAAACGCCAACCACGGCCTGTTCAGCCACACCGACATCGAAGAGGCTGAAGACGAAGAGAACCCCGAGGGCGGTTTCATCTACCTCCTGCTCTTCTCGAACGAGACGCCGTTCACGGGAGTCAAGCTGGCTGGGGCTTTTGCCAACGACCCCGTACTGGCCGTTGCCTACGAGAACGAAGAGGTAGTGGCCATCCATACTCACAACCTGAGCCACAACGGCTACATCTATATTCCCTACACGCAGGAGACGCTGGCCGACGCACAGACCTATAACACCAACATCCTGGAGAACGCACTTGCGCTGCTTACCACCTCGAAGGCTGCCATTACACCAGCCCCCAAGCCCTCGTCAACACTTGCCTACAAGAAGCTGCGCACGGAGGTGACGATGAAGAGCGGCGTGCCCGGAGCACAGATATTCTATACGCTCGACGGCTCTGAGCCGACGACGGCGAGCACGCTCTATACCGAGCCCTTCGAGGTGACGTCGGCCCTTACCGTCAAGGCTGCAGTCGTAGGCGACGGCTATCCCATGAGCGAAGTGGCTGAGATTCCCGTCGACATCAAGGACGTGGCCGACAGCCCCCAGATTGCCGTCAGCTACGAAGAGGGCCAGGCTACGGTCACCATCACCGCCCAGCCTGAGGAGGCCGAGATATGGTTCAACCTGACGGGCAGCGCCGCCAAGGCCAGCTCGCAGCTCTACACCGAGCCCTTCACGCTCAGCGGCAATGCCACGGTGACGGCTTTCGTTGGCGAATACGAGGGCTTCCTGCAGTCGGAGCTGGCTGTCAAGGAGGTGAGCTTCAGCGGCGCCCAGGTATTCAGCGAGGTGGTCAGCAAGTTCGAGGGTGCCTCGTTCAACGCCATCGGCAACGTGCTTAACGGCGGTTACAACTACTACACCGAAGTGGTGCTTTCGTCGCAGACCTTGAAGGATGTGAACGGCGAGGACTCCATCGTCAACGTCTATCAGCCGCGCGACTCGATGGTGGTCTACCAGCTCAGCGACGACTGGCGCGTCAGGACCTTCGGCCAGGGACTCTACTACACCAAGGCAACCACGACGCACAACGTGGCCAGTGCCAGCGGCTACAACCCCGCCACCATCTTCGACGACCAGTTCTCAGTCGGCGAAATCACCTCCAACGCCATGCAGTTCCAGGTGGTGAGCAAGAAGGACCTTGACGGCCGGCTCGACCCGCCGTCGCTGTCGCTCGAGAGCACGCGTGCCTTCAGCGGACCGTTTGAGGTCAGCATCTACTACTCAGGCAAGGACTACAACAGCGCCCACGTGCTCGACATCCTCGTCAACACCGACACCCTCAATGCCAGTGGCTGGACGAAGATAGGCGAGCTGCAGAGCCTCTCGCAGCCGTTCTACGACGGCAACAACGAGAAGTCGTTCCGTGTATGGAAGCGCGGAGCCGCCGTCTACAACGGCACCGACGCCGTATTCGTCAAGATAGCCTCTGTCGAGAAAGCCAAGGACGTCAACATCTTCACCGTACTCGTGAAGGCGCCAGGTACCAGCGACGGCATCGAGACCGTACAGAAAGCCCACTCACCTTCTCTCAATTCAATGGTCTACGACCTGCAAGGCCGCAAGGTCACTCGTCCCGCAAAAGGAATCTATCTGAAAGACGGCCGCAAAATCGTCATCAAGTAAAAAAAGCCTCCCCTCCCCCACTCCGGTAAAGCGTAAAAAAGCCTCCCCCCAGTTTTTGGGGGGAGGTTGCATATAAGAAGGGACTCTTATGTTGTACTGACCCCACCCCCAACCCCTCCACTACATGGGAGGGGAGCGCGGCGGGAGCACAGAAGGAGGAACTACTAAACATTGTCCCGGTTTTGTCATCCGTTGGCGCAGTTTTATTATCCATTGGCGCAGTTTTATCGTCCATTGACGCAGTTTTAACTTTAGTTGCCGCAATAGAACACTTTTGATGGCGCGGAACGTCGCTATTGACGGTGCCTTTCAACCAGCTTCGAAGTTCCCTCCCTGCAAAATCACGACGGTTCTCCCCGCCGATTACGGGTCGTCCCCACTTCCAGGGAGCCTCACTTACAGGGGCTCTTCCAATTCCCGGCATAAAAGAATTAACCAATGCATTCGCCCTGGAATATCCTGCACTTCCTGCACTTGATTCTTAACTGTCTGGCAGGCAGACGGTTGAAAACCGCTTTACGTTTCATTATCTGCACCTGAACCTGCACCAGCACCTGCACTTGAGTCGGAACAGGGCAGCTAACACTATGGCTTGGCGGCACCAAAGGAGCGTTCCCACAGCCTTGGAAAAACGTTCCAAAGCCGTTGGAACGTCCGAAAGGCGCCGCCTTTTGACTATGAACCGCCGCCTTTTGGTCGTAACCCCCCGCTCTCTATTCAGTGCAGGTTCAAGTGCAGGTTCGGTTCAGGTTTATGGTGTCCTAACCTACTGATAATGAGGCTCAGTGCAGGAAGTGCAGGATATTTCAGGCCGAAAGCCATTTATAACAGTATAACAGAGGTTCTGTTGTTATAGGTATGTTCTAAAAATTGCATATAGCATCCGCTCTCCCCTCCCCTATAGGGGAGAGGAGAGCGGTGCATTCTCTGGTACACAGAAGGGACAGTTACTTTTGTGTTAATAGCCCAACATGGCGGAGGGCGTGATTCCAAGCGTCATGCAGAGCAGGCGGGCTATCTTCAGCGTCGGCTCTGCCCGGCCTGAAACATAGTCGCTGATACGTGACGGGCTGACGCCAATTTCAGAGGCCAGCTGCTTCTGGCTCATGTTCTTCTCGTCTAACGACAGTTGTATCAGTTGGGCCACCGTTGGCTTGCCGATGGGGAAGTGCTCCTTCTCGTAGTCAATCACCACGTCCGACATCATCGTCAGCTCAACGGCGTTTCGATCGTTGGCGGGCGTATTGTCGTCGACCAGCGGAAGCAGTTCCTCTATCCTTGCCAATGCAAACTCGTATTGTTCTTTCGTAATCTTTGCCATGTCGTTTCCTCCTTATTATATTGTTGATGCATCTATCTTGTCGAAAATCACAGGGACAGATTCTCCTAAAGCTCATCAGGAAAATATTTGGAAAGGAAAGCTTTAGGCTCCAAAGCCTCTGTAGCAAGGGCGAAGCCAAAATCTTTCAGATTGCGCGTGACTACACAATCGGCTCCAGCCTGTTCAGCTGCAAAATATTGAAGGGCATCCTCAAAATCTTTTGACTCAATTTGATAAGCCTTATCAACAACAGAACCGCCTAAAGGAACAATGTGATAGTAAGGCCGCAACCCTTTCATGACGGCATAGAACTGTTCCAGACCAATGTCTTTTCTGGTTACATAACGCATATTGGCTATAGTCAAATCTGATACCAACAACTCGATATCTCCGTGAATTGCAAGAAAGAAAATCACTTCAGCTTCTTTCCATCCTTCTGGCCGCTGCTGTATATAGTCAAGAAAGACATTTGTGTCGATAAACACTTTCATCATTTTGATGCGTATTTCTCTGTCAGATAATTTTCCTTGACACGCTTCCAGTCTTCCTCTGTCCTACTGGCAGCAAAACTGCCCAAAAAGGAATGAGCCAACTCCTTTGCCTTGGCTCGGCGAAGCATCTCTTGATCTTTCTCATTTTGTAATGGCAAAGCGGTCTTGACGTAAAGCCAAATAGACTGGATTGCCTTCTCGTCACTCTCATCCATAAGGTTGATACGCCTAACGACATCGTTCTTCATCTCACGTACAGTCATAATCGCTCATTTATTATTACTACGCTGCAAAGATATGTATTTCCCGCCAAACCACCAAACCTTTCAGCATTTTTTTCGCTAAAATCATACTGGGCAGGATGTTGGGCAGGCACGACTGGTCTTTCAGCGTGATTACTAACCGTTTAACAGAATGCGGTTCTTTTGTTATACATTGCGTCACAAAAGAAAACGTGAGCAATTACATCGCTTACGTTCCAAAGGTATCGGCAAACACCCTAACTACTTCAACGAGTAAAAGCCAACGCCATCAGGCGCGAACCATCTACTATTGATCTTGTAGTTATTTGAAATTTTGCCGATTTCTTGGAACAAGAATCAAAGCGGACGCTTCAACGTATATGTTCAGTTTTTCTATCTATCTCAGCCCATAGGCATTTCAGTTTTTAGGGTTCGACATTCGTTATATTCACCAGCCCTTCAACGGCTGCCACAAACTCATGAGAGAGGGGAGCCATTTCAAGGACTTCGGCTTCTGTTATCTCGGCGATGCTGTTATAGTCGGCCTTGATGCGAAGCTGTATCATCCGGGCAAAGAAGCGACCGTATTTCTTGTCAAGCTGACCTGTCAGGATGAAATGCTTGCCCAGTTCGGTAAGTGTGCCGTCGTGCGTCTTTGTTGCTATGCCGCGCGTAATGAAGGCAGCGTGGACTATATGATAACAGGCATAGTAGAACCGATTGGCTGCCAGACTCCATCGCCCCTGAAGAACCATGTCGTCAGCTTCCTGCAGGAATCGCTGCGCCTTCTCCGTCTGTAGCTTTTTGAGCAGATTTGAATCCATAGGCAATTACAATAGGCTGATGGCGTCGCGCTGCACATTGTCGTAGAATGGGGTGATGCTGTTGGCTTTCCACTCCTGCTCTGTGTAGACGATGGGGTTGATCTGTTCGCCGAGCGTCCAGCCCAGTTCCACGAGCGGATAGCTTACCTGATCGTAGTCGGCTTGCTGCAGCTGGCTTTTGGGCAGCACGATAAGGATGTCCCAGTCAGAGCCCTTGCGTGCCTGTCCTCTGGCCCGGGAGCCAAACAGGAGCACCATACTGCCTTCAGGCGCAGTCTGCTTGGCTACCTGCCTGATTTGGTTGAGTACGTATCTGTTCTTGTTCGTCATAATAGTACATCCTTTCTCTTTCCGTCGGCAAATATACTAACTATTTCCGAAACTGCCAAATATTCATTGCCTTTTTTAGGGTGAAAAGGAAGGCAATAATTTAGCAGTTGGCACAAAACGCCAAAATAAGTACACAAAAGGAGCTTGCTGATTATCCCCGCTCCTTCGTCCGGAAAATCGTCAAGGGACGGCGAAAAGGATACAATAATTGTTCACGACGGAAATCTGTAGCATGTTTGACGGATTTCCGTCGGTTGGTTTTGCGGTTTTCTGCTTACCTTTGCAGCGAGCAAACTACTACAACAATAATTTCTCAAGTTTAATAGTTTAATAGTTTTTAGTAAATTGGTAAATTGTTTAATTGGTTAAGGTAACTTAGATTGTTTTTCAGGAGAACAAATGACTGCAAATGAGAACAAACCATATTTAATTACTAAAACAAAGAAAATGAAAATGAAGGAACAAGGTAGAACGAGACTGAAGGGCGCGGCCCCGGTGTGGGCGCGCTTTCTGCTGCTTGCGCTGATGGCCGTCGGCTCGACGGCGGCTTTTGCGCAAGGCAAGGTATCGGGAACGATTGTCGACGCCACGGGCGAGGCCGTCATCGGCGCCAGCGTTGTGGTGAAGGGAACGAGCAACGGCACGGTGAGCGACTTTAACGGTCGCTACACGGTGCAGAACGTGCCGCAGGGAGCGACGCTGGTCTTCTCGTATGTGGGCTATCGCACGCAGAGTGTTGCGGTGGCTGGCAAGAGCCAGGTGGACGTGACGCTCGAAGAGGACAAGCAACTGCTCGACGAGGTGGTCGTGGTGGGTTACGGCGTTCAGAAAAAGAGCGACGTGACTGGCGCCCTGACGCGCGTGGGCCAGGAGGAGCTGAACATCCGGCCGGTGTCGAACGCTCTGGAGGCTTTGCAGGGCAAGGCAGCCGGTGTTGACATTACGACGAGCGAGCGTCCGGGCACGATCGGCAGCATCAGGATTCGCGGTGAGCGCTCGCTGAACGGCGGCAACGACCCTCTGTACGTGGTGGACGGCGTTCCCCTGATGTCGGCCTCGGGCATTGAGACGCTGAACCCGCGCGACATTGAGTCGATTGACATTCTGAAGGATGCCTCGGCAACGGCCATCTACGGTAGCCGCGGCGCCAACGGCGTGGTGCTGGTGACGACGAAGCAGGGCAAGAGCGGGCGCATGACGATTGACTATACGGGCACGCTGACGGTATCAGACATTGTGGACCGTTCGCCCTCGATGAGTGCCGGCGACTTCGTGACGTTTGCCCGCTGGGCTGCCCACAACCTGGATGCGACGAAATATGCCGACCCTCTTCACCCGACGCAGGCTGAGGACGAGGCGCTGTTTACGAAGGAGTATGGCTCGCTCGACCCTACATCGGTGGCTAACATCATGAAGGGCTGGCAGGGCGGCAACTGGGACGCCTCGCGCATTACGGACAAGGACTGGACGGAGTACGTGACGCAGACGTCGCTCTCGCACGAGCACACGCTGGCTGTGAGCGGCGGTACGGACCAGCTGAACGCCTACGGCTCGTTCGGATACCTGAGCAACAAGGGTACGCAGAAGGGCCAGTGGTACGACCGCTATACGGGCAAGGTGAGTGTGAGCATCAAGCCGACGAAGTGGTTCTCGATGCAGGCCAGCATCAACGGTACCTGGGCTGAGCGCGACTACGGCATGTCGACGACCGGCGGCCGTTCGGGCTCTGTTCCCGACGCCATCTACGGCACCGCCAAGCAGATTTACAACTGGGCCGTCCCCTACGACGCCGACGGCAACCGCATCATCAATCCGGGCGGCGAGAACGGCACGTATAACATCATTGACGAGTGGAACCACTCGCAGCAGAAGTCGCAGACATTCCGCGCACTGGGCAACTTCTCGGCCACGATTGACCTGGGCGAGATTCTGAAGCCTGTCGAGGGTCTGCGCTATAAGATTGCATTCGGCCCCGACTTCCGCCACTTCCGCGAGGGCGTGTACATCGACGGATTCTCGGCCCACAAGATAAACTCGAACGGCAACGAGGGCGTCAACCAGTCGTCGCTGAACAACCGGCGCGACTTCTCGTGGACGCTTGACAACATGCTGATGTACGACCGCACGTTTGCCGATGTGCACAAGGTGGGCGTGACGCTGCTGCAGACGGCCTCGAAGTGGAACACGGAGACGTCGAACATGAGCGCCCAAATGCTGGAGAAGGACTCTTACCTGTGGAACGCCTTCAACACGGTGAACGTGAGCAATACCGACCAGAAGGTAGGTCTGGGCTCGGGCCTGACGGAGCGCCAGCTGGAGTCGTACATGATCAGGCTGAACTATGGCTTCAACGAGCGCTACATGCTGACGGTGAGCGGCCGCTGGGACGGTGCGTCGCAGCTGGCCGAAGGCAACAAGTGGGACTTCTTCCCCTCGGCAGCCCTGGCCTGGCGCATCGGCGAGGAGAGCTTCATCAAGGACAATGCCAAGTGGGTGAGCAACCTGAAGCTGCGCCTCGGCGTGGGCGTGACGGGCAACGCCGCCGTGGCTCCCTACGCCACGATTGGCGACATCACGAGCTTCTACCTGCCCTTCAACGGACTGACCGACGTGCTGGGCTACAGCACCAACGAGCCTTACTACATGGCCAACCAGCTGACGATGGCTAACCCGAACCTGGGCTGGGAGAAGACCACCCAGTGGAACATCGGACTGGACTTCGGACTGCTCGGCGGCCGTATCTTCGGTACGCTCGACTACTACTGGTCGAACACCGACGACGTGATTATGTTTACCAACATACCGACGCTGACGGGATTCCCCGGCACCTACTCGAACGTGGGCAAGACGAAGAACCACGGTATTGAGCTGACGCTGAACGCCACACCGGTGAAGACGGCCGGATTTGAGTGGAACACGAGCTTCAACATTGCCTACCAGAAGGACGAGATTGTGGAGCTGGCCTACGGCAAGAACGACATGCCCGACAACTCGCTCTTCATCGGCGAGTCGCTGAGCGTCTACTACGGTTACAAGAACGACGGCGTCTGGCAGGAGAGCGATGCTGCCGAAATGGCGAAGTGGAACGAGAACGGCTATAACTTCACGGCGGGTAACGTCAGGCCGCACGACGTCGACGGCGACTACAAGATGACCATCGAGGACCGCGTGGTGCTGGGTAACCGCCGGCCTACGACGACGATGGGATGGACCAACAACTTCTCGTGGAAGGGCATTGAGCTGGGCATCTCGATGATAGGGCGCATGGGCTACACATTCTCGACGGGCGGCGAAGCCCTGACGGCTCACGCCAACCAGCGCGATATTGACTACTGGACACCGCAGAACACGGGCGCCGAATGGCAGAAGCCGATTCTGGCACAGGCCACATCGGGCTCGAAGGACGACTTCTCGACCCTGCTGGGATTCAAGGACGCCTCGTTCATCAAGGTGCGCAACATCTCTTTAGGCTATAACCTGCCGAAGGGCCTGCTCCAGGCTGCCACGCTGTCGCACGCCAAGGTCTATGCCCAGGTCATCAATCCCTTCAGCCTGCACCAGAGCATCGACGGATTCGACCTCGACACGGGGCGCACTTACTTCAACCGCAGCTTTGTGTTCGGAATTGAGGTGGGATTCTGAAAAGGTAAAAAGGTGAAAAGGTAAAAAAGTAAAAAGGTAAAAAAGTAAAAGGAGTATGAAATACAATAGATATATAATCGGTGGTTTGCTGGCAGCGACGGTGGCGGCTGGCACGACAAGCTGCTCAAGCGACTTCCTCGACGAGGAACTGACCACCAAGTTCTCAACGCAGTATTTTGAGGAGCCCGAGGGCCTGGAAGCCCTGACGGTATCGCTCTATGGCAACATAAGATGGTGGTTCGGCTATGAGCATGCTTACGCTACGACGCTTTACGGCACCGACGAGTTTACCAACGCCAACGACCTGACGTCGGAGTGCTGGAACACTTACGACAACCGTTTCAGTCCGCTGAACTGTACGACTGCCCTCGGCGCTGCCAACCGCAACTGTCCGGCCCAGGATGCCATTTGGAACGAGATGTACTACGGCATCGCATCCTGCAACACCATCATTGCCGGTGCCGACAAGATAGCCGACGAGGAAATCAGGAACCGCTGTCTGGCCCACGCCTACTTCCTGCGTGGCTATAACTACTACCGACTGACGGCGCAGTACGGCCGGCCCGTGCTGCAGACCACTCCGGTTACGGGCGTGGTGCGCAACTTCAAGCAGGCTACCGAGCAGGAGGCCTGGGAGCAGGTAATCAGCGACCTCCGTAAGGCTTACCAGCTCTTCAAGGGCGAGGAGTTCACCTACGGCAAGGGCATCAGCTGGACCAAGGCAACGGCCGCCCACTTCCTGGCCAAGGCGCTGCTGTTCCGTGCCTCTGAGCGCTGCGACGCCTTCAACGGCAGCACCAAGGAGGCCGACCTGCGCGAGGCAATCGAGGCCTGCAGCTATGCCATCGGCGCCCGTCAGCTGGCCCCCAACTACAGCGACCTCTATGCCATCTGGACCGACGTGGACTGCCCCAACGAGGAGCTGAGCGAGATTCTCATGGCCTGCGGACACAATGCCAACAGCGCCACACAGGGACGTTTCGGCAACCGCACGTACAACTATTTCGGCCCGCAGTTCGGTGCCGGCTTTGGCGGCGGCTGGACGAAGCGTGGCGTGTGGATTGGCGAGATGGACTTCCAGCGCTGCCGCCCGACGGAGTACACATACGCCGTGTATGACCACGTGAACGACGCCCGACTGTGGAAGACGTTCAAGACGGTCTATGGAACGAACACCATTCCCAAGGGCAACGAAGACAAGGGCGTGGCCCTGGGCGACCCGGCCGTGGTGATGATTCTCAACAGCAAGGACGACCATACCTACGACAACTATACCTTCGGCGCCTTTGCACAGAACCCCACCTTCAAGGACGATGCCGGACGACTGCCCGAGTGGAAGGCCGGAAAGCGCCAGAAGGAGGACTCGGGCGAGCTGACCTCGACTCCGGGACAGTGGGTGCCCAGCGCATCGGTGCTCTACCAGAACGGACAGTATGTGGCTCCCAACTTCAAGTCGACGGCCGTCTGCAACTTCTTTGCCGGCATCAACAAGTGTACCGACGGCTCGCGTACGGCAGAGAAGGGCGACGCCCACCGCGACGTCATCATGGCCCGTCTGGGCGAGACGTATCTGGTGCGGGCTGAGTGCTACGTCCGTCTGGGCGACTACGGCAAGGCCAAGCAGGACATCGACGTCATCAGAGCCCGGGCACAGTGGAAGAACGGCGA
>JAEEGK010021524.1_pt1 | contig 13620 bp, 6 predicted proteins | sample 8958771 | NCBI WGS metagenome assembly JAEEGK01 (sample SAMN16246547, study PRJNA631951) | gut metagenome | biome: gut microbiome; feature: rumen; material: SC-attached | host: Bos | place: Iran: Karaj | collected 2018-10 | reverse complement strand
CTGCTTCAGAAGTCCTTCAATCTTCTGCTGGTACCAGTCGACCGTCTCTGGATGGGATAAGTCGAGGATGGCATCCTCGACGGGCATACCACCTGCTGCGTTTTTCACATGCATACCTTTTTCGATAATCTCAGGGAAGAAGCGGTTCTTCGGGGTGAAATAAGGCAACTGCCACAGACAGGTATGGAAGCCATCCTTCGAGAGTTGTCTGAGCATCTTCACGGGATCTTTGAAACGATCCTTGGCAAATTGGTAGTCACACTGCCAATCGACGCCAAACCAGCCGGTATCGAAATGGATGACGTCAGAAGGGATGCGATGGGCACGCAACTGACGAGCGATCTCCAGTCCCTCCTCCTGTGAGAAATAGGTGATACGACTCATCCACGTACCAAAGCTCCACAGAGGAAGCATAGGCGATTTTCCCGTGATATTCGTGTACTCATCAAGTATCTCCTTAGGTTCGCCGAGGAACACGAAGATATCCATCTGCTCATCATCCATGAACAGGCGGTCGGCACCGATATAGGATGTCCCGAAGTCGCAAGTCACAGGAGCCGATGTATGCATGAAGATGCCATAGCCACGATTCGAGAAGAAGAAAGGCACGGGTTTATACTGTCCATCCGTCTCAGGTCCCTGAGGATCAGTCACACTGAGGTGCACTTTTTGTCCCACCTTATTTAAAGAGGTGAACGACTCACCGCATCCATAGATACGCTCGCCAGGAGCCAGCGTGAGCACGGGATTAACGCTACGAGAATTGTCGGAACCTCGTTTGATAAACGAGAAGGGCAGCAGTTTCACTTGACTCGAATCGTTGTCGATCAGATGGCGTGTCTGTGTGAGTAGCCTACCCTTCGCATCTCTCACCACGAGGCGCCACGGGTATTTTTGGATCTCGACGGAACCATAGTCACTACGATATACAACCCTCTTTGCATCCTGCGAGCCTTTCCACTTCGCACCCTGCGTCCTGTTTTTGAACCCATCACAAAACATCACATCGTCGGTATCCGCGCTCTTGTCCTCTACAGGAGTTGTCAGCATGCGGATGCGAACAGTCCTGGGTGTGATAAACTCGATACTGATCCTCAACTCGGGGTCATTCTCATAAGCTGCATCAGGAAAGTCTAACATCTGCATCCGCACAGGCCAATAGCCGTTCAGATTAAAGGCCTGACGAGGCGACAATCTGTAACGTTTCCACTGCACCAATCCCTCACCCCTCACCACATCGAAGTCAACGAGTGAGTCAGCAAGGAAATAGGTGTTTGACAGATCATAGAAGTCTGTCGATACATCCTTCTGCATCGCCTGTAAATACTGTACACCAGCATTCGTCTGTATCTGAGCATAAGCAGCCGTCATACTGCCAAGCATCCATATCGCACATAAAACTTTTCTCATCTTTATATATTTATATCTTATTTCCGACAGTAAATGTGACTACACCAGGCTGCAACGTGGCCGACTTGGCCGTGATGGAGCCATTGCCTGTAGCCACCACCATGCACTTACCGAAGAAAGCCTTGCGATGGGGCGTTGGAAGGCGACCGTCGACAGACGGAACAACGCGAAATCTCTCCATCGAGGTCTGACAGCCGTTGTCTGTTCCCAGCACCTCACCATCACCCTCATAAATGAAACAGATCTGATCCTCTGCCCAAGGACAGAGGTTACCATCCCTATCCACCACCTCGGCAGTAACGAATGTGGTCTCTTTGCCTTGGTAGTCGACAGACAGACAGATATGATCAGGAGCCCCAGCCGTCTTGATGATCTGCTCGCATACCACCTTCCCGTCTTTCCGCGATACAGCCTTCACCTCACCAGGATCAAATGTCACACGCCATCCCACATGATACGCTGTACAGAGAGGATCATCCTTGCTGGCGGTCTTCCTCTTCACACCCTGGCTCTTGCCATTGACGAATAGTTCCACTTCATCGGCATTATTGTAGTAGCACCACATATCAATCTCATCGCCAGGCACCCAGTTCCAGTGGGGAAAGAGATGCAGCACGGGCTTGGTGGTCCACTCACTCTGATACATATAATAGGTATCCTTGGGGAAGCCGGCGAGGTCGATCAGTCCGAAATACGAGCTACGAGCAGGGAAGCCATAGGGCGTAGGTTCACCGATATAATCGAAGCCCGTCCAGATGAACTGTCCACCCACATAAGGTGTGTGTTTCACCACATCCCACGTTTCCTCATGCGTCGAACTCCACGAGGCATGCATGTTATCGTAGGCCGAACACATATACGACGGATCGGTATAAGGTAGCCACCACTCCTTCGGCGCTACATAGACAGAGTCTGAGGGCATCATATAGTTGCCTCGCGTCTGCAGAGCACTCACACTCTCGGAGAAGATGAAAGGCTTGCCAGGGAAGTCCTGCGGCACATCCTTCACCCACTGGTGGTGGTAGTTAAAGCCAATAATGTCGATAGCACCACTCTTAAAAAGGTGGTTGTTGGGCGAGGGCTCGTTACAGCCAGCCGTGATGGGGCGCGAGGTGTCGTAGCGTTTCACAATCTCAGCGAGATGCTGGGTGAGCAGGCTCTGCACCGAGAGTTCGTTGTCCTTGGCCAGTGTCGACTCATCGTGACCCGCATTCAGTATCAGGTTAGCCTGCTCGAGGGTCAAGGTGTCCGCCTCGGCAGAAGACCACTGCTCAAGCACCTCGTTGCCAATGCTCCACATCAGGATTGACGGATGGTTACGATCGCGCATGACGAGGTCGGAGAGATCGCGCTCGTGCCACTCGTCGAAGAAACGTGCATAGTCGTTCTGTGTCTTCCTGCGTCGCCACATATCAAAACTCTCGTCCATCACGATGAGACCCATCGTATCGCACATGTTTAACAATTCAGGGGCTGGGGGATTATGCGAGGAACGGATGGCGTTCACACCCATCGCCTTCAGTTTCATGAGTTTACGATGCAGGGCATCCTCGTTGAGGGCAGCTCCCAGACAACCGAAGTCATGATGCTCGCACACGCCGTTGAGCTTGAAGTTTTTACCGTTGAGCCAGAAGCCTGTCTGAGGGTCGAAGCGGAAATCACGGAAGCCCGTCGTGGTCTCATAGATGTCTACCACCTTTCCTCTCACTTTCACCTCCGTACGCACCGTGTATGTATTAGGGGCATCGCACGACCAGAGCAGGGGTCTGGCAACTGTTATGGTCGACCTCAAACCCCTCGACCTACCGACAACACGTCCGTTGGAATCCAACAGCGTGTTCTCAACTGTCCCCGCACCATCAAGCGATACCCCAATATCGAGACGCCCCTTTCCCTTGACCACACGGGCATCGGCATATACGCCCCAGTGCTTCACGTGGACAGGATGGGTCTGTGTAAGCCACACATGACGATAGATACCACAGCCTGAGTACCAGCGGGAGTTGGGCTGATCGGAGTTGTCGACACGCACGGCCACCACATTCTCCCCCTGATGCACATAGGGGGTGATATCATACTCGAAGGTCGAATAACCATAAGGCCGGAATCCCACCTCCTGTCCATTGACATAGACCGTGGAGTTCATATATACCCCATCGAACTCCAGAAAGAATCGGCTCCCCTTAGGAGACGGATCGGCAGAGATCTGGAAGTGCTTGCGATACCACCCTATCCCACCAGGCAGGGCACCGCCACTTGCGCCACTAGGGTTTCCCACATAAAAGTCACCCTCTATCGCCCAATCGTGAGGCACATTAAGATGACGCCAAGCGCTATCGTCGTAATCCACCTCCGACATCTGGACAGAGTCGGCCAAAAGAAAAAGCCAGTCAGCATCAAAAATCTGACGCTGACGGGCTTGTATCGTTGTCAGTCCGCAAAAGGCACAGACAAGACAAAAGAGAGTCCTCATAACTTCACGCTTACGGCCTTTCCATTATACTGCACTATCTTACCCTCTGGATTGTCGAGATTCAGAGGCTTCGGAGCGTCCTTAGAGACCAGCACCACATTGAAACGACGGTTCTTCAGCATACCAGGGAAGCTACCCTTACGAGTGCCGAACGATACGGTCTTGGAAGCATCATCATAGGTAATATCGATCGTGGCATACTTCCCCTTCTCGTAATTGTAGTTCGTCCCCTCATCCTCATAAAGTTGGAACGAACCGTCCTGTCCCGCATAGACGTAGAGGTTGATAAGCTCGGCAGACTTCTCGTCGCTCCACTCCATCTCTGGTCCGAAGGGGATGATAGCACCCTCGCGCACGAAGACAGGTATCTGCTCGTAAGGCGCATCAACCACCAGGCGCTGTCCACCATCGACATACTCGTTGGTGTAGAGGTTATACCAACCACACTGCTTAGGGAAGTAGACAGAACGGTTGCGCGCCTTATAATATCCCACAGGACAAGCCATCAGCGCAGGTCCGAACATCCACTGGTTTCCGATATTCTCCACCTCCTTGTCACCATTGAAGTCCATCACCAATGCACGCATCAAAGTATAATCCTTGAAGTGAGCCCATCCAGCCATCGAGTACAGATAAGGCATCAGACGATAGCGCAGACGATCGTAATAGACGAACGACTTGTAAGCAGGATGCTCGTCAGGAGCGATATTCCATATCTCGCGCAAAGGCCACTGACCATGAGAGCGGAAGAGCGGGATAAAGGTACCAAACTGATTCCATCGTGTCTGCAGTTCGCGCCACTCCTTCAGGTCTTCGTTCTCTACCTTGGTGCGGTCATAGAGTTGTTGGGCAGCCACATAACGGTTCTCCACACAGAATCCGCCCTGATCCATTCCCCAGAAGGGGATACCAGAGATCGAATAATTCAGACCAGCCGTCATCTGAGCACGCATATCCTCCCAACGAGTACCTATATCACCACTCCATGTGGCTGTCGAGAAGCGCTGTTCACCAGCGAAACCGCTACGAGTAAGCAGGAACACACGCGGCTCATTCTTCTTACCCTTCCACACAGAGCGCTGACCATGATAGATGGCATCTGCATTCACTGTCGAATAGGCGTTGAAGTATTCTGTGGATGTTCCTAAGGCAGTAGGACCACTGAGCGCCTTACGATACCACATCGGGGTACAGTCGCGCACATTAGGCTCTGAGGCATCCATCCACCAGGCGTCAACACCAGCTATACCATCATGGTTATATTTGGTATAGAGGTTCTCATCCATCTGGCGCCAGAACATCTTACGGGCTCCGGCATCGTAAGCATCATAGAAACCGTTCTTATAGCCAGGACCTACCCAGTCGTGGATATCATCGGTGGGACTCTGTACATACATCCAGCCCTTGGCATCAAGTTCCTTGTAGTTATCTGTATTGCAATAGAACTTAGGCCATACAGAGATCATGAAGCGTCCATGCATGGCGTGTACGCTGTCAAGCATCGCCTGTGGATTCGGATAGCGCGAAAGCTCAAACTTGTGACTGCCCCACTGATCCTCGGGCCAGTAGTTCCAGTCCTGTACGATATTGTCGATGGGGATATGACGCTTACGGAACTCAGCCAGGTTGTCCTCGATCTCGCCAGAAGTCTTATAACGTTCACGACTCTGCCAGAAACCCAGCACCCACTTAGGATAGAGCGAAGCCTTACCAGTGAGGGTGCGATAGCCGGAAACCACCTGATCCAAATTCTCACCAGCGATGAAGTAGTAGTCCATATCCTTGGTCATCTCACTCCAGATGGAGAGCTGCTCGCGCTCTGCCTTGCTGCGAGGCTCTGCCACACGCAGACCGCAGTAAGCCTCACCACCGTCAGGACGCCACTCGATACGGAGCTGCGCCTTCTTACCCTTCTGGAGTTCGCAGCTGAACTTATAGCTGTTGGGGTTCCAGGCCGTACGCCAACGCTCGGGCACTACCTCCTTACCATCGATATAGTCCTTCACATAACCAGAGTAGTAAAGGATGAACTGATAGAGCTGGCTCTTACCCTTACATTTGGCTTCGCCACAGCACTCAGGCTCGATAAAGCCTTCGTAGGTGACATTGGCTCCCATCAGATTGACACCCTTCGGGAAGTTCTTGATACCGCCATTATCTGTCTTCAGGGCTATAGCCGACTTCTCGGGCGTACCATATTCATAATAGATACTGTCCTCATCGCGCACCAGCTTCTTGCCTTTCGCATCCACGTAAGTACCTGTCAGATGACCTTCCTTTCCTGTGCGGTCATAGAGCTTGAAAGCACGGTTCAACTGCAGATAGTCGTTAGGATTACCAAAACGGCAGTAGCTGTAGCTGTCCCACAGCAGACCGTAGTTCTTGTTTGAGAGCACAAACGGGATCGACACCTTCGTATTATACTGGAACAGATCCTCGTTCTTACCCTTCATATTGAATTCTTCGCTCTGGTGCTGACCTAAGCCGTAGAATGCCTCGTCGTCAGGCGAGTCGAACTTCATCTGCCATGAGAGCCCATGTTTCTGGTCCTCAGGCACCGTATAGCCCGTCTTGATACCCAACTCACGCTCAGGCACGGTGAAGTCCCAGAACTTCTTACCGTCCTTTGCCTCTTTCAGGAGCTGATTGCCTTTGGCATCAAAGAATGTCACCTCACCTGTAGCTTTCGACACCACAGCCTTCACATTCTTAGCTTCAACAACCACCGTCTCTCCTTCTTCTCTCACACTGTAGGTGTTTTTTGCGGGAGTCGCCTGCGGCACAATCATCAGCGAAGCGGGCTTCTGAGGCAGTGCCTCTTGCGATGTAGCCCGTACGCGAATCACGTTGCCATTAATTACTTCGAGGCGAATCACCTTGGCCTGTCCACCGTCTGGCCTGATTGTCACCTGTTCTCCTTGTGTCTGCACCTCAGCTGCCGCTGCTACGCCAGCCATCATCAATGCAGCCACCATCATACTGATCTTTTTCATCACACTTAGTTATTTGTTATTAATATCATCAATTTGTTCTGCTGTTTCCGGTTCTTCGTCATCATCCATCAGCACAGCCTCTTCTATCACTTCGGAGATGAGGGGCAGGGTGATCGTAAAGACGGTACCGCCACCAATGTTCTTTTCACCCTTGATTGTTCCATCATGAGCCTTCACGATATCAGCTATCAGATGCAGGTTGGTACCTTCATCTCCCTGGTCGAACTTTTCGAAGAGATGTGGCAGGATCTCATCAGGGATGCCGATACCCTTGTCGGTGATACGAATGACTGCTTTGTCAGACTGCTCCTCCACAAAGATCTTCACGGCACTGTTGACCGGTGAGAACTTAGCCGAATTATTCAAGAGTGTTTTAAGTATAAAAGCTATCTGTGACTTATCTGCCATCACATTCAGATGCTCAGCCAGTGGGAAGAAGCTCACTTTATAAGCCTGACCATCAGCCGACTTGAATGTATCGCACACCTCACGCAGCAACGGTACGATGTCTGTCTTTTCCTTGACACCATCAGTGACAGGTGCCAACTCACCATCTTCCACCTCAGCAGCATCAGCCACTATCTTACCTTCCTCACGCATCTGCTGTTCAATCTCCTCACGCATCGCACTCATCATGTGCTTCTTTTGCAGTTCGTTACGGAAGAGTTTCAATTCCACAAGCTCAGCCTGCTTTTTCAAGAATCGGCGACGCCATAAGTAGATGCACAAGCCCACCGTTAACAGGAAGGCCACCATCAGCCAGCGATTACGAAGCAGTGGCGGTGTAATGGTAATCTTTAGCACTGCCTCATTCTCACCCATCGTTCCATCATCATTCAGCATTCTCACATGAAGGGTATAGGTGCCATGATGAAGCGACATATAGGTGATGTTAGGATCCACTTCCTCAGTCTTGATCCACTTGTCATTGAAACCCTCCAACTGATAGATGAAGCGTGAGGTATTGTGCATCTCTCCTTTGTCAGTAGCCAACTGGATGGTAAACTGATTCTCGTCATGGCGCAGTACCAGTTTGCGAGAGACATCAAGTGCCTCGTCAAGGATGACACGGCCATCGTATTCCTTACCGACCTCCACCTGCTGACCAAACAACTTCAGACCGCTGAAAATTGGGTGCTCCTTATTGCCGCTGCTGGATATCAGTTTAGGATCGATGATATCAAGACCGCCAAAGCCGCCTATCAGGATCTTACCATCATGGCTCACACTGATTGAGCGCTGGTTATAAGGACCTTGCTGCAGACCGTCCTTAGCAGTGAAACTATGAATGAGGAACGACCAGGTTCCGTCGTCTTCCTTTCTCGGCGTAACATTCGACACACCATGTTCGGTCACGACCCACATCGTGTGCTGCAAGCCTTCCACCATGCCTACCACGCTGGAACCCACCAGACCGCTGTTCATGTCCAACAGCTGCTGCCAACCCGTCTTTGGATCATACACGCAACAGCCCGACATGGAACCCTGCCAGATGAGTCCGCGACTATCTTCCAGCACGCAGACGGTCGTTGCCGCCGCGGCAGCCTGTCCAGGTACTGTGGGCAGTACGATATTAGCCACCTTACCACTGACAGGATTAATCAGTGAGTAATAGTTGGAGTGTCCAGTGATCAGCCAGCCTTTCTTTATCCAGCCTACTGACGTCATGAAGTTCTCTTTGAGGCCCGAGTTATAGGAGTTCCAGGTCTTGAACTTCCCCGTCTTGCGGTTCAGTCTCTGAATGCCACTACCCAGCGTACCGATCCAGATGTCTCCCCACTTATCCTCCGTAACCGACCATACATTATTGTTCAGCAAGCCACCTTCGGCGCCTGTTGCCAGATAGTTGGTGATACGTCCGTTCGGATGAATCTCAACCAGTCCACCGTTATAGGTACCAAACCAAAGTGTGCCGTCGTGTGAGCAATAGCTCGACACCATCACGTTAGACAAGAAGCCACTCGACTTATCAATGAGTTCATTCTCTTCTGTGACTGGATTGTATTTGATGATACCTCGGTTGTCCGTTCCCAGCCAATAGGTGCCGTCCTTACCTTCAGCAGTGGTATTGATATCACCCAGTTCGACAGTCTTGATACCCACCTGCTTCTCGATATACTGGTTCAGACCGTTTCGGTAAGAGCCGATCCATATATTACCAGCTTTGTCGAGCATCAGGTTCTTCAGTGTATTTTCACTGAGCGAGGTGGCATCAAACTTATTATTCAAGAACTGCTTCACCTCCTTATTCTTGGTATCCACAATCACAAGACCTTCATGGTCGGTAGCCATCCAGAGCCAGCCGCGCTGATCCATCAGGATTTCCCAAATTTGCATATTCTCAGGGAAACCGGAAATGCCCATCGCCGTCAGGAACTCATCGACGGAGTTATACCATTTATTCTCCTTCTTATGCTGAACAAAGCTGTTATTGGTCGTCAGTACCCAGATGTTGTCATAGTTATCGATGTAAAGTGTATAGGTAGCCTGCTCAGCACCACCATGCTGCGGGATGTACTTGTCACGCCACACCACCTGTCCATTTTCGCCATCCACGGCCAGCAGATCACCATCGCTGGAGGCCATCAGCAGCAAGCCGTCATACTCAGCAAACGATGAGATCCAGAACTCCCTGGGGAATTCACTGTCGGAATAGCCGTATTTCGTCAGGGTCTTCTTCTTGGTCTTAGGATTATAGAAATAAAGGCCATCGTCGTAAGTCTTCACCCAGAAGTTCTTATCCTTGTCTATGTAGATACGGTCTATACCCCCTTTGATACCCATCTTGGCAAGCAGTCTCGAAGGCGTGCGCACCACCGTTTCCGTCTTAGGGTCGAACACGCTGTAGTTCATACCCTGCCTCAACCAGAGTTTGCCTTCATAGTCTTCCCATATATCGTTCACGTAGTTGTTGCGCAACGTGAGCGTGTCTGTTGCGTCCGAATAGAAGGTACGGAAGCGGTAACCGTCATAACGGTTCAGACCATAGGCTGTCGCAATCCACACAAAGCCTTTGGAGTCCTGGAAGATACGGTTGATCTGCGAGTTCGACAGACCGTCACGCGTATCCAGGCGACGGAACTTCATATCTGGAATCAAATGGGAATCTGCATGTATAGCAAGACTGCAGACGAGCAAGAGGAGGGTTAATAGATTTCTCATACTTTTAAGTCATGTTTATCAGATGTCCCTCTGATGATTAGTTTCTGGGGCACAATCTTCTTATAAATATTAAAGTCACCATTGATACTTTTCTGCAGCAGATTGTAAGCCACACTTCCCATCTTGTGGGCTTGATCCTCAATGGCTGACATCTGTGGGGTCACATATTGGGCATGCAGATCATCGGTAAAGCCAATCAACGCCACATCCTCAGGGATGCGCAAGCCTAGATTCTTAATGGCGGTGAAGGCTGCGAATGTGATGATGTCATTGAAAGCCAGGATCGCGTCTGGCGGGTTCTCACCCTGCAACAGCTTCCGTGTCGCCTCCTCGGCCCAGTCGAAGTCAATCTTATCACAGACCACCAACTCTCTTTCGATGGGGATGCGGTTTTCACGCAAAGCCTCCAGGTAGCCATGCTTACGGCGCTTCACCGCATCCAGATGATTCGGTCCACCGATAAAGGCAACCCTGCGACTACCTGTATCCAGCAGATGCTGGGTAGCCTCCTGAGCAGCCACATCGTCATTCGCCGTCACACAGGAGAACAGGTTCGGCAGACAGGTTCTTCCGAAGAATACGAGAGGGATGCCCATCTTCGCCACTTTCTCGAAATGCGAATAATCGACGGTATTCTGCGACAGACAGGCAATAATGCCCTCCACATGAAGGTTAATAAAATTCTCGATAGCACGCACCTCATCCTCACAATTCTCATGCGTGTTAGCACTGATCACCGAGTACTCCACTTTGCGCGCCTCATCCTCGATGCCGTCGAGTACCGAAGCATAATAGTGAGTCACCAGGTTAGGCACCACTACACCAACAATACGTGGTCCTTCTTTCCTGAGACTCTGGGCAAAGGGATTGGGACGGTAGTTCAAGCGTCTGGCCAGCTCCTTCACCTTCATCTGCATCTCCTGACCAATCTCAGGAGAGTTGCGTAATGCTCTGCTGACAGTGGCAATGCTCACTCCCAGTTCACAGGCCAGATCCTTTAAAGAGATACGTTTTCTGATATTCGCCATAGCCCTTCATAAATTGTGGACGCTGCAAAGATACTTTTTTTTTCCGAATTGCGCAAACGTTTACGTCTTTTTTTCATATAAGGACCGTTATTTTTTCAAAAGTAGCAGATGAATGCTGTCATCTCGACTAAGCACAAATAATTAATGGCGGATGAGTTGATGGCGCTGGTAGTCGTAGAGCGTAAGACGACGCAGGTGGTAGTAAGCGAGCCAGTAGTTTTTCAGCGAGTTGATCTGGTTCTGGCGTGCCGTCTGCCAGTGACTCTGCGCCACCGAGAGACTGTAAGCATCAGCCTGAGCCCTGATAAACCGCTGTAGCGCCTGGGCGTAGGCATCCTCAGCGATAGTAAGTGCCTTGCTGGCCGTCTCGACGATAGCCTGGCGCTCGTTGAACTCATAGACGGTCATCGTCACATCAAGTTCTGTATCGCGGGCCACTTCCTGTTCTGTACGCTCTGCCGCATCCACCGTGCTACGGGCGGCGAGGTAGGTGTTTTTCCGTTTGCCCCAGTCCAAGATGGGGATGGTGAGTTTCACGGTAGCCATATCCTGACTGAGCGGACTACGATAGGCATCCGCAAAGCGTTCGGCCACCTGATTAAGACCGATGCTGGCATCGAGACTCACGCTGAGGTTCTTCTCCACCTTCGTACGCTCTGCCTCCCGACGGGCCTCGATGGTTGCCTGACGGGTTTCCAGATACTTAGGATTATTCTCACGGGCGAAGGCGAGGGCTTCGTCAACCTCGATGTGCAGCGTGCTCACCACAGAGGGGATGACGAGCTCTATCTCCGTATCCCGATCCATCCCAAGATAAGTCGCAAGATCCTGTACGGCCCGTTTGCGGGAGATGCGGGCATTGGCGAGTGCCGTGCTGGCGTTGGTCTTTTCGAGTTCCAGGATGCTCAACTCAGCCTTGGAGATGCTTGAAATCTTATAGCGGCGCTGGGCGATGGCATAGATGGTGTCGCTTGATGCGAGCGACTCCATAGCCATCTTCATCATATTTTGTGCCAAGGCGAGGGCAAAGAACTTCTCTACGGCCTTCTCGCTGGTGCTCTCGATGCCATACAGCAGTTCCTTCTCTGCGCGTGCCATTTTCAGTGGTTCTATCCGCCGGGCCCACTTCAAAGGATTATAGAACAGCTTATCCTGCTTATAGCCGACGGAGATGGGGATGGTCATGAACTGATTCTGGTTCTGGTCACCAAACGTACGCAGAAACCCCAGTTGCGTGGTGCCATAGAACTGTCCGCCCCAAGGTTCCATCGCCTGGGTGGCATTGATACCGGCCTGCGAGGAGAACACACGTTGCTGACGATACTCATCGATATTCTCATCAGAGAGATAGCGCTGGGTCATGTAGCGCTCATACTTCACAGGGGTTGATTCTAATAAGAGCTGCGGCTTGCGAGAGGCCATCCACGAGAGATAGCGATGCTGCGAGGCATAAAAGACATTCTGATATTTCTGTACGGAGAGTGAACTGTCGGTGGCAAGCCTCACCGTCCGGTCAAGGTCGAGCACCACCCTCTGCTGGGCAGAAGCAGTGAACAGTGAGAGGTGACAAGCAAGAAATATCAGCAGACTCTTTTTCATAAATTTCATTTTTCAGACATTAAGATGACTTCTACATTCATGCCATCGAAGAGTTCGGCGGTCTTGGCCAGACGGGCACGGAGGGTGACGGCACCCTGCTGATCGACGATAGGATTGATCTCGCTGACGGTGGCCTCATACTGTTGCGACTTGTCGGCTACGGGAATGATGTGAACACTTGTGCCAACCTTATATTTCTGGAGGTCGGCCTCCATCACACGGAACTCCACCATCATGTCGCCCGTGGCAATGACACGGCACACGGTCTTCCCTGCTTCAGCGAGCTGGTGGGCCTGTACCGACAGGTTTGCCACCACCCCGTCGAAAGGAGCTGTCAGCACCCCACTCTGCAGGTCATGACGGGCAGCCTCTAACTGGGTCTTGGCGGTGGCCAGCTGACTCTTCGACAGGGTATAACCCGACTTCAAGTCAGAGTTACGAGTCACGTTCGATGGAATCTGAGCGGCCTTATCGGGATCGTAGCCATGGGCGATGATCACATCCTGCATCTGCATGTGGGCCTGTTCGATCCGGAGCTGCGCCTGTTCTACGGCACGTTCCTTCTGGATAATGTCATTACGGAGCTTGAACTGGTCGAGCGTAGCCAACACCTGTCCCCTGTGCACCTTCTGACCGTTCCTGACGAGCACCTGTTCGATGGGCAGTGCCGTCTTAAATGCCAGGTCGGCATAGCGCTCTGCCACCACCTTACCCATGGTCTGCTTTACCTCAGAATCTGGCAGCGGCAACGCTGGCTTTTCCTCTCGAACAATTGCAGTGGTATCTGCTTCAGGATCCACCTGTCCCGTCTGTCCGCTGCCACAGGCCGTCAGCATTGCAACAGCAGCTATGATCATGATCACCTTCCTCATATATAGCATCTTTACATTATCTAATTTTTACATTTTTACATTATCATCACAGCTGTCTCTGTGCCATTTCGTAGAACAAGCCT
>JAEEGK010021522.1_pt1 | contig 13621 bp, 14 predicted proteins | sample 8958771 | NCBI WGS metagenome assembly JAEEGK01 (sample SAMN16246547, study PRJNA631951) | gut metagenome | biome: gut microbiome; feature: rumen; material: SC-attached | host: Bos | place: Iran: Karaj | collected 2018-10 | reverse complement strand
GATCGATGTGATCAAGAGTCTTTTCTGCGAGGTAAATCCCATTCCCGTTACGACAGCGCTTAATCTTATGGGCATGAACGCAGGTCCTTTAAGACTTCCTCTTACCGAGATGGAAGAGACGAACGTATCGAGACTTAAGAAATCTCTTATCGATTACGGTATAAAGGTTGAGTCCAACCAGGTACTTAAATTCAACGACCTGTCGAAAGATTGAGGAAAAGAATATGACAAGAATAATAATGCACGGCTGTAACGGCCGTATGGGTCAGATGATAACCGGCATCGTTAAAGAAGATGCAGAGGCAGAGATCGTAGCCGGAATAGATGTGGCAGACAACATCGAGACTAACAAATATCCCGTATTTACGGATATAGACTCTTGCGACGTTGATGCGGACGTTGTGATAGATTTTTCTTCCGCCAAGGCTGTAGATAAGCTTATGGATTATTGCAAAAAGAAAAAACTTCCGCTCGTTCTTTGTTCGACGGGTCTTTCCGAAGAACAGCTTGCAAGAGTAAAGAGCGACAGCGCAGACTATGCGATACTTAAGAGTGCAAATATGTCGCTTGGCATAAACACACTTCTTAAAGCGTTAAAGGAAGTCGCAAAGACACTCGTTCCCGCAGGATTTGACATTGAGATAGTGGAGCAGCACCATCACAATAAGCTCGACGCTCCTTCGGGTACCGCACTCGCACTTGCCGATTCGATAAATGAAGAGTTTGACAACTCATTTGAGTATGTTTACGATCGTTCTCAGGTTCGCAAGAAAAGAGATACGAACGAGATCGGCATAAGCGCAGTAAGAGGCGGAAGCATAGTGGGAGACCATCAGGTGATCTTCGCAGGCCTCGATGAAGTGGTGACCATCCAGCATACCGCATATTCAAGAGCGATATTTGCCAAAGGTGCCATTGCAGCCGCTAAGTTCTTAAACGGTAAGAAGAACGGTTTATACGATATGAGTGATGTTATCGGCTGATCGAACGATACGATATGAAAAAGAGGAAGAACAAAACGTTCTTCCTCTTTTGATATCCATTGATATCCCCTCATTTAAATCAAAAACCTTATTGCTAATTCTAAACCTGAAACTCTAAATGCGTTGCATCTATAGCTGTCTTATTGAAAATAAGATCTATGTAAGAAAAGGCACTTCGTGTTGCTGATTTGTAATAGGTCGTAATTACTTAACAACAGTAACGTTTACGGCCTGAGGTCCTTTTGCTCCGTCGGTTACTTCGAACTCAACTGCAGCGCCTTCTTCCAAAGACTTGAAGCCTTCTGCATTGATTCCGGAGAAGTGAACGAATACATCGTTACCGGACTCGTCTGAAATGAATCCGTAACCCTTCTGGTTGTTGAACCACTTTACAGTACCTTTGTTCATTCTGAATACCTCCAAAAATATATATCGCTTTCACGATAATCAAAGAGTAGCACAAGACTTTAAAAAAGTAAAGCACTAAATTGTGATAAATTGCAGAATTCTGCCACTATTTAGCCGTTTTTTAAAACCCGAGGGGTGTATTTGCTACTGTCTTGACACCTTATCGAGCGTTGTTATATAGTTTAAAGGAATGCGAACGGGCATTTTTGATGAAAAATATAGGACATTGGAGATAAATGACGTGACAGGTGAAAAAAGAAGAGAAGAGATAATGAAGGTGCTTGATGCATCGGATAAGCCCATGTCTGCCACCGCATTGGCAAAAATGTACGGTGTCAGCAGACAGATAATAGTGGGTGACATAGCGCTTTTAAGAGCCGAAGCAAAGGATATTATAGCCACCAACAAAGGCTATATCATAAATAAGATACCCGGAAAAGCCGAGTGTATGGTAAAGGTAAGACATAAACCCGAAGATCTTTACGACGAACTTTGCAGTATCGTCGATCTTGGTGCACAGGTTCTTACCGAAGAGATAGAGAGTCCGGTATACGGACGCATTGTTACAGAAATAAACGTTTTAAGTCGTGAAGATGCGCGTGTGATCTCGGAAAAATTTATGGACAGTACTGCCACACAGCTTTCCGAACTCACTAAAGGAGTACATTATCATAAGATCGTTGCAGACAATGAGCTTACGATAATAAGAGTGCAGAAAACACTTAACGAAAAGCACTATCTTACCAAGTGATCGGGTTAAAAAGGCGCAAATTTGCCTATTTTCGCGATTTCTGTTAGAATAAGTGCGCTTATGAAGAATGTTATGGCAAAAAAACACAAGAAGAAAAGAATTTACACAACTTCAGTTACTTCAAACATCGCAAGCGACAAGACAAAGTATTATCGCACACGATTCAACGTGTTCAGAGCGTGTATCGTCGTGACAATTCTGGTAGTTGCCATCGGTGCCTTTGCCACCTGGTATGTTCTTAAAGAGTTTGTTACCATGGAGGCTCAGGTAAAGACTTTACGTGAGACCGTATCTACTCAGGAAGCAACGATACTGGATCTGGGTAAAAAGAACGCGGAACTCGAGAGTCGAAACGAGATACTTTCGGTAACTGTCGGGAAACAGCAGGTTGAGAACGAAGAACAGGAAGAGATACGTAAAGAGCGTGCCATCCCCAACGGGTTCCCCCTTACTTCATCCGCGGAGATAGAAGAGCAGGAGACAGATCCGGAGGATGAGGATTACATCCCCATGGTGGTGTTTGTTATGTCCGAAAATTCAGACATAGTGGCTACCGCCGACGGAACCGTTTTAAGCGTAAGAGAGGATTCGGTATACGGAAACTGTGTCGTAATAGATCACGGCAACGGATACCAGACATTATATAAAAATACGGAGCCTCCGAAAGTCAGCGAAGGCGACGAAGTCGTAAGAGGTGCCATAATATACGTAGGCACCGGCGACGAAGAGAACAGATTCTGCTACCAGATAACTTATCTCGATCAATATACTGATCCGATGGAACTTATCGATATAGAAGGTTAAAGGAGATATAAATGGGAAAGTCAGATGAATACAAATCCGGTCGCGTTTCAAGCGTTATCGGAAAGAAAACGGTAGTTGAGGGTACTTTAAAAGGATATGAGCTGTTACGTATCGACGGTCTTGTCAAAGGCAAGGTTGAATCGGACGGAAAAGTCATAATCGGCAGAGGCGGTATGGTGGAAGGTATCGTGGAAGCCGTAGAGATCTATGTGGGCGGAACGATAAACGGTGAACTTTTCGCATCCGAAAAGGTTGAGGCCAATCCGACAGGTGAGATTTACGGTGATATTCACACAAAACGACTCATCGTCGACGACAATGCCGTGTTTGAAGGCCGTTGTGAAATGACGACAGGGGAAGCAAAGGCAAAACCCGCGGAAGAAAAAGCACCGGCAAAAAAGAGAAAAGCTCCTGCTAAAACCAAAGCGGCGGAAGAAAAAACTTCGGAAGAAACCGAAGTGATCGTAGAAGAGATAAGCGAATAAAAAACAGGGCGTCTGCCCTGTTTTTTGTTTATTTCGATAATCTGTTAAATACCATCTCGTAACCGTCGTTTCCGTAATTTAACGATCTGTTTACACGGCTTATGGTTGCGGTTGAAGCACCGGTCTTTTCGGCTATCTCCATATAGGTATGTCCGGCTTTTAACATGTAAGCAACTTCATAACGCTGCGAAAGGCTTAAAAGCTCGTTTACCGTACAAAGATCTTCAAAGAATTCGTAACATTCTTCTCTTGTTTTCAAACAAAGAATACCGTCAAATAAGCTGTCAACAGCTTCGGTCTTTATCTTACTGTTCATAAATGAGATCCTCCCGGTTCATTCATCGTTTAACTCTATAAAATTTTAGCATACTAAAGTTTTAAAGTAAAGACGTAAAAGTGTTTTTAATAATTCGATAATAGTATATTAAAAATCTTGTGATGTGGTTTTTAATACTATATACTGAAAAGTACCCCGTAATCAGTGGGTTTATAAGGTGCAAACGTAAAAATGGGTTAGAAAAGGCGGTAAAGGTATGATCATTGATACAGACGATCTGTTAAACAGTATTAAAGATTCATTTGAGAACATTAAATATGTAAAAAGCGAAGAGATTCCGGACATAGATCTGTACATGGATCAGGTAACTACGTTTCTTGACGAAAAACTTAAGTCAAGCGCCCGTAATCCCAAGGACGAAGAAAAGCTCGTTACGAAGACGATGATCAACAATTATGCAAAGACCGACGTCATTCCCGCACCGGTCAGAAAGAAGTACAGCAGAGATCATTTGTTTTTAATAATCTTCGTGTATTATTATAAGAACTTCTTACAGATAAACGACGTAAAGACACTGCTGGATCCCATAAGAGAAAACTTTCTGGATGCAGAGGGTGACTTCGGAATAGAAGACGTTTATAAAGAAGTGTTTGACAACCTTCATGAAACATTCGTAAAGATAGAAGCGGATGTTACAAAAGATTACGAAGAAGCGATGAAGAGCTTTGAAAACGCCCCCGAGAGCGAGCGTGAATATTTAAAGATATTTAACCTCATAAGTAAGATAAGCACGGATATATATGTAAAGAAACTTCTCGTGGAGAAGATGATCGACTCGATAAAAGAACACAGAACCGAAGACATGGCAGAAAGCGAGGTGTAAGTATGTTAGTAAGTGAACTTGCAAATTACGGTTTTAACCTAAGCGAAGCAATGGAGCTTTGTGCGGATGATGAAGATATTTATAAGGAAGTGCTTGAAACGGCACTAGAAGAAGGTCGTGAGAAGATTCCCTTTATAAACGATCTTTTTGCGGGTAAGGATTTCGACAGATATATAATCGAAGCCCACGGACTTAAGAACGCCGCCAGACAGATAGGATGCGACAAGCTTTCCGATATGGCCAAGGAGTCCGAACTTGCGGGAAAAGCCGGTGATATCGACAAGATGATCTCCAATCATGAAGCTCTCATGGCAGAGTACCAACGTGTCGTTGATGTGATGGCACAATTGTTTTGATATTTAAGTTTTTGTCATTTCAATTAAGGAACTGTTAAGAATTGAACAAGAGACAGATTAAGACTTCCGTAGGTCTGCGTTGTACATTAGTATCAGCAAAAGGCTTACGGAAGTTTTGATTCGTAACGTAAATAAATAACAGTTCACGAAAGAGAGGACAAGAAAATGAACTTAAAGAAGAATGCAAAGAGATTGATCATAGGAGGTGTAGCTGTTGCAGCGGTTGTGATCGGAGTTGTTTCACTTAACGCAAATGCGGCACTCCATGTTAAATCTTTCATGGTAACAAAATCGGATTTCACAAAGGTGACCGAGTTTAACAGTAACGTAAGATCGAATTCATCCAAGACCTATTATTCGGAGATAAACGGTAAGATCGGAACAGTTTTGGTAAAAGAGGGCGACAGCGTAAAGAAAGGCGATCTTCTTATTTCTTTTGACAACGATGAGATTGAAAGACAGCTCTTACTCATGGAGTTCGAGGCTAAGACAAACCAAGGCAATTACGATGATGCGCTCCAGGCAAACAGAAAGACAGCAGGTCTTTATTCGGAAGCCACAAGCAACCTTGCGGTTTTAAATCAGCAGATCGAAGATACACAGAACGCACTTACAAAGGCTCAGAACAAACTTCTTGAATATGATTATGACGATTATGCAAAAGCCCAGGAAGAAGTCAACAGACTTACGGTTTTGCTTTCGGATTACAAGGAGCTTAAAGCAGAGATGACAAGCCAGAAGGCTTCTTCTTACACTACTGTAATGACAAAAGCCGGCAAAGAAAAAATTGAAGCCGTAAAAGAGTCAAACGACTATAATTATGAAAGAACCACAACCAGACTTAATGCAGCAAAAGACGGTGTAAGAGCAGACTTCAACGGTGTTGTGACATCCATCGCAACTTGCGAAGGCGCAAGCATAGGTGAAGGAACACAGCTCATTACTCTTGAATCAACCGATGATGTAGTGGTAAGAAGCTGCGTAAACAAGTATGATATTGACAGTGTTAACGAAGGACAGCCCGCAACCGTAAAGATCAGAGGAAAAGAGTACACCGGTAAGGTTACCCGTATCGAGAAGATGGTAGATCCCGCACAGGGAACAGGCGTAGGTGTGGAGGTTGCATTGGAAGCTCCCGACGATAATATCATCCTCGGACTTGAAGTTAAGTCAAAGATCGAAACCGCAAACTTAAAAGATGTATTGCAGGTTCCCACTTCCGCTCTTGACAGTGACAACGACGGAGACTTCGTATTCGTACTTAAGGATTGCAAAGCAGTTAAGACTTACATCGAACTTGGTGAGCAGAACGACAACATGGCTCAGGTATTGAGCGGTATCGGCGCAGGCGATGTGGTTGTCTGGAGCGAAAACGCTACGATCAAAGACGGTTCTGACGTAAACGTTGATTAATAGATAAAGGAATTGTTGATATGGAAACAAAAGAGACAATATTAACCGCAAAGGATCTTTCCAAAACATTTTCAAACGGATCGGTTCAGCAGCACGTACTTAAAAACTTAAACCTTTCGGTCTACAAAGGAGATTTCACCGTAATAATGGGTAACTCCGGATCGGGTAAAAGTACACTTTTGTATGCGCTTTCCGGTATGGACAGACCGTCCCTTGGAACGATCACTTATTATACCGGTGATGCAAACGGGGACAAAGAAACTGAAATATCACAGTTTTCAAATGATAAGCTTGCGGTATTCAGACGCAATCACGTTGGGTTTGTTTTTCAGCAGAATTACTTAAATGACAGCATGAGCGCCCTTGATAATATCATGGTGTGCGGTTTGCTTAAGAGCGAGAACAGAAAAGAACTTGCAGACAGAGCAAAGTCTTTATTAGAAAGCGTTGAGATAACGGAAAGCGACTGGAACAAGTTCCCTTCCATGTTATCGGGCGGTCAGCAACAGAGAGTTGCGGTGGTAAGAGGCGTCATCAACAAACCCGAAGTTTTGTACGCTGATGAGCCTACAGGTGCACTTAACTCTCAGAACACCGAAAACGTTCTTAATATCCTTACCGACTTAAATAATGAAGGACAGAGCATCGTAATGGTTACACATACCATTATGGCGGCAGAACGCGGCAACAGGATCATATATCTTACAGACGGTATGATCGCCGACGAGATTGATCTTGGGCCTTATGTCGGAGGATACAAGGATGAGACAAATCCTCGTATAGAAGAGGCAAAAGAAAGACACGCAAGGCTTAAAGCCTTCTTACAGAATATGGGATGGTAGGACAGATATGTACAGATTTTTCTTCATCGCCAAAAACAATATGAAAAAACAGAAAAAGGATATGATAACCTTTTTCGTAATGACATTTATATCCGCTTTTTTGATCTTTATATGCATGACAATGCTTTTGGAAACGGGAAAACTTCTTGATACCCTTCATGAAAAGACAAATTCGGCCGATCTTATGATACTTTTGAACAGTGACAACAAAGCGGTCAATGCAAAGATGGAAGACATCATAAGAGGCAGAGAAGAAGTCAAAGAATATGAAGCTGCCGAGTATGCCAGCACGAACGGCAAGTACAGACACAAGGGTGAAAAAAGATGGACGGAGTACGGCCTGATGTTCTTTAAGAACGATCTTTCGGGAAAAGTCCAGTCACCCACTGTCGATGTCACGAAATTAAAAGACAACGAGATCATACTTCCGATTGCATTATGTACTTCTTTTCGTACAGGTGATTCCATACAGTTTAAGATAGATGATTTTACTTATGAGTTTAAGATCGTCGGGTTCAATGAAGATACATATTTTTGCTCGCCCATGAATATGGGATCATACCTTTGCTTTGTGACTCCCAGAGCCTTCGATAATCTGATGTTTGACAATGCGGACGGTATGTTGACTCACGGATACCGTTATTCGGTGGTATGCAAGGATAAGGACCTGGATACGGGTACGTTTTCCGACGGGATCGAAAGCGAGTATATAGCATGGCGTGCGGAATACACCGCTGCTCATCCAGGTGTCAGTGTCGGAGGATACAACTTCCTTCCCAGAGGTATCATGTATTCGGCAAGCACCATACTTCCTTACATGTTCGTTGCGATAATGCTTTTGTTTGCGATAATCATCTTTGCGATATCCCTTGTCATAATCGATTTCAGTATCAAAAACTTTATCATGACAAATATGAAGAACACGGCCATTATGGAAGCTTCGGGTTATACGGTTAAAGAGATGGTACTTATTCTTTTAACACAGCTTTTGACCGTGTCGGGAGTCGGAAGTATAGTCGGTGTAGCAGTCGGCGCGTTGTCCATAGGAAAAGTCGGTTATATCATGTATTTCCTTTTGGGACTTAAATGGAACAGACCGATAAACGCGGGAATTGCAATAGGCGTAGTGATCTTCATATGCATAGTGGTTTCGTTACTTACACTGTTACTGGGAAGAGATTACAAGAAAACAACGGTACTTGAAGCATTAAGAGGCGGCATTAACGCTCACAACTTTAAAAAGAACTTTTTCTCATTCGATAAGTCAAATCTTCCGGTGTCGGTAACCCTTGCACTTAAAGAGACCTTCGGAAGATTCAGAAGTCAACTCGGTATCATATTTATAGCAGCCATTCTTACCGTTTCGGCGGTAATAGTCATGGGAATGGTAGATACGTTTGCTTCCAGCAGTGAAGCGGTAATGAACATCGGAGGATTTATCTTCGAAGATGCCGAAGTTGACATTGAAAGCGAAGAGATGTTGGAAACGATCAACAATATGTCTACCGTAGAATATGTTTACGGTGACACATGGGTGACCGTTGAGATATCCAAGGGTAAAAAGAAACAGAACATTACTTCAAGAGCTTTCACGGATACTTCGAACATCATCGGCGGAGGCTTGGCGGAAGGACGCTGGCCCAAGCATAACAACGAGATCATGATGGCTACCAATGCGGCAAAAACTTTCGGAGTCACCGTCGGCGATACGGTAAACGTAAAATATGGAATAAATGAAGAGAGCTATATAGTATGCGGTCTTAATCAGACATTCAACAACCTGGGTATGATGGCGTTCTTCACCACGGACGGCATGAGAAGGATCGTTAATGTACATCCCAGTGTGGGAGAGGTTAAGATAAAGAGCAATTTCTCGTATAACGACTTTGAAAAGGAGTTTAAATCGGTCTATCCCGATATTGAAGTCATTAGTATCGATGAAGCGGCTGCAAGCATAGTGAATCTTATCATAAGTTCAATGAAGATATGTGCCATTTTGATAGCGGTACTCACCGGACTTATCATCGCCTTTGTGGAATCGCTTATCATAAGAACTCAGATCAACAGAGAGTGGAGAAACTTAGGCGTATCCAAGGCTTTAGGATATACATCCGGTCAGCTTATTTGGCAGACGGTGCTTTCAAATATACCGGGAGTTCTCATGGGAATAGCGATCGGATTGCTTACGGGCGGATTGCTCGGAGAAAAAGGCTGTCAGGCAATGTTCTCCATATTCGGATACAAGAAAGTTACGTTCAACATATATCCTTTCTCTTATGTCCTTGTAGCGATACTGATTATTTCGGTGGCTATGGTCACATCGGCATTAAAGGGAAAGAGAATACAAACCCTTGAACCCGTTAAGATGATAACGGAAGAATAAAGAAATTATGACAGAATAAATCGCTTTGTGCGATTTATTCTGTTCGTCGTTGATGTTATACTATTTTAAAAACTATCGGAAAGGGAGTAAAGGTATGCATTATAACTGTCTTATAGTTGACGATGAGACGGAACTTGCCCAGACCACAGCCGAATACTTCAAGATGTTTGAGGTGTCAACAGCCTATGTTGACAGCGCAAAAGCCTGTTATGACTTTTTTGAAGAAGGAAACAGCGCGGATCTTATATTGCTCGACATCAACTTGGGTGACGGTTCGGGCTTTGAAGTCTGTAAGCGCTTAAGAGAAGATATGCAGCTTCCCATCCTTTTCATAAGTGCGCGTCAAAGCGATGACGATGTTTTGATCGCTCTTTCCATTGGCGGCGACGATTACGTCAAGAAGCCCTACAGTCTGTCGGTACTGCTGGCAAAGGTCAAGGTTACCCTTAAACGTCTGGGAATGACGGAAGGAACTCCGGGAGCCACAAATCCGGAGGAAGAAAAAAGCACGTCGGAAGGCGAGATTCTTTCTTTGGACCCCAAGACCATGTCTGCGGTTCTTAAGGGAAACAGGATTGCTTTAAAAGCCAAAGAGTATGCGCTTCTTTCGTGCCTCTACAACCATAAGAACACGATAGTCAAAAAGGAAGTGCTTTTTGACGAAGTGTGGGGAGACGCGTTTTTCAGCGACAGTACACTTAACGTTCATATAAGAAAATTAAGAGAGAAGCTTGAAGACAATCCCAACGATCCCAAGATAATCAAAACGGTTTGGGGCACGGGATATTATCTTGAAGTATAGAGAGAAGATGTATGAAACATTATGTGCGGATGAGCTCGATCTTTTTTATCGTAATGATCGTGGCACTTTTGGCTTTTTATTCCACAAGCAGAAAATACATATACGAAAAAAGAGACATCACTTACTATAACGACCTCGTTTTTACCATCGAAGAGGAATATGCTTACGGAGTGAGCGAGGAAGTCCTTGAGGAAAAGTACGGTTGTGACATAGTCATTTCAAAAGAGATTCACAATCCGGAATTGGCCGATATTTACAGCAACAACTCTTTTGTGTTGGATTTTGCTCCGAAGGGAGAGTACATCGGCAAGATCGCCTGGGCAGATTCTTTTGAGCTTTTCCATAACACAAAAAAGGCCATGTTCAATGCGGCCCTTATACTGTGGGTTATCATCTTTATCGCAGGATTCTGTGCCTTTGCGACCTTCTATTTTTCCTTCATAAAGCCTGTTGAGAACATCAAGCATTTTTCCGAGGAAATCGCAAAAGGCAATCTCGATGAGCCTATTCCGATGCACAGGAACAATTTGTTCGGAATGTTTCTTGAGGCCTTCGACCTTATGCGCATAAGGCTAAAGGAAGCGAGAGAAAAGGAGATCGAATCCGAAAAAGCAAGGAAAGAACTGGTAACGCAGTTAAGTCATGACATTAAGACTCCCATCGCCATTATAAAAGCGACCTGCGAATTGATGGAGCTTAAGCTTAGGATGAAAGACGGCGAGAATGAAGAACGTGATGATACGTTGGAAAAGGTGACGCTGATCTCCAAAAAGGCACAGACCGTTACGGACATCATGAACAACGTCATGCATGCCACCATCGAAGAACTTGAGAGTATTTCGGTTAATGTCGATACCGAGCGCCTCGATGTCATCGATGAATATTTAAGAAATATCAAAGACAGCGGAAACGTTATCGTTAAGAATGCTCCTCCCAAATATCTGGTATATATGGATAAGTTAAGGCTTGAGCAGGTAATGGACAACATAATCGGCAACTCACACAAATACGCGAATACCGATATTGAAGTAAGCTACAGCGAAGATACCGATGTCATGATGGAGGATGGAAGCAAGGGAACCGTTGCCAAGATAACCATAAGAGATTTCGGTCCCGGTGCGGATGAAGAAGATATGACCCTTCTTTCGGAAAAATACTACAGGGGTAAGAACGCCAAAGAAAGCAACGGTTACGGCCTGGGTCTCTATCTTGTAAAGTACTACATGGACAAGATGGGCGGAGGAATGGATTATTACAACGACAACGGATTTGTTGTTGAGCTGATGCTTAAAAAGGTTTAATAGTTTACATAACAAAAGAGCGTTTCGCCTTGAAACGCTCTTGTTATCACTGTTTTGCAAGTTTGTAAAGTTCTTCGACAGCAAGCCTTGTCTTGGCGACTATATCCCCGGCATTTTTCGGGAAGCAGTAGTAGGCATTTTTCATATCGCCGATATTGATCATGTCGCCGATCTCATACCAGAAGTAGTCTGCGTTCAGACTGTAAGTGGAAGAGGGCTTCTGATAATAATCGATCTTTCCGTTACAGCCCGTAAGATGAAAACCTTCTTTTGAGTGCGTGAGCTCTCCGGTACCGACTTTGTACAGGAATTTGCGATTGATTATCATGTATATGTCGACATCGGCTTTAAGGGAGTAAGTATCGTTTATGAGATCGTTTCTTACACATTCCCGTTCCCATTTAAACCAGTCAGGAATGTGGTTAAACTTTGCCTCGACGTTATCGCCCTTTAAGAAGCCGTATTCGTCGAGGGTATAGGAAGCGTTGCAGGCATCGCACTTTATGTGGATTCCCTTTCCCACCATTTGGCCTTCTTTGTTACAATGAGGGCATTTGTAAAGCACGCGGTTAAGCCCGTCCGCTCTGAAGGGCTCGTCTATCTTTATGTGATTTTCCTGCTGCCATTTGAACTGGTCGAAAGAAAAGCAGTCTTTAATGAGGCTGTTTATCTCCTCCACGCTCTTTTCTTCGATCTCTTCGGGACTTAAGAGATATCTGGTCTTACAACTTATGTCAACCTTTCTTATCTGGAGCATATTGTACAGAGGATCTCTTGTGAAGGCACCGTAGGTATTTATCATGACCACGGGAACTTTAAGTTTTTTGATGCATTTACCGAGACTTTCCGGAAGGGTTGTAGCGGTTCCGTCAAAAGAGTAACCGGCTTCGGGATACATCAAAACGGAAGTTTTAAGCTTCCTTAACGCGTAAGCCATGTCTTTTAAAAGATTAAGATCTATAACGAACTTTTGAGTGGGTATGCAGCCCAAATGGCGCATGAGCATTTCTTTTCCGATAAAACCGTCGGTGGTGCACACGATCTGATAAGGACGGGGATAGAGCACCTTTGACGCTATCTCAAGGTCTATAAAACTTGAGTGGTTCATAAGGATAAGGCAGGGTTCGTTTTTGGGAAGCCTGTCCATATCTATTCGCTCTTCCTTAAAATGCGCTTTGTTAAGCTCGGATGTGGCAAGGAGATTAACTACCTTTTGAAGCGCAACATTTGGCTTTCTGGGGCGTCTGTGGGCCGGCCTTTTAAGTTTGATAAGTTCGTCATAGGAGATGTCTTTTATTTTGATCTTCATGGCTGCTCCGAGTGTTTTCTTTCTATCATACTACCTTAAGGTAAAAAGAAAAAGCAACTTAGGCCCAATGTTGCAAAACGGAGCAAAATTGTTATGGCAAGATTGTGCACTTAGGCGTAAAATTTTAATGATTCAAAAAGGAGAATGATACAGTGAATATTTCAATCAACAGAAACCAACTTAAATATCTGGCGATAATCGCCATGGTAATCGATCACATCGGGTGGACTTTTGTTTCCATTGCTTCCATCCAGGGGCAGGTAATGCACTTTTTCGGAAGGCTCACGGGGCCGATCATGGCATTTATGCTTTACGAAGGCTATCTTCACACCAAGGACATTAAAAAGTATGCATTAAGACTTGGTATTTTTGCACTTATCTCATGGCCGGCATACAGTTTCTACGAAACAAGAAACTTCTTTGCCCTTCAGTTCGGCGTTATTTACACGCTGTTTTTAGCGCTTTTGATCCTTTGGATGTGGGACAAAGCAAATATCAAAAAATGGCTTAAGATAGTTCTTGTTGTGGTGGCTTGCCTTTTGTCATTGTTCGGTGACTGGCCCATATTCGATATTTTGTGGCCGTTGTTCCTGTTCATTTATAAGGACGATCCGAAAAAGCAGT
>JAEEGK010021520.1_pt1 | contig 13621 bp, 14 predicted proteins | sample 8958771 | NCBI WGS metagenome assembly JAEEGK01 (sample SAMN16246547, study PRJNA631951) | gut metagenome | biome: gut microbiome; feature: rumen; material: SC-attached | host: Bos | place: Iran: Karaj | collected 2018-10 | reverse complement strand
GAAATTCCTTAATGCCGAACATGTCGCCGTGGTCGGTGATGGCCATACCCTTCATGCCGTCGCCGATAGCTTTGTCTACAAGCTTTTTGATACTCGACTGTCCGTCAAGTATCGAGTAATATGTATGTACGTGCAGATGTACGAAATCTTCCATCTTTTTTATCAAAATTGCATAAATTTGAGGTTCAAAGGTACGCTTAAATTTCGACATAACCAAAAGAAAAGAGTGAAAAGTTTGAAATTCTCAAAAAAAATCTGTACCTTTGCACCCAGAATATAACAATCGAAATGTAACTAATGGGAGAAAGAATAAAGAAACTCAAGAAGATCAGAATTCATCGCGAAGGTACTAACGAGTTGACACTCAGTGCTTTGGCTATAGTTGGTATAGGTTTGTTGCTGTGGTACGGACTCGATACCACCATACCTTTCTGGATATTTATGGCAGTATTCTGCACAGCGTGGTTCATCGCGCTCAATTTCTATCGTTGTCCTATCCGCTACTTTAATGGCGACACCGACAAACTGGTTGTTGCCCCTGCCGATGGTAAGATAGTTGTTGTAGAGGAAGCTGAGGAGAATACATATTTCCACGACAAGCGACTCATGATATCAATCTTTATGAGCCCGCTCAATGTTCATGCCAACTGGTATCCTGTAGATGGTAAGGTTAAGTTTGTTAAGCACTTCGACGGTAACTATCACAAGGCTTGGCTGCCTAAGGCCAGCGAGGAGAACGAGCATGCCGACGTAATGATTACCACCCCTGATGGTCAGGACATCCTGGTTCGTCAGATTGCTGGTGCGCTGGCTCGCCGCATCGTTACTTACGCTAAGGATGGCGAGGAGTGCTATATCGACGAGCACATGGGCTTTATTAAGTTAGGTTCGCGCGTAGACGTATATCTGCCGCTCACCGCCAAGGCTTGTGTCACAATGAATCAGCCCACCACCGGCGACCAAACGGTTATAGCAAAATTGGCATGAAAAAGCATATCCCAAATACGATAACCTGCTGCAACCTTATTTCAGGTTGTATCGCTACATATTTCGCTTTTCTGAGCGATTTCGAGATGGCGCTGCTGTTCATCGTCATCGGAGCCGTATTCGATTTCTTTGATGGCATGAGTGCCCGATTGCTGGGCGTTTCATCGCCTATCGGCAAGGAGCTCGATTCGCTGGCCGATGATATCACTTTCGGTTTCGCACCATCGGCTATCGTGTTCAGCTATCTGTGCACATTCCACATCGATCTGCCGTTTGTTCCGTTCCTGGCATTCGTGATGGCAGCCTTCTCGGCCCTGCGCCTTGCCAAGTTCAATCTCGACGAGCGTCAGGCTTTGGGATTCATCGGACTGCCTACTCCTGCCAACGCCCTGTTTTGGGGCTCCCTTGTTTTGGGACTGCAGCAGAACGATATCACATTCGAGGGTATGGAGTGGGTTATACTCCTGGGCACCTTCGTAAGCTGCTATCTGCTGATAGCCGAGATACCTATGTTTGCACTCAAGTTCAAGCACTGGGGATGGAAAGGTAATGAGATTAAGTATATATTCGTAATATCATGTATTCCTCTGTTGCTCCTTTTGGGAGTTAGCGGCTTTGCGGCCATCATAGCGTGGTACGTATTGCTGTCTAAGATAGCAGTTCTAATGAATAAGTAAAAACATTATCCTATGCAGGTTATTCTAGGCATTATTGTCTTTGGCCTTATCGCCATTGCCATTATCGTGATGATTGTGATCAATGTAATGTATCGCAACGTTAAGAAATTGCGCGAAGATGCTGAGGATTATTTCTACCGCCGTGGAAGACGCAACGAGCAGAAAGAACGTAATCCCTTTGGCGACGACTACTTCAAGAGCAGTCGCAAGCCTGGTGGTCAGCAGCAGCAGGGTGGTCGCCGCACTGGTGGCTCTGGCTCAGGTTCGGCCGATGGCTCAGCACAACAAAAAACCGCTCGTAGAACTACTACAAGCGGTGGTGTAACTATCATCGATCAGCGCGATGAAGATAAGAAGATCTTCGAAAAGGGCGATGATGAGTATGTAGAGTTTGAGGAGGTAAAATAACTCTCAACTCTCAACTCTCAACTCTCAACTTTCAACTTTCAATTGTGTACGAGCGTGCCAATCTGCTCGCCGTCCATCACCTTTTTCAGATTTCCCACTACGTCCATGTTGAACACATAGATAGGCAGGTTGTTGTCCTGACACATGCAGATAGCAGTCAGGTCCATCACCTTCAACCCGCGCGCGAGTACCTCTTTATATGTAATGTCATCAAACTTAGTTGCAGTTGGGTCCTTCTCGGGGTCGGCTGTGTATATTCCGTCCACACGTGTACCCTTCAGCATCACGTCGGCCTCAATCTCTATGCCGCGCAGACTCGAACCTGTGTCGGTAGTAAAGTAGGGCGAACCTGTACCTGCTGAGAATATGCACACATATCCAGCCTCCATAGCCTCGATGGCCTTCCACTTGGTGTAAAACTCGCCGATTGGTTCCATGCGGATGGCTGTCAGCACCTTGTTCTTTACACCTACTGCACCCAGAGCCGAGCTCAGAGCCAGCGAGTTGATGACTGTAGCGCACATACCCATCTGGTCGCCCTTCACACGGTCGAATCCCTTCTGGCTACCGCTCAGTCCGCGGAAAATGTTTCCGCCGCCGATCACGATACCGATCTGTACTCCCATTCCGGCTATCTCCTTAATCTGGTTGGCATAGTCACTCAGTCGCTCAGGGTCTATGCCGTAACCCTGCTTTCCCATCAGGCTCTCACCCGAGAGCTTCAACAGAATTCTCTTAAATCTTGCCATAACTTGTTAATTATCAATTGTCAATTATCAATTCTCAATTATAAACGTCACTTCCTTAAATCTAAACAGGTGTGCTATGCCGTTTTCGTCCTCCAGCATCAGGCGGCCATCGTCGTTCACTCCCGCCACTCTGGCCATAAATCGTGTGCCCTCGGTTTCAAACGGATACATACCGTCGCAACGATACATCTTTCTCAGGTAGTCGCGGTGTATGTTCCTGTTCTCGCATTGTTTGCTCAGTTCTTCCAGAAATGTGTTCAGTACCTCGTCGCGGTCCATCTCCTTGCCCGTCAGCTGTGCTATCGACACAGGGTTAGGCGCATCGCTGTGGAACTCCGTCTGGTTCACGTTCAGTCCTATGCCTATTATGCAGTTCTTTATCCGTCGGCCTGCGATGCTGTTTTCTATCAGTACGCCGCATATCTTCTTGTCGCCCACGTATATGTCGTTTGGCCATTTTATCGATATAGGATTGCTGATGTACTTGGCTAGTGTGCGACATAGCGCCACCGACACTATCTGAGTGATGATAAACTGAGTTCGGGCACTTGCTTTTTTAGGACGCATCAGTACCGACATCAGCAGATTCTTGCCCGGTTCGCTCTCCCACGAGTTCGTGCCGCACCCCCTGCCGGCCGTCTGATAGTCGCACACCACCACCATCTCGTGTTGAGTGTCCTCCGACGGGTGTAGCTGTATCAGCTCCTTCATCCAGCGGTTGGTCGAATCCGTTTCGTCGATATGAATAATCCTAAATTCCCTCATTCTGAGTGCAAAGATACGAAAAATAGCCTACGGATTATACGGATTTTACGAATTTTTATAAATAATCTGTATAATCCGTACAATCCGTAGGAAAAAACACTATCTTTGCACCATGATTAACGACGAACAGCAAAAAAAAGACGAGCGCTATATGCAAATGGCACTCGACGAAGCGCATTTAGCCCTACAGGCGGGCGAGATTCCCATCGGGGCAGTAGTAGTATGCAAAGATCGCGTCATATCCCGCGCCCATAATCTCACCGAGACACTCTGCGATGTTACGGCCCATGCCGAGATGCAGGCCATCACCGCTGCTGCCAATACCCTTGGCGGCAAATACCTCACCGACTGCACACTTTATGTCACCGTTGAGCCTTGCACCATGTGTGCCGGTGCGATAGGTTGGGCCCAGATTCCCCGCATAGTTTATGGTACTCCGGATGATAAGCGCGGTTTTCATTTGCTGGCTCCCAATGCTCTCCACCCCAAGGCCACAATAACTGGCGGCATCCTAGAAGAAGAATGCCGCCAGCTGATGCAAGATTTCTTTAAGTCAAAACGATAGTTTTATATATCCTGGCGGCAGAGAGACCAGCCGCGGAGTAGGGCGAAATAGTCGAGGGCGGTGGTGCCGGTTTCGTGGATGGCCATGGCGGCAGCTAGGGCTAGCCAACGCTCGGGGTGGTCGCTGGGGGTGCCTAAGGGCTCGTCGGGATGCAGGCCTGTGAGGCGTGACACCTGATTGATGTAGGCAATGGTGTTGTTCTCGAGCGGCGGCGCCCACTTCTGCACTATGGTGCGGATGGTGTAGAGCCGGTACGTATGGTAGTAGGTGCGTGTGAGCAGCCAGAATGCTGCGCGCCAGCCGTACTCCATCGACTCAAACTGCACAAACGCAGCATCACTCTGCTGGGCCTTCATGCCCTTCCACTTATCCCTGCTGCGGCGGATGTTAAGCGGATTGTTGTTCCTTATTCCTCTTGGTGTATTCATTTCTATTTTCTATTAGGGGTTACTACTGATGCTTTTTTATAACTGCCATCTGCCATCTGTACCACATAGTGGCGCTTCTTCCACGTACTGATCATATTGCCGGTCTTCTCGACAGCCATACCACGACGGATTCTGATACGTTGTGCATCTTCTATCGTAAATGTTGACGGCAACAGGTCGAGCAGGCTTTGCGGGCCATGTTTCGAGGTTGGCAGTTCATCATCGGCATGACGTATCATGTCTCCGAAGAGCGTCATCTTCATGTAGAGGTCGTAAAACAGGCTCCATCGGCAGAATGCCTCGATGCTCTTCTCCCACCGCATACCATTGGCCACATAGAGCAGGCAGGCCTTACGGAATGCGATGACCAGAGCACGGTGCGACAGGTTGTCGAACACACGATCCTGCGACAGCCGGGCAAAGTCGGCGCATTCGTCCTTAAGCTTGCGCGCCAAACTCTTAGCTTGCTGGCAGTCAACTACTCCTGTGGCCCTGCTCAGATTGTCGATATACGGCTTCAGCGCTTCATCGTATGCTTCGTCATAATTGCCAAACACGGAAATATCAGCACCTATCTCGTCTTCGGGTATTGTTGCCAGGCACAGGCGGGATACAGGTCCGTCGGTTAGCACATACCTGAAATACCTGATGGCTTTGGATATGGTAGTGCTCGCGTTCCAGTTGAGGTGCAGGCAGCCAGTGGCAGTAACACTCTGCGTGCCGGCGCGGTCGGTACCGAATATGTTATGTTCGTCATCGCATAGCTTCATGACCGTAAACTGGTTGCTTCTGCCCGAAGCGGCCTCTATCTTGTCCCACTGTTCAAGCTCGTTCAGTTTTACGTAGAGTGGGGCGCCCTGTGCTTCGTCCATGCGCTGCACCAAACCGGCTTTAGTGATATCCGACATGATGGTCTGGATAATCAGATCGTCGGGGCGCTTAGGACTCTGCTTGTTTGCTGCCTTACTGTTACACTCGTCGTTGAACTTCTTGAGTCTGGCTCGATTTTCATCGTCGCGCTGCTTCATCGGGGCAATAAGGCGTTCGAGCGGCTTACCTGTACTCGAGTCTTTACCCGATCCAGTGATAGCCACAATCAGACAGTTCACTCTGAGGTCTCTCACCTGATTGTCGATGTAGACGAAACTCAGTTTTCTGGGATACGTGGCAAGTGGCGGGAACATGGCCTGCGATACGGTCGCCTTGTATTTCTGCGGGGTGTTACGGGTCACCTCTTTTACCAGTTTGGGCAGATTCTGAGGCAGCTGGGGCGGGCGACGGCTGGCAAACAGTTTCGATAGTTCCGACATCGGCGTGTTTGGGTCTAGTTCCTCTGCGGGTTGAGGGCTTTCGGCTTCTTGCAGTCGGCGACTCTTCGTAAAGATTGCTTCTTCATCTCTATTAAGTTTACGGTTGCGATCGTAATACCTGTCATAGAAGTCGCGTATGCAGTCCTGGATGTTCTGGTCGTTCCAATGCTCGGGCATCAGCTCTGCTAATACGCCATTGGCCTCCTCCTTCGACAGCAATTGGTTGGCGCCGCTCAGGAATATCTTCACCGCGTTATGCCTGCCGCCATCATTCACAAAGTCGCACGGCTCCAGCCCCTTAGCCTTCAATACCGCCTCCATAATAAACCGCGTGCGCTCGTTTATTTTTTGCAATCCACCCTCTGTCATTCCGAGCGCCCCCACTTTTGTCATTCCGAGCGTAGTCGAGGAATCTCCTTCAAGAGATCTAGAGATCTCTCCATGCGCTTCGCTTAGTCGAGATGACAAGGAGGGGTTGGCTTCGCGTTGAGATGACACTGGGGACTCTTCCTCCCACGGCTTATAGTGCTTTCGGGCCTTCTTGGCGGTGGCGGGTACTTGCTCCCCGCCACTGCGCTCACGCTCCTTCAGTCGAACGAATTCCGCCTCGCATTCCTCAGCCGTCATCGGCTCGCTGAACAGTTCATCATCCAGAAACACCAGGTCTTCAGCCGATCCACTTGATCCGTATGCAACCCTCTGCAAATCACGCGTATTAGTATCCATTTCTATACGCAAAATTGTTGAGATTTTTACTTGTGCTTCGAGAATCGTAAGACCAGGCTCGCGTTTGCATACCAGATGCCATCCGCCGCTGGCGCTCTTCTCCAGCATCTTCAGGCCGATTTCATCCTTCTTTTCGAGAATCTGCTTGCAGATAGCCTCGCTCTGCTCCTTGTCGTAGCAGTCGATGTCATGGAAGAAGTAGCTGCCTATGCTCTTGCATCCAGCGAGCGCACCATCCACATGACCCAGATTATACGCAAACTGCACTAGTTTGCCCTTTGCGACATTATCGCCTCGTCGCGCTTTCTCAAGATTACTCAGATTGGTCTTCGAGTTTCTCAGTGCCAAGAATTGCGCACGATTCTTTACAGGCGTAGCATACTTATGTTTATCCTTATAGGTTATGCGATAGATCATTTACTCCATCCTTCCTTTACCAGATAGTTGATTATCTTATTGATGTCACTACGTAGTATCTTGTGCAGCATATATCGCATGGCGCTTGGCACCTTGAAAACTATGTAGTCATAACCATCGCCAGCAAACGAAAGGCTGGCCCAACTGGCCCTAAAGATAGGATGTCCACGATGCTTGCGCCTCTTAGTCAGGCTGTCAAACACACCATTACTTAGCAGCTGTGCATGCGCCAAACGGCGGAATGGTTCCACTTGTCCCACTACGGGATTATTAGGCAAAAACTGCACATACTCTTGTCCTGTTTCGGTCTTGCTGATTATCAGCTGACCATTAATACTAATTGTCTTGTTTATATTTTTCTTCATAATTTTTGAGTTTTTGCGAGAAGAGATTTCGGATTCTTTGGCCATTTACTCGAGAACATCCTCCTCACCTCAACTCAAATTGTTACATTCTCTTCTCTGTCATGTCGAGCACTCACCCGTTTGTCATGTCGAGCGTAGTCGAGACATCTCCTAAAGAGATCATGAGATCTCTCCATGCGCTTCTTGCGTCCCTTCGGTAGCAAGCGAGCAAAGCTCGAGCGCGCTTAGTCGAGATGACACGAACGAATCTTTAATGTTTAATGTTTAATGTAATACATCTCGTTCGCAATCACGTCCATGTAAGCTTGTCCGTTGTGCTCATGAGTACGGAAACTCAGCGCACACGCCACTAGCTCTCCTTCGCTCCACTCGATGGTGGCCAGACTGCCTAGCGCCGTCACCACATAGCAGTTCTCGTACTTGCCTCCGAGTTCCTGCAGTACCAGCGTGCGCTTGTCCAATACGCCATTTTCGGATTTCTCACTCTGTACGGTTGTCATCTGTCCGCACTTTTTCACTCTCAAAATCATTGTTTGCATAATGTAAATAAGTTTAACTGTTTATAAATAATAGGCTTATTCGCCTGGTTTTAATGTTCTAAGCAGATCGCTCATCTTCCACAAGCTGCACATCTGATGCGGATTTACATCCTTGTGGTGCTCTGTGCAGTATCTGGATGATACAGCTCTCGAGATGTCGCGGTGACTACAGCTGGCACAGCAGCGTCGCACTCTTACGCCATACGGATTAAAATCGAATATCCTCTCTGTTACTACAGGTTTCTTGGGGCGGGGCGATATACCCCATTCATTCTCAACACCCTTGTATAGCTGCGGGTCGTCCTCGTCGAAACTGTGGAATGCGAACGGACATGCATGCTTGCACACCTGGCGCTGTATGGCGCTAAAGATGTATGCCCTAAGCAACCGGTCGGTGCATCCGCACTGTTTGTACTTGTACTTGTTGATACAGCTGTAGACACCTACAACGCCTTCTCCAACTAGATCGAGAAACGACAGTCGCTTGGTCTGCTTGCTGTACCTATAGGCCACACGGATGATGCTCGGGATACAGTCGCTTGCAAGCGCATCGGCCACACTGGGGTCTTGCAGGCGTGCCAGATACAACTGGCGCTCTCTTTTGCTGAGCCGTTTCTTTTTCTCAACATCTTCCAGGAATGCCGCGATGTTCTTGTCGGGCGATTCCTTTAACTCTTGAATAATGTCTTTGTACTTCATTTCTTTTAAATTTTAAATTCTGCTTTTTGTTAGCGTTTGCAAAATTAATTCATAAAGAAATGCATGTCCGTTTTATGCAGCCAGCAAAATGTGATTTCATGCAACAACTGCAAAATCTCGGTCACATGTATTAGGGTGGGTTAATAATTGTTTATTGGCAGCAGGTTTTTGCAGCAGTTTTTGCCGTATTCCATGTCGAAACTGCAATCAACAAGAAAGGAACCCCGCTGATGCCGAGATTCCTTCTGTATGTCCTTTAGGTTATTATTATGGTTATGAGTGGGAGTCTCCCAGTGCTAGTTTTAATGTGTCGATACGTTCATTTATACTCTTAGCATCGTTATAGATATAGTTGCACAACTCAGGTGTGTTCTCGTGCTCCACATGCAAATACTCGGCATAGCCTTCGTCTTTGAGATTACAACATAGAACCTGGTTGATAATCGAGAGTGAGCGCCAATAGTAGTCTTTCAGTTTAACGAAGTCCTCAATCGAATAGTCGGTACGCTGCAACGAGTGTTCGTCTATTGTGCCGAATCGCGCTCCAAGCAGTTTGCCGGTCCATCGCGAGAGCGTGCTTTGCTCCTTGATCTCCTCGCCGAAACGACTGTTTACATAGTTCATTAGCGGCAGGTTGTTACGTTCGTCTGCTTTTATCAGCCCCATATCCATCATAGCCATTGCCCATGCCGAATACTGATATCCATATCTGAAATCAACATAGGTGGCAATGGTTGGCACAAGCAAGTCGGACAATTCCATTGCTGCACGACTTGTGAAAAGGGCTGCATAAGCTCCTGTGACAGGTTGTTGTAAATCGCACAGCTCAATCTTCTGCAGTAGCAGCTTTCGGCAATTCCAGAAACTCATGTGGCGCATCAAGTCCTCGCTGCTCAGCTTGTTGCGGTTTGCGTAGACATACTTCACATAGTTATCATTGTGCAGAGATTGGTAATTAAGTATGGCCAGTCTTTCTGGCTGACAGGTTGTTGCCTTCAGGTCTACATAGTTCAGAAAATCTTCAAGCACGCGTTTATTATTACCATATCGCTTCATGTAATTGTTGAGTACTTCCAAGAATCGCTGTTTGTCTCGCTCCCAGCAATTCTCAAGATAATCCTCCTCCATCTTGCACCATCGTTTCATTCTCAGCTGCAGGTCTTCGTTCAGCATCTTGTAGTCGCGATCTAGGTTGCACAGCGTGTCGAAAATAGTGTTAAGTGCCAGTAGGATGATGTCATACATATTATAGGCGTATGCCTTGAGGTCAACTTCGAGCGCGCCTACGAAGCTGCCGTTAATCAGTTGCTCCAGACTGCTGTATTTTACCCTGATAGCCTCAACATCATCCATCTCCAAAGTCGGATACTTCTGATAGTCGCGATACTTAAAAATACCAACTTCGCTCATCAAATGCTCCCACATCGAATGTAGGCCTTTCACTTCGGCCGAAATAGACATATAGTCCATCGGACAGAGATTAAGCAGCGTGTTACGCATCTTTGCTTCCAGGCATGTCACTTGGTGGGCAGCGACACATGCCACGCCATAAAACTGCATCATCTTGCCTATACTCTCGTTTACTGCACACGATTGTTCAGTGGCAAACCTGCGGCCCACTTTAATCATGTGCAGCAGCAAGTCTTCTGTTTCCATTTCTTCTGTCATTTTTTTGGGGGTTTATTAGTTATTGATTTATATACAGGGCTTGTAGCCCAATGTTATAACGCATTGTGGCTGGATTTATTATATCATCCTGTACAGATAGGATGGCAGATGGCAGATGGCAGTTGTATTTTTGCGTGGGGTGGTGGAATGATTACAAATTATAATATATTTATTATAATAATAATATAATATATATATTATATTATTATTAACTTTCAAATTCCTCTTATAGGGGGGGCGCAATATAACAACTGCCATCTGCCATCTGTACCAAATTTAGTTTTTTTTTCGAGCGTGCTTTTTTTTGTGCTTTTTTGGGAGAATTATTTGCACGACTAGTGAAATTTTTGTACCTTTGAAGTGTCAAAATGAGAGTCGTAGAGGCGAGCCTTTAATGATAAAAATTGCGAAGGTAAAATCTAGAAATTGCGCAAGTTAAATCTAGCAATTGCAAACATTAACAGTGGCCACAGAAGCGATAATCAGGCGACAAAGAGAGTATTAACAAAATTATTTAACAACACAAAAACAAAACTAGAATTATGGCGATTAAAGTAATTGCACAGCGCCGACAGCTTAAGATCGGAAAGAACCCTGGTGCCAAGCGTTTCATCATGCGTCCGGACCTGTACAGTCCTATCCAGGAGAAGAAGGTTTTCACAGAGGCTTCTACCCACAGCGGTATCTCTGCAGGTGTAATCAAGGCGGCATGGGACGCCGCAGGCGAGGTTATCCGCACATGGGCCACCGAGGGTCACTCGGTTCCGCTGCCCGGACTGGGAACCATGCGTTTCGGTGTTCGCTCTAAGGCAGTAGAGAACCTGGAGGATGTAAAGACTGGTCTGATCAGTGTGCGTCGTATCATCTTCACTCCTAACACTGAGGTGAAGGAAGAGCTGAAGAATACCTCAATCCAGATTACCTGTCTTGACGAGGATGGCAACGTGCTGAAGCGCGTGACCTCTGGCGACAGCGGCGACATCGAAGACCCCGAGAGCGGCAACCAGAGCGGCAGTCAGAATCAGAACCAGGGTGGCAACACCAGCGGAGGTGGTAACACCTCAGGCGGTGGAAACACCGGCGACGGTGGCAACGATGACGACGACGTCACCTACGACTAAAACGAAGCCCCCCTGTCATCTCGACCAAGCGTAGTGTCTCCCTTTGTCATCTCGACCAAGCGTAGTGTCTCCCCCTGTCATCTCGACCAAGCGTAGCGCGTGGAGAGATCTCTCGACTACGCTCGAGATGACAAGAAGGAGGGGCTCGAGATGACAAGGAAGGGGGGCATATCAGTATAATCCGTAAAATCCGTAGATAAAACAAAAGCGTATGACTAAGAAGGAAACCATTAAATTCATCGTTCAGCTTATCGCATCGATAGCATCGGCCATCCTAACGGCCCTAGGCGCCACCAGCTGCGTAGGCGCATGACAGAAAGAGAATCGGGTGTCCCAATCTGGGCACCCGATTTTGTTTTGTCTAATTATAAAAGTAATTAAAAAATTAGTAATAAGTTTGTTACTAATAAAATAATTACATATCTTTGCAGCGTCAATAAGAAGTTGTAGATTATGATAATAGAGAATCCCTTTGTATTCGGTCGAGCTGCTGAAGGAACCTACTTCACTGATAGGACTGAAGAAGCGAAACGTCTGTCAGCCAATCTCACCCATGGTATTAATACTATTCTAATATCTCCTCGTCGTTGGGGAAAAACGTCGCTTGTTAAGAAGGTTATCAGCGAGACAGACCATCCAGACATCAAGTTTGTCTTCATCGACATTTTTGATTGCAAGTCAGAATATGACTTTTACCATTCATTTGCCAATGAGATTGTAAAACATACTTCTTCAAAAATTGACGAGTGGGTGGAAACTGCCAAAACGTTTCTCTCCAATATCTCACCAAAATTTACTTTCGGAGCAGACCCGATGAATGATTTTTCGCTTTCATTTGAATGGAGTCCGAAAGATAATACGGAGAAAGAGATACTTCAACTACCACAGAAGATAGCGCAGAAAAAGAATATACGCCTAGTAGTATGTCTTGATGAGTTTCAACAGGTAGCTGATTTCAGCGATTCTATAACATTCCAGAAGAAATTGCGATCTGTCTGGCAACACCAGCAAGAAGTGACCTACTGTATGTTTGGTAGCAAGAAGCACTTGATGGAGAACATCTTTAATGAGAGGAGCATGCCTTTCTACAAGTTTGGTGATATGATGTTCCTCAAAAAGATTCCGACAGAGGAATGGATACCATTTATCAGCAATAAATTCAGAGAGACAGGTAAGACCATCTCGGAAGAGCAGATAACAAAGATTTGTGAACTGACTGAAAATCTTTCATCTTATGTACAACATTTGGCTTGGATTGTATGGTATAAATCTGATAAAGTAGTTAAAAACAAGGATATAGATGATGCTATAAACGATTTATTGGAACAGAACAAAGTGTTTTTCCAACGCGAAATTGAGCAGCTTTCTGAGTATCAATTGAATTTTCTGAAAGCGTTGGCAAATGGCGTTAGCTGCGGGTTTAGCAGAAAAGAGATTATCAAAAAGTATAGGTTAGAGTCTTCTGCCAATATACAGTCTGTAAAAAAATCACTTCTTAAAAGGGGTATTATAGATATTGATGAGCAAACTGTAACATTTGATGACTCTATATTCAAGTTGTGGATGCAGAGACAATCACGCGGTTAAAGTAGTCAAGATCATAATCCATAATACAATAATCGGGTGCTCATCACTGGGCACCCGATTGTTTGTTATTTCACAACCTTCTTTCCGTTGATTATGTATATTCCCTTTGGTAAGGCGGATGGGTCGGTGCCGCGAGGACGACCCTGTAAGTCGTAGATATGCTTTGTGAATCTAGGAAAATACAGGTTTCAATTTCTACTTTATCGCGTGGTTTTGATGACAAACTGTAAGTTAATTGAATATTCTACTTTCATTCTTTTTTGCATTGATTTGTGTCAATCCGAGCTGTCATTTTGTTAAAATTTGCAGCTAAAATGTGTTTTTTTTATAATTTTATTCGTTTTTTAGGAACATAAGCATTATTTTTGCAACCTGAAAGTGGCAAAAGGTGTACAAAGTGTCACACCTCCGCCCACAAATTGTGCATATATAATAATGTACGCGTGAGAGAGAAAATTTAGTTTTAACATTTATAATTAACAAAAAGAGAGAGAATTTATGAAAAAAAGACTAACGTTGTTTTTTGTCAGTCTCTTCCTCTGTGTAGGAACCGCACTGGCTCAGACGAAAGTTACTGGTACAGTCCTCTCACAGGAAGACGGACAGCCCA
>JAEEGK010021519.1_pt1 | contig 13621 bp, 9 predicted proteins | sample 8958771 | NCBI WGS metagenome assembly JAEEGK01 (sample SAMN16246547, study PRJNA631951) | gut metagenome | biome: gut microbiome; feature: rumen; material: SC-attached | host: Bos | place: Iran: Karaj | collected 2018-10 | reverse complement strand
TAATAATATTGGTTATGGCAGAATTCAATTACAAATTGGAAGATGGCAAATACACCTTGTATAAGGATGGAAAGCCTTTAACGAACCCACATGGTATCGTTATAACGACAGACAACGAAGAACTTGCAAAGAAGATGGAAGAAGCCCTGAAGAAGCGCAAGGGCTATACCTCACCGAAGTCAATCCTGACCTACCACTACACCTACTGTAACTTAAAGGAAGGTTATGGGCAAGAATTCGTCGTCAATGACTTTTCAGAAAGTGCTAATTACGATGCGCTGATGGGCGACAATTATTTGATGTTCCGCCAACCCAGTCCTGTACGACAGGCAATAGCTGTATATTTTGAAAAAGAATTGCCCGAATGCTTCCAGATGTACAACCTTTATCAGCTTACAGCAGTATTGGTTGTCCTTACCGCTTATAATAGTTGGATGCTTTCTCATTATCTCATTACTGACATCTGTGAAAAACTATTCGAGGAAGAGAAAGAAGCTGATTATGAAACTCTGAAACAGGAATTCCTAGATGACCTTGAAGAGTTTGAGTGCGACGAATTAGGAGGCGATCCTGATGACAAAGCCTACATCAAGCACCTGAAAGAAATCGGTGACATGATAGACACATTTGTGTACTATTTTACTCTTGGCGTATGATACAATAGAAAATAATATAGCTGTTGGCACCAAATAAATTTCGGAGATTGTACCAACAGCTATATTATTACCAATTCATTTTTTCAATAATTCCCATATATCATTCATGGTGAGACTGCCATGCTCTTTCCCGATCAGGTCCAAAACAAAGCCTGGCCACTGCTGGAAGAGTTCGCCTGCTCTTTGAAGATTTGCTTCTTCAACTTTCTTTTTGAAGCCATCACGAATCTCATTTGAAATGAGCAAAGTATTACCAAATCCCAAATATTCAGAACTCCAATTGGGATTTTTAGACTCACTGCCCAACAAACCATGTTCAAGATCCACAAATACAGGAATGACGTCCTTAATGTGGTCTCGATCGAGACATTCATCGCCCATGAAATAGTTGGCATGATATATCTGCCCTTCACTGTCGATAATATAGATACCACCCATTTCTCCCATTGCCCCTTCATAGGCAAAAGAGAAAGCAACAATATCAAGAGTCGCAAAATCTTGATAATTCGATTCTGTAATTTCAATGACGTTCATAATCCTATGTTTTAATAATGAAACTTGGGACAAAGATACATAAAAAAATCTAATATCATTGTGATCTGGCGGAAAAGTCGCATTATTGGAACTGATTCCTGCATAAAAGAGACAAAATATCTACCTTTAACCTTCGTCTGCTCTCTTTGGTGAGCACATATTTGGCAGAGCGAAGCCTTTTTTGGGGGTCAAAATTGAGTATAATGCAATAAAAATGTTATTTTTCATCAGATTTTTGGTATTTTGAAACTATTTTCCGTTTATTTTTCGTATCTTTGCCCAATATAAATAAAATTGGAGAACCAATAGCTGTAATATGGATAAAGATATTAACCGAATTAAAGTTGTGTTGGCAGAGAAAAAGCGAACCAACAAATGGCTAGCCGAGCAGTTGGGAAAGGATCCTGCAACTGTTTCCAAGTGGTGTACTAACAATTGCCAGCCCACATTAGAAACCCTAATGAAAATAGCGAAGCTCTTAAATGTGGAGCCTGGTGAACTTATGCGATTTAAAGACATACCAGAACCAATAGCTTAGAAAGAAACATGAATAGCAACCTCGCTTCATATCTGTCAAAGAATCCAAAATATCGACTTGTATTCGACCTTTCATCATCATTGGATGTTGAGAGCGTTGACACTGGCGCATACCTCGCGGATGCTCTTCATGCAAAAGTTCAGAAGTCGAATCTTAATATGTACGCAAGTGATGCTATTCGGAAAATGATCCGTCAGCATACACATGAGCATCCAGAATATGGGCGTTATGTTGCTTTGAGCAATATAGGTATTCTCTTTGAACCAGCCCTTGCCTTTAATCTTGAAACAATTATCGAGCAAACTTCAAAGGACGAGTTGCTTATCATTCAAGCAAAGGGATGTGTTGCAAATGAGTGTTTTTTCTTTCTTTCGCAACAGGACAGCTTCTCCTTCAGTCTTAAAAACTTAACGTATACTATTGTCGAATAATAAACATCTCAAAATATGAAATACAGAGAACTTATCCAGTTTAATCCTATTGATGAGATTATCAAGTTTGAGAAACTTGACAATGAGGATTATCGTACTAACGTAGTGAAAAACTTCGTGTGTTCAGAAACCTTCGAGAGTTACACGATTCCAACTATCTGCAAGCATCTCGACTTTTCACGTCCTTTAGAGACAAAGGGAATTCAAATTGTCGGTAACTATGGTACAGGTAAATCTCACCTCATGTCTCTCTTCTCTATTATTGCAGAAGATAAGAAGTACCTTGACCTGCTTCAAAACACAAAAGCAAAGGAAGCATTAGAGAAGATTGCCGGTAAATATCTTGTTCATCGTTTTGAAATTGGAAGCAACAACGACCTATGGACAATTGTTGCTTGGGAAATTGACAAAGCTCTCGACGAATGGGGAGTTGATTATTGCCTATCTGATGACACTACGCCAGACAGCTATGCCACCAAGATAGCAAAAATGATGGCCAAATTTGAGAAAAAATATCCAAACAAAGGTTTTCTCCTCGTTATCGACGAGATGTTGTCTTTCCTTAAAGGGCATGCTACACCTGCTGCTCTTAATACAGACCTCCAGGTGCTTCAGGCTCTTGGTCACCAGAGCGATCGTACACACTTTAGAATGGTGTTTGGTGTCCAAGAACTGATTTACCAATCAACAGAATTCCAATTTGAAAAGGACATGCTTTCACATGTTAGTGACCGATATGAAAATCTTACCATTCTGAAAACTGATGTTCAATTCATTGCTCAGGAACGTCTGCTAAAGAAGAATGATAAACAGAAATCTACTATTTCGACACACCTCGACAAATTCAGGAGCCTATTCCCAGACATGGACAATGACTTTGAAACGTATGTCAACCTGTTCCCTGTTCATCCTTCATATTTCGAGAACTTCCAGGATATTAGAATTGGTAAGAGTCAACGAGAGGTGCTGAAAGTCCTGTCAGAGAAGTTCGCTAAAATGCTCGACCAAGATGTTCCAGAAGATGAACCCGGCATCATCAGCTATGATTCTTATTGGGATGACATGAAGAAGAATACAGACCTTATGGCCATTCCTGATGTTCGCCGTGTGAGTGACATTATGACCATCGTTGACCAGAAGATTGACAACAACTTTACAGGTGGGCGCGCTTCGCAGAAGCCACTTGCTCACCGTATTGCAAATGCTCTTGCTATTAAGATACTCCAAGCGGACTTAGCCAATACAAACGGCGCCACAGCTGAGACACTTACCCGTGATCTCTGCCCAGTGGATGATATGTGTGAAGGTTATGATGACCTAGTTGAACTGGCTGTTAAGCCCGCAGCTGACAATATCGTACAAGCTACAATTGGAGAATATTTGGAGCGTAACGACGTCAATGAAGAATACCACCTGCGCATTGAGGGCGGTGTCAATTATGAGCAAAAGATTAAGGATTATGCATCCCAGATGGATAATAGCACAAAGGATCATTATTTCTTTGATTTCCTTGCGAAAGTACTGCCTGTAGAAGATGAGACATATCGTAATGGTTTCCTTATCTGGCCCCACCACATTGTATGGAAGTCACGTATGTGTACTCGTTCTGGATATATATTCATGGGCAATCCTGCTGCGAAGTCAACGACCCATCCCCGCCGTCACTTCTACATCTATTTCATGCCGATATTTGACAAAGCTGCAATGGCTCACGACAATGAAGAAGATGGGGTTTTCTTCCTGCTCAATGAATTAAGTGATAAATTTAAGGAAACAGTATCTTATTATGGAGCTGCCCTCCAATTGGAAAACGGTGCAGACTCTGCTCAGAAGCCAAAGTATGAAACTTTCAGAAAACGTTTCTTCAAGGAGTCTTGTGAGGTGTTTGACCGAGAATTCTATGACAAAACGAATGTAGAGTACAATGGAAGCGCCCAACCTATGCGTACAATGGTTGGTTTCGGTACTGGTCAGGCAAAGATTGATGCAGTTAGTAATATTGTATCAGTTATCATGGAACCCCACTTCGACCACGAAAATCCCGAATACCCAAGTTTCTCACTTCTATCACAGCCACTTGCTGACGATAACAGAAAGAATATATTATCTTCAGCACGTAGTGTCATCTCCAAACCTCGGAATGCCAATAGTAATGGTATTGCTATTCTACACGGTCTTGGCCTTTGGAAAGACGGTCATTTATCGACCTCTGATTCTCAATATGCCCGTTCTATTAAAGCTATGCTTGATGCAGCTGGTGGGAAAGTAATTAATCGTTCTGAGATCCTTGAAGCATTCTATATTGAGGGGAATGAATTCTTAAGTAAAGACTTCCATATAGAAGCAGACCTCGAATTCTTGGTACTCGCAGCAATGGCTGCGCAAGGTGAGCTGGAGATTATTCTTAATAACAGCAGCCGTATCAATGCCAGTACAATCGATATGGTAACACGCCTTAATGAGAATGACTACTATGAGTTCAAGAGTGTATGTCCTCCCAAGGGCATCAACCTCGCAGTTGTGAAAGAATTGATGCTTGCCTTGATAGATGAAGACCGTACGAACCGTTTGGGTGAAGCAAGCACATACGCTGATCTGGCCATTGCTGCCCGCGATATCTCTAAACGAGCAGTGAAAATGGCATCAGAAATTCGTAACGGCTATACTTTTGCCGGAGCAGAAATACTATCTCCCTCAGAAGGTAATAGCTATTATAGTAGGTTTACCGCACTTGCTGGTATGTGCGATCAAATCCCAAATTACAATAATGAGGCCAAACTCCGCAATATCACATGGACAGTTGACCAAGTTCGTTCAAAACTTGTCGATGACAAAGGAAAACTCGATGAATTTGAGAAGAAGTTTTCTGATATGGAAAAGTTCCAGGCTATCATCAGCTATCTTAAACAGGCCCAACAGCTTGCAATGTGTGACAAACCTCTGATGATGAAGCTTATTCAGGGTATGCAGAAACTCTCATCTATTATTGACATGAAAGACAGTGATCGTACTGCGTATCTTCGTGAGTTGGAGCAAATTAAAGGTGATTATGCTGATTGGTATTTGGCCCGTTACCTTGCTGCTCATATCACTGAGATAGAGAATGCCACAAAACTTGATATTCTTAGTAGCAAAAAATATCAGGTCTGTGAGGATGTAATTAATGCGAACTTCCTTAATATGGTGGTATACACTCAATGGAAGAATAAGATTGGCCAACTTAAACCCGCAAATAGTTTAGTTACGCGTGATAACATATTAATCTCTCCATTCCAAGATGGATTTAATCCAACTGTTCAAAGTGGTCAAAAGCCAAATGTAAATGCACTAAAGACAGAACTTGATGAAATATATACAGATATAGAACAACAGTTCCATGATGCACTTGAAGACCCTTCGGTTGAACGCAATAAGCAGTATCTCAACGAGCCTGAAAAGATACTTATTGCGCAATTTTCGGAGGGGAAAATAGAACTTGATCATACCTATGCGCGACAACTTGTAGAAGTTATTCAAAAATTGAATCATAGCTTTGAGAGAATCGAGATTACTTTCGACGATATTATCCATTCTTTCTCACGGCCAATGACTAAACAAGCTGCTATCGATGCATTTGAACAGCTTATTCTGAGTAAATCATCGGGAATGCGTCAAGAAGACATTCGTATTATTATTAAACAATAAAGTTAATTATGGCAAAGCAAGATACAACAGGTAGTCTTTTCTCCGCAGAAGAATTGACAAGGGCAATGGGTGGTTTCGACTTCAAGGAAGAAGGCCCAGTCATATGCCTCGGAATGGAATTTGAAAATGAAGAAGCGCGACGTGCCTATTTCCGCGAAGAACTTCGCAAAAAACTTCCTGAATTGAAGACAATCGAGGGGTTTCCATCAGGTAAAGATGAAGACATAATAAAGCTTTCTGATCCACCATATTATACTGCATGTCCTAATCCGTGGTTGAATGATTTCATTGATAATTGGGAGGAAGAAAAGAATAATCTTGTAAAACAAGGGAAACGCGAGAAAGAAAAAGTAGTTAAAGAACCTTATGCTACGGATGTTAGTGAAGGGAAAAATGAACCCATATATAACGCACATTCTTATCACACGAAAGTTCCGCCGAAAGCAATTAGTCAATATTTATCACACTATACAGAGGAAGGAGATATTGTTCTTGATGGTTTTTCTGGCTCTGGGATGACAGGAGTCGCATGCAAGAATTTTAAGGGGAGAACTGGCCAAATAGAACATAGGAATGTTATTCTTAATGATTTATCGCCAGCAGCCACAAATTTGACATATAACAATACAGAATCTGTCAATCTAGCAACGTTTAAGTCTACAGCACTAGAAATCCTCAACAAGGCGAAAGAAAAATATGGATGGATGTTCAAGACACAAGATCCAGAAAGTGGGAAAGAAGTAGATGTAGAGTATTTTGTCTGGAGCGAAATATCGAGTTGTGAAACATGTTCTGCAAAGTTGAAATTCTCGGAGTTAGCATTCACAGATGATTTATCCAAACTTAAAGAAGACATATATTGTCCGAATTGTGGTGTGTCAATAAATAAAAGAACCTTGCAACCTCTTATTCAAAATGTCTATGACAAGGATTTGGAGGAGGTCGTACAGTCACCTCAAAGAGAAATGGCAATCCTCTGCTACAAAACTAAAGGCAGAAAACAATATAAAAAACCAGATAATTATGATTGGGATGTAATTGACAAGACAAAACAATTACCAAAGACAGGGTTGCCCATTGTTGAAATTCCAGATATGCAAATGATGAGAGTTGGAAGAATGAAGGCTTCTCAAATTAAGTACATTCACCAATTCTATTTTGAGAAAATGAGGTATATACTTGGTTATATGTGGGACCTGGCATCTCACATTGAAGATGCTCGACTTCAAAATATTGTCAAGTATTGGTTGGACAGCCAGTTCGTGAACTTATCATACAGAAATAGATACCGTCCTTCTGTGTCATTCCCTTATAACCCTATGACTGGAGTGTTTTACATACCAATGATGTCTTGCGAATCAAATCCCTTTGTTGCTTATAAGAATAAGTTAACAAGGATTGTTGAAGCATTCAAAAATATTAATGAGACAAAAGGATGTTCAATAGTTTCGACTTCTTCTGCTTCATCATTGCCAATTAAGGATAATTCAATTGATTATATATTTACAGACCCTCCCTTTGGGGAAAATATATATTATTCCGATTTGAATTATTATATTGAAGCATGGAATGGTGTGTATACCAGAACTGAACCTGAAGCTATTGTAGATAAAGTTAAAGAAAAGAACGTATTAAGTTATAATAGATTAATTGAGAATTGTTTTAGAGAATATTTCCGAGTTCTAAAACCAGAGAAATGGATGACCGTAGTGTTTTCTAATACATCTGCTTCTATTTGGAACGGAATCCAAAATTCTTTAAGAGCAGTAGGATTCATAATTGTCAATGTATCATCTTTAGACAAGCAACAGGGTTCGTTTCAGTCAGTTAACACAACAACAGCTGTTAAACAGGATCTTGTTATTACATGTTATAAGCCTTCGTCAAAATTAATAAAAAACATGTGTGACAATGCTGGTAATAGCCAAAACGTAAATGATTTTATTGATGAACTTTTGGAGCATCTGCCGATTCATGTCCAAAAAGCTCAGAAAACGACCACTGTGATTGAGCGCAGCCCCAAGATTCTATATGACCGGCTTGTTAGTTATTATGTACAGAATGGATATCAAGTTCCTTGTGATTCTTCAGCATTCCAGCAGATCCTTCGGGATCGATACCTAGAGATAGATGGTATGTTTTTTACTGCCCCTCAAGCTGCTATTTACGAAGAAAAAAAGAAACTTGCTCCTGATTTTGTTCCTATGGGTATTATTGTCAGTGACGAAGCTAATGGTATCGAGTGGCTCAAAAATCGGTTAAAAGAATCTCCTAAAACATATCAGGAGATAATGCCTGAGTGGATGCAAGCTATCAACGGTCTTCGGAAAGGTGATGTACTTCCTGAGTTACGTGATATTCTTGAAGAGAATTTTATTGAGGAAGCAGATGGAAAATGGCGTATAGCTGATCCCGAAAAACAAGTTGACTTAGATAAGCTTCGTTTCAAAAACTTAATGAAAGAGTTTAATTTGTATGTCGAAGCCGTTAACAAGCCAAAGGCGAAAGCCATAAAAAATGCACGGCTTGAAGCTGTAAGAGCAGGATTCAAGGAGTGCTATAAGAAAAAGGACTTCATGACAATTATCAAAGTTGGCGACAAAATTTCTCCCGAAATGTTACAGGAAGATGAGCAATTACTTCGTTATTATGATGTGGCAACTCGTCATATATAATATTAATAATGTATGCAATATAGAGGCAAAAGCATTGAAATTATTGGTCAAAAGCAGATGTTTGATAAAACATTCTGTTGGGTTCACATTCTTGAAACAGATGAGTTCAAGCAGGTAATGCTTGATGAGATTGAGGATTACCATAGTAACCTCGACGCACTCTCCTATGCCCGGTACGTCTCTATAGCTGCACGCATTCAAGGGGAAATTGCCCAGAAACGCTTGCTCGCTCCGTACGAAAGTTCGCTCACTCCTCTTCCTCATCAGATTCTCGTATTGGAGAAAGTTATGCAAGGCTTACAGACTCGCTACCTGTTGGCCGATGAAGTCGGAATGGGTAAAACCATAGAGGCTGGCCTTGTACTGAAGGAGAAGAAACTTCGAGGTGAAGTAAAGCGTGTTCTACTCATAGTACCAAAATCTGCTATGCTGCAATGGCAATCTGAATTACGTGAGCATTTCTGTGAGCACTTCTACATCTACGATTCTTCTTTCATTAATAGCATGGCCAGAACATTTGCAAGTTTTGATGCCGAAGATGAATTGAACTTTTGGAAGCAGCATAACCAGATTATTGTATCAAGTGATGCTTTGAAACCATTGACTGTTCGTGATGGCTGGAGTCAGAAGAAGATTGAAGAATATAACAAGTACCGTCTGGAGGCCGTGCTAAATGCAGATTTTGACATGGTTATCATCGACGAGGCACACAAAATGGGTGGAGCCACTGCTCAGGTATCACGTTTCGTCATGGCAGACGCTCTTTGCAATAGTGTACCAAACGTACTACTCCTGTCTGCGACTCCACATCGTGGGAAAAGTGATCACTTCCGCCGTGTGCTACAATTGATAGATCCAGACGCATTCACTGGTGAAGGGATGCCAACCATTGATGAAATTCAACCTTATGTCATGCGCTCAGAAAAGCGCTTTGCTCTCGATTATGACGGGAAGAAGCTTTTCCAACAACGCGAAACTCAGCGTATGAACGTTCAGACCGACAAATGGGAATTTGCCAAACAACATCAATTGTACGAGGATGTCACGGAGTATGTTAGGCGGAGCTTTGAGAATGCGCTTGACATGAATAGCTACGCCAAAGGGTTAGTTATGGTAATGTTCCAGAAGTTGGCAAGTAGTAGTACTGCAGCTGTGCTCTCTGCCATGCGCAATCGCTATAAACGATTGGAAGAAGGTGTAGATGCTGATGAACTGGATGGATATGGTGAACAGGATAGTATTCGCTATAGTGACTTTGAAGAAGAGGGGCTGATGGCAGCAGAAATGGATGTCGTTTACAATGCAGGCATAGCTTTCAATGAAATAGAAGAACTGGGCAAACTAATCAAAAAAGCAGAGGACGTCTTGCGGATTGAGAAGGACGCAAAGATGGTTGCTCTGCTTGATAAAATCTATCAACTCAGAAGTGATCCTTCGGAGGAGAATCTGAAAGTTCTTGTGTTTACAGAGTTCTGCGGCACACAGGAATATCTGATCCAATCACTTAAAGACGCAGGATTGGATTGTGTAGGCATCAACGGTTCTATGTCTCTGACTGCTCGGAAAGATGCTTTGCAGCGATTCAAAGATGATGTACCTGTAATGGTGGCTACTGATGCTGCCGGTGAATCACTCAATATGCAGTTCTGCCACATAGTTATTAATTACGACTTGCCTTGGAACCCAATGGCCTTAGAACAGCGAATTGGTCGTATTGATCGTATTGGTCAGTCGCACAAAGTCGTTGCTATCAATATGCTGACAGATAACAGTGTGGACAATCGCATATACAACACTATCATGTCAAAACTCGACACCATCATGGAAGAGTTAGGAATTGACAAAACAAGTGATGTATTAGATTCAACGATTGAGATGAAACATCTGAATCAACTATATCTGCAGTCACTTCTCGACCCACGCCAATTTGAGAAAGACAGCAAGAAATGGTTAGAGGAAATAAAAGATAAACTACGAAACTATCGCTCTACAGAACATGCACTTCCATCTATTTCCGAAAAGGAGATAACAAAAACAGCAGCCTCTGAAGTGAAATACAGCCCACTCCCTATTTGGTTAGAAGACCTCATGGACTTGCATTGTATCAATATGAAGGGATTCTATGACAAAATGATTAACGGATTGACTTTATATCATTTCCAGGAAGGGAAACTTGGAGCTATTTTCGATTCTAAATGGGAAGAAGATAACCCAAATGCTATCCACATTACTCTTCAACACCCCATTGTTCAGCATATCATCCGTGATATTGATGGAGGTGTCGGCAGAGAAATACCAGTAATTCAATCACTCAGTGGTGAGGAACGTCCTGGTTATTTAACACTATGGAAAGTTACAGGGAAAAACGATAATGAGACCAAGGTATGTTATTCAGCACAATATATAAGTGATAATGGGCGTGTATTTGCCCCATACGGACAGATATTATGGGATTTATTGGTTAAGCGCAACCCCCAGTTTAGGGGCATTGGCTTCGTAACCGCTGATCCAACCATTATTGATAATACTCAGCTTCAAAAGAATCTCCATTCCGTATTTTTGAAAATCGAATCAGATATACAGAGTGGAATTGAAGCAAAACTTGACAAGAAACGGCATGTCCTAGATGTGGCTGAAACTCGCATTCGCAGGATAGGCATTGAAAACATTCGTCAGGGGAAATTGAAGAAATTGCAAGAACAAAGAGACCTGTTCGAGCAAAATATCTCTCATGCATATTATGTGGTACCTGATGTCAAACATATACTTACAGTTAGAATAAATGGATAGTTTTGTCAGCAATGTTATTCATAACATAACACGAGAAGATACCAGTATCAGCATTATACGCTATGCTGATAGCCTACTCATGCGGGAAGATATTCATAACCGTTTGAGTGAAGAATCTGGTGTTTCATTTGTTATTGGCAGCAATATTGAATTGCGTTTCCACTATGAATTACATAAAAACGATGTGGATAAGCATTATTGTTATTTACTTGGCACAGGACAGTCACTGATGCCTGACATTATGCGTAAATGCTATGTGGTAGATTTCAAGTTGACAGATTTATTTTCTTGCTACGACATTCCGACACTAATTAAAGCATGCCCGTCTTTTCCATTATTAAGTATTCTATTTGAGAAACGAACCTTGCGTAATCTTGGAGTAAGAGAGACTCTGGATATAATAAATACACAAAAAGAGAAAATAGGAGCTGATGCATCTGAATTGAAACAGCAACTCCTTGAAATTCCTCGCGACTGGACTTCTGCTGCCACAATGAGTCAGATAAGCGAATTGGTGGTGAAGGCTATCATGCAGAATGCATACAAAGAGATAGAACCAGCGCTAAATGAGATTAATGAAGATTTTCAACGTTACGTTGACGAGAATTACTTCAACACCCAAACATCTTCTGCATACGGTAGGCCCAAAGTCGTTTCTAAAATATTACCATTTATTAGCGATAGGCATGAACGAAATGATATGGTGGCTTTGATTGTTGTTGACTGTCTTAGCTACTGGCAGTATACAATCCTCGGCAAACGTCTTAGGGAAGAAGGAATAAAACCAAAAGAGGATATTCTTTTTGCATGGATGCCCTCAATTACGGAACTTAGCCGACAGGCGATCTTCCGCGGCGACTTCCCAGAAAATGATTATAACCAAGGGCCGCAATCTGAGCGCAATCTTTGGACAAAATACTGGACTTCACATGAACGCGGTTCTAAACAGATGATTGGCGATAGCGCATTGTATCTATATGAAGAAGACATCCCGGAGTTTATCTATCAACCACGTGTTGCCTTAGTAGATGTTAATCTTGACCACACAGCCCATGCGTGTCAATATACAAAGGATTTATATAGCATCACTGAGAATTGGGTAGATAGAATACTTCCTCGTATCAAACGTCTGCATGATGAAGGGTATTGCATTTATATAGCTACTGATCATGGGAATATTTCTGCACATGACGGATGGGCTCTTAACCAGCACGACAAGACGTTCATCGTAAAAGAAAAAGATAGTGATGCGAGTCGGGGAGAAAGGTATTTACGTTTCGACAAAGAGACGTATCTTGAAGCATTTGCCGATTTGCATCCAAATGACCGCATTAATTGGCTCATAAGAGACAATTGGCTCGTTTGGAGAAATACACAGTTATTCAAAGCAAAAGAAGAAATTACTCATGGAGGTTCACATTTTATGGAAATGGTGATACCCTTTATAATGATAGAGAATTAAATTGTTATGGAGAATAAGATATTAATAAATCAACGTATTAGTATTTCAATGCTAGAAATGGCAATGAAGGCGGCTTTAGATGGTTCGTACAACACAGAACTTGCCCTTTCGTTAGCCGCTGGAGAATATGAGGGACAAAACCGCATCAAAAAATGTGTGACCATCCTTAACAGACTTACTGTAAAGAATCCTCTTTTCCCGTTTATACGAGAGCATATAAAAGAGTACAACGAAGCTATTCATTTCAAGGGTGACAGAGCTATTGTTTACGCTGCTATCATTAACTCCGCCTATCCTTTCGGATATGACACAACAGCTTTACTCGGGAAGTTCTTCAATATCCAAAAACAAGTCAACACACAAGTCATTGTTAGTAGGATGTCAGCAAAGTACGGCAGTAATCGCGCTACGCCAAATGGGTTGTATTGCATTCTCCCCATGTTGATTGATGCTGGTCTGATTATCCGGCCACAAGATGGTATATATGAGAAAGCTGAACTAGAATTTAGAACAGTTTCTTGCAAAGATTTCTACCGTAAGTCTTTCTTTATCAACAATCAGCTTTTAAATGAAGCAATAGATTATAATGACCATAGTTATTTTTGTTTTTTGGAGTAGCAATTAATGAGATGGGGTTAAGAATTACTGATAATTAACGAGCAATAATATGAGTTTAAGAATTTTCAAGTTAGAAGAGTATGATCATACTCATGAGCGCGAACAGTTCAGAAATTTGTGTTCAATTCTGAAAGACTTGTATGACAAATCAGCAGAAATGCACCTGCTGTTTGCCAACATCAACTTCAACGGTGTTCCACTTGACGCTTTGCTCATAAAACCCGATGCAATTA
>JAEEGK010021518.1_pt1 | contig 13622 bp, 7 predicted proteins | sample 8958771 | NCBI WGS metagenome assembly JAEEGK01 (sample SAMN16246547, study PRJNA631951) | gut metagenome | biome: gut microbiome; feature: rumen; material: SC-attached | host: Bos | place: Iran: Karaj | collected 2018-10 | reverse complement strand
CCCAATCCCCAATCCCCAATCCCCAATCCCCAATCCCCAATAAATAAAAAAATTGAATTTTTTTAAATTTATTTATATTTTATATTTTATTAATTCATAAATAATTTCCCAATTATTATAAATTAAATAAAAATAAATTCCAAAAACATTAAATATTTATTCCTATTATTTTTTAAAAAGTAAGGTTCAAAATATAAAATTAATAGAAAAAAATATGTCAACTCGTCCAATGATACAAGAATCATATAATAATATTGTATCAGACGCAAATCTTCTTCATAATAATAATAATAAATCAACAACAAGTTCATCAGAAAATAAAACATTAACATTAAAAAAGGAAAATCAAAAATATTTAACTAAATCACCAATAAAAAGAAAATGGAGTTCAACAATATTAAGTGATTTTAGAATGTCATTTTTAAAATCATTTCTAGATAAAGAAAATGAATTAGAAGATGAACATTTAACAGAAGAATATTTTAATGCAATTTTTATTGATGAAATGATTTCTACTGTTTTAGTAGCAATAAGTATATTAACTGGTATATTATTTAATGAAATAAAATTTAATTTTAAATTACAAGAAGAAGATTTAGATTATTATAATAAATTAAATAATATTACATTAATAATAATTTCAATTAGTGTTATTAGTTTTATTTTATGTATGATTCCAAGATATACACATTATTTTTATTTATATAAAGCTGCAAAATATATTAGTTCAATTGATAATTTTTTCCAAAGTGGACTTATATCAAATGTATTAATTGAATTTTTTTTAGCAATAATTCATCCAAATATTTTTTTAAAAGATAAATATGTAAAAACAAGTAAAAAATGGAATTTATTAGCTGTAAAATATCAAATAAATGATTTTTTACTAGCAATAATGTTATTTAGAAGTTATTATTTTCTAAAATTTTATATTTTATGTACTAATTATTATGGAGCAAGGGCAGATCGAATTTGTAAAATGATGGGAAAACAAACAAATTATATTTTTTCATTTAAATGTATTTTAATAAGTAAAACAATTCAAACTTTAATTTTTATAACAGTATTAACTTGTTTAATGTTTTCATATATGTTAAAAGTAATAGAAGGACCAGTTTATTTATTAGGAAAAGCAGAATATCATGAAAATAGTTATATGCAATATTTAAATTGTTTTTGGAATGTTTTAGTAACAATGACTACTGTTGGTTATGGAGATTATTATCCAAAAAGTGTTTTAGGAAGATTTGTTGTTTTTTTGGTTTCTATTATTGGAAATATTATTGTTGCTTTAAATATTGATCATTTTCAATCTCATACTGAATTAAATGATGATGAAAAAAGAGTTTTAGATTTAATTAAGAGATTCGAAGAAAAAGATGAAATTAAAAATTTAGCTGTTTCATATTTTAAAAATAATTTTGAATATGTTATTACTAAAAGAAAGTATTTTAGAGGTGAAATTCCAAATGATAAAAATCAAAAGAAAAATATGATTAAAAGAGCTAGAGATAAATTTTTATATAGAAAAAAATATAAAGATGTTGTTCATAGATTTCAAATTAAATATAAAATGGCAACTGATGTTGATCAAGTTAAAAAAAAAATAAGATTTTTAGATGATACTGTTTTTGCTTTGGATGAAAAATTAGAAAAATTTTCAAATCGATTTAAAAAATTTTATTTACAATAAAAAAAAAAAGATATATATTATAATCCATTATGTATAATAATAATAAAAATAAATTAAAAATAATTTGTCTAATATAAATAGAATTATATAATTATAAATATTAAAAAAAAAATTTTTTTATAATTAAAATTATATTTTAATATCCTTTATTTGTATCACTAAATCTTTTAACAGAATTAAAAATTCTTTTAAGAATACAATGTTCAGTATTAATATGATTATTTTGAATAATTCCATAATGACAACCACATTCACAATCTTCTTTAGTAACCATATAAGCAATCATAAAAGCCATTTTAATATTCATAAAATGAAAAGTACTTTTAGCAACATTATTATGTTTATTTAAAGGATCAATAATAATTAATTCATGATTATTACTTCCTAAATGATAATCAAAATCTTTATTATTTTGTTCATCTTTAATTGGATAAACTGGATAAGTAATAATAATAAATTTATTAAAATCAAAAAAAATTCCATAATGACCTAAAACATTTAAAAAAGTTTCTCCTAAAATATTAGGTGAATTTGAATTAAATTTTTGATTATCAATTTTACTTTGAATAAATGAAACAACCATTAAAACTAAACCATAAGAACTTAAACCTCCAGTATAAGGATTATTTAATTTACCATTATTTAATAAAGTTTTTAAAGCAAGAATAATAGGTTTTAATACAGAATAAGTATTTAAATAACTTTTAATTAATTCAACTGTTTTTAAACCAAAATGATTCTCATCTTGTACACTAATATCAATATGAAAATTAAATTTATCATTAGATACTAATTTAATAATTGGAACATATGTATTTTCTATAAATTTATATGATTTAACCCAAGGTTTAGAAATTAATTTAAAAAATAATTTGTTTAAAAAATGTTCTTCTTGATGACCAGGATTAAATGAAATTACTGTATCAATATCAGACCAAGGAAGACATAAACCAGTACAATAAGAACCATATAAATTTACTTTATAATTAGGATTTATTTCATTTACTGTGTTTTGTAATTCTTTTAATAATTCTTGAATTATTGGTTTTTTATATGATATTATTTCTTCTATATATTCTTGATAGTCTATTAAATCTTTTTGTAAACTTTTTATTATGTACATTTCTGGATATGTTACATTATTAAATTTTTTATTTAAAAATTCTGATTCCATTTGACCTTTTTTATCAGGATTTTCTATATAAGAATTTATGTAGTTTATTGTTGTTTTTAATTCTTCTATTTTATTTTTTTGATTTTCTATTTTTGATACTTCTTTTGATATTTCATTTTCTGTTTGTATTATTTTTTGTTCTATTTCATTTTTTTGTTTTATTTGGTTATTTATTAAATTTTCATATTTTTTGATTAAATTTATTTTTTCTTCTAATAATTGAGTTATTTTTGATATGTCATCTGTTATTTCATTTAAGTCTTGATTTAAATTTATATTTAAAAAATTTTCTTCATCATTAATTGATAAATATGATGGAAAATTTTGATTTTTCAATTCTAAAGGTATTGTTATTGAATCTTTTTTAGTATTTTTATTATTTGCATTTAAAGTTCTTTTATTTTGTTCAATTGTATTCATTTTAAAAATTTATTTTTTGTATTTATTATTTTATTTAAAATTTTGTTTTTTTGTTTTTTTCTCAAAAATTCCATTATTATTATTTTTTTTAGATTAAAAAAAATAATAATAATAATTTAAATGAATGGTGCAATAAAAGATTTTTTAGATTTTTTAATGTATATAGGTATAGTATCAAATAAAACATCAAATAATTTTAATAAAAATTTATCATCAATAATGCAAAATTCAACAAATGAAAAAAAACAAAATAAAAAATCTAATATATATCAAATATTATCAAAAACTTTAAATAATTATTTCACATCTCTTTCATCAAATGATATAAAATTAATATCAGAAAATATAACAAACAAATATAAAGATAATAAATTTAAAATAATAAAAAATTTAATGAGAAATATTATATTAAATAAAGAACAAAAAAATAAATTAAATTATTTAGAAAAATGGGTAGATAATTGCAATAAATTAAAAAATGAAGAATTAAAATTAACAATTCAAAAACAAGAAGAAGAAAATATTAATAATAATTTAACAATAAAAAGTCCGCATAATCAAAAAAATGAAAATGAAAAAAATTTAACTCCTTTTGAAAAAGGACAAAGAGATTTAATACATCGTCAAAAACAACATTTAGAAAAATTTCAAAAAAATAAAATGGAACAAATAGAAAAAATAGAACAATTAAATAATCAATTATGTCCTTTTTCACCAACAATTTATACAAAAAATTCAAAAAATGCAAAATCATTTATGCATACTTCAGAAAGAAATCCTTATAAAAGATTATATGAAGATGTTGCAAAAAGACAAAGTAAAATTTTACAAACTGAAAAAGAAGAAAATGAAAAAATTAAAAGAAATTCGGTGTGGAAAAGTTCAAATAAACTTTTTTTACAAGGAAAAAGTAATATTGAAGATACTATTAATAAATTATATAATGATCATAAAAAATATGAAAATAAAAAAAGAATTATGAGAAATAATATTGATAAAGAAAGTGGATTAACTTTTCAACCTGATGTATCTACTAATTCTAAATATAGTAGTTCAAATAAAGGAGAAAGAGTTAAATGTTATAGTGGAAAGAAAGTTATTAATTTAAGAAAAGAACTTAAAAAAACTGAATAATTCTTTAAAAAAATTTGGTGGTAATATTATATATTATTATATTTATTGAAAGATTTTAATTTTTAATTTAAAATATTTACTTTTATTTAAATAAAAATATAGAAAATTTAATAAAAAAAATAGAAAATAAAATTTTAGAAATAAGTTAATAAATATAATAAATCTAAAAAAATGAAAAGAAAAAATTAAATTTTCTTTTTTGAGGTAAATAATATTCAAAAAAAATATTTTTATTTATTATATTTATAATTATTTATAAATTATATAATGGATAAGTTATTAAAACAATTTTCTTAAATTATCTTTTTATTATAAATTAATTGATTATATATAAATATCAATTTATTTTATTAAATAAAATTTTTTTCAATAAATTATGTTTATAATAAAATCAATTACTATTAATTACTTAAAATCAATTATTATCTATTAAATAACATAAAAATATAATTAAAAAATTTTTTACTCATATTTTTTTTTAATTAATTATTAAAATAATTTATTAATATAAATTAAATAAAAATCAAAAAAAACAAAAATTAAAAAATGAATCTACTAAAATCAAATCAAACTTCATTTTTACAAAAGTTAAAACAAAACACAAAAGAAATAGAAAACTATATAGAAAAATTATATAATGAAGAATATATAGAAAATTTTGAAAATATTCTTTTAAAAAAAGATACTGATTTTATGACATTAATAAGAGAGAACGTCAAAATAACTCTAGAAGATAATTATTCAAACGAATTATTAGAAGATGAATTATTAATAAGAATAATAAAAGAAAAAGAAACAAATTTATATACAAATCAATATTTAATTGATAAAGAAAAATTAAATGAATCTTTACTAAAAATAAATAAAGATTATTATCAAAAATTTACTTTTTTAAAACATTGTAAATATCAATCAAACAATCCAATTCATTGTTGTAATGAAAATAATAATTTTATAATAGTCCAAAATTTAGATAATTCAAACGAAGATAAAATTGATTCAATAATATGTACAAATTGTTTAAAATCATATAAATCAACATTTATAAAATTATATTGTGATTTTTGTCAAATAAATTACTATACAAAAATAATAACAAATGATAATCAATATGAAAATATTTTACAACCTGCAACTTGGGAAAAATATCATTGTCATTTAATAATAAATCAACAAATGGGTTGTATTAAATGTAAAAAAGCAAATTTATTTTTAGATATAAAAGCAAATAAATTAATATGTAAAAAATGTGGTTTTTCAAGTGAACCTTATAATATAATTTGGACTTGTATAAAATGTGGTCAAGATTTTCATTCTTATGCAAAAATATATAATCCTTATATTTATAAGAATTTATCTTTAGCTATTAAAAAAGGTTGTATTGAAAAAATTTCTGCAGTACCTAAAAATTTACCTTGTGGACATTCTAATAAAAATATTTTTCATAAGAAAGAATGTAATGGAAATATTTATTTAACTGATTATAATGAAAGAAAAATGGTTCTTTGTTCAAAATGTAAAAGTATTATTAAATATGAAAAATTTATTTTTGAATGTTCTGAATGTGGATTGAGATTTAGAGAAGAAATAAAAGAAGAAGATATTTTATTAGAAAAAGAAATTGAAGAAAAAAAAAAGGAAGAAGAGAAAAAATATGTTGAAGAATATTATAAAAAATTATTTGAGAAAAATTGTGATATAAGTAATAATAATAATACTTTTGAAATTTCTACTAATCCAAATACTAATACTATTAATACTGATAATATTAATAAAGATTCTTTTGATCAAATTCGTCAATCTTCTAAATCAAAAACTTTAAAAACTGATTCTCCTATTAAAACAAAAGAAAATGAAATTGAATTAGAATTTAAATCTATTAGTGATAAAAAAAAAACATGTAATAGTAATAATGATAATCATAATAATAGTATTTCTAAAAATTTAATTAATGAATTTGATAATAATAATAATAATAATGCAATTATTAATTTTGATATTATAAATTATGAAAATGAAAAAAAAATTCCTTTACCTATTTTTGATTTAAAAGATTATGAAATAATATCTCAAATTGAAGAAAGTAAAAAAAGTAAAATTTTCTGTGTAAGAAGAATAAATGATAATCAATTTTATACAATGAAAAAAAAAATAATTCATTCAAAACAAGATTTAGAAAATTATTTAAAATTATATGAATTACAATATAATTTCCCAAATGATATTTTTATAACTAAATTATTTGGAGTTAATTATAATGAAGAAGAAATTAGTATATTAACAGAATGTGGAATTAATAGTTGGGCAAGTGAAATAACAACATATAAAAAAATGAAAAAATATTATTCAGAAGAAGATTTAATTAATATTATTTATCAAATTAGTTTAGTTTTAGAAAATTTACAAAAAAAAAATTTAGCTCATTTTTGTATTAATCCAAATAATATAACTGTATTTAAAAATAAAATTTATAAAATAACTGATTTTGAACATTTAGCTTGTTTAAATTCTCCAAATATTATTCAAAATGATAATAAATTTATTAGTCCTCATTTAAATTATTTATATCATTCAAAAAAATTAAATGGTGGAATTAATTTAATTAAAAATGATGTTTATTCTTTAGGATTATGTTGTATATTTACAACTATAAAAAATAATGATATAGATATTATATATAGAGATTTTATTAATGTAGATAAATTTTGTAAAAATGAAGAAATAATTAACAAATATATAGATAATGTTAAGAAAATAAAAAAAAATGATAATTTATATTCGAATAAATTTATTCATTTATTATATAAAATGTTAGAAATTAATGAAGAAGAAAGATTTGACTTTAAAAATATTATTGATTATATTTGCAAAGAATATGAATTTGAATCTGATGAATAATTTATTTTTGATTTAATTTAATATATCATATATTATATTATATTATATTTATTTGATAATATTAATATTTTTTTAATAAATTTATTTCTCAATAGATTAGTTTAAAATAACTTTTATATATTTTTAAAACTGTATTTTAATTAATAATATTGTTTTATAAATATAATATAAAAATTTAATTAATTTTCTTTTATTTTTTTATTTATAATTAAATGATTAATGAAAATAGAAAACAAGAATCAAATGGAAATAAAAACAATATAAAAAACAATAATCTAGAAAGAAATATTTATGGTCTTTTTTCAAATATTGAAGATGATTATATTTTTATATTAAAGGATATACAAAATAGGAAAAATAGATTAAAAAAATATAAAAATTTTTCATCTGATTTTAATTCTTCAAAACCTTATAATTATAATGAAAATTATTCTAAGATAAATAAGAACGTAAAAAAAAAACCAAAAAAGATTATGGAAAATTATATTAATGATTTAAAAAAAATTGAAATTGATGAATATCCATTTAAAAAAGAGAATAATAAAATAGAAGAATTTACCTTTAAAAATACAAATGGAATAGAAAATAATATTAAAGATACATACAAACCAAATAATATAATTAAATTAAATGATAATAAAATAAATGAATTTACTTTTAAAAAAACCTCAAATGAAAATAATCAAATAGAAAATTTTACATTTAAAAATCCAAATAATGAAAATATATATGAAAATAATCAAATTGAAAATTTTACATTTAAAAATCCAAATAATGAAAATATATATGAAAATAATATAAATGAAATTCAAGAAAATAATATTAATCAAAAAACAAATAATTTTAATAAAGAAATAACTATAAATAATCATACAGTTGATAATATAAATTCAAATAATAAAGTTCTTCCATTAAATGAATTATATTCTGAAACAACAGAAAGTATAAAAAGAGAAGATAGTGGAAGTAATATTCAATCTTTTTTAAAACATAATAAATTAAATACAGATAGTAATTTACTTTATTATACAAAAAGTCATTTTTCTTCAAAGTCTCAAAATAAAAATCCAATTGGAAGATATGTTACAGAATATTTAGAAAGTGTTAATAATGAACATTGTTCTTCTTTTGAAAAAATAGAAAATGAAAAATTAAGAGCTTCTCATAATTATCAAAATAATATGAAAATTTTAGAAGAATGGATTAAAGAAATTAAAGATAATAATTCTAAAAAAGAACAAATTATTGAAAAGAAAATAAAAGTCTCTAAAAAATTAAATAAATCTGTTAATAATTATTCTAATAGAGTTAAAAATGTTAGTAAAAAAAATGAAAAATTGTTTTCTAATAGAGAAAAATATGATAATGAAATTCAAAAAAATATTCAAACATATTCTAAAAATAAAAATGAAAATGATAAAGAAAATAATATTATTATTCAAATTAAAAATGAAAATCAAAACATTTTAACTGAAATTGAAAGAGTTAAGGATGAAAATAAGATTTTAAATGAAAAAATATTTTATGAAAAAAATATTGTTAATGAACTAAATAAAGGTGTTCAAAATTTCAATAAAAATATTTCTAAAATTAAAAAAGAAAAAGATATTATTATTAATAATATAATTTATAAAAAAAAACAAAATGAATATATTAAAGATAAAGTAAATAAACAATTTGGGAAAACGTCTAATTTTATGTTAGAAGTAAATAACATATTAAGAAAATCTAGAGAAGGAACTAAGAGAGCAAAATCAAAAAAGTAATTATTTATTTAATTTAATTAAAAATATTATATTTTTTTTGATGAAATTATTCATTATTTTAATATTTTTATTTATTATTAATTTAATTAACTTTTTCTAACTATTTAATATAATTATAATAAACTCTTTTTATTCAATAATGAAATACTTTTTTTTATTATCTTTATTAATCATATTGAAATGTGAAAATCTCTCTTTTTATTTTTATTTAGATGATTCAATACGATATATAATAATAGATGAAACCATAATATATTTTGCAAATGATGTATTTTATGAAGATAAATTCCATTATATTACTTCTGAGCATCAAATAGATCCTCAAATTAATAAAAAAATTACTATTATTTTATATAATAAAGATGGTCCTTGGGGAATAAATGGATTTATTAAGATTGGAGAATTTAGATATTTTACAAATAATACTCGTTTTTATTGTTTGAATTGTTTAAATTATACAACTAACTTTCCAAGAATAGATACAAATGGAATAGAATATAATGGATATGATGGATATACGGAAACTAGAGAATATTTTGAATTTATTTTTAATATACCAAAAATATTAAAAGAAAATGCGGATGATTATGGAATTTTATATTATACGAAAAATAATACTTTTCGAATTTATCGAAACAGTAAAATAGAAATAAATTCTTTAGATTATTTTTCAAATATAATTTTTTCTGATACTATTAATAAGCCCTATTATCAAGATAATTATCTATTTATATATTTAGAATATAATTTTAAAGGGAGATTTAAAATTAAAAATGGAGAAGAAGTAACAAATTATTATTATAGTAATACAAATTTTGTTTATACTTTTGATAATAATGTTGATGAAACTTTTACTTCTCAAATTAGATTTTATTCTTGGGATAATATTAAAAATATTCCTACTTCAACAATTGGATTTTGGACTTTTCATTTTTGTGAAGAAAATTGTCAAGAATGTAATATTATTTCAAATCTTATTTCTTGTACTTATTGTAAAAATGGTTATGCTTTTGTAAATAATAATAAACAAAAATGTGTTGATGAAAGTACTTTAGTTCAAAAATATTATAAAATGGATTCTCAAAATTATTATTCTTGTTATGAATCTTGTTTAACATGTAATACAAATGGTGATGTAAATAATCATAATTGTACTTCATGTCCTAAACATTATATAACAATATCAGAATCAAATTTTAATTGTTTTGATGAATGCCCTACTGAATATCCATTTAAAAACGGAAATGAATGTTTAAATTCATGTAAACTGCATAATTTATTTTATCAAAATGGAAATTGTATAAATGAATGTTCATTATATAAAAAAATAATAATTAATTCTAAAGAAGAAGATGAATGTATTGAATCATGTGATAAAAATATAATTCAAGGTGATCCAAAAGAATGTGTAGTAGATTGTTTTTCAAATAATCTTAATATTTCATATGATGGAATATATTGTATTGATGAATGTATTGGTGAATATCCTTATATTCAAAATGGTCAATGTGTCAATTATTGTAATAATAATTATTATCATATAAAAGATGTATATTTATGTATTCCTGAATGTCCAAATTCTCATTCATTTATAATTGAAGATGGAAAAATTTGTGTTGATAATTGTAATGATAAATATCAATATAATAAAGATAATAAAAAATATTGTATAGATAATTGTAATGATAAATATGAATATATTCATGAAAATAAAAAATATTGTTTAGATGAATGTAATAGTGATAAATATGAATATATTGATGAAAATAAAAAATATTGTTTAGATAATTGTTATAGTAATACATTTGAATATATTCATGAAAATAAAAAATATTGTTTAGATGATTGTAATAGTGATACATTTGAATATATTCATGATAATAAAAAATATTGTTTAGATGATTGTTATTTAAAAAATACAATTCCTGATAAAAAAGGAAAAATATGTTATAATAATTGTGGTGATAATAATATAAATGAAAATAAAATTGAATTAAATGGTGAATGTACTAATAAATGTCTTCCTCTTATGAAAATTGTTAATTCAAAATGTATTCCTTTATATAATGAAATAGATAATAAATTATATTGTAATTCTTATGAAGGATTAACAATTGAAAAAATATTAAATATGGAAAATATATTATCTTTTAAAGATTCAGGTAAAACAATTTTTGGTGATGGATTTAATATTCAAATATATGAAAGTGATAATCCAATAAATGAAATAATTGATAGTTCAGTTTTAAATATTAGTCAATGTGAAGAAGTATTAAGAAAAAAATATAATATTAAAGATGATGAAAAATTAACAATTGTTAAAATTGATACTTATGAACAAAAAACTAAAGAAAATTATAATGTTGATTTTCATTTTTATTATAATGGAAAAAAATTAAATAATTTATATTGTAATAATATAAATTATAAAGTAAATATTCCAAAAAACAATAAAATTAATTTATCAAATGCTTCAAATATTTATAATAAATATGGGATTGATATATTTAATATAAATGATGATTATTTTAATGATATTTGTAAAAATATAAATGATGGTAATAATATTCTATTAAAAGAGAGAAAAAAATATTATTATCAAAATGAAGAATTATGTGTGAATAATTGTAGATATACAAAAATGAATTATGAAAATGGAAAAAGTAATTGTAATTGTAATTCTAATTATAATATGGAAAAAAATAATAAAACTATTATAGAAATATTTTTTTATAAAAGAGGATTTGAAAATTTAATAATATTTAAATGTTATAAAGAATTAAAATTATCAAATAAATTATTTTATAATATAGGATTTGATTTATTATTATCAATTATTTTAATTCAAACATTATTTTTAATACTAAAATTAAAAAGTGAATTAATTCAATTTAATACAAAATTAAACAATATGACAGAAAATAATCAAAAAACTTTAGCAACAACAGAATTTAATAAAAAAACACAATTATCATCATTCTTTTTTAAACATAAATCAAAATTTTCACAAAATTTAAATACTTTACCATTTAAATTAGCAATAATAAATGATAAAAGGACATTTATAAAAATATTTTTAGATTTAATAACAATAAAAACTCCTTTTTTAAATATATTTTATAAGTATAATAATTTTCAATTATTTTCATTAGATTTAAATATAGAATTATGTTCATTAGCTTTTTTATATACAATAAATACATTATTATATAATGATAGAATGATATCTCATAAATATATTATTGGAAATCAAATTGATTATTTATTCTTAATAATAAATTCATTTAGAGTTTATTTTGTAATTTTTTTATATAATATTATTAAATATTCATTTAATTATACTAAAAATTTTGATTTATTATTTTTAGAGAATGATAATTCATTAAATTATCTCTTTCTTATTAAAAAGTCTTTGAAAAATTTTAGATTAAAAATTTTTATATACATTTTTGTTCAATATGTATGTTGTATATTAATTTGGTATTATGTAACAATTTTTTGTTTTATATATAATAATAATCAAATTGATTGGTTTATTCAAGGATTATTTACTATTACAATATTATTTTTAAACATATTGATTTTTTCTTTAATTATTAGTATAACAAGAAAATTCTCATTAATCATAAATTCAATAAAATTATATAATATAAGTTTATTTATATATAATTTGAAATTGTATTAAATAATCCAAAAATAAAAAAGTTCTTTCATTATTTAAAAAAAATTAAAAAAAAAATATAAATATATTTTTTAAAATATTTTGAATTTAAATATTATATAAAAATTAATTATAAATATTTATTAATATTATTTTATATTCTTTTATTATTTTTTATTTTTTTTCCAAACACAAAAAAAAGGCTTTTTTTTGAATTATTCCAATTTAAATAATTTAGTATTTATTTAATTAGAATTTTCATTTTTATTAAGTATTCAACAAAATTCTGATGTTTGATTTTATTCTTAACTTTTTTAAATAAAAATCTATATATTATTAATTGTAATTATAAAGTTAACATATTTATATTTTATTATTATTTTAATATAAACTTGTAATGTTTACTCATCTTATTTTAAATATCATTTTTCTTTAGATGCATTAAATGGCATATTATTTTGAAAATATTTAAAAAAATGTTTATAATAATAATATTTTACTTTATTATAATTTAAATTATAATTTTAATATATACTAATTCAATTTAAAGATTATTATTAAATATGATAAATATTAATGGTAATGAAAGAGATAAAATAAATAAAAATAATGTAACTATTAAATTATTAAAAGAAACATCTTCAATTACTTCTACTTTTGATATAATAATAATAATAATAAATGTAATATAGTTTAAATTATTTTTAAATTCAAAAAAAAAGTTATACAACCCTGCTGGGACTCGAACCCAGAACCCCCAGATTAGAAGTCTGATGCGCTTCCATTGCGCCACAGGGCTTTACATATTATTTGATATAATTATTTATTTATTAATTAATTAATTTGTAAAATATAAAAATTATAATTTAAATTATA
>JAEEGK010021513.1_pt1 | contig 13625 bp, 10 predicted proteins | sample 8958771 | NCBI WGS metagenome assembly JAEEGK01 (sample SAMN16246547, study PRJNA631951) | gut metagenome | biome: gut microbiome; feature: rumen; material: SC-attached | host: Bos | place: Iran: Karaj | collected 2018-10 | reverse complement strand
TCATACGACGGTCTCTTTCGTTTTCAATTGTTCTTGAAGCCATTACACCGGGAACACCGCATCCTGTGCCGACAAGCATGGGGATGAAGGATTTACCGGATAAGCCGAATTTTCTGAAGATTCTGTCTAGTACGAATGCAATTCTTGCCATGTATCCGCAGGACTCAAGGAATGCAAGAAGGAAGAACAGTACGAGCATCTGAGGTACGAATCCGAGTACTGCACCTACACCGGCGATGATACCGTCAAGGATAAGGCTCTTAAGCCAGTCTGCACAGCCGATTGCATCAAGAATCATCTCAGCTACTGCAGGGATTGAAGGAACCCATACACCGTAGTTTGCGGGATCGGGCTCTTCGCCTTCGTAGGATTCAAACACATCCATTGCATCAGTTAACTCATCATATGTATATGTAACATCTTCTGTTGCAAGTGTTTCTTCGTCTTCGAGTGTGTAATCAGCGGTTGTGCCTGCCTCTACGGCTGCGTACGCTTCTTTTAATGCTTCGATATCAATTTCGTCTTCAAGACCGATGAATGCATCAATTACGTTTGCTGCATCAGTGTACTCTTCTGCTGCTTCATTGTATTTGCCTGAGCCGATACCGAAGAGATGCCAGCCGTCTCCAAACAGTCCGTCGTTAGCCCAGTCGGTAAGTCTGGTTCCGGGTGCGCCGGGTGCCATTGAAAGGAAGTAAACAAGGAACATGATTACTGCGAAGATAGGAAGTCCGAGCCATCTGTTGGTAATGATTTTATCAATCTTGTCAGATGCTGTAAGTTCGCCCTGTTTGTTCTTCTTAAGGACAGCCTTGATAATTGATGCTATGTAAACATATCTTTCATTCGTGATAATACTTTCGGCATCGTCGTCAAACTCTTTTTCGACAGCCTGAATATCGCCTTCGATATGTGCACGTGTGCTGCCGTCTATATTGAGCTGTTTTAATACTTTTTCGTCTCTTTCAAAAATCTTGATTGCATACCATCTCTGCTGCTCTTCGGGAAGTGAATGAACCGCAGCTTCCTCGATGTGTGCAAGTGCATGTTCTACGGAACCGCTGAATGTATGCATCGGAACTGTTTTCTCGCCCTTGGATGCTTCGATGGCAGCCTCTGCAGCCTCGATTACGCCCTCATTTTTAAGAGCGGAGATTTCCATTACTTTGCATCCGAGCTGTCTGGAAAGTTCATCTATATTGATTTTATCGCCGTTCTTTCTTACAACATCCATCATATTGACGGCGATTACTACGGGAATACCGAGCTCTGTAAGCTGTGTTGTAAGATATAAGTTTCTTTCAAGGTTTGTACCGTCAACAATGTTTAAAATTGCGTCGGGTCTTTCTCCGATCAGATAATCTCTCGCAACAACTTCTTCGAGTGTGTAGGGAGAAAGTGAATAAATACCGGGAAGGTCGGTGATGACTACATCATCATGTTTTTTAAGTTTACCTTCTTTTTTCTCAACTGTTACGCCGGGCCAGTTGCCGACGAACTGATTAGAACCCGTAAGGGCATTAAACAGGGTTGTTTTACCGCTGTTAGGGTTACCTGCAAGAGCAATTTTTATACTCATTTTTTAATCTCCTTTGATATCATTAATCTCTTCTAATATGAGGTTTACTCGATTTCAACCATCTGTGCATCGGCTTTTCTGATGCTTAATTCATATCCTCTAACGGTAACCTCTACAGGATCGCCAAGGGGTGCAACTTTGCGGATATAGATTTCGGTACCCTTGGTGATACCCATATCCATGATTCTTCTTTTTATCGCGCCTTCACCGTGGAGTTTAACTACTTTTACGGTTTCTTTCACTTTTGCGTCTTTCAGTGTTTTCATTTTCCTACCTCGCTATTCTTTATTTTCGAATGATTTACTTATCCCCTTCTTTTTCTTTTTTAAACCATGACTTTCTGTGCAAGTTCCTTGCTTAAAGCCACTCTGCTGTCCTTGACATTTACGATTAAGTTTCCTCCGATTTCTGAAATAATCGTCACTCTTCCGCCTGCTACAAATCCGAGGTTTTCTAAGTGCTGTTTTGTTTCAGGACTGCCACCGATTCTTAAGATTGTGTTTTCCTCGCCCACATTCGCATAACCTAATGGCATCATATTCATCCTTCTTTCTTATTTGATTAGATAACGTTTGTCCCTTTATTTACAGGCTTTTCTGGTTATCTTCCACTAACTTCAATGCGATTATAGTTATATATCGCTAACTTGTCAACGGTTTTTCGGGGATTTTTTCAAAAAATAGTTTTATTAGACTAACTTTAGGCGGAAATCATATCTTTTATGGTGATTTTTCACCTTTTGGAAATAAAAAACCGGCCGACAAAAATGCAACTTGGCAAATCTGTCAGCCGGGAGCAAGAAAGCAGATTAATCAATTATTGTGTGCGATGATATATCTTCTCCTGTTTCAAGTTAAAATACATCGCTGCCAAACGGTTACTTTCCCCTTAAAATGAAGTGCCGAGGGGACGGTTCATCTGAATAATCAGAGCCGGTGAGAACCATCCCCTCGGTTTTAGCAACCTACTTATAAAACATATGTCAAAGAAAAACGTTACAAATTTTTTTAAAAAATTTTTTAAATAAGATTTATGCTCTGAAGATACTCTAAGGATCTTAACTGGCTTTCAATGGAATTCATTTCAATTAAGACTGTTGCTTCGGGGAAATACATCTCGCGAAGTCTTGCAAATACAGTCCAGTCTATGGTGCCGTCACCCAAAGCCCAGTGCCAGTCACCTGCCTTGTCATTATCGTTTATATGCACGTGTTTAATGTAAGGTGAAAGTACCTTTGCCCACTCGCTTAAAAACGTATTTGAAAGATATGCGTGTGCGTAGTCAAAGCAGATTCCGAAGTTCTTTACATCCTTCATTCTCTCGCCAAGATTGGCAAGATCGTAAGGTCTTGTATCAAACATGTTTTCCATGTATACATTCATGTCGGGATATTTTTTACAAATCTCGCGGAACACTTCTTCGTTTTTGTTGCACCAGTTTTCGCGATATGCATCTCCTGTTAAAAACGGTTCGATGTTACTGTGGAAAATAACTGCTTTCGCGCCTGCTTTTGCGGATACTTCGATACTCTGCATGATTCTTAGTTTCGAGATTTCCGCGATTCTTTTATCCTCACTGAATACAAGTACGTCAAAAAAGTCGCCGTGGGAAGTTAATACGTTTCCGCCGCTTTTCTTGTAAAACTGTGCTATCTCGATGCATTTTTGCGTATCATCGAGCACACTTGGATACATAAACTCGTTTAACTCGAGTCCGAGATTGTATTCCTTCGCAAGCGCTAATGTTTCCCCCATGTTTTCTCTGTCGGGAATAATTAAAAACTGACTCATTCTTCTCCCACCTTTACACCTTCTATTTCAGTCAACTGATATACGAATACACCCTTCGATTTTCCTTTAAGAGGAATTTCGCCGATGGGCTCAACTTTTACACCTTTATCTTTTACGCGTTCATAAATTGTTTCACTGATTAAAACCTGTCCGGGCTTTGCGTTCGACTCAAGTCTTGCTGCGGTATTAACCGTATCGCCGATGGCCGTATAGTCCATTCGGAAATCGCAGCCTATGTTACCTACGACCGCTTCGCCGCAGTTTACTCCGACACCGAAAGTAACTTTTCTACCGAATCTTTCCATGCAGGATTTTTCGAGTGCCTTTGCTCCCGCTACTATATCTTTTGCAGTTCGAAGTGCTCTTAATTCATAGTCATCCAAATCGAAAGGAGCGTTAAATACGGCCATTGTAGCATCGCCGATAAACTTATCGAGCGTACCGCCGTTTTTAAATATCGAATTGGTTGTGAGGTTTAAATACTCATTTAAAATCTCGACTACTTCTTCGGGTTTAAGACTCTCGGAAAGCGGAGTAAATCCTCTGATATCAACGAATAAAACCGCTATGTCTCTGGTCTCGCCGCCAAGTGCAATCTTGTACTGACCGGATTTCATAATGCCGTCAACAACCTGCGGTGCCACATATTTTCTGAATGCCGAAGCAATTTTTCTCTTTGCAAAAAGCTCTGTAAAATATTTTATGATCAGGGCAAAAAGGTAATCCAAGAATATGAAAAGTAACAGGTAAACGCCAGGCAAAATAATGTCTGCCTTTGTAAAAAGAAGTATTCCTGCGATGACCGTTGCAGCTTCTGCTACGACAAGTAAAGGCGTTCCCCATTTAAGTCCGAGTTTCGAGAAATTAATGAAGAACAAAAATACTATCAATCCTATGATAAGTGATATGATTTCACGGCCGGCGGGGATGGGGAATGCAGAGTCAAGGTAACCCTGAATAATGTTGGCGTTTATTTCGACTCCGAACATTTCCATACCGGAATTTGGAACCGAAAACTGGTCCTGAAGGCCGTTTGTATATGCTCCGACGAGTACTATACAGTCGGTAAATACTCTCGGATCAACTTTTCCTTCTAAAAGATCTACGATGGAAACCGCCTCGTAATCGCCGGGTTTTCCTGCGTAGTAAATCCACATTTCGTTCTTTGAATCGGTCTTTGCTTCCTGCGGTGTAATGCCTTTTTTCTCGCAGTAGGTCTGATATATTTTATAAGAAAAACCTGTGTAGGTTTCATTTGTGCTGTTGTTGGTATATGTAGGTATTACTCTTCTTACTACACCGTCTTCGTCTTGTGATACATTGACAAAACCTGTCGGCACTTCATCGCCCGAGAACGGCAGATTAAGTGCATTTACGTGGAACTTGTTTAAATAAAGTTTGCCGTTTTCGTCTTTTTCCGCAACGGTATCAAAGGCGATTCTTGAAGCAAATACGACATTGCCTTTTTCGAGGGCTTTTTCTTTTAGGAGGTTATCTCCTTCTTCAGACATCTGACTCTGAAACATGATATCAAAGCCGACTGCAGCGGGATAATCGCCCAGCGCATCGAGCACATCCGCATAAATGCTTCGATCCCACGTACCGAAGGGGCCGTACTTAGTGATTGCCTTGTCATCTATTGCGATGATTTTTATGGTCTGATTAACGCCACGGGATCTCTGGTAAACCTTGTCACGATAAAGGCTGTTTAAAGAAAAAAGTATATCGGAATAGCAAAATAAAAATGCTGCCGCTCCGAGAAGCAGTGCCTGCAATACTATGAGCCATTTTCTGTTTTTGCTTTTGTTTTCTTTCATAAAGGTATTTCCCGCATTTACTAAAGGCTTAAATTCGTGATATAATTATATCGGTTTTAAAAATATTCAAACGAACTAAAAATGAGTCATTCAGGGGGTGTTTTCATGGATCAGAAAAAATATTTGTCAAGCGACGAACTGCTGGAAAAAATCTTTTATTATATGTCCAGACTGTTCGAGGAAAAGGAGCTTTCAAAAACGCTCTTTCTTTTAACCGATCTCGGAAAAACCCTTGTTAATTCCGACCGTGCGAGCTTCTGGTTCTGGGACAAGAGAAAACATGTTGCATGGACTCTTGCAGCGCTTGGAATCGATACCATCACAGTTCCCGAAAATACGGGTCTTGTAGGTGCCGCTATGTCGGGTAACGAAATACTTATAATCAACAATCCTTACGAGGATTCAAGATTCAATCCCGAGGTTGATAAAAATTCGGGATATCACACAAAGTCTATTCTTACAATGCCCGTTACCAACTCCGAAGGTGTCGTAATCGGTGCATATCAGGCGGTTAATAAAATCAATACAGACGGCAGTGACGGTGTATTCACCGAGGAAGATGTAAAGCGTCTCTCCCTTGCTACCGCTTTCTGTGGCAGAAGCCTTGAATCCTATGTGCTTCACAACGAAGCTATCGAAGATCCCTTGACAGGCCTTAGAAACCGCCGCGGACTTCATACATATTATGAAAGACGTATCGCAACCAACAAGAACTTTGATTCTACTGCAATCATCATGTGCGATATCGACCACTTCAAACGTGTCAACGATACATACGGTCACAACGCAGGCGATGAAGTATTAAAGCATGTTGCAAATACACTTTCAAATTCAATCGGAATCGATGACGGCGCATTCAGATGGGGCGGCGAGGAATTCATCCTTCTTCTCTCCCACAAACATATGGATGAAGCTGCTGAGTTCGCCGAGAACTTAAGAAAAGCTATCGAAGCCGATGTAATCACTTTTGAAGGTACGGATATAAAAATCACGATGAGCTTCGGTGTCAGTGAAATCGATCCTAATCTTACCACCGAAGAAAACGTTGAAGGCGTTGATGCCAAACTCTACTATGCAAAAGAGCACGGCAGAAACCGCGTAATCAGCGTAATGGAATAAATATTTTAGGAGCCGAGAGAATAAAATCTTTCGGCTCTTTTTTTATTGTTTTTTAAAGGCGTACATGCCTTCTTTTGAGGCGTAAAATACGCTTCCGCCCATGTAAACGGTACTGTCTCCGTCGACAACCCATTTGCCTTCGGGAATCGTAAATCTCTCGCCTGCTTCGAGGAATAATTCACCCTCTGAAATCACACCGTTTCGCTTCCATGAAGGAGCGGTGATTACATTAAATTCCGTTTTGTTTCCGGCTAAATCATAAGCTGTAAACGAAACGGCTTCTTTTTTGGCACCTGCGGGAATTGCAAACGACTTTCTGCCGTCTCCGAGATCCGTTAATTTAACCTTGTTTTCGCCTATAACTACATGTGAAAGGTTTTCATCACTTACAATACAGATTACGTTTCCGCTTTCGTCCGCAAAGTAAACTTCGCCGCTTTCCATATCTTCTACTTTAGGCGATTTGCTGTCAATCTTAAATCCGCCGATTGTAATTACATCGGTTTCTTCAAAAGTGGATTCGTTTCTGATGTAGACAAATACCTGATTTACATTCCTTTCAATCTTGACACCGTTATTTGAATAATGATTTCTGTCGCCGTAGGAAATCTGATATCCGGCGCCGGGTGTAATCGTTACATCCGATGTATACCAGCCGTCCTCTCCCTTTGAACCCTTAATGGAATAAGCATTGTCGGGTGTAGGAAGATAGATTATGGAAAACTCTGCAGTCGCACTGCATGCATTATATTTATCATTTGCGGGAAGAGTAACTTTTACGATATATCTGCCGACTTCCTTCGGAACCGTGGGCGTATATGCACTGTCTGCACTTCCTGCAGGTTTGTAGGTAACCTTAGCGCCTTTAACATCATTGGTAGTTGATGTAATAACGGGCGAAGTCTGTGCTCCGCCGTAGTAAAAGCCTGCCATGGAAACGCTTACGCTTCCTTTTTCTTTTACGGTTTCTTCAACCTCTTCCTCTTCTTCCTCTGCTTTCTCTTCTTCCGACTTTTGGGTAATTGTAAATTCTATTGTTTTTGCACTTGGAAGCGCATAATTCGAATTTGACAAAGCAGTAGCTGTCGCGGTATAAGTACCTGCATCAGTCTGAGTACCGCTAACAGTTACATCACACGAATCGCCGGTGCAGAGTCCTGTTGCCGTAGCGCTCGGACAATGTGATGAACCGTCATATTCATATTCCGTTCCCGACCATGACAAGCCTACTGTTTTGGGTGATATGGTAACATCAACGCTCGCCGGTGAAATATCGCTTCTTCCGCCCTCACCTCTTACCATATACCATACGGTATATTTTCCTGCATCCTTTGCAGAAGGAACAGCGGGCGTAAAATCGCCGTCTTTTGAAAGGCTGTAACAAACTGTTCCGCCTGTAGCACTTCCTTCAGATACAAGTGACTGCGAAGAGCCGTTGTATGTAAGAGTATTTGCTGAAGGCTTTGTTGAAAGAACCGCCCCTGAAATAATATTAAACTCTGCGCTTGCCGTTGCGGAAGACCAGGCCCTGCTTTCCAAAAATCCGTCACTGTTAACTATGGTTTCTCCTGTTTTATCAAGACTTACAACAACCTTGTAGTGACCCGGCTTTGCAGGTTCGCCTTCAACATTTTCTGTCGTGCCGTCATCATTTAAAAGAATATAGTTTATTTTATAATTCCGCATTTCGCTCGTTTGCGGTCTGTTTGTTTCAATTTGCAAATAATCCGAAGGATTTTGCCCTTCTGAAAAATCTTCCGCCGAAACCTCCAGAACGGTCTCATAATACTCGTAAACAGGATATAAATCATACGTGCCTGAAACAGCTCCCGGTGTTGACGAAAAAGCATAATTTCCGTCAAGAGCAAAGAAATTTGAATCCTCACTTTCCGATTCAATCAAATAATCCTCGCTGTCTGACCATCCTATTAATTCTCCGAGTTCGGAATCCGCTTCCAGTAAGGGTGCCTGGTCATCCTCAAATGCAAAATAGTAAATAGCTATAGCATTTTCACTGTCCCAGCCGGCTTCGTAAACGTAATTTTTTGCATCAGCATCAATCACATTTCCGAAACCGTCATGAAATGCCGTGCGATACGCCGGATATGCTTTAACACGCGGGAGAATACAGTTCTCAGCCTGACCCCCATCCTTCAAATTTCGTGCAGTATATGCTATACCAATCTCATAAACCTCATATATATAAAAATCTTCATCACCGGTATCAGGTTTTGTGGGAAATGTAAAATCATTTTTATATAAGAGGTAATCATCGGTATCTTCATATGCTGTCGCAGAACCCCAGGCAGCTTTGAAAGGCACATATCCTCTCCCAAGCAAAAGATCATAATCGCTGTGTTGACCGTCATCAATGTAATATCTTACTTCCAAATACCCGTCTTCACGGACTTTTATTACGTCTCCGGGATATAAAAATGTTCCTATGCCATCGTTTTTAATTGTGGATAATTCGGTGTAATTCCATACTTTCTCGGCTTTGGCCGTATATGGATTTCCCAATACAACGAATAAAATCAAAAGGCTCATAAAAGTTGAAAATATCGCCTTATTCAGTTTTCTTTTGTTTCTTTTTTTCTTTTCCATATAATCATCCCACCATCATACATTTTCAAAACATGTAACAGAATAATTAAATCGAATTGTTTTTTATAATTCGTGAAGTTCGCAAACAGCGCTTCCGTCTTCTTTAAGTTCAAGTATTCCGTATGTGGGTTTTCCCGAAGACTGTCTGGGGAGCGAAATGCTTCCGGGATTCATTATCTGTAATGTACCGTCAGTAGAATATGTCGGTCTGTGAGTGTGTCCGAAAAGTGCTATATCGCACTCTCTGTCCTTGGCTTCGTCGATAATTCGCCAAAGCCCGCTCGAAACGTTGTACAAATGGCCGTGTGTCACGAATATTCTGTGGCCGCAAAGCTCAAGTACACGCTCTCTCGGAAGAAATGAGCACCAGTCATTATTGCCCGCAACCGCCACAAAAGGCACGTCGCAGACCGATTCCATTTCATCCTCGCATCCTTCGACATCGCCGCAGTGAATCACATATTCGATGTCGTCAAGTTCTTCGAGCAGTTCATAAAAATTTCCCTGATACCTGTGGGTATCGCTGACTACCAGTATTTTCATAAATCTGTCACTATCTTCTTAATTATTTATCGGTTTTATTTAACAAAACTTCCATCATTTTTCGAAGAGCTTTTCCACGATGGCTGATTTTATTTTTCTCTTCCATGGAAATTTCGCTTGATGTGCAGCCGTATTCGGGCAGCATAAATATCGGATCGTAGCCGAAACCGTTCTCTCCGGCCTCTTTATATCCTATATAACCTTCCATTGTCTCTCTGACAACGGTTTCGTTGCCTTCCATATCGATTGCTGCGATGGAACAGACGAATCTCGCGGTTCTGTCTTCATCCTTCACACCTTCAAGTCTGTCGATGATGGCCCGGTTTTTAATATGATAGGAAGTGTCCTCTCCCATATATCTGGCTGATAAAACTCCGGGCTCCTTGTTTAGGGCATCAACCTCAAGACCCGAGTCATCAGCGAAAATATAAACCTTATCGTAGTTTACATAATCTTGTGGTTTCTTTTTTAAATATTCTTCTCTGACCGTTCTAACCTTGATAAGTGAATTTTCTTCGAAGGTTTTTCCGTCTTCAACGATTTTTGGGTCGAGTCCTTCCTCTTTCATGGTCAAAATTTCCCAGTTATCAAAATTAAATATAGATTTAATTTCTCTGATTTTTCCCTGATTCTTCGTAGCTACGATTACTTTAACGCTCATTTTTATATTATCCTTCCGTCTTTCTTGGAGGCTTGGGCCCCATGAACTGATAAAGGTAAGTTTTCATCATTCCGTTGTAAATTTTGCGGTTTTTATCCGCTTTTTTGCCGATTGATGCCTCTGCGTCGGGGTATGAAGTGATCATATACATGCTCCAGGAGTCCAATTCTTTGAATTTTTCTCCTAAAGTTATGTAAACTTGCGAGACGCTATCCTTATCCATCAGTCTCTCTCCGTAAGGAGGATTTGTGATGATAAAACCATACTTTTTATGATGGCTTAAATCTTTTACGTCCCTTACCTGAAAATGTATATATTTCTCTACACCGGCTTTTCTGGCATTCTCTCTGGCGATTTCAATCATATCCGGGTCTATATCATAGCCCTGAATATCCATTTTCTCAGGGATAATGATTCTTTCTCTCGCATCAGTCTTGCAGTCAGCCCACATTTTAGTATCTATGATATGCTTCCATTCCATAGCGGAGAATCTTCTGTTAAGCCCGGGAGCTATATTTGCGCCTATTAATGCGGCTTCAATCGGAAATGTTCCCGAACCGCAGAAAGGGTCGACTAAAATTCTGTCTTCCCTCCAGGGTGAGAGCATTATTATCGCTGCTGCCAGGTTTTCGGCTATCGGAGCCTTGGCTGTTAAAAGCCTGTAACCTCTTTTATGAAGACTTGTACCCGTGGTATCTATGCCGACACTTACGATATCCTTATTTATCATCACGCGGATGCCGAATTCTATACCTGTCTCGTCAAAGTGGGTTCTGCCGTAAAATGCGCCGAGCCTGTCAACCATGGCCTTTTTCATGATTTTCTGAATATCCGTGGGACTGAAAAGCTTGCTCTTAACACTCGCTGCTTTTACGACGTTAAATTTCGCATCCTCGGGAATATATCTTTCCCATTCGATGGCTTTCGTGCCCTGAAACAGTTCTTCGAAAGTCTCTGCCTTAAATTCACCGACATTTATAAGAATTCTCTCCGCTGTGCGAAGAAATACGTTTGAATAGCATATTGCTTCAATGTCGCCCTCAAAGTAAACTCTGCCGTCCACTACCTTTGTAACGTCGTATCCGAGGTCGAATATTTCTTTTTTTAAGACTGCTTCCATACCGAAGTGGCAGGGAGCCATCAGTTCTATTTTATCAGGCATCTTTTGTTTCCTCACTACTTGATATAGTACCATAAGCAGTGTTTTTTCTCAACAAAACGGACCGCATTAAGCGGCCCAGTCTTGTTATGTATTGCAAACCCTTTCAATGATTACATACATACTTATTCTTTCCAGTATACGATTAAATCGTCTGTTACCGGAATATTGAAATCAACGTCCCAGCTGCCGGTCAGCGTAGGTTTAAATACCGGTTCAGTGGCTGTTGAATTATAAGGAACAGTCTGTATTCCAAAGACCGTATTCTTATACATAAATGTTACGGTGCGGGGTCCGTTATTGGATGCCTGCTGGCTCTTTAAATCACTGCCGGAGATAACCATCTTACCGCTTCCTTCAGAGATATCATTGAAGAAATCAATTGTAATCTCAGGGAATGTCGTAAGATCCAGACCCGTTATCTGTTTGAGTAAACTACTCTGTGTATCGTTACCGCCGATAAGAACATCCGTATTGACGTTAAATACTATCTCATCGCCGACTTTATTGCCGTTTTCGTCGTGAAGCTGAACTTTTACCACACCGTCGGTAATTGTAAGACGTGTGATGGTGTTGTAGCCTTCAACTCCTGTGTTTTCAAGCGTCTTGCCCATAAAGAGCATTGAAGGCTGGATTGCACCGCTTTCTATTACTTCTTTTATGGTGTCAACATCCGTAACTTCCATTCTGAAGCTTGTTCCCATGACTGCCATCGTGGAGTTCGGAGTATCTACTTCGTAGGTTGAGCCGGAGCTTAAAGAATTTTGAATCTCGCAGGTTAACGCGCCTCTGACAAGCTCGATTTTACTTCTTGAATCCTTTGTGGTACCTTCCGCAATGATGTTAAAATCGGTGTTCTGCTCTACATAAGCAAGCTTGTCTTCATCGAGCATTAATACGAGAGAACTGTTGCCGTCGACATGAATGGAATCGCCGCTTTGAAGTGCCATTCCGTCGTACGCTTCAAGATCCTTGATTTCGCCTCTGGTGACATAGCAGTGACCTTCCGCGCTCATAACCTTGATTACTCGGTAAACATCCGTTTTTTTGCCGAGTAAGAAAATGGCAGCTATAACTCCCGCTATTATTACCAGTGCGCCGGCTGCGACTGCTCCTATTATTATTCCAACCTTTTTACCGTTCATAATAACCTCTTAATCTGTTATTTTTTGCAGTGTGTAATCACCTTCGGTCACTACATAGAAGGTTGTTCCTCCGTAGTATCTGGTGCTGTCGCCGTTTACCGTCCAGACTCCCTCGGGGAAGGAGTACATTTCATCACCTTCAAGGTATAAATCTCCTTCGATGAGTTCGCCGCTTTCTGCCCAGTACGGAGCGGTAATTACTGCAAAATCAGTTTTATTTCCGGCAAGATCGTATATGGCAAAGGAGGTTTTTTCTTTCTTTTTACCTGCCTTGATCATAAAAGACATGCTTCCGTTTTCGGCCTTTGTAAGAGCAGCTTCTTCGCCCTCAACAAGTACCTTTAATATGTTGTCGTCTTTCACGAGTACCTTTACCAGACCGCTTTGATCCGCGAAATACAGGCCGTTTAGATTCATTCCGATTACATCGGGTGCATCGGAATCAATATTGAAGTTTCCGACCGAAATCATGGATGTCTGCTCACCGGTTCTTGTGTCCTTAATAAATATATAGCAGACACTGACGGTATCTTCAAGTTTAATTGGATATCCTGAGTAGTGATTTCTGTCGCCGTAGGATATTTCATACCCTGTAGCCGGCGTAATCTCTACATCCGATACGTACCAGCCGTTATTACCTTTTTTGCCGCTTATTGTATATGCGTTATCCGGCACGGGAAGGTAAGAAACCGTAAAATCTGTGGTTGCCACGCAGGAAATATAATCATCGTTTTCCGGTAAAACTGCTTTTAATGTGTACTCGCCCACCTCTGTGGGAAAGCCTGCACGATACGAAGAATCGGGCTTATCGGTGTGTTTAAAATAATAGGTTACTTTTGATGTTTCGTTTGTAGGGGATTTAACTATTGGTGTCGAAGCCTTGCCACCATAATTATATCCTTTCATTGATACCGTCGCCGAGCCGATTTTTTTATCAGGTTTCACTATCTCAAATTCTTTGCTTACGTCTGTTGGAAGAGAATAATTTGAATTGGATAATGCCTTTGCTGTGGCGGTATGCTTGCCGATCTCCTTTCCAGCTCCGGTAACTGTTACCGTACAGGTGTCTCCTTCACAGATTCCCGTTATTTTAGCAGCGGGACAATGTTCTTCAAAGTCGAAAACAAATTTCGTGTCACTCCAGATAAGTCCTACTGTTTTAGGGGCAATCGTGAATTCTTGTTTTAAACTGCCTGAAAGCGTGTAGT
>JAEEGK010021512.1_pt1 | contig 13625 bp, 15 predicted proteins | sample 8958771 | NCBI WGS metagenome assembly JAEEGK01 (sample SAMN16246547, study PRJNA631951) | gut metagenome | biome: gut microbiome; feature: rumen; material: SC-attached | host: Bos | place: Iran: Karaj | collected 2018-10 | reverse complement strand
ATGTGTGCAGGGCGAAAGTTACGGAAGAAGGAAAGTATTACGCGAACCACGTGTACAATCCGTTCTTTTATGAAGGAACGAAAACCTACATTTATGAAATTTACGAGCAGCTGCACCGGATCCCCCGGAACATTTTTATTCCGTTGGGGAACGGGACCCTGTTCCTGGGCGGGGTCTTTGGCCTGGAGCACCTTGTGGCCAGCGGCGTGATTCCCGAAATGCCCAATGTGATCGCCATCCAGAGCGAACACTGCGCACCCTTCGCGGAAGCGAAACGGCAGGGGCTGAAAGTGCCGGCAGCGGTTACGCCGGAGCCGACGCTGGCGGAAGGCATTGCCATCGGCCAGCCCATGCGTGGTAAGGAAATTCTGGAAAAGATTTATAATTACGATATGGAAATCGTGGAGATTCCGGAAGAAACGATTTTGCCGGCCCGCGCTACGCTGGCGGCCAAAGGCATTTACTGCGAGCACACCACGGCGGGCAACTACGCGGCGTACCTGAAATACTGCGAGCTTCACGGCAGGACGCCGGACAGCCTGATTACCATGTGCGGCGCGGGGCTGAAGTCAGATCACTGATAAATTTTTATTCAATTTAAACGAAATCGGTTTTTAACTTGTAAATACATTTTAACGGACAGCCGTGGGATATATTTTCCGCGGCTGTTATGTTTTATAATAATATAGAAAATCATCGTGATTAAAAAAATTCTGTTTTGAACACAAATATTATGCTTAATTATGGTATTATTATAAAAAAGACTGTCTCTGCTGTTTTATTTAATTTACAAGGGAGAATTGTTATGCCAATCAACAAAAAAGAACTCACAAAAGAGCAAATCATGAAAGCCGTGCAGTGCAAAACAGCCGATGAACTGATAGCGCTGGCTAAGGCGGAAGGCTTTGCCATTACCAAAGAGGAAGCGGAAGCGTACATGGTGGAGCTGGCTGATGTGGAACTGGACGGAAAGGAACTCAGGAGTGTGACCGGCGGAGTCTGCTGGAGTGACTGTGTAGGCCAGTACTGCGAAGACGGGTGTTCATCCTTTTGCCCTCCATGGTAAAAGGATTTCATTCAGCAGCGTCAATTTTGATGAATCTGTCTTGTATATATAATAAAAGGCATTTATAATAAAATTTATAGAGGAGGATTCTACTATGCCAATCAACAAAAATGAACTCACAAAAGAAATGCTTGCGAAGGCTATACAGTGCAAATCGGCCGATGAACTGATAGCGCTGGCTAAGGCGGAAGGCTTTGCCATTACCAAAGAGGAAGCGGAAGCTTACATGACGGAATTGTCTGATTTTGAATTAGAGGGTATAGAACTAAAGAATATTGCCGGTGGTAAGTGTTATATGAGAACTCCCCTGGATGATATGATGTGAAGAAATTTCTGTTTTTCTGACAGCCGCAGATTATTCTGCGGCTGTTTTGTTATAATAAATAAAAGTATATGAAGCTGCTATTTCATGAAAGGATACCCCGCTATGGTTACACTCAGAAAACTGGCATTGGATCACCCCGACATCCCAAAAGTCTGGAAGCTTTTCCAGGAAGCGTTCCATGAGAGTGAACGCGAGTTATTGTCTTCCTTATTAGGATTTCCGGAGGCAACATTGTACGGCATTTATCCGGATGACCAGTCCGGCAAGTTCATCGGGTTCTTCGTCGTCCTCGATGACGGGAGTGTCGCGTTTATGTACTATTTCGCCATCTGTCCGGAAATGCGTTCTGACGGCATTGGCGGCGAGGCGATGCGCGCCCTGGTGGAAATGTGTCGTGGCAGGCAGGTTACACTTTTGTACGAGAGCGTCCGTCAACCAGGCGATGATGCAGAGCAACGTGAGCGCAGGCGGGCGTTTTATCTGCGGAACGGATTCCATGAAAGTTCCGAGTACTACAGCTATGAGGATACCGAATATGTATTGGCCGGTTCAGAAGAACCGGTCGATACAGACGCAGTCTTGCGCCTGTTCAGCCGGTATGAAGGAGAGTTATTTGCATAATTTGAAAAAGAAAGCCGTTTAGCGTAACAAAGATTTTTGTGATATAATATAAAAAAGTATTCCATCAGCGTCAATTTTGCTGAACCTGTTTTGTATATATAATAAAAGGCATTTTAAAATTACAATAAGGGGAGGATTCTGCTATGCCGGTTAACAAAAACGAAATCACAAAAGAAATGTTGGAAAAAGCCATGCAGTGCAATACTGTGGAAGAATTGATTGCATACGCTAAAACCGAAGGCGTTGACCTTACGAAAGAGGAAGCCGAGGCTTACTTTGATGAGTTATCAGAATGTGAGCTGAAAGACGGCGATCTCAAACATGTAGCGGGAGGATTGTGTGGGGATGTTGGCGCTCCTCCTGTAGGACCTTCAAACTATAAATAATTCACGGAACCCCCCCGATTTATCACAGTAACCTGTTCAACAGCCGTGGCTTCAAAGTTTCACGGCTGTTGTTTTAGTATGAAAAATTGAAGTTTTTCTCAACAGCTGTAGAATTTATTTTCTGCGGCTGTTTTGTTATATTGATGACAGTGATACAAATCGGGGGTTTACTTATTACAACCCAGCTTAATGGGAGTTATTTTCAACCATCTCACCGGACGTGTAAAAAGCGTCTGTTTTTTTGCAGTAACGTAAAACGTTTGCATCAATTTGTATTGACAATGTTTGCTATCGGAAAGCTAATTACTTTAGAAGAAGAGAATTTTTTCATCCGTTATAACCATATTAATGTTACTCTGGAAAGGGGCATATATCATGGCTAATGCAAATATTAATGTTCGCGTGGATGCAGAATGAAAACGTTCTGCTGAAATTTTGTTTGAGGATTTAGGACTTACCATGTCTTCTGCCATTACTATTTTCCTTAAAAGCGCAGTAAAACATGAGGGAATTCCTTTTGAAATAAGACGTTATGCCCCTAATGCGGAAACCAGGGCTGCTCTTGCATAAGGAAATGAAAAATAATCCTGGCAACTATAAACGGTATAAGTCTTTTGACGACATGGCATACGAGGTGCTTGCGGATGCTTGAAACTGTTCCTTCAAACCAGTTGAGGAAATAAGAAAGCCCCCTGCATTATTGAAAAAATGCAGGGGGCTACTTTTCAGAAATATGTTATGTCAGTTTACTATGCCTTAAACTTATGACACACTCCGTAAAATACTGGTTCTTAAAATTGGTCAAGCGCTACAACTCTGTCGCACAGCTTCCTCACCAGATCTCTGTCATGACTGATCAGAATCAGCGCCAGATTATGTGCACGGACGAATTCGATGACGGTTTTCCAGATCCGGGCCTGGGTGTAGGCGTCAAACATGGTAGTCATTTCATCAGCAATTAAAAACCTGGTATGCGGGTTCAGGACGCGGGAAATGGAAAAACGCTGCAGCTCGCCGCCGGAAAGCTCTTTCGGGAAGCGTTCCATCCACTCGTCCTTCAGCCCCATGCTCTGCTGAATTTTGTTGTCTACCGGAAAGGCCTCATTGAGGATTTTATCCATGGTCCACTTAAAATCCACTGCCTTCTCCGGATGCTGAAAGACCAGTTGTACCGGGTTATAGGCTGAGCCGGCCTTAAAGGGTTTTCCGTCAATAAGAATCTCTCCTGTCAGGGGCTTCAGATAGCCTGCCAGCAGTTTGCACAGCGTACTCTTGCCAAAGCCACTATGGGCGGTCAGCCCCACAATTTCGCCGCTTTTAATACTGAAATTGAGTCCCTGGAAAATGGGCCTGGCCTTGGTATAACCAAAGGTAAGATTCTTAGCTTCGAGGGTATGTATCTGTCCGTCTTCTGCCGCCACCCGGGCGATTTCGGTAAACTTATGGCAGGGCAGGCTTTCGAACAGCAGCTTGGCGTAGGGAGGCAGGTTCTCGAAGTCGGAGGTGTTGGCAAATTCCTCCCGGGTAACCTGGCACGCACTCTTGCCATCCTTAAAGAATACGATTTTGTCAGCGATTGCCTGCGCCACGAACAGGTCGTGGGTAATAACCAGAAGCGAGGCTCCGTTTTCCTTCAGTTGAAGCATATGACCGATAGCCTCATCTACCAGTTCCTCATCCAGGCCGGGAGTTGGCTCGTCGGCAATGATCAGCGCGGGCCTTTGCACTACTGCGCAGGCGATGAGGATACGTCTCGCCATGCCGCCGGAAAGTTCAAAGGGATACATGTCAGCTACTTCCGGAGCAAGGCTGTAGCGGGCCAGTATTTTCTGCATCTCTTCCTCGGGATCGCCTTCCCGGACCAGTTCCCTGATCTGGTTGCCTACGGTCATAAGCGGATCAAGGTAATCGATGGATTGAGGGATAATAACGATCTCTCCCTTTCGGAGAGACCTGCGTACCTGGTCAGTAAAGGGTGTCCCTTTATATAACAGTTCGCCGTTTATTCTGCAGTTAGCGGGCAGCATACCCATTATGGCATGGGCTACCAGGCTTTTGCCGGAGCCGCTCTGACCGACTACCGCCGTGATGGTGTTCTCCTCCAGGGAAAGACTCAGATCTTCAATAGGGGCAGAATAGTTTTTTTTGAAGAAGGTTTCGTATTTGCTGAAAGCAACGGAAAGATGATTGATTTTCAAAATTTCAGACATGCTGCTTCCCTCCTAATTACGAGACGTTTCGGGGCTGAGGATTTTATTCAGCCCGTCGCCAAGGGATTCAAAACACATTACCATGATCAGGAGAGCTGCGCCGGGGAAAAACACCAGCCACCACATACCGGTTGCAATGTAATCAATGGATTCGCTCAGAATAACTCCGATGGCAGGATGCAGGGGAGAGAGACCGAAGCCTAAAAAAGTTATGGCTGCCTCATGCAGAATTACGTGGGGGAAGAGTAGGATGAAGCGGACAATGATCTGCGGAAGCAAATGCAGAAGCATATGATAACGCACGATATAGAAATTGCTCTTGCCCAGATTTTTGGACTGCTTGATATAATGCTCCTCCCGCAACTGAAGAATCTCCGCCCTCAGGATACGGGTCAAGGAAGTCCAGTGGGTGGTGGCTACCGCAGTAACTACGCCGACCTCTCCGCCGCCCAAGGCAGCGGAGATTACAACCATGATGACGATATGGGGAACGCCCAGGCAGGTATCAGTGGCGATGCCGATGATATGATCAAAGCCGCTCCAGAGGGAGGCGCTGATGACCGCCAGACACAAGGCGATAAAGATAGAGAGGATTGCCGCTAAAAGACCAACCCTCAGGCTTCCCCCCAGTCCCTTCATAGTCCTGAGAAACATATCACGCCCAATCCAGTCCACGCCAAAGGGATGCGCCAGGCTTGGACCCTGACCGGCTATATCCAGGTTCATCGTGATGGACTTTACATCAATGGTCAGGTTAGCCGTGATGATAATTATTAAAATAACAGTTCCCGCCAGCATGGAAAGCGCTATAGATTTATGGTTGTTCCAATCCTTAAAGAAGCTCATCTTACGCCTCCTTAATACGTGGGTCAATAACCACGTAAAGAATATCGGCAATAAGATTGCCAACGAAAATCCATACCGCGCTGATGAGGACGATGCCTAAAAGCAGGGCTACATCCCCCTTTAGGGCAGCCTCCTGCACCAGGCCGGCCAGCCCGGGGTAGGAAAAAATCTGCTCGATGAAAACCGCGCCGCCGAAAAGCTCGCTGAAGGCCAGGAACTGCAGGGTAATGGCCGGCAGAAGGATGTTTCTCAGACCGTGCTTCAGCACGATGTCCTTCATAGTCTTTCCGTTAGCTTTTGCAAAGAGGATAAAATCACTTTGCAACACCTCGATAAGCTTAATGCGGGTATGCATGGTAATATCTGCCAGGCTTACCAGGCTGAGGGTGATGCCCGGTAAAATCATATGGTGGACGCGTGTCAGAATGCTTACGGAATTGCCGGCCTCACCGATTGGAATAGTCAGGCCGATAGGGAACCAGCGTAAATAACCCGCAAAGAACATAAGGAATAAAAGGCCAAGCCAGAACTTGGGACTGGAGGCCAGCACCATACAATAAAGCCTGATGATGCGGTCAATCCAGTTTCCCTCGTTAACAGCTGCCAGAATTCCCAGCCCCAGTCCCAGGATCCCCGAAAGGCACCAGGCGATGGCCATAAGGAAAAAGGTAGCCTTAAACCGTTCCGCTATCATTTCCGATACGGGTCTGTCGTAAATGGTGGAATGGCCGAAATCACCCTGCAGCATATTAACCGCCCACTTTTTATAGCGTTCTGCAGGAGGTTTGTCCAGATCCAGGCTTTCGATGACCTTTTGCCTCTGCTCCGGGCTCATAATGGTAACAGCACTGCCTAAATGAGCCTGCAGGGCATCCACAGGGGAGTTTACGACAATGCCAAACGCGCAGACGCTGATCAGCACCAACAGAACGAGCATGCGTATAAACCGCTTGGCAATAAAGATTACACCATTATTCATTCCAGTCCCACTCCTCAATATTTCTGGCTACGCACCAACCCATGCTGCCGGGTTGCAGCTTCTGCTGCTTGCCCATGGAGAAGCCTTTCTTAGCTTGGTACATATAGTTCTTGTTAACCAGCCAGATAGCGGAGGCTTCGCCTTTTACGCTGAAACCGGTCTTGCCGTCCCACTGAGCCTTTTTCCAGTTTTCATTAGCAACTTTTTCGTTAGGAGCGTGCATTGCTTTTTCGATATAGCTGTCTACAGTCTTGTTTTGAAGGTAAGAAAGGTTATAGAAGCCTTTGCCGGAATTGGGACCATAATAAATATAGTAGACATTCATGGGATCTAAAGAACCGAAGTTAATGAGCCAGGGAGTTTCGCAGCTTCTGGCAGTGCATTCTTCGGCGCTCTTTGGACTGAGAATGATGTTTACACCGAACTTCTTACTTTGATCAGCCAGCAGCATGCCGATGTTTTGCAGCATCTTGTCCTTGGCATTAACCAGCAGTTCGATATCTGCCTCCTGACCGTCTTTATCAACGATGCCGTTGCCGTTAGTGTCTTTCCAACCGGCGTCTGCCAGCAGCTTTTTAGCAGCTTCGATATCGTTATCTTTATATGCGGTTTCCGGATTGTAGTAGGGAACTTCGGGATCCGTCAGCTCATAGGCAGGAGCACCGTGGCCATACATGAGGTTTTTAACGATGGCACTGCGGTTAATACCGAAGTTCAGAGCTTTTCTGACAGCCACGTCACTGGTTACTTTGTTGCCGGTGGGGCGTTTGTCTGCACTCTTGACCACGCCGGGTTTATTAACGGGAAGCATCATCATGAATTTGCCGACGCTCTTATAGTCGGTCATGGTGGTTCCCGGCACAGGGGCGTTGGCATAGTTATAGGGGGTATCATACAAATCTACGTTACCGGCTTTGGCAGCCTGGTAAGCAGCTTCGCCGTTTACGAAAAGGAAGGTGATTTTTTTCAGCTTGGGCTTGCCTTTGAAGTAGCTTTCGTTAGCTTCAACAACCATCTGTTGTCCCTTGTCCCATTTGACCATTTTGTACGGGCCGGAGCCGATAGGCATCTGACCGTAGCCTTCCTTATAGGCGTGCTTGGGCACTATGGGCAGGCGGGCGATGGTATAAAGGAAAAGGGAGTTGGGCTGCTTCATATGGAAGACAACTTCTTTGGCGTTTTTAACTTCGATGTTCTGAATATCGCCTAAATTGCCGACGCGAGGGCTTTTAGCCGCAGTTTCGAAAGAGAACTTTACATCTTCAGCAGTGAGCGGTTGTCCGTCGGAGCATTTTATGTCTTTGAGTGTAAAGGTATAGGTGAGGCCGTCCTCGGAAATCTTATAGTCCTGGGCGACTTCTTTTTCGAAAGTCAGATCCTCGTTGAGCTTTAAGAGATTGCTGTGAAAAATACTGATACCGTCTACATTAGCAAAGCCTTTCATGGGGTCGAATCCCATGCGCGGTTCACTTCTGGTGCCGAGATATACTACCGCAGAATCCTTTTTAACAGTGGTTTTGGGTTTGCTTTGATCATTGCCTCCGCAACCTGTCAGGCTGAGGGTGATGAGCGCTGCCATAGCGCCTGCTAAAAGTTTTTTCATACTAATGCTCCTTTCAAAAAAAAGACACTCCTACCTTGGGTTAAGGTGAGAGTGTGTGAGTTTTAGTCTATGTATGCAATCTGTGAGCGTACATAGACTTTTGTTAATTATACAGATGATAATTAACATTGTATGCATATTAATGATATTATAATTAATATTTATTGTCAATAAGTAACAAATCGCACTTTATGCGGCGCAGAATTTGCATGACAGTAAAAGTAGTCAAAAATTAGCGATTCTTCACTTTGTAAACCGGCGATAGTATTTCATCGCCAAGAATGAAGAAAATTGTTGTTTTTCTTTGTAATACGATATGGCAAAAATAGAGTATTGTATTAAAAATACATATATAAATAGGTAGAAATTATTAATTTCCACTTGCTGTTTCCTGCTTAATCTGCTATAATAAAACTGTAAAAAGCAGTGTAAAATGTTTCAAAGAATAATTTCATAAGTGAACCCAATTGACCATAAAGAGTGCGCGAGAGACAAGCTCGGTGACCGCACAGCAACCTGCCGGAAGGGCAAGGTGCTAAAGCTTGTATGATGGGATGTTGAGAATGCAGCCCATCATTCCGATGGGCTTTTTCTTTTGCCCGTATAAGAGAAAGGGGTGAAATTTTATTATAAAAGATGGGAAGTTGAAACCCGGGGCCAGAAGTTCCCGGAGATTAAGATAAGGAGGAATAACAAAAAATATGGAAGGAAACGTAATAAAGAACGGGAGGAAATGCTAAATGCGAAAAGTATCACCGGACGAGTGGACCGGTCCGTGGCCGCCCTTTACAGGCGCGCAGATTACATTCGTTCCCAAGCGGCCGAAGCCCTCGAAGGAGGAATTAGCGAAGCGCAAGGACCGAAAAATGATGGAAATGTCAGTGTTAACAATTCTGGAGAAGGATCCCCAAAAGAAAGCGGAGATGCAGAAGGCGGCGGATGAGTATTGGGCAAAACGCCGCCTGGAGCTGGGGTTCCGGGAAGAGTAGGATACAACCGGGAAGCGGACACGCTTTTTTCTTACAGCCGTAGATTTTTCTGCGGCTGTTTTGTTTTTATAATTTGTCGGTACCGGAAGCTAAACGCAAACCGGATGTAATTAAAGTTGCCAACATTGTTTGTAGTGACAATGTATTGACGCTGTAGTTCTGCTATGCTAAAATAATTATACAGGGAAAGGGTTGATAAATTATGGAAGAATTAGAAGAGTATAATGTCGCGACTGCACCCAAAACAGGTACGTTTCAGATGCGCATCAATCCGCAGATTAAAGAACGCGTCGAAAATATCTATGCTGCAAGCGGCATGACGTTAACCGATGCCATCAATACATTTATCCAGCAGTCCATCAATGTAGAAGGACTTCCGTTTATTGTCACAAAAAACAGTAAAGAAGCATTAAGGCAGCAGGCCATTGCGCAGCTTATGATAGAGCTGAAAAAAGGTGAAGACAGCGTGAAGAACGAAGCAGAGTGGATTCCGGAAGAAGAAGTATTGAACCGTCTGGGGGTAAAGGAATGAAACTCCGCTTTACCCCGGAAGCTCTGAATGATTTGGCAGTGATAAAACAGTACATCAGAAAAGATTTAGAAAGTCCCATAGCGGCCGGCAAAATTATCAGTGGCATTCTTGCCAGTTGCAGTCTTTTAAAAAAACAGCCCAGGCCAGGTATGGAACTTTCAAAACGGATTGACAGGGAAACGGATTACCGTTATCTGATTTCCGGGAATTATATTGTGTTCTACCGAATCGAAAACAATAGCATTTCTGTGTACAGAATTATTGATGCCCGGACAGACTACATTCGAACTATTGATTTAGCTTAACAGCCGTAGATTTTTCCGCGGCTGTTTTGTTATAATTAAGTAAATCAAAGTGAATCGTGCAAACCGCGATTTGGAGGCAAGTGATGAAAATGGATAAGGAGGTGTACGTATGCCTGTTTTCAACTTTAACTCAGACACAGAACCTTCCGGAAAGAAGGGGAGTTTTACTTATCCGGTAAGCGTTCCGGTAGATGGTCTGCCGTTTGTAAAACTTCATGTTACCGGTCAGGTTGCGTATGAGATAACGGATCAAATGAGGAATAACGCGTTTGGCGCAAGAATTCCCCAGACGTTGTATCTGGCGCTGAAAGAAGTATTCCAAAAAGGTGTGCCCGGTGCAGATCCCCGGGAGATTCCGGCGCATGAAGCAGACCTTTTTAACATGCTGCGGCAAGGCACTCTTTCCCCTATGATTGAGAGTCTGGGTATCCGGCCTGTCGCTGTAAAAATTAACAGCGTCAGCACGGAGTCCGTGATGGGGTCGTTCATGGAGGCCCAGCAAAAGGCCCAGGCTCAGCAGGCCGGTACAGGACCATGGTCCTGCCCGAACTGCGGAGCACAGAACAAAGGCCGCTTCTGTGAGTACTGCGGAAGTCCAAAACCGTAAAATTCATATTTTCTTTAACAGCCGTGGATTTTTCTGCGGCTGTTTTGTTATTATAATCCATTTTCACTTTTGCACCTCGTAAAGAGAAATAATCAAGTTGAATTTTTACAGAGTTATTAGCATATAAGCATATAAGCATATAAAGCATATAAAGCATATATATTATATATATATATATTTATATTATATAAGCTATATGCTTTTCTGATGCGTTACATATCGTTTCGCGGTTGCCTTCCGAACCAGTATCCATGCGGGTTCCCGTGGTGCGTTACAGTATGCGTTACAGGTACCGTTACATTTTGCGTTACAGGTAACGTTACACCCAGCGTTGCATTTTCGTTGCCGTTTTTATTGAAGTCGTTTCCCGACTTAAAAATCATAGCATAAAAAGCGCGGAAAGGGAACACACTGCGCGGTTGTATTAAAGGTGTATAAAAGTTGTAAAAGCATCGTGCCTGGCCGATGCTGATTAATAAACCGGGTTTCTCCCTTCATATTTCCTTTTGCAGATGTCAGGTAGAAATTAAAGAACCAGCAGCCATGCCGGTTTTCGCTTCGATTTCTACGTTTCTACCTTTTTTCGGAAAGACAGCGGAAACATAGAAATAATTTAAACACGCACATACGCATATGCTCTGCATTTATTATTTATTCTCTTCAGGTAAAAAGGTAGAAATGTAGAAATAATGAATACAACCCGCATGGTTATCGTATTTCTGACTTCTACCTTTCTTCTACCTTTTCTACATTTTGCCAAATTACTGGCTACAGGCAATTTGCCATTGCGAGATGGAGGTAAAATATTTCAGGGAAATGGTCCGTGAAGAAAAAGAAAACAAAAGCATTCATATGGATGCGTAATGATACAGAAAACAAAAAAGCCGCGATGCCCGTTTTATGCTGACAGGTTGGCGCGGCTTTTTTTTGCGAAAATGACGGGTCCGCCAAGGTGCAAGTACGGACTTTTGGACACTGAAATGGGGTAAAATTTAGATGGGAAACTATTTAAATGCAAAAGTAACACTGTGTCCTGAATAACCATTATGTATATGATGAAAAACGACCTTAGTAATAATGTCACTTTGTTTATAAGCTGAACATTTTTTTTGACATTATCAATAATTAATTTTATAATATAATAAAATTAATTGATACGGAGGCGAACATATGCAGATTTCAGAGCAGATTCGCGTTCTTTGTGTGCGTTGCAATGTCAGCGAAGCTGAATTGGCGCGTAGGTTAGGTAAATCTCCACAAAATTTTAATTCAAAAATGAAGAGGGGAACTTTTACAATAACTGATTTAGAAAAAGTCGCCGCTGCATTAGGTGTGACTTTTAAGCGTAATTTTGTTTTAGGAAATGGAGAGGAAATATAAATGGAAGGTATAAAAACAGTTTTTAGGTTAGGTGAATTGTTTTGTGGCCCCGGGGGTTTAGCCTACGGTGCCTTACATGCACGAATTCAGAACCCTAATTATAGAATTGTGCATCAATGGGCCAACGATTATGACGCGGATACATGTAAAACGTATATCCGTAATATTTGCAGTGATAATCCTGAAAGTGTGATTTGTGAGGACGTTCACAAATTAGATATTGATTCGTTAGGCGACATTGATGCATTAGCATTTGGTTTTCCTTGTAATGATTTTTCTGTAGTGGGAGAGCAAAAAGGCTTTGATGGTGTTTTTGGCCCCTTATATTCTTATGGTGTAAAAGCGCTCAATCGTTATAAACCACAATGGTTTTTAGCTGAAAATGTTGGTGGTATTCGTAGCGCCAACGAAGGAAAAGCTTTTAAAAAAATACAGGAAGACTTGAAAGCTGCAGGTTATCGTATTTATCCTAATCTTTATAAATTTGAGGAATATGGCGTGCCACAGGCACGGCATCGTATGATTATTATTGGAATCCGTGAAGATTTGCCTTATGAATTCAAAATACCAAGCCCTGTATTATATAAAGATTGTGATATCTCTTGCAGAAACGCATTGGAAGTTCCGGCTATTTCTAAATTCGCCGCAAATAATGAACTTACAAAACAATCAAAACAGGTTGTAGAACGTTTGAAATATATCAAACCGGGAGAAAATGCTTTTACGGCTACGCTGCCACCAGAGTTGCAGCTTCATGTTAAAGGCGCCAAGATAAGTCAGATTTACAAGCGTCTTGATCCAAATAAACCTGCATACACCGTTACCGGAAGCGGTGGCGGAGGAACGCATATTTATCATTATACTGAAAATCGCGCTTTGACTAATCGGGAGCGGGCACGTTTGCAGACTTTCCCTGACAGTTTCGTTTTTGAAGGCTCAAAAGAATCCGTACGAAAACAAATCGGAATGGCAGTACCTGCAAAAGGGGCGCAGATGATTTTTGAAGCAGTACTTAAAACGTTTGCCGGCGAAGAATATGAATGGATTGAATCTAATTTAGCTACCGAATAAAACGGTTTTTAAGGGGTGCGGACTTATGGCTTATTCACATTGGTTTGTATCAAGGCAAAAGAGACAGCTGACTGGTATATTGCCAGCGTTGATTTCGTATAGTGATATCTGTGTTGGAAAATATTGGCCGGGTAATACAAAATTACAACTTGCATGGGAAGATGAGTTGCAAAAACGAAATATTACACAACATGGGAATTTAAGGGCACGCAAATCGAATGAAGGTGGAGGGGGAACTCGTACGCTTTTCAAACAAATGAAAGATTTAGGCCTTGTTTTCCTGGAGGATGAGAATAAGCTTTGCCGTTTAACCTTGATTGCCGAAGAATTGATTAAGGGAAATATTTCTTTTGTGGATGCTATGCGCATGCAATTGCAGAAATATCAATATCCCTCTGCCGCATGTTGGAGTGGAAGCGGAGCTGTCAGTCATTCATTTGAAGTGCATCCATTTCAGTTTCTTTTCAGGTTGCTCCGTGAATCAAAGCTAAACAATGTTCTTACGATGGAAGAGATGCAGGGGATTGTCATTCATTATGCAAACTCGGACAAAAAAGCAACGTTTGACAAAGTCACTGATATGATAATTGAATTTCGTAACACTGGTACAGTAGGTGGCTATATTTGCGATACTCCTACTAAAACATACAGTAATATCGCAAATACTTTTTTCAATTATATTAGCTTATTCCAGGTTTTATTCGT
>JAEEGK010021510.1_pt1 | contig 13626 bp, 10 predicted proteins | sample 8958771 | NCBI WGS metagenome assembly JAEEGK01 (sample SAMN16246547, study PRJNA631951) | gut metagenome | biome: gut microbiome; feature: rumen; material: SC-attached | host: Bos | place: Iran: Karaj | collected 2018-10 | reverse complement strand
GGCTCTTCCGCCGAATTCGCCGAATTCTACCTGTCCACCCGCGGCCAGATCATCAACCACCGTCCCGCCTCCAAGCGTGAAGACGGCATCGACCGCGACTTCGAGAACACCTACGGCGACTGGTTCGCCTTCCAGTTCGGGGACAAGGACGGATACTACTACCGCGGTGCCTATATGGACTGCGTGCAGGCCGTCCGCTTCATGGCGGACCAGCCTACAAGCGATATGTCCAATCTGTTCGGCGAGGGCAAGAGCCAGGGCGGCGCGTTCTCGTATGCCGCCGCCGCGCTCAGCGATTACACCTTCAGGGCAATTGCACCCTGCGTGGCCTTCATGGGGGATTTCCCCGACTATTTCAAGATTGTGTCCTGGCCCGGAAACGTCGCCAAAGCCAACAAGGGTTCAATGACCGACGAGCAGATGTACGCTTTCCTGTCGTACTTCGACACCAAGAACCTGGCCCCGCGCATCAAGTCTTCCGTGATCGCCTGCATAGGCCTTCAGGACGCCACCTGCCCTCCGCATACCAACATCGCCCCGTACAACAACCTTACGGTGTCAGACAAGGAGATGCACTATTATCCCGAGATGGGACACGAAATCCCCTCCGACTGGGAAGACAAAATCATGAAATATTTCAAAGAAAGAATCAAATAACATGGCTTGTTTTATCGTTCCCCTGGTGCAGGCGATCGGCACCACCATTTACAGAAAGTCGATGCACAAACCCGCATCCAGCGCACTTGGACGCAACATTCCGGCTCTTGAAAAGATGCTTTGGGGCGGCAGCGTGATGCTCATCGTGGACCACGCCATCAACGGCGAACTCTTCACCTGGATGCCCCTGGAAATCCTGAAGGTCGGCGTCCCCATGTGCCTGGTCCTGACCGCCGTCTGGGCCGTCTGGGTCCTGATGAAGGCGCGCCGGGAGAAAATGACCGAATCACATGTCTAAACCTTATAACTAAAACCAAACAGTATGTTTTTCCAAGTCTATGGAGAGCACGCCCTTGCGCAATGGGGCATGATGCTCGTGGTCCTGCTGGGCCTGATCCTGTTCAATGAATTCGCCCGCCGCACCAAGGCAGGCGGCATCATCACCTTCCTGGCCATCCCGCTGGCCCTGACCGTGTACTTCCTCGCCATCTGGATCGGCGTGCGGACCGGCAAGGAATGGGCACTCACCAACCAGACCCACGTCTATATGCAGGGCTGGTTCCACTATGCCAAGCTCTACGCAGCCACTGCGGGCTGTATCGGCTTCATGATGATCAAGTACAAATGGGGCATCGGCGCCAAACACTGGTTCAAGCCCTTCCCGTTCATCATCGTGGCCATCAACATCCTGATAGCCTGCGTCTCCGACTTTGAATCCGCCGTGATGGGATGGAACAGATGGTGGCTCACCTCCGAAGGCGTCTGGCAGTATGGCGGCTGGCACAACGTGATGAACGGTGTGGCCGGTCTGCTCAACATCTTCTGTATGACTGCCTGGTGGAGCGTCTATGCGTCGAAGGACAAGAAGGATATGATCTGGGCCGACATGACCTGGGTTTACATCGTAATCTACGACATCTGGAACTTCGCCTACACCTACAACTGCCTGCCTACGCACTCCTGGTACTGCGGTATCGCCCTGCTGCTGGCCCCGACCATCGCGGCCCTCTGCTGGAACCGCGGCGGCTGGATCCAGAACCGCGCCAACACCCTGGCCATCTGGTGCATGTTCGCCCAGGTGTTCCCGCTCTTCCAGGAAACCTTCAAGAACGGCCAGCAGTGGTTCCCCTGGGCCACGCTGCCTGTCCTCTACCCCGAAGGTGTCGGAACCATCCAGAAACTCTACGAAGCCGGCGGACAGGCTGCCGTCGACGGCATCGTGGGAACGACCGTCGATCCCTCCGTCGTCGCTGCCAATCCTTCGATGATGATCTTCATCAGCGCCCTCGCCCTGATCACCAATGTCATCGCACTCGGTTACATCATCGCCGTCTCGAAGAAACGTCACATCAACCCGTACAAGCAGGACGTCTTCGTCAACCAGAAGTACTACAAAGACGCCATGGCCCGTGCCGACCTCTCGTAAACAAAAAGACCCCCGGTCAAGCCGGGGGTGACAATCAATTTCTGCGTCATGCCCGGCTCCGGCCGGGCATCTTTTTTTAGCTCAGGCCAATCATCTTGCCGGCGAACTTCTCGATTTTTTGTTTCGCGTATTCAAGCGTGATGGTCAGCTGTTTCTTCCTGCTGGTCGGTGCATCGAACATCGCATCGGTCATAATGGCCTCGCAGATGGAGCGGAGGCCTCGGGCGCCGAGCTTGTATTGAATCGAGGTGTCGACGATGAATTCCAGCACCTCAGGCTTGATGCGGAGCTTGATGCCGTCGAGGGCGAAGAGTTCCTGGTACTGTTTTACCAGTGCGTTCTTGGGCCGGGTCAGGATGGCCAGGAGCGTGGGCCGGTCGAGCGGGTCGAGGTGGCAGAGCACCGGGAGACGGCCGATAATCTCGGGAATCAGACCGTAGGCGCGCAGGTCCTGCGGTGCCACGTACTGCACGAGGTTGTCGGTGTCAATGGTCTCGTGTTTCTTGCGGGCACCATAACCGATGACCTGGGTATTGAGACGCTGGGCGATGTAGCGGTCGATGCCTTCGAAAGCGCCACCGCAGATGAACAGGATGTTCTCGGTGTTGACGGCGATCATCCGCTGCTCGGGATGCTTGCGTCCGCCCTGCGGGGGCACATTGACGATACTGCCTTCCAGGATCTTGAGGAGTGCCTGCTGCACGCCCTCGCCCGAGACGTCACGCGTGATGGACGGGTTGTCGCTCTTGCGTGCGATCTTGTCGATCTCATCGATGAAGACGATGCCTTTCTCGGCCTTGGCCACATCGTAGTCCGCATCCTGCAGCAGCCGCGTGAGGATGCTCTCGACGTCTTCGCCCACATAGCCGGCCTCGGTCAGGACCGTGGCATCGACGATGGCGAAAGGCACGTTTAGCATCTTGGCGATGGTCCTGGCGAGCAGTGTCTTGCCGGTACCTGTCGGTCCGACCATCAGGATGTTGGACTTCTCGATCAGATCGTCCTTGAGGTTGATGCGTTTGTAATGGTTGTACACGGCGACCGCCAGGAAACGCTTGGCCTCGTCCTGCCCGATCACATACTCGTCGAGGAACGCCTTGATCTCGGCAGGCTTGTAGAGCTTGCTCTCCCCCACGATCTTGCCGTTGGTCCGGATATGGTCTTCACCCGGATTGAGGGCCTCCTTGGCGTATTCGTACGCCATTCGGGCACAGTCGGAACAGATGGAGACATCCCCCGCCGAAATCAGCAGGTCCACCTCGTCCTGTCCACGACCGCAGAAGGCGCAGTGATCTGCGCCTTCTCCGTGTTTATCGGTCTTCTTTGCCATTTCTGTTCCTTTCTACGATGCGGTCCACCATCCCGTATTTCATGGCCTCTTCGGCCGTCATCCAGAAGTCGCGGTCCGCGTCCTTGACGATCTGCTCCATCGGCTTGCCGGTGTGGTCGCACAGGATCTGGTAGAGTTCCTGCTTGAGCTTGAGGATCTCTCGGACCGTGATTTCCATCTCGGAAGCCTGGCCCTCGGCGCCGCCCATCGGCTGGTGGATCATCACGCGAGAATGCGGAAGTGCGGAACGCTTTCCCTGCGCACCGGCCGCCAGCAGGACCGAAGCCATCGAGGCGGCCATTCCGGTGCAGATCGTTGCCACGTCGGGCTGGATGGTCTGCATCGTGTCGTAAATGCCGAGACCGGAATAAACCACGCCGCCCGGGGAATTGATGTAGAGCATGATGTCGGCCTTCGGATCGTTGCTCTCCAGGAATAGAAGCTGGGCCTGGATGATATTGGCCACATCGTCGTTGATGGGACAGCCCAGGAAGATGATGCGGTCCATCATCAGGCGGCTGAAGACGTCCATCTGGGCGACATTGAGCTGGCGCTCCTCGATGATCATCGGGTTGATATAGCTTGCGTGAAGCGAATTGAACCGATGCAGGCTGAGGGAACTGATGCCACACCCGCGGATGGCGTATTTCTCGAATTCGGTCATTTTCGGCAAAGAATTAATGGAAAAAGGGCTTATTTCGTGAGTTCCCGCATCTTTTCGAGCGAGATCTTCTTCTTCTCGAGTGTCGCGTTATTGCGGACCCAGGTCAGGACAATGTCGTCTTCGACGTGCTCGACGATGCGTTCCGCCTGCTGGCGGTCGGCGAGCAACTGCTCGGCATACTTGGTCAGGTGTTCTTCCGGAACATTGTTCATTCCGTACATAGCGAACTGATAGGAAGCCATCGAAAGGGCCTGTTTCATCACGTCGTCTTTCTCCACCTTCAGGTCCTGGTCCTTCATAATCTTGGTACGGACCATGTTCCAACGGAAATCCTTGGCAAAGAGGTCGTACTCAGCCTCGATCTGCTCCATCGTGAACTTGTCGTCGTTGGCGAACTTGATCCAGCGCTTCATAAAAGCATCGGGCAGTTGGATGGCGGCCTTGCCGATCAGATATTCCTTGGCATCGATCATAAAACGGTAATCGCTCTCGCGGGCGTATTCCGCCTGCAGGCGTTCCTTCACCTTGGCCTCGAATTCCGCCTCGTCCTTGCAGGCACCCTCGCCGAAGATCTGGTCGAAAGTCTGCTGGTTGAGCGGAGCGTCGACAAAGGTCTTGACATCACCGACGGTCATCGTCCATTCAGACGGAAGGGTATCGAGTTCCTCTTTCTTGACGTGGAACATCGCGGCGCGGTCAGCTTCGTTGGGGAACGACTTGACGATGTCAACCTGCTTCGTATCGCCCTTCTTCAGGCCGACAAAGCCCTTCTTCACGTCGTCCGGCATGCTGCGAAGTGCCACATAGGCACTTTCGACTTTCTGCTCACCGCTGACGAAGTCGGCGATCACGAAATCGTCTTCCTTTGCGGCTTCGCCGCTTTCAAGCTGGCCGAACTGCTTGAGCAGGCCGTGACGGTAATCCTCGAGGGCTGCCTTGGTGACGGTTACCGTATAATACGGAATCTTGTCCTCGGCCGATACGGTCAGATTCACTTCCGGAGCGACGGCGATGTCGAAATCGAAGGAGAATTCGTCAGGATTCTCCCAATTGTTGTCAGACTGTTTCTCGCTCGGAAGCGGTTCGCCGAGCACATTCAATTTGTTTTCTTCGATGAACTTGTTCAGTGCATCCGTCACCAGCGTATTCACCGTCTCGCCCAGCGCCTGGCCGCCGTGCAGCTTCTCGATCAGGCCCATCGGAGCCATGCCGCGGCGGAAACCGCGGATCTCGGCGGTACGACGGAACTCATTGAGTTTCTTCTTTCTGGGTTCGGCCCAATCGTTTTTGTCGAGGGCGATATTGACGGTCATATTGAGGTCGTCAACCTGGTTTTTCGTTACTTTCATATAGATACTTGCAATATTTTTGAATTAGGATGTCCCCTTAAAGGGATGCAAAGTTATAAAAAAATAGCTATATTTGTAGGAAATGGTTAACAAAATCTCTATGAAACAATACATTGAACAGAACAAGGAACGGTTTTTCGAAGAGCTGTTCTCGATTCTCCGCATTCCTTCCATCAGTTCCGAAGAAGCCCACAAGTCCGACATGTACCGCTGCGCCGAACGGCTCACCGAGCTCCTGCTCGCGGCCGGCGCCGACAAAGCCGACGTTTACGAGACGACAGGCCATCCCGTGGTCTACGGCGAAAAAATCATTGACCCGAAAAAGCCCACGGTCCTGGTCTACGGTCACTACGATGTGATGCCGGTCGATCCGGTCGGTCTTTGGGTATCCCCGCCCTTCGAGCCCGAAATCCGCGACGGCGCCATCTACGCCCGCGGCGCCAACGACGACAAGGGCCAGACCTTCATGCACATCAAGGCATTTGAATATCTGGTGGCGAAAAAGAAACTCCGCCACAACATCAAGTTCATCTTCGAAGGCGAAGAGGAAATGGGCTCCGCTGCGCTCTCCCAGTGGATCAAGACGCACAAGAAGCTGCTGGCCTGCGACATCATCCTCGTGTCCGACACCACGATGCTCAACGAGAAGATCCCTTCGATCAACTGCGGCATGCGCGGCATCACCTATATGGAAGTGAAGGTTACCGGCCCGAAGAAGGACCTGCACTCCGGCCACTACGGCGGCGGCGTATTCAATCCCATCAACACGCTCTGCAAGATGATCGCCTCGCTCATCGACGAAGACGGCCACATCACCATCAAGGGATTCTACGACGACGTGATCGAGCTCAGCCGCAAAGACCGCAAGATGCTCGGCCGCGCCCCCTACGACGCCAAGGAATATATGGACAGCATCGGGGTGAAGGCGCTTACGGGTGAGAAAGGCTATACGACGCTGGAACGCGTCGGCATCCGCCCCTGCCTCGACGTGAACGGAATCTGGGGCGGCTACACCGGCGAAGGCTCCAAAACGGTGATACCGAGCACGGCACACGCGAAGATTTCGATGCGTCTCGTGCCAAACCAGGATTCGAAGACCATCGCCAAATTGTTTGCCAAGCATTTCAAGTCCCTGGCGCCGAAAGGCGTGACGGTCGAAGTCGAAGAGAAGCACGGCGGCGACGGCTTCCTGATCCCCATCTCGTCGAAAGCCTACAAGGCCGCGTCGAAAGCCGTGGGGCAAGTCTACGGCATCGAGCCCGTCCCCAGCCGCGGCGGCGGCAGCATCGCCATCCTGGCCGAGATGCAGCGCGCCCTCCACGCCGACCCGCTCCTGATGGGCTTCGGTCTCGAGCGCGACTCGATCCACTCCCCCAACGAAAGCTACCTCCTCGACCAGCTCTTCAAGGGCATGGAATCCATCGCCCTCTTCTATCAGTACTTCTGATGATGTATCTGCCACGCCCGATCGTGGCAGATACATAACTGAAAATCATCGACTAACAAGAAATCGTGTGCGCATTTTTACGCACACGATTTTCTATAATCGACTGACTATCAACAACATTACCGCCACGGGATAAAAGCATTCCCGGAAAAGGGATATGTCTTTGGAGGGAATGAAGGCTAGATCGTGTGAATCAAATCGAAGATCTTCTTCTGGACAGGGTCCATCGGGAGAAGGACGGATTTGGGGCGGCGGGTGTAGGGAGAGATGTAGTTCAGGCGGAACATCGTGGAGACGGCCTGACGGACTTGGGCAAGCGTTAGATCGGGAGCGGTGGCGGAGAGCTGCCGCTCCAGTTCGTTTTGGACGGCGGCGGAGGCCATACAAATGCAGAGATGACCTTCGACGCGGCCTTTCTTGCGGCGGCGCATCGGCTTGACCGTAAGGTCTTTCTGACTCATCCGGAATAGATTGGCCCAGACTTTGGCCGCTTCTTCTCCTTTGATGATGGCCACGGGGTCGGTGGCGCCATATTTCCGGGCCAAGCGCTGGATGGCTTTTTCCTTGCGGGTGCCGCCGGAAGTGCGGTCCAGCAGACGGCCGGCGACCGGACGGTCTTCGGCATCGACCAGCAGACAGAGCGGGATGCGGGCGAGCGGAGTGGAGATCAGAAAAGCGGCGACCGGCGCGGCGGGAGAGATGCGCAATTCCGTCAGACGAAGACTGTCGACCACAGCATAGATCTCGGCGGGTTCCCGGATTTCGCCCAGATAGCGGCGCAGGTAGTTGATTGTGCGGAGTTTGTTGCCCGGATCGAAGAGCCGGCAGATGACCATATGGCGGAAAAGAGAGTCACGGCCCGCCCCCAGCCCGAGCCGGTCGAACAAAGAGCCGTAGACCAGTTCCGGCCCGGCCAGTTCGATGCGACCCTGATCGAGTGTGGCGGCGTAATCGCGCAACTGCGCTTCGGACATCCCGCCGAAGAGCGTTTCGGGTTCACCCGTCTGTTCACGGACGAACTCCCGCGCACGGTTTTCCAGCAGGTCGGCCTCCGCCGCCGTCTTCACGGCACCGAACGACTTGATCACTTCGTAGCGTCCGTGGCTCTTGTCCACGACCGTGACGCTGATCGAGCCCGAGGGATTGATCTTTCTGCGAACGAACATATCTCAAAGTTACGGCGTATCTCCGTAATTTCCAAATTATTTGGTTTGTTCCGGCGCCGGACGGCGCACGCCGCGGACCGGCACGGCGGACAAAGGATCTTCCGGCCAGGCGTGTTTGGGATATCGCCTTCGGAGTTCCTTCCGCACTTCGAAATAAGTCCCGCTCCAGAAACTGCGAAGATCACGGGTCAGCTGTACAGGCTTGTAACCGGGTGAGAGGAGCTCCATCAGGACCGGACAACGGCCGTCGTCTACACAAGGCGTGTCCAGCATTCCGAAACACTCCTGGAGACGGACACGAAGCACCGGTGCGACACTCCCCTGCCTGTATTCCAGCGCAATGCTGCTACCCGTGGGAACCGTGATATGGGAAGGGGCAAGGCGGTCGACGGCCTGCTGCTGATCGTATGTCAACAAGCCGCGGAGCACCTGTACCAGATCGATTTTCCGGAGTTGAGCGACGGAAGAAGCATTGCCGATATAGAACGGCAGCCAATCTGGCGAACTTTCAAGCACGGCATCTGCAGATAGATCCGGCAGCGCCAATTCGGGATGCCCGGCGGCGACAAAAGCGACACGGCGCTGAAAGATTTCGACGGCCTCGGACCAGTCGAACATTGTGCGTCCTTCCTTCGGAGCAGCCGTGCAGATAACGCGGACCACCTGCGACCGGACATCGCCCGTCAAAGGCTTGGCATCCAGCAGGTGATTGCCGATCCTCCGCTCTTTCCTGGCCACAACCGATCCCGCCTTGTTATCCCAAAATATGATATCCCGTTCCCGGGCCATCGGCTGCAGATCGTCCAAGGCGACAGGTGCGGCCAGAAACACCCGGCCGATGCCGCCGCTGCGTGTATGGACACTGGCCACGGCAAGCCAGTCTGACGTCAGAAGTGCACTGTTGTCCTCCACAGCGACAATCTCGCCGCCGGAAAGGCAATAGCGACCGTAACCTTCCGGCCAACGCTTCGCGATCCGCTCCGGATAAGCTGCTGCGACAAGGCGGCCGATTTCATAAGGATATGCAGCCGAATCGTCTTCCGCCACGCCCGCCATCGGCCGGTATTGGGCAGCAATGCGGGCGATCCGGCTCCAGACGCCGGGACGGCCAGAGATGCGGGCTTTCCGCAACGCGTCGATCCGCAGGCCAAGGTCTGCATCGGAGATGTCGGACAAGGGATCCTTTTCTTCCAGCAGCGCCGCGATGTCTGCAGCCAATGCTTTCAAAGCATCGTCGTCTGCCGTAAGCAGCATCCTGGCCACACGGGGATGGCAGGGCAAAGCCGCCATCCGGCGGCCATGTGCTGTAATCCGTCCTTCTCCGTCGACGGCGCCAAGCGACTGGAGCAACGAGCGGGCCGCAGTCAGAGAGGCGGCCTGCGGCCGTGTGAGCCACGGCAGCTCCCCGGGACGGTTCTCACCCCAGGCAGAAATCTGCAGTACCAGCGAGCTCAGGTCCGCTTCCAGGATCTCAGGCGTCCGCATCTCCTGCATCCGGGTTTCGGCGGCGCGTGACCAGAGACGGAAACAGACGCCCGGCGCCACACGACCGGCGCGCCCTGCCCGCTGTGCCGCCATATCACGGCTGACACGTACCGTTTCCATATGCTCCAGGGCCGTCCTGGCATCGAATACCGGCTTGCGGAAGAGACCGCTGTCCACGACGATACGGACACCTTCGATGGTCAGGGATGTTTCGGCGATAGGCGTAGCCAGCACAACTTTCCGTTCGCCGGGACGGCCCGGTGCGACAGCCCGGCGCTGCTCGTCTATCGGAAGCATTCCGTAAAGCGGGCAAACAAGCGTATCGCCCAACGATGCTCCCAGGGCTTCGGCGCAGCGGCGGATCTCCCCTTCCCCGGGAAGGAAAGCCAGGATATCACCCTCATAAGAGCGGTGCGCCATCCGGACAGCCCGGACAACGGCTTCCACCCCGTCCCCGACCGCAGTATCGTCCCCGTAGAAGATTTCGACAGGATACAGTTTTCCTTCGCAGCGAACAAGCGGGGCCTTCAGGGCCTTGCAGAGTTCCGTCTCGTCAAGCGTAGCCGACATCAGCACCAGTTTCAGGTCGGGACGGAGCACGCCTTGCACTTCACGCGCCAGGGCAAGTGCCAGATCGGTCTGCAGGCTGCGCTCATGGAATTCATCGAAAATAATGACGGATACCCCGTCCAGACTCTGATTCTCCACCAGCATCCGGGTCAGGATTCCTTCCGTGAGCACCTCGATACGGGTTTGACGGCTGAGCTTCCGCTCAAAACGGATGCGGTAGCCCACTGTACGGCCGACTTCCTCGCCCAGCAAAGAGGCCATGCGGGCGGCAATCTGACGCGCAGCGATACGGCGGGGTTCCAACATAAGAATCCTGCCTTCCGGGAGGGACGACAGGATCGTGAGCGGAAGAATGGTGGATTTACCGGCGCCGGGGGGCGCCGTCACGACAAGCGCAGCGTGCCCGGCAAGCAGCCGGTTCACTTCCGGGGCAATCGTCCAGGCCGGGAAACGGGAGATCTCGTCCGGCATCACATACCCCGCTCCTTCTTGATGGTCTCGTAGGCCTCCTGAATCTTGCGGAATTTCTCCGCGGCGGCTTTCTGGACTTCCGGACCCAGCGTGGCGACCTTGTCGGGATGGTTTTTCATCGCCATCCGCCGGTAAGCGGCCTTGACCTCATCGTCCGTAGCGGACGGAGAAATTTCCAGGACCGCATAAGCCGAATCCGAATCCTTGTAGAACATCGCGATGACCGAGGCCGCATCCGATGAACTGAGCCGGATCGAACCGGCAATCGCCTCGAGGACGCTTTTCTCTGAAGCGGTGAATTCGCCGTCCGCCGATGCGATCTGCGTCAGATAGTGGAAAAGCTGCAGCCGCTGGGAGTAGTTCATATTGTCGGCAATCTGCTTGCCGACCTCATAGATATTGACCTGCTGCGTGTTGAGCCTCTCGAGGATGCGCATCGACTCATCGACCGCATTGTCGCCGAAATTGCGGCGGACAAAGTCGCGGACGTAGTTGAGCTCCGCCTGCCGGACCTGTCCGTCGGCCTTAATGACGGCCGACGACAGGACGAGCAGGCTGATCATAAAACTGTTGCGCTGTTCACCGGCCGTGTAGCCCCGGTTCCCCGTCGTCTGCCGGGCGCCGCCGGACAGTTGCCGGAAAGCATCGATCTGACGATCCAGGAACGCGCCGAACGCGAAGCCCAGCAAGGCTCCGATGGGACCCCAGGAGGCCCATCCGAGGAGACCGGCAATCCATTTGACCGAACCCATTCCCGCGGGGATTTACTTCACGTATGTCAGTTCGTTGATGATATTGGTGGCACCGCCGAATTTCTCCACCATCCAGAGGACATAGCGGATATCCACGCAGATGCAGCGCTGGAGGTCAGGTTCAAACATCACGTCGGAGCTCATGCTCTCCCAGTTGCCGTCGAAGGCAAGGCCGAGGAGGTTGCCCTTGGCATCGAGGACCGGCGAACCGGAATTGCCGCCCGTAATGTCGTTATTGGTCAGGAAGCAGGTATGCAGCGTGCCGTCGGCATCGGCCCAGCGGCCGTAGTCACCGGCCTCATACAGTTCCTTCACCTTAGCCGGAACGATGAATTCCGGATTGGTGGGATCCTCTTTCTCCATCACACCCTTGAGCGTAGTATAGTGCAGATACTTCAGACCGTCCTTCGGCGAGTACGGAAGCACGTGGCCGTAGGTCAGACGCATCGTGGAGTTGGCATCCGGGTACATGGCCTGGCCTTTCTGCCATTCCATCAGGGCAGCGGCGAAGTTCTTGCGGGCCGTTTCAAAAGAGGCATCATCTCCGGCGTACATTGCGTTGTAATGGGGTGTCAGTTTGCCCATGATGGCATAATACAGGCCGGCGGCAGGGTCGGCGAAGATCTCGTCTTTCGTAGCAGCCGCCACCTTGTCGTAGTCGGTGAACATCGTCTTGTCGAAAAGGTCGGACACATAGGCGGAAAGATCCATCGTCGCGAAATCCTGGTCCGGAATCTCGGGGAAATCTTCCGGTTTGGCGTTCTTGCGGTAGAAATCGAGCAGCGCCACGGCTTCCTTGCGGTCGAGGGCCTCGACATAGTCGCGGTAGGTCCGCTGGATGCGCTTCTTGGCAGCGGACAGCGCAGCTTCATCTTCCACACCGCGTTGCAGTTCACGCGAATAAGTATTCATCAGGTTGCCGAAGAGGCCCACCAGTTCAATCCGGTACGGGGCCTCCGTAATCAGGCTCACGGCACGGCTGTCCGCCGCATTCTTCCGCACATAGGCGGCAATGTCCTCGATCGGGGTTCCGTATTTCGCCTTGCGTGCGGGATCGGCTTCGATCCAGGCTTTCAGCGCGGCTTCTTTCTGCTCCTCACGCTCGATGATGCCGAGATTTGCGAAGGCCAGTTCCTCACCCTGCCACTTCTTCCAGCCATTGGCGCTGCCGGCATATTTGCTGGCATACTTCAACTGGACGGAAGGGTCGGCACACATGGCCTCCCACATGATATCCTGACGGACGGTGCGCGCATCAATGGCGATACGGTTGCCGGCAATCATCTGCTTCAGCTGCTCGGCGGTCTGATAGCGCTGCGTGCGGCCCGGATAACCCATAATCATCGCGTAATCGTTTTCCTGCGGGCCCTTGAGCGAGATCTTCAGGCTGTGGGCGGGACGGTACGGAACGTTGTCGAGGCTATACTCGGCCGGCATATTGTCTTTGCCTGCATACACGCGGAACATCGAAAAATCGCAGGTGTGGCGGGGCCACATCCAGTTGTCGGTCTCGCCGCCGAACTTGCCCATCGAGGCCGGCGGAGCGCCCACGAAACGGACGTCGGTGTAAGTGCGGTAAATGATACGATAAAAAATGTTGTTGTTGTAGAAACCGGTGACGACGGCACGCGTGCCGGGATTCTTGGCAACGGCCTCGTCGATCAGTTCCTTACGGACCTTATCGGGGTCTTCCGCATTCTCCACGAGCGCGGTCACGTCTTCCATCGATACCAGGAATGTGACGCTGAGGCCCGGCACCGGAATCTCTTCGGCCCGCTCATTGGCCCAATAGCCGTCCATTAGGTAATTATGTTCATCCGTGGACAGACCCTGGATGCTGCCGTAGCCGCAGTGGTGGTTGGTCACCAGCAGGCCCTGGTTGGAGATCATCTCGCCCGTGCAACCGCCGCCGAACTGCACGATGGCATCTTTCAGCGACGACTTGTTGATGGCGTAGATTTCCTGGGGCGTAAGCTTGCAACCTGCGGCTTTCAGGTCTTTCTTGTTCATTTGTTGGATCAGCGGCAGAAGCCACATACCTTCATCGGCGGCGGCACCCAGTGCTATGACCAGCGCCGCAACGAGAGCAAAGAATCGTTTCATATGAGATGTATTTGAAAACAAATGTAGACAAAAACCCGTTGACGGGCAAGTTTTTCGTATCTTTACGATTCCAAACCGCCCGCCCGGACCGGCAGGCACTGTCCAACACAATGGAAATCAATCCGAAACTCAAAGCATACGTCGAGGCGGAGATTCTGCCCCGCTACACGCATTTCGACAAGGCACACCAACTGGACCATATCACG
>JAEEGK010021509.1_pt1 | contig 13626 bp, 13 predicted proteins | sample 8958771 | NCBI WGS metagenome assembly JAEEGK01 (sample SAMN16246547, study PRJNA631951) | gut metagenome | biome: gut microbiome; feature: rumen; material: SC-attached | host: Bos | place: Iran: Karaj | collected 2018-10 | reverse complement strand
ATCATCCGAGTTGGTTACCTGTATCCCATCATCTGCGGCATCTATGCTAAGAACTCCCCCGGCTATTCTGAAAGAATTCTTGACCTTAATTCCTATATCCGCCGATTCAATGCGGATATTTCCTCCGGTTACCGAAAGATCGTTTTTACACTCAATGGCGCCTGCAGAAAACGATCTTATATATAAATCTCCCTCTCCCTGCAGCACCAGATCATCGTCGCTGAATATCACCGCATTGTTCCTGCCCGCAGCTTCCGAATCAATATCCGTACCCGATATGCTGTTAACCGTGCCCGCTTCCGTCATCAGATAAACCGTATCCGCACTGTTAACATATATGACCGGCTCTCCATCGCTGCAAATACTGACTTCCGATAGAATAATCCGTACCTGACTATCTTTGGATGCATCCACTTCTATCTGTAAATTCGCCGCCTCTCCGGTTAAACGGTAGGTGCCTGACCCCATTAAAAATATCTTAACTCCGTCGGAACCGGTTTTTATATCCACGTAAGACTCATCCGGACCGGAACACAAAACTCCGGAAACATCTTCACTGTCAAATACAATGTCGGTGACTAAAGTTTCATCGTAAACCGGACGGAGATCTTCTTCGGAAAAAAGATCTCCGCCGTCCGGTTTTCTCCCCTCTAAAAGATTCAATTCATACTCACTTTCGTGAGTACCCTCTATAAGAACAGGATCAGAAAATGCGCATCCCGTCATAAGAAAACAAAAAGCCAAACCGCATACAGCCATTAAATTATCAAAGCGTCTATAATTCATTCGGCTCATCCTTCATTCTCGAAACGGATATCTCAAGGTTTCCGTTCCTCTCCCTGAGCTTATCCATAAATTCTTTGATACTCTTTCCGCGTATCATCACAATATCATACTCCAGCCTGTACATGGTACCCATATTGCAGGTTTTCACATGCATAAGCTCGTGCCTTTTAAGATACGCATCAAATACATCATCGAATTTGCCCTCGTAATCAAGGCTCTCCGGTATGAATATCCTTAAGTTCCTGGCTTCGTCAGCTTCACCTCCGAAGTTCACCAGATTAAGTATCAGTTCGACTAAGGAAATAAGCAGAGCAAATAGTACGGCCAGGAATACATACCCCATACCTGTTGCTAGTCCCACAGACATTGCAAGAAAGATCCATGATATCTCCCTTCCGTTACCCGCTGCGGACCTGAATCTCACCAGGCTGAACGCCCCGGCAACCGCGATACCGGTCCCGATATTTCCGTTCACAAGCATTATCACTATCTGTACTATGCAGGGCAGAACAACAAGGCTGATGATAAGACTCTTGGAATACCTGCTCTTAACCATATACATCGCAGCTATTATAAGTCCTGACAAAAGAGAACAAAAAGTCGCGATCAGAAAAGCACTTAATGTGATATCACCTTTTGTCATTATTGAGCTAAACAGGTTTGCAGGCATTTCCTTGACCTCCTTACATATTCCTTATAAGCATTTCCGTATTTGGAATAAGTTGTCTTGTAGATATGATGCTTACTAAGTATCTCCGCAAATTCAAAGGGGACAGCTCCCCCGCATTTAACCTCCATAAGCCTGCATCCCTTATCCAAAAGTTCTGCTCCGTAGCCGCCGTCCGACAGATCAAGATCACCGGTCCTCCAGGTGATATTTGTATCAAAAGTCACTCTGAAATCCGGATCTTTAACTCCCGTGAAAGCCAGCCTGTCGTATGAAATGACCATCATAGGCTGAAGATTCTTGTAATAGGCGATCATGCTGTTAATCTCATTCTCAATCTGAGTATCAACAGAAAATTTGAGTCCCTTTTCCAAGGCCTCCTCTTCCATACAATGAAAGGGTTCACCCTTTTCGAGATTTTCCACAGCCTGTCCGTAAGGAAGTCTTATCCTTCTCTTATAAACCACTCCTTCGTATTTTTTCTTAATTTCCAGAAAACACCCCGTGTTTTTATCCGGAACGCAATATGAACGAAGCCTTAATTTTTCCCTGTATACCGGCTTTTCTATGGATGCCCTGATAAGTCTGTAATCAGGTGTATCATAGTAAATATTGTAGATACGTGTATCCCCATACACGTCAGGTTTGATAAGTCCTTTTAGACTTCGCATCAGACCGTCATAACTGCCTGCATCGATCATGTATTTGGTCTCGATACGGGCAAAATTCTCCTTATAACTTACTTCTCCCGATCCCATCTGTACCCTCCAAAACAGTCTCACCCAAAGATAAATTTAATAAAATCGTATATCCACTGAGAATTTGCAACTACTATCATAGTAAATACCTCCTTTTTCATATGAGCTTTATCGTTTACTTAATCGTTTGAGTAAAAGCGTACGCTACGCCAACGATCTGATTTCAATATATCTGCTCACCATACCCCTTATCAATTTAAATGTAACGAAAGCCGCTTTTTTGTAACGAATCGAGTAGGAGGAATTTCTCATATTTGAGAAATTCCGACCTCTCACACCACCGTGCGTACCGTTCGGTACACGGCGGTTCAATCAATTTAACAAGTGACACATCTTTCGGTGTAGTAGTCCAACATAGAGATTAGACCAAATGAGGCTAATCTCTTGTTTGTTATTGCAACATTCACCACAGATTTGCTACAAATGAACGCAATTCTATGCCCACTGTAGGCAGTCCACAGTGCCCTATCTTTATCAATACCTAGCTTCATTAGATTCTTTGCTCTGTTTTGCGGAGTTTTCCAGTGTTTCCATATGCACATGCGAATCCTAAATCTGATATTTCTGTCCAGATTTCTACAGAGTGTTTTCATACTTCCTATTTTAAAGTAGTTAATCCAACCTCTGATGAGCTGATTGAGTTTCTGTACCTTATAACTGTTGCTAACGCCCCAGCTACGACAAGTGAGCTCTTTCATTCTCTTCTTAAATTTCATTACTGAGATTGCATGTGGTTTCGCCTTGTATTGATGTGCTTTTGCATCAAAGTAGAATCCGAATCCAAGGTATTTAAGTCCTTGGGGTTTATCCACCTTGCTCTTGGTCATGTTGACCTTAAGCCCTAGTTTCTCTTCAATGAATCGTGAGATATTTCTCATGACTCTGTTAGCAGACATTTCGCTTCCGACCATGATGATACAGTCATCCGCATAGCGCACGAAGTTCAGTCCTCGCTTTTCCATTTCCTTGTCAAGTTCATTGAGCATGATGTTTGCTAAAAGCGGTGATAGGTTACCACCCTGTGGTGTTCCTACAATAGAATCCTCATACTCATCATCAATCATGATTCCGCTGACAAGGTATTTTCTCACGATGGAGATTACATCTCCATCCTTGATTGTTCTGCCTATAATAGTCATAAGCTTGTCATGATTTACTGTGTCAAAGAACTTTTCCAAGTCGATGTCAACAATCCAATCATTGCCGTCATTCATCATATCAAGTGCTGTTAGGATTGCCTGTTGTGCACACCTGTTGGGGCGAAATCCATAACTGTGGTCATGGAATTGTTCCTCATAGATTGGTGTGAGCACCTGTGCTATAGCTTGTTGTATGAATCTGTCTGTTACTGTTGGTACTCCCAGGTTTCTGACACCACCATCTGGCTTTGGTATCTCCACTCTTCGTACTGGCTGAGGTTTATATTTTCTTGTCCTCAGCTGTTCTTTGATGCTTTCGCCGTTCTTTTCAAGGTGTTCCTTGAGTTCTGTGTACTTCATTCCGTCCACGCCCTCTGCACCTTTGTTTCGCACGACTTGCAGATATGCTCTGTTGAGATTATCGCTAGATAATATCTGCTCCATTAGACTACTTGTGTCCATGCGTTCTTTCCTTTCCGCCCCGCTTGATTTGACCACCCTTTTCCCGATTGATTACGGCAGATGTTGTCATTTCTGCAACACGAGACATACTCAAACTTATTGATTGTTCACCCCTTCGCTCCATCTCCATTACAGAGACTTCTTCACTACTATGGGTTCGGCTGACTTCTCACAGTTCGTTGTTACTGGGCTAATGGAACCTCTGTGAGATCTCCACGCTTAAGGTGCACGCTCTTTCCTCTCATCTATCCGCCACATTTACTCGTACTTCCAGCAACCTTTGGACTTCATCTTGTTTTGCAGACTTATCCGTATTTCCGAGCCTTATATGTGATTTCTGTCCGTCGGACCAAGAGTTTGCCTACAGCTTCCTTCAGATTCCACCTCGCGGTAAACACCCTTGCTGTTCAGCTATACACTTCCTCGTTGCCTAGGCGTGTTCGGGACTTACACCCGTTAGAGCGCGCCCATGGCGCGCAAACAAAAACAGGAGAATACCTTTTGGGCATCCTCCTGTAAAAAATCCTTGTGTATGACTTCCTACGACGGCATTATCCGCATCAGGTTAAAGGGTCGAAGTTCGATTACTTCCTCTCAGCCTGCCTACACAAGCTCCCCTGACTTTATTCGTTCTCTTTTATACCCCTTATTTCAAATTTTTTCAAGTGGGCAGAGAAAAATTATGCTTTCTTATCTAATGAGATCTGTTTAAAAAGATTATAAAGTCCGCTTCTTATCGCATTGTTATCGTGATCCGCACCTGTAATCTCATACCAGATGTGATCGCATCCGTTTGTTTCCAAAATCTCATGATAGGACCTGGGATATTCTCCGACAACAGAATCTGATGTACCACAGCAAATGATGAATACATTGGGCTCTGTGGCTCCCTCTTCGAAATGCATTTCACTTTCTTCCATCTGTCCGGCATGGCTCATAAACTTATCCGTTGTTGCAACCACTCCGGGTGCAGCTGAAATTGCACATACATATCCGAAAAGTTCAGGCCTCTTCAAGGTAATATATATTGTCTCCCTTCCACCCATAGAGAAACCCGCAAGATAGGTATTCTCTCTTCCGGTAAGAACAGGATAATTCTCTTCGATATAAGGCATAAGATCGTTTGTAAGATCATTGATGAAGTTATCATAAGGAAGACAGCTTTCCGCATCAAAACCCGGCTTCTGATCCGGATCCCATGCAGCGAACATATTCGGGCATACGATGATGGTTTCATCAATCAAACCATCTGCTGCCATATTTCCGACGATCTCCTTTATCTTATTACCGGAATCTCCCGAAAATGAATATTCATCTCCGAATATTCCGTGAAGCAGATAAAGCACCGGATACGTTTTATCCTCGTCGTAATCTGCAGGAAGAAGGATACTGTATCCTCTATCCATCCCACAGGTCTCTGAATAATATGTTCCGTGAACAAACTCACCATACGCAACATCGGACCGTGTTACGGTTAATGTCGCAGGACATCTTTCCTCAATTCCATCATCAAGAACCAATCCCTCTCCGGATGTTATTTCTTCCGATGTCTCTTCAGGCTCCACGGTCTCAATCCCGCTCGCAAAAGAGCTCATATCCTCTTCGCTTATAATGGCATTCGTCACAACAACATCCTCCTGTACATTTCCTGAGCATGCATCAAGTGCAAGCATCAAAGTAAAAGCCAATATAATACATTTCTTTTTCATTTTATTTCCTCAGACGTCTGATCCGCTCAGCGGTATATTCATCGATCTGCTTCCATAATGATGATAACTGCTTTTTATGAACACACTGCTTTTCCGTACAATTCTTGCGCTGAATTAATCAATATGTCTCTTCAGTTTACAGGATTTCTTTCTTCCTGTCGGTAATATCTACAAACATTCCGACATATGACAGCGGTACTCCGTTTTGTCTTCGAAGAAGCCTGCCGATAGCATGGAACCATCTCCATTCTCCGCTTTTAACCTTAAATCTGTATTCAACATCATAATTCTTTTCACCGGAATAATCCGCAATCGTGTCATTGAATTCCTTCAATACAGCTACCCTATCATCCGGGTGCAAACGTTCCGACCAGGACTCCAGCTTATTGGGAAAATCATTCTCATCCGTAAACCCTATCATCTTTCTGAACTCGGGACTCCACTCAACCGATGTCATCTTTCCATTTTCATCAAACTCCATTCCCCACATACCGGAGCCCAATGCTTCATGCAAGACACGGATAGTAGCTTCTTTATGAGCGGCGATCCTTTTTTCATTGGTGTCTTTAAGCTTTGCCTTATTTGAATACATCTTACGATCCGCAAGCTGCATGGCGCCGAGTACATCCTTATCCTCTACCATTTCGTACCCGAATGCGCAAACATACTTTGTTTTGGACAGTTCAGTGCGCATCAGTTCTATGTCCTTGATCACTGTTTCTTCTTTTTTATTCAGATAAAAGATTGCGAACTCATCTCCGCCGATACGATATACTTTCTTATTCTTTAATCTGTTTGGAGTCAGACATTCTGCCACGGTTTTAAGAGCTTTATCTCCGGCGTCGTGTCCCTGAGTGTCATTGATCTTCTTCAGATCGTTCATATCCACTGATACGACAGCAGTGATCATATCCTTCTGTCTTTCCGAATCGGAATAATAACACTGTCGGTTTAACAGATGCGTGAGAGTATCTTCTTTTGCAGTCAGAACATAGAGCGATAAATAATATACAAGCAGCAAAGAGGCAAAAAGGGTACTGTAGTCTGCATATACATCAAATACAATATGAAGGACAACGCCTATAAAAGCTGCGATTATGCTGACCAATATTCCTTTTCTCTCAACTGTTCCGAATCTGGCATAGCGTATCGTGAATAAAACTATGAATAATATGACATATACCAAAAAGAGAAAATACGGATAATATTTCAAAATACTATCCGCAGCAATATACAGATTATTATCATCGAACCAATAGAAAAGATGTGTCCATTGAGAAGAATAAAGAAGAGGTGCACTTATCAGAATAGGAAGATATAAAAGAAGACGATGCTTCTTTACAAATTCCGCCATATCCATTATTCCCAGCATTATAATGGGGTGAAGCAGATATATAGTAGGAGTGAGTATGACTCTGGTCTGGGTAAGATAGCCTATCTCTCTTGTATATCTTTCAACACCCCAACATATTGCCTCTACAAAGATCAGGATTATAACAATTCGAGTAGCCATGATCGTCCTCTTGCTCAGATGAACATTGGATCCGAGCATTACCCATAATCCAAGCAATTCGGCAACCATTATGTAATTACTCAGTGTCAGCGATGCGATACTCATGTGTTCCGCTCCTTCCGACTTTTAAATAATTCTTTTCTATATCAACAACTCAAAATTATTCGTTAGTCCTAATTCACAATCCTGATTTTCCGAGTGTTATTTTCCCAAGATTTTTTCTACACTTGTGGGGAGATGCATCATATGGTGAGATGTCATGGGGGTAAGTATCATACCGCCTACGGTAAGTCTGCCCCAGAATACCAGCAGCCATACAGACCTAAAATCGGTTGTTACTCCGCCTTCTTCCAAAATGCGCATTACCCATTCTTCGGGAACCATGGATTTGATCTGTTCAAGAGTAAGTTCAGACAGGATTCGTCTGGTATTCTTCCCAACCGTGATCATGTAGTTCCTTAGTTCCTCGGCATTTATATCCCGGCCCCACGCAAACACTTCGTCATACTCAAGAGCATTACCGGTATCGGTTATTGATGAATTTATTCTTTTCTGCCACTCCTCATTAAAAATCTGTCTGCCGTTTTCCATAAGAATATTGCTGACCAGATCTTCTATTCTATAAGTATGCCAAAACTGCCAGCAAATAGGAACCGTCTTTGTACCGGCGTAGTGAAGGTCTGTATCCCATGTCTCTCTCGGAACAGCTTCATTCTGATTACCGGCAAGCATATGATCCAATACCAGATCAGCGATGGTTTTCTCTTCCCTCCCCGATATCTCAGCCGGATGAACCAGGGCGTGAAGTTCCAATGTCAGTTCTCTGATCCTTAACAGATCATCACCTTCAAGAGAGGCTTTTAATTCCTCGAATTTATCATTGATTTCCTTATACATTTCTTCTTTGTTCATTTTGTTCCTCCATTCTTATACTTACTCGTAATGTCGGAAGTGATTTTGGTAATCTTCTCTCTGATTATCTCCGGTTCAATTACAGTTACTTGATCTGCGAAAGAAAGAAGCCAGGAAATAAGCCATTCATCATCCGGATAATCATGTTCAAACAGCAATTTTCCGTCAGGAAGTTCCGTGTATGAATTTACTCCGTAATCTTCTATGAGTCTCCACTTCAATGAAGCTTCAAAGATCACTTTCACTTTTCCCGTTGTCGGGTAGATTTTTTCCCCGTCCAGATCCGGATATGGAACCTCCGTTTTCTTTTCGAAGAGATCTTCAAGGATAATCTTATCCATACGGTTCAGTTTAAATGTTCTGAAATCTTTACGCAGTGTACAGAATCCATAAACATACCAACTGGACCATTTGAAAATCAGATAATAAGGCTCAATTTCCCTTTCCGTTTCTCCCTTAGGCGAATAATAGTAAAATCTTAACTTCCTGTTTAGCTCTATCGCATCCTGTATTATCTCTATTTTCGGAGCCAAAGTATCTCGATACCAAGAAGACAGATCGATCAAAATAGAATCTCTTCCGCTTACTATGCCGGAAGAACCGGGCTGAATCTTCTCCATAAGCAGTCCGTAATACCTGCTCCCGCTTACGCTGTCAAGACTTCGAAGCCCTGCAAGTATCATCTGCATATCTTTAGAAGTAAGAAGGGTTCTATCCATTCGATAGCCGTCCATTATACAGATTCCGCCGCCTGAACCCTGAACTGTCCGAATCGGGATTCCCGCGCAACTAAGAGCATCTATGTCCCTGTTGATCGTTCGCCTGGATACTTCAAAGTGTTCGGCCAATTCAGGTGCCGTAGTCATTTCCTTTTGAAGAAGAATTGAAAGTATTCCGATAAGTCTGTCTATCCTCATTCCGCATACTCCGCAAATATCCTATCAAGGCGAACATGTCATCTGTATGTCGTGTTTATTATATCATTATCCTGCACCAGTTACTAATCAGCATTAATTTCTTCGTCCTTCTCTATGGAAAAAGAAACCTAGATTGATCCGGACTTCCCTCCGACCTATGTCATTATTTGTGTAACAGCAGGTGTCAAATCCGATCAATTCAAATCCCTGGTGAAGGTAAAACCCGATGGCATTTGTGTTGCATGACTGAGTTTCCAGAATGATCGCACGACGCCCATGTTCTACAGCGATTTCTTTCGCCCTGTCCATAAGTCTTTTACCAAGGCCCTTTCCCTGCAGTTCATCACATACCCATAATTCTGTTACCATCAGGCGGTTAGACCATTCTTCAGGGCATACCTCTATACAGGCAAGCAATTTGCCCTCGTCATTTACAACCCCGTACGCCTCCGCTTTTTCCCAATGATCCTGATATAAAGAATCCGGAAAATCATATTCCTCGGGAGTATGAATTATCTCCTGTTCAGAAGATTTTCGCACTATCCTGACCATGCATCCTTCCCGATCGAGAGGGTCTATCTCAAAATCATAATAACTGTCGCTTTTTGTAACAAGCGGAATGGGAGTACCCTTCCACTTATCCCTAGGTAAAGCAACAATCTCGATATCGTTACTCATCTATCTGTTTCCACCTTTTCTGAATCCTTAATCCTGTAATAATCCTCTGCATCGATACCTATTTGAATATAATCCTTGGGCTTCGTATAATTCTTGCCCAAAGAAACTACAGTCTCAACATGGCTCGTTCTCGGGAACATATCAACCGCAGTCAGGCGCTGCGCTTCGTATCCCGCTCCCGCGAAAAGCTTTAGATCCCTTGCGAGCGTCGCGGGGTCGCAGGAAACGTAGACTATGCGCTTCGGCGCCATTTCCGCAGCACTCGCAATCACCTCCGGCGCGAGACCCTTTCTCGGCGGGTCCACTATGATAACGTCCGGCGCGAGACCCTCGCTTTTGAAGCGCGCTGCGGCCTCGGCTGCGTCCGCGCAGATGAATTCCGCGTTTTTTATGCCGTTTCTCAGCGCGTTTTTCTTCGCGTCCTCTATCGCCGCCTCGACAATTTCCGCGCCGACGACGCGGCCAGCCTTTGCCGCCGCGCAGAGCCCTATGGTTCCCGTTCCGCAATACAGGTCGAGCAGCGTTTCGCCGCCGCTGAGCGCCGCGTATTCGAGCGCGACGGCGTAAAGCGTCTCCGCCTGCGGCGTGTTCACCTGGAAAAACGAGCGCGGCGAAAGCTCAAAGCGCAGCGAGCACAGCTCCGCCGGTACGGTTTCGTCGCCCCATATCACGCGAAAATCGCCCGACAGCACCGTGTTCCCCCGCGTTGTATTAAGGTTCAGCACGACGCTTTTCATTTCCGGCACCGCCTCGCGCAAACGCGCCGTCAGCGCCTCAACATGCGGCAGCGCTCGCGCCGCGATAACGCAGACACATACGCCCTGCCCCGCGTCACGCACAAACAGGCGGCGCACGACGCCCTCGCCCGTCATTTCATCGTAGGCCGGGACGCCGAACTCGTCCATCCACGCGCAGAGGACGCGCGCGGCGGCGTCCGCCGAGGATTTTTGCAGCAGGCACGACGGCACGGGGATGATATCGTGGCTGCGCGGGCGATAAAAGCCCGCGACGGCGCGGCCCTCGCGCTCGCCGATATTGAATATCACCTTATTACGGTAGCGCTCCGTGAGGGGCGAGGCTATGATGCGCTCGCACCTGATGCCGAGCCCGCCGATGCGCGCCATAGCGTCGTCCACGCGGCGGCGCTTTATGTTCAGCTCCTCGCCGTAGCTCACATGGCGGAAATCGCAGCCGCCGCAGGCGGAGTAAACCGGACAGTCCGGCTCTATTCTATGCGGCGACGGGGCGATAAGCCGCTCGATTTTCGCCCAGACTGCGCCCTTCGCGGCGCGCAGGATGCGGATATCGCACTCCTCACCCTCAAGCGCCCCGGCAACGAAAACGGCGCGCCCGTCAATGCGCGCGACGCCCTGCCCCTCGCTCGTGCAGCCGGAGATAACGACGCGGTGTATTTGGTTTTTCGCAAGTTCCGTCATCTTATTACCTCCCAGCCCGGCATCGGGAAGCGCTGTATAGCGCGAAATGTCTTGTTTTTAAAGTCCGGGTGCTCCCTTTCAAGCTGCGCTATAAGCTCCTTAACGTCCTGCCGCTTGCTCGTCCCGTCCATGGGACAGGTGCTTTTCACGACGGGTAGATTATAGCGCGAAGCAACCGAGCGCGTCATACTTTCATGCGCGTAAAGCAGCGGGCGTATCTGCGTAACGCCCATCCTGTCCATAAATGTTACGGGGCGGAAGCAGCTTATGCGCCCCTCGTAAATGAGGCTCATGAGATAAGTTTCCACAGCGTCGTCAAGATGGTGTCCGAAGGCGACCTTCGTTATCCCGCGCGCAATGAGAGCCTCGTTCAGCAGCCCCTTTCGCATCTTCACGCAAAGCGAACAGGGGTTCTTCTCCTCCCTGTCCTCAAAGACGACCTTGCGTATATCCGACTCTATAAAAATATACGGCACGTCGAGGCGGCGGCAAAGCTCGCGCACGCCGGAAAAATCCATGCCCTCAAAGCCGACGGAAACGGTTATCGCATAAAGCGAAAACTTCTTGGGATAATAGCGCCGCAGCGACGCGAGCGAGCATAAAAGGGCGAGCGAATCCTTCCCGCCCGATATTCCTACCGCGATTTTATCGCCGTCCTTAATCATGTCATAATCCTCGACGCAGCGGCGAACGAGGCTCGTTAAATGTTCCATATAAAGCTCCACAAAACAAAAATTGAAAGTGAGATAATCGGAGTAAACGGGAGTAAAACGGAGCAAAAGCGAGCTTTCCGGGAATAAAAATAATAATTTCAAAATTTGTGTTGACACTTTTGCTTCGCTGTGGTATAACAAAATAGCTCGTTTGCGGGCAGTTTTTGCATACATTTATTATTTTAATTTGCGGTAGATTTATTGTCAACCGTAATATATTATGGAGGTCAACCGTCATGTCTACTTTCATGGCCAATGGATCTACCGTCGTAAGAAAATGGTACATCCTTGACGCGGCAGGCAAGCCCATGGGCAGAACCGCCGCCACCGCCGCCACCCTGCTGCGCGGCAAGCATAAGCCCGATTATACGCCTCATGTCGATTGCGGAGACTATGTCATCGTCATCAACGCCGCCGAAGCCGTTCTCACCGGCAAGAAGCTTGAGCAGAAGTATTACCGCACCCACTCCGGCTATCCTGGCCACCTGCACGAGACCCAGTACAAGACCCTCATGCAGACCAAGCCCGAGCTTGCTATGGCTCTCGCCGTTAAGGGTATGCTCGGCAAGACGCCCACCGGCAAGAAGCAGCTTGAGAGACTCAAGGTTTACAAGGGCGCCGAGCACAAGAACGCCGCGCAGAAGCCCGAGATTTGGGAATAAGGAGAGGTAAGGAATTATGTATACAAGTAAAAAGCCTTATATGTACGGCACCGGCAGAAGAAAATCCTCTGTCGCCAGAGTTCACCTGTTCCCCGGCGGAACCGGCTCCATCACCATCAATGGCCGCGATATAGACGATTATTTCGGTCTCGAAACCCTCAAGCTCATCGTTCGTCAGCCTCTCGTCACCACCGACCTTGTCGGCAAGGTTGACATCGTTGCCACCGTCACCGGCGGCGGCGTTACCGGCCAGGCCGGCGCCATCCGCCACGGCATCGCAAGAGCGCTCCTCGCTGTTGACGGCGAGTATCGCGCCGCTCTCAAGGCCGCAGGCTTCCTTACCCGCGACCCGAGAATGAAAGAGCGTAAGAAGTACGGCCTCAAGGCTGCACGTCGCGCCCCGCAGTTCAGCAAGCGCTGATCTCGAGTCGAAATCATCAAAAAACCCTGGAATCTCAACGGTTTCAGGGTTTTTTCATGCCCGAAAATCTTTGATGGGTTATCCCAGCTTTTGACAGATTCTGACGGAAATTTAGTAGTTAACGAGGGGCTAACCGGCGGTTTTCGGTCTCTTTTAGTTAACAGATGGGCTAACTGAGGGAGAGTAAAAAGTCGATTTTCAGTGGTTTGAAGGGCGGCATGTCTCCTGTCCAAAGCATGACTCAAAGGGTCTCTGAAGGTCTCTGTCCACTCCCAATATAGGATACGGTTCGATTGAAGGAATTTGACTGATTATAGTCTTTCCAATCTGGTTTTATCCGTATCTGAGACGCTCAGCAGAAAGTTCTTCCTGCCGGGCGTCTTTGTCTTCTCAGAAGAATAAGCCTCCTTACATAGCCCGGTGACTGTTTAACGATGGTGACCGGGCTTTTTCTTTTCTGCAGGCTCTGCAGAACCATCATAGGAAAAACGAAGGAGGATAAATCTATGGCAAAAGAAACGATCATAATCGACGGTGTGCGTTACTACGCTGACCGTCCGCGAAGCTGCAGAGGCTGTTTCTTCTGGAAGAACCGGAAAGTCGGATGCACCCTCAAAAAAGAAAACTGCTACTACCTGGCGGAGTCCCCGAAGCCGGCATCCCCTTGTGCAGGCTGCAGTTACGGTCCTTGTGTCAGTTTCTGTATGAAGAAATGTATGAACGAGGTCTTCGGAACCAAAATGGAGGTGCCGGTCAATGCGTGAGAACGGAAGCTTAAACTTTTACAGGAATCTCATGAAGCGTGATGTGCCGGTGGACCGAAACAAGACGGCTCCGAAATGCAGACAGTGCT
>JAEEGK010021508.1_pt1 | contig 13627 bp, 13 predicted proteins | sample 8958771 | NCBI WGS metagenome assembly JAEEGK01 (sample SAMN16246547, study PRJNA631951) | gut metagenome | biome: gut microbiome; feature: rumen; material: SC-attached | host: Bos | place: Iran: Karaj | collected 2018-10 | reverse complement strand
CTGCCGTACAAAGTGCCGCCGCCTGCCACCTGCACGCCGCCCGCGCCGCCGCCGGTGACATTTACAGTGCAGTCCGATATGAAGACCGTGCCGCCGTCATACGCGAAAACGCCGGTAGCGTTCTGCGCAGACGCCTCTATGACCGAATCGCTTATCGTAAGTGTAGCCTGGTCATACACGCGGATTGCCGAGTTAACGCCTCTGAAACTGGCCGCGCCTGCGCTGGAAGCGCTGCCGTCCGTCTTACTTATCGTGGCGTTGGCGATCACAATGTTCTGAGTGCCCGAAACGTCAACCGCGCTCTGGTCGATTTGGGTAGCTGTATAAACGGTGCTTTCCGCACTAGCGCTGACGGCCATAAAACATGCCAGTAAAAAAGCCAAACATGTATTTTTCATTGATAGCGAACCTCCTTTCGGTAACGCAAAACAGATGATTTGTATTTATTTGTATGATGCATGGGGTTGAAACGGATCTACCAGCCCCATCTTCCGCCCATGCCGCCTCTGCCATTCCTGCCATCCATGCCGCCTCTGCCGCCCATGATCTGGTTGGGAATGGTGTAGACCTGCTGACCATTGACGATGATCGTTCCGCCGTTATATTGGGCCGTACCGTCGTAGTCAAACGTGGACTGTCCGGTAACACTGATCGTTCCCCCGTTGATGACGATGTTGCCGTTGGAATCCACTCCGTCGGTATCTCCCGCGCCCATGCTGATAGTTATGTCGCCGCCGTTGATCTCCACGGTAGGCGTATAGACCGAGGATTTTCTCGCCGCATTGATGCCGTCGTCGGACGCAGAGATCTGGATACTGCCCCCGTTGATCCTGATATATGTCGCTTCCAGGCCTTCGGCTGCCGTGATGCTGAAGCTGCCGCCGTCGATCTCAAGCAGGGTGTTGGCGTGGATCGCGTCATCTCTGGCCTGGATCACAAAGGTGCCGCCCACAATATAAATATTGCCCAATGTTTCGTCCTCGCTGTTTTCGGCATGCAGGCCGTCTCCCGCAACGTAGAGCTTAACGCTTCCTCCGGCAATAGCCAGGCTGTCCTTGGCGCGGACCGCATGTTCGGCTGCAGTGATCTCATAGCTGCCCGCAGTGATCGTCACCTCATCCTTGCCAACGATGCCGCTGCCCGAAGAAGCGGTTATGCAAAGGCTCCCGTTCCCGTTGAAGGTTATGTCATCCTTCGCAAAGATCACCGCGTCTACCTCGTTTTCGTCCTTTTGTGTATAGCTTCCGCCGTTTGCCAGGGTATTCTGGGTGCCGTCCGCGAGGGTGACGAAGGCTTTGTCTGCCTGCCTGACGTAGATCGCGGCATAGTCGGTTGACCGGATGTTGACCCCGTTCAGTACCAGCTGCACTTTGTCGTCCTTGGACGCGTCCACGATGATGGTACCGTTGTTCAGGGTCCCGCTGATCACATACGTTCCGGACGCGGTGATCGTCACCGTCGATCCGCTGACAACGACATCAGCGGAATCCGACTCTGCTCCGCTGCCGGTCAGGTTGATGCTGACGACTTTCTCGTCATATGCGCCTGACAGGTCCCGGTCTGAAAAGACATCATTTGATGAGACAGTCCTGTCGCCGCCGTCAGAAGACGTTGTCTGCGCTTTCGTCGGGCTGGCGGAATATGATGAAGTATACGTCACAGCGCTTTCCGCGCTTGCAGATGTATTGCCCGCATTCGTCCTTAAGACGGTAAAAGCCAGGACGGAAACCACGAGCAGCATAAGCAATACAGCGGATACGCGTTTCATATTGGGCTTCATTTTGCGTTTCATGTTGCAAGCCTCCAGTCATTTCGGATTTCTGGTGTCATTGTAGCACGCAGAAGATAAAGAATCTCCGAAAACCGACAGCAGAAAATACGCAGAATATACGAAAAGAACGCTGCCCTGTCGGGATCAGCGTTCTTTTGCTTTGGCTTGTTATTGCTGATAATCTGTCGGGAAGGTGACCTCGAACACCGCGCCGTTCTCGTTTCGGGCGTTTATTATGCCGCCATATGCCTCCGCGACGGAATGCGCGATGGCCAGGCCGATGCCATGCTTTCCGTCCTTTCCCTTATAGAAGCGCTCGAAGACGTGGGGCAGGTCCTCAGCGGAAATCCCCGGGCCGTCGTCGGCAACGCGGACAAGGACGTCGCCGTCCTCCGTATGGCAGGCAAGGCGCACTTCGCTTCTCGCATAGCGGATCGCGTTGGAGATCAGATTGCCGAAAAGCCGCTGTGCGTCCTGCTCCCGGATCGGCAGCAGCACCGGGGCCTCGTCGAAGTCATATCGGAAGGCGACACCGCGGCTGTCCGCCTCCGCGTGCTGCTCAGAGACGCAGAGGGACAGGACCTCCCGCAGGTCCAGCATCTCCGCCGCCCCCTCCGGCGCGGCTCTGCCCATACGGGACAGATAAAGGATATCCTCCACCATGCCGCCCAGCTTGTCCGACTCCGAAAGGATGACCTTCGCCGCGCTTTGCGGCTCCATGACGCCGTAGACGATGCCCTCTGCATTTCCGCGGATGCTCGTCAGCGGCGTACGCAGCTCGTGAGAGACGTTCTGGAAAAAGGTCTCCTGCTTCTGCTTCGCCCCCTGCAGCTCCGATGCCATGCGGTTCATCGACGCGGCCAGCGCGTCCAGCTCCACATCCCGGAACCGGAACTCCCGGGGCGTGAGATCCCCGCCGCCGATCTCCTCCGCAAAGGCGGACAGCCGCTGCACCGGCCCCGCAAAGGAGCGGGCGAAATGCCGGCTCAGGAGGATCGAAAGCACGATCGCCGCGCAGATCACCATGAGCAGCATGAGATTGACCTGCCTGGTCAGCGCCGTGAGAGAGGTCACGTCCACATAGACAAGCAGCAGCTGTCCTTCTTCCACCGGATCCTTTTCCACAGACACGACATAGGAATTGCCGCCGGCTTTGACGACCTCGTTTTTCGTGATCCCAAACTCCCGGAAATGCGAGGCGAGTTCCTCACCCACTCCGCGATCGCCGTTCATCACGAAGAGCAGATTTCCTTCGCTGTCCAGCACGATCGCCTTTCCGCGTACGCCGGTCACGCGGTCGGGCTTTTCGTCGAAGGGCTTGCCGCCCTCCCATTCGGGCCTTCCGCCGCGCCGCTCCTCCGAGGCGCTTTCCTGCACCGTCGTCAGCTGCGCCGCCACACGGGAGCGGATATAGCCGCGCATCGTCAGGTTGAAGGCCAGGGCAACGATCAGCAGGATCGCGCAGGAGAAACCGATCAGCGTGACCAGCACCCGCCTGCGGATATGCCACTTGATCATTTGCTCTCCTCCAGGCGGAAGCCGAAGCCCCATACCGCTGCGATGCTGACGCCGCTGCCCTCCAGCTTCTGCCGCAGCCTGCGCACCGTGTCGTCCGTGGCGCGGGTCTCCACCGCAGTCTCGAAGCCCCATACCGCGTTCAGCAGCTCCTCCCGCGAGACCGCCTGATCCCTGCGGAGCATCATATACTTCAGCACCTCGTATTCCGTCGGCGTCAGCGCCAGGACGGCATCCTTATTCATGATCCGGCGCTTGTCCTCATCCAGCTTCAGATTGCCCGCCGTTACCGTCCGGGCTGCGGGCGCGGCATGCTTCCGGCTTTCAAAATCGATGCGGCGGAAAATGGCGCGCACGCGCATCAGCAGCGCCATGGCCGAAAAGGGCTTGGTGATATAGTCGTCGCTGCCGAGCCCCAGCCCCATGGCGTAGTCGTTCTCGCTGTCCCGCGCGGTCAGCATGATGATGGGGACCGTGCTGATCTTTCGGATCTCGGAGCAGACCGTGAAGCCGTCCGCGCCGGGCATCATCACGTCCAGGATCGCCAGATCGCAGGGCCGCTCCCGGAATCTCGCCAGCAGCAGGTCCCCGGTGGGAAAATCCTCCGTCTCATATCCGTCGCTGGCCAGAAAGGTCCGGACGACCTGACGGATGTTGTCGTCGTCATCCGCAATATAAATGATTTTTGCATCGTTTGCCATATATACACGCCCGCTTTCCTGATCTGCACTCATTTTAACAGCGCCGCCTGGGAAAAGCAACGCAATTCAAGGCCGGAAACTGCCGCAATCCACACGAAGCCCTTCGTATGTTTTTCGTAAATTTCGCCGCTCTTTCCCGGAGATTTCCGCACCCTCCCTTTGCTATGATCAGGGCGACAAGGAGGCGAACGACATGTGCGAGATCCAAAGCTGCTTTCGGCGGTATGAGAAAAAATACCTGCTGACGCGGGAGCAGTACCGGGCCATTCGCTTCGGCATGGCGTCCTTTATGCGGCCGGATGCCCATCCCCACTATTCCATCGGCAACCTCTACTACGACACTGCAAACTACGACCTCATCCGCTCGTCGCTGGAAAAGCCCGTCTATAAAGAAAAGCTGCGCATGCGCAGCTACGGGGTCCCGGGCAGCCGGGACAGCGTGTTCGTGGAGCTCAAGAAAAAGTATGACGACGTGGTCTACAAGCGCCGGGTCACAATGGAGCTGCAAAACGCCGTTCCTTTCCTGAGCGGCGAGCAGGGCGGCGACGGCAGCCAGATCAGCCGGGAGATCGACTGGTTCCTGCGCTTTTACCGCCCGGAGCCGAAGGTCTTTATCGCTTACGACCGCGAGGCGTATGCAGCCTCCGACGGCGGCGAGCTGCGGATCACCTTTGACACGGCGCTGCGCGCCCGCTCCAATGATCTCGATCTGCGCCTGGGGGACCGCGGCGTGCCGCTTTTGGAGGACGGTCGCGTCCTGATGGAGATCAAGATCCCCGGCGCCGCCCCGCTGTGGCTGGCGCGTCTATTGTCGGAAAACGCTGTTTTCCCCACGTCCTTCTCCAAGTACGGAGCTTATTACAAACAATTCGTGCTCGGCGGAAAAAGCGCCGGGATCCAAAAGGAGGTCGTTCTCAGTGCTTGATTCGATCATTTCAGGAACGGAAATCACGCCGTCCGCATTCTTCATCTGTACCGCCGTCTCGCTCATCCTCGGCGTCGCCGCTGCCGCGCTGAGCATGTATAAGACCAAATCGAAGTATTCCCAGAGCTATATCCTGACGCTGGCCATGCTGCCCGCCCTGGTGCAGGTCGTCATCATGATGGTCAACGGCAACATCGGCGCCGGCGTGGCGGTCGCGGGGGCGTTCGGCCTGATCCGCTTCCGCAGCGCCCCGGGTACGGCCAAGGAGATCGGCATGCTCTTTCTGACGACCGCCGTCGGGCTTGCCACCGGTATGGGTTATGTGGCGATCGCGGCTTTATTCTTCCTCATCATCGCCGTCTTTCTGCTGGCGCTGACCGCGGCCCGCTTCGGGGCCGGCGCATCCGACGAGCGGGAGCTGAAGATCACGATCCCGGAAAATCTCGACTACGACGGACTGTTTGACGATCTGTTTCAAAAATACACCCGCAGCGCGGACCTGGACCGCGTCAAGACGACGAACATGGGAACGCTCTATGAGCTCAGCTACAAGATCACCCTTCGCGGCGGCGTCTCCACCAAGGAGTTTCTCGACGAGCTGCGGGAGCGCAACGGCAATCTGAGCATTGTCTGCGGAAGGCCGGTGGAAAAGGCAGTGCTTTGAGAGACTAGCTTCACAGGCCGGAAGAAAGGCAGCACCCCAAAAACCCCGGCATGCATCCCGCACGCTTCATGGATCCGATGTGAGACAGCCTGCCCGACACTTCCGGGCAGGTTCCCGGCGGAGAGGCGATTCACGCCTCTCCGCTTTCTGTCGGGCGTGATGCATTTTGCCCGATTTTATCCCGCAGCCGTTCCAAAAACGCCGCAGCGGGCAGGCTGAGCGAGCGGTTGTCGATGGAAAGGCAGCCGAAAGCGACCCGGCCCTCAAAGCCCTCGATCAGCGCACGGGAAGTATCGGAGAACCGACGGCTTTCCCGGAGCCAATAGCTGCCGATATTGCAGTAATCCGTGGAGCGAAGCATGTCCAGCATCAGGTGGTCGCTGTTGGTCCGCACGCATATCCGCAGGGAGCAATTGCCGCCGCGAAATGCGTCATGCTCTGTCAGAAGTTCCTCCAGAGAGAAGAAATCGTCCTCCATCTGGATGCAGTTAACGCCGTTCAGCTCCTCCGGCGACACGCGCTCCCGCCCGTAAAAGGGGCTGGCGGGGCCGCAGTGGAGCACGAGATCGCTTTGCAGCAGCGGCAAGTATTCCAGATGCCGCCGCTGCGCCAGATGGGAAAAAGCCGCTCGCTTGTGCTCCGGCACGAAGAGGAAGCCCAGATCATACCGGCGGTGCTCCAGCAGCTCCATCATCTGCTCGATGCTGCACTCCGTATACTGCAGCGTCATGCCGTCCGAGACGCCGGAACGGAAAAACTCCTCCGCCAGAAAGGCGAGACGGCTGCTGGGGTTGGCCGCAATGCGCAGCGTTTCCCCGCCGGCATCCGCGGCGGTATCACGGATCAGCGCGGCATTTTTCACTGCATTTTCCGCGTAAAAGCGGATGCGCTCGCCATCCTCGGTCAGCACGATCCCGCTTCCGGTGCGGCGAAAAAGCGCAGCGCCCAGCTCCCGCTCCAGCGCCCGGATAACCTGGCTGACGTGGGGCTGCGTCGTGTAAAGCGCCTCCGCCGCCCGTGTCAGAGAGCCGCGCTGTGCGCACTCCAGAAAGTATTCCAGCTGCCGCAGTTCCATCTGTATCCCCCCTTGTGGTCTCCACAATAGCAGATCCTCTCCTATTCCGCAAGCAAGGAATAACAAATCATTATATCTCTGCATAAAAATCGCGAAATAGCAGGCTTTAATACGCAGAGATATAATGATTCCAAGGGAGTGGTGAAGCTATGGAAAAAACCGTTCACGCGGACGAAGGCCCCATCGGGAAAACGCTGCTGGCCTTTGCGATGCCGGTTCTGGTCACACAGCTGCTGCAGGAGCTTTACAACGCGGCGGACTGCGCCGTGCTGGGACACTTCGGCGAGCCCGGCGCCCTGGCCGCCACCGGGATCGCAGGACTGCTGCTCAGCGTGTTCATCAACTTTTTCATCGGCTTCTCCTCCGGCGTCAGCGCGGTGACCGCGAAGCTCTTCGGCGCGGGCGATATCGGAAGGCTGCGGCAGACGATGACGAGCGTCTTTCGGCTGGTGCTGGCATTCGGCGTCTTGCTCTCCGTCCTCGGTTTTGCCTTGTCCGATGCTCTGCTGGGACTGCTGCGCTGCCCATCTGCGGTGCGCCCATTGGCGGCAAGCTATCTTCGGATCGTATGCTGCGGGATCGCCGCGCAGCTTTTCTATAACGTCGGCGCGGCGGTGCTGCGCTCGCTGGGCGACAGCCGGGGACCCCTGGGCTGTTTCTTCTTCTCCTGCGCGCTGAACCTCGCGCTGGATGCGCTGCTGGTCATCGGGCTGCATCAGGGCGTCCGCGGCGCTGCTGCGGCCACCCTTGCCTCCCAGTGGCTGCTGGCGGCGCTGGTGCTGCGCCGTCTCATGACGCTGGACAAGGGCTGTGCGCTGTGCCTGACAGGAGAAGGGCTTACCCTGAAGGAGCTTTTTGACATTCTGAAGATCGGATTGCCCGCCGGGATGCAGGCGCTTTTTATGAGCATCTCCTCCCTGCTGATCCAGACCTGCATCGACAGCTTCGGGCCGGACGCCATGGCGGGAATGACGCTCTACGCCAAGCTGGAGGGCTGCCTGTATCTCCCTGCCTTCGCCTACGGCATCGCTCTGACCGGTTTTGTCGGGCAAAACTACGGCGCCGGACGCACGGATCGGGTCGTCGAGGCGGTCAAGCGGAGCATATGCATGTGCTGGGCGGTCATCTTTCCGCTGAGCCTGCTGATCACGGCGGCGGCGCCGCTTTTGCTTCGGCTGTTTACTTCGTCGCCGGAGATCCTTCGCAACGCCAGGGAGGCGGTACAGTTCAATCTGCCCTTCTATGTGGTCTACGCCATGAATCAGGTCTGGCTCGGCGCGATCAAGGGCTATGGGAAAACCCTCTGGCCCATGCTCTGCACGCTCCTGTGCTATGCCGTCTTCCGCGTACTCTGGTGTACGCTGCTGATCCCGGTGTTTCAGACGATGCGCGTGGTGTATCTGAGCTATGACGTGAGCTTTTTCCTGATGATGCTTCTGCTCCTGCCCGTATACCGTCGGCTGACCGTCGGCAATAATACTAATACCTAGTCAATGTAATAGCTCCATGAAAAAGCATTGCCTTCGCCAAGCCACTTGCAAAGATTGATGAATCCGATGGGCGTCATTTGCGCATTGCAGATAATGCAGGGATAGTTGTCATCTCTGAACAGATATATTGTGTCTCATAGCCGCTCAGCCATGGCTGCAATCTGCTCTAGAACATTGGTTTGATGATTCGTATAAAGCCCCATGTTCTCCAAACCGAGGTAATCGAGGAAATCGCCCTCAAAGGAGAAGCGTGCCCCAATGTCCATGCCCGCGTCCCCCGAGGAGAGGAACATGGCAACCTTTCGAAGGCGCATCTGAGCCTTGGGATAAAGCACGGAGTAAAACCGGTCGATGGCACACTTGAGCTGCCCGGACAGATTGTGGTAATAGATGGGCGACGCCAGCACCAGCATATCTGCCTCTCGCAGAAGCGCGTAGACCTCCTGCATATCATCTTTCTGGATGCACTGTCCCTGTCCTTTGCCGTGGCAATACTCGCAGGCGAGACAACCTCTAATATTCTTTCTGCAGACGTCGATCACCGCCACGTTATGTCCGGCATTCTCCGCGGAAGCCCTGAATACCGCAATCATCTTGCTCGTGTTCCCTTCGGGATGTGGACTTCCGTTCAAAACAAGTATTCTCATGGTGTGACCCCTCTCAATACCAATCGTGCTTTTCACCGCGATCCAGTGCAGCGATCTTTTCCATTTCCTCATCGCTGAGTTCAAAGCCAAACAAATCCAGGTTCTCTTGGATATGATCCGCATTTCCCGAGCCGGGAATCACAACGATGCCGCGCTGCAAATCCCAGCGGAGGATCACCTGGGCAGCGGAGACTCCATGGGTCCCCGCAATGGCGCAGATCACATCGTTGCCCAGAAGCTCCGCCGTGTATCCTCTGCCTCCCAGGGGATACCAACACTGAACGACGATCCCCTTTTCCTGGATAAAGGGAACCACGTCCTGCTCCTGATAGTACGGATGTATCTCATTCTGTACCAGAGATGGCATGAGTGTCACCTTAGGCAGGAACTCCGTCAGTTCCTCCACATACCAGTTGGAGAGACCAAGCGAGTGGATCTTGCCCTGCGCTGCATACGTTTCCATGGCCTGATAGGCCTTCACATCGTTCGTACCGGGATGATGCAGCAGCATCATGTCGATGTACCCGATATCCAGCTTTTCCAACGCCATCTTAATGGCGGCCTCCGGGTCATCAAACTGATTTGGATAGATTTTTGTGATAACAAATATTTCTTCGCGGGGAATGCCGTATTCCTCCATGGCCTGTCGGACACCCTCGCCGACGGCATCCTCATTGCCGTACATATACGCCGTATCTATCAGCCTTCCGCCGGTTGCCAGCAGTGTCTTAACGGAGGCAACACAGGTATCATAGTCCAGAGCATAGGTACCGAGCCCCAGGATCGGCATTTCATAGCCGCTGTTGAGTAATACTTTTTTATTCTCAAAATCGAAAACGCCCACTTTGTTCTCCTCCATATTCGACGCCAGTCCGGTCACATCCGGCAACTTCTGCATTTCCTGTTCAGCAGTATCGGCCAAAGGTTCTTCCGACCGCGTGCATCCTGTCCCGCAGGCCATCAGGGAGAGGCTGATCACCAGCAGCCATATCAGTATCCTTATTTTCATTTTTCAACCACCGTTCCTCTCCCCTTTCCCGGAGCTTTTCCGATGCCGTGGTAAACAAACAGCAGTATCGCTGTGCTCACCACCATCATCCCGGCAAACATCAGGTAAGAGGACTTGTACTCACCGGTGTGATCGGCGATCAGTCCGGGTACGACGGTAAAAACTATTCCGCCGAAGTTGTAGAAGATCTGCATCCAGCGCAGCGTCTTCGGATAACTCTCCGCAGAGGAGAAATCCGCTGCCCAAAGCGGCGGTCCCACATTGAAAACGGAAGCTCCGAAGCCCAGGAAGCAAGCCAGGGCAAAGCACCACAACATACGGGTTCCATCCATTCCGAAAATGCACAGACAGCCGACAACAAATACGGTAATCAGAAGAACGCTGCACTTTTTCGCGCCGATTCGATCCGCGATCCCACCGGAAACCAGCTTTCCGAACATCAGCGTGAGCCCGAACAGCGAAACGACCTTGGCCGCTGTCTCCACGCCGTAGCCGCTCGTGACAGCCAGCACGGAGATGTGCCCGGAAAATGCCAGTCCCGCTCCCCCGTTCAGCAGCATCATGACCGCCAGCAGCCCCAGCATGGTTTTGGAAAGCTCCCCGGCATCTGACCGGGCAGAGCCGGACGCTGTCCGCTTTCCCCCGCCGTATGGCATAAGGCCCATATCCGCAGGTGTGTCACGAATAAGCAGGAACACGATAACCGCGCTGAGTGTCATGAACCCCGCCTGCAGCAAAAATGCCGCGCGCAGGGAGAAATGCTGGATCACAGATGTGAGCAGCGGCGAGAGCACCATGGTCGCAAGTCCCGACCCGGCGGAGCTGATTCCCAAGGCAAGTCCCAGACGGCTGGAGAACCAGCGGTTCATCAGCAGAGACACCGGGTAGACACTGCCCGCACCGTATGCAATGCCTGCGAGAGCCGCGCCGGCAAAATACACAGCCGGTCCGCCGCCTACGGCAAAGATAAGCGCTGCGGCAGCGCCCACCAGCGAGGCCATCAGAATACCCCGGCGCAGCGACAGCTTCCGGTAGTATACGCCGACAAAAAAGGTCGTGATAAACGAGAACAGGCAGCGGACAGAGAGGATGGAGCTGCCCGCACCGCCGCTGATCCCGGTGGCTTCGATAAAGGGAAGATAAATGGTAAGGATGTTGCTGCACAGGCCCATATTGCACAGAAACAGCCACAGTCCCGCACCGCAGATCACCCAGGCGTAGTGAACTCGCCCCTTTGGGATCATTTCAGGTGCCCGGCAAAGTAGCTTTCCAGTTTGTCGAACGGGATGGCGTCCTTGCCGCCGCCGTCGTAGAGGTCGGTGTGGCTCGCGCCGGGGATGATGAGCAGCTCCTTATTCTCGGTATACTTGCTGTCCTTCACCATGTTTGCATAAGCGTCCTTGCCGAAATAGCAGGAGTGCGCCTTCTCGCCATGAACGATCAGGACAGCGCTTCGGATCTCATTGGAGTACTGAAGGATCGGCTGGTTCATGAAAGACTCGCAGCCGATCACGTTCCAGCCGCCGTTGGAATTGAGAGAGCGGGGATGATAGCCGCGCGGAGTCTTGTAGTAATCATAGTAGTCCTTCACAAAGAAAGGCGCGTCCTCCGGGAGCGGATCCACCACGCCGCCGCCCAGCTTGTATTCACCCGTCTTCAAATCCTCCAGGCGCTGCGCGCACATTGCAGCGCGCTTGGCGTAACGCGCCTCCTCGCTGTCCTCAGAGTCGAAATATCCCTTCGCGTTCACGCGGGTCATGTCATACAGGGTGGAGGCCACGGTTGCTTTGATGCGGGTATCCAGCGCAGCTGTATTGATCGCCATGCCGCCCCAGCCGCAGATGCCTATGATGCCGATGCGGTCAGGGTCTGCCTTATCACACAGGGAGAGAAAGTCCACCGCTGCCATGAAGTCCTCGGTATTGATGTCCGGGGAGGCCATGTAACGCACATTGCCGCCGCTCTCTCCGGTGAAGGAGGGATCGAAGGCGATCGTAAGGAATCCACGCTCCGCCATCGTCTGGGCATACAACCCGGAGCACTGTTCCTTGACTGCTCCGAAGGGGCCGGAGACTGCGATCGCAGGAAGCCTACCCTCCGCATTCTTCGGTACATACATATCCGCTGCCAGCGTAATGCCGTAGCGGTTCACAAAGGTCACCTTGCTGTGTTCGACTTTTTCGCTTTTGGGGAATGTTTTGTCCCATTCCTGGGTCAGAATCAGTTTTTCTTTTGTGATCATGTGAAATACCTTCCCTTCTTAGCTCTCGTTCATAGCCTTTCCGGTCCGACGGATCAGATAGTCGATACGATCAACCCGTTTCTGGCTTGCATGCAGTTGCTCCAGCAAATCACATCTGCATTGCCGAAGATATAGAATCAACTCCTCCGAACGCCCCGTCCTGAATAGCTTCTCCGCTTTTTCAACGTCAGTCGCCCCAAAACCGACATCGGTCAGTCCTGAAATGATGTCGCTCAAAGCATTATCCATTTTCTAATCCTTTCGCTTGTGTTCTCTGTTTTCAAGCTCATTGTAATCCATTGATTTCCGTCTCGCTAATGGTTATAATGAATAACATGATATTCTTTCTCGGAATATCATCCGAATGCTCGCAGGAGGACTCAAAATGGAAATCAGAACCTTACGGTATTTTCTCGCAGTGGCGAGAGAAGAGAATATGACAAAAGCTGCGGATATTCTGCATGTCACCCAGCCAACGCTGTCCAAAACGATGAAGTCACTGGAGGATGAGCTTGGAAAGAAACTGTTCACACGCCATAGCTTCAGTATCGCTTTGACAGATGAAGGGATGCTGCTGCGGGACCGCGCAGAAGACCTCGTGATGATGGCAGACAAGATTGAAAAAGAGTTTCTGTCCCTCGACAGTATTACGGGCGGCGAACTCTATTTTGGCCTTGCGGAATCCTATCATATTCGCTATTTGGCCAGAGAGATTCACAGCCTCAAAGAGCGTTATCCGGGTCTGCAATACCACATCACCAGCGGAGATACGGAGCAGGTAACGGAAAAGCTGGATAAGGGGCTGCTGGACTTTGCCGTTGTCTGCGAACTGCCCGACACAAGGAAGTATTCCTACGTCCAGTTCCCGGAGCCGGACGTCTGGGGACTTGTCTTGCCCGCAGAAGATCCGCTTACAAAAAAGGAGACCATCGACTTCGATGATCTCCTTGGCCTTCCTCTGTTCTGCTCCGAGCAGTCGTGGAAAAATGACATCCCCCGCTGGTGCGGAGTACGCAGCGCCGAGCTTCGATTGGAAGGTTCTTTCCGTCTTGCTTACAATGCCTCGATGTTTGTAAAAGAGAATCTCGGCTATTTGCTCACCTTTGAGCATCTCATCGACACTTCAACTGACAGCGGGCTCGTATTTCGCCCCCTGTCACCGCGCTTGGAAACAAAGCTGTTTCTGATTTGGAACAAGTACCAGACCTTTACACCTATCGCAGACTTATTCCAACAGCAGATTCGTGCGGCTTTTGGTCGTTAAGGAGATTACTTAAAAAGAAAGGCGATCTTATCTTGTAAAGAGATATAATAAGTTATCAAGACATAGCAATAGGCGGCAAAAGGATACGCACTTTTTTCGAATGCCTACCATCTTATAAACAGCCTTTGGGGCAAAACTCGGCAATTCAAATCTATCTTTTACAGTTATCCGCAAAGAGTTGGAGATAGAATCGGAGACGAAGGAGAAAAGTCATAATTGGTTTTGTTTCACACCTAAATTTTACCACAAACAGAGACACCAGCCAACCCCTTTTCGGGGAAAGCTGGTGCCTTTGTTTTTTCAGACGCTATTTTGCAACGCGCC
>JAEEGK010021507.1_pt1 | contig 13627 bp, 14 predicted proteins | sample 8958771 | NCBI WGS metagenome assembly JAEEGK01 (sample SAMN16246547, study PRJNA631951) | gut metagenome | biome: gut microbiome; feature: rumen; material: SC-attached | host: Bos | place: Iran: Karaj | collected 2018-10 | reverse complement strand
CAAAGACAATGGTTGGTAAGTCTTTGCCAGCTGGAGCGGAGATAACGACTTTTCTCGCACCGGCTTGGATGTGTGCCATTGATTTTTCTTTAGAGCAATAGAAGCCTGTGCATTCTAAGACGACATCGACTTTTAATTCTGCCCATGGTAAATCTTGAGCTTTTGGACGAGCGTAGATGGTAATTTCTTTACCATCAACTGTAATGGAACCTTCTTTGAGGATGGTTTTGCCATCTTCGGCTAATTCTGGTTCTTTACTGGAAACGGTGTGTAAATTTTCACCGATTGTGCCAGCATAACCGCCTTGAGCGGTATCGTATTTTAATAAGTTAGCGAGCATCTTTGGGGAAGTTAAATCGTTAATAGCGACGATTTCGTAACCTTCTGCACCAAACATTTGTCTGAACGCTAAGCGGCCGATACGACCGAATCCGTTAATTGCAACTCTGACTTTTGACATTTATATATGCCTCCTTTATTGTCACTGCGATTATATTTTATTTATATTAAATATAACTTGCAAGCAAAATGATAAAGAAAAAGAGCCCTTTTAGAACTCATTAACTTATATTTGCTATTGCACTTAATTATTTTTAAGCCTTATGTATCTCTCCTAATTGATATCTGCGTTCTAATAATTTTGTTTCCAATTGTTCAAAGCCATTTGGATACCAATCAACGAGCGCATTATGGGATAAGGCGTTTTTTAATTCATCCAGCAAAGAATCAGTCAAAACTCCTTTTGAATAGGCATCTGATAAAAAATAGATATTTTCATCGATTTCAATAATTGGTTCAATAACAAACATGGAATAGTAAGTTACATCACCCAATTTAATTTCATGAACGTTAGGGTCTCTAAACCATGATTGGATATCAAATAAAATATCGTTAACCGATAAAACAAATAATTTGCAGTTGGAAGATAGCTCCTTATAGCAATTGAAATGAATAGAGGAGTAATCAATATCTATATAGTAATTCTTGTATTTCTGCTCTTTATATTTTTCTCTTATAAAGCGATCATCAGTATGACTTTTATCCACTATTTCTTGTTTGTAAAAGCGGCGTTTAGTATTTTCAAAATCGACATTGAGTGGTGATGAAAGCGAAGAATCAGCATTAAAAGAAGGTAAATTGGCAAAATAATCTTTGTCAATGTTTGATAAAATCTTCTCGACGTCTTTTATTTCTACATCATATTGAAGAGAATTCTTTCTAAAAAAATCTTTGTCTATTATGTTATCGCGATAAGCCTGCTTTATCGTTGTAACATGACCATTATTATAGACGTAAGGCAATAACAATTCCGAATATTTATCTTCTTTTTCTATGGCGAAATATACCTCAGAATCATCATTAGAAAATTCGACAATAAACCTTGTCAATGGGTCGTGATAAAAACCATTAATTATAAAAGTTAGAATGGTTGAATCATTATAAGTGCCACAATTCAAAAAAGGTCTAATAGAGTCTCTTGTTATTGGTCTTGGATGATAATATCCGCATAATGAAGAGTCGTCTTTGATGACATTATACTCAATGATTTGTTCATAAAAAGCATCGGTTATTTGATTATAATATTCTTGTTCTTTAGCAGTTAAATTTTGAGGAGAAAAATCGATTCTATTATCTAAAACCAGCAAGTCTTCATTGTTAGTGTTTTCTTTTATTGTGCTTGAATAATTAGAATGACAAGCGCTTAACGCCAGAACAAATAGCATTAAAAAAATCTTTCTCATAAAACTTCCACTCTAGAAAACGATACTTTGACTTTGTCACCAAATCTGATTGATTGGAAGAAACACAAGAATGTTAATAAGAAGCCCGCTACCGCTTTATTTGATATATCTCTCTTCATATTACCATTTTATCTTAAAATCTTTTTTCAAAGAAACATTGGCATGTTGTATCATATTCATAATATAACAAACGTTATAAATATAGGCTTTTTATCACAAATTCTATAATTCTCTAATCCCTTCAAAAAGAGTGCTTAAATCTATCTCTAATGCTTTAGCGATTTTATTTAAGACCACTACTGTTGGGTTTCTAGTTCCTCTTTCTAAATCGCCTAAATAATTACGGTTAATGTCCGCTTCTAAAGCAAGGGCTTCAATTGAAAGACCTTTTTCTTCTCTTAAATATCTAATACGGTAACCAAGTTGCTTATTTACTGTCATCGGTAAACCTCAAATAAAATTCATGGATGGAGCGGAACAAATGATTAATGTTGCTTTTAGTAATCGTTTTTTTAAATTTTTCACTCATTAGGTCAGCTAATTCTTGAAGAGATGCCGCTTCATTTTCTAAACGGAGATGGCATAATTCTCTTTCTTTGATGTTACCTAAATTATCAATACCTAAGTATTTATCAATAACTCTAATTTCTTCCGCTTGTCTTTTACCGGTTTCAATTGTTCTTTTCATATTTGCGGTATCCATATTTGTTAAGCGGTTATAGGAATTATTTAAATCTCTATCAGCGCGGACATCTTCAAATTCTAAGCATGAAGAAACCGCCCCTATCATAATTAAGAAGTTAGATATTTGATCGCTCTTTTTAAAATAGAGAACATATTGATCTCGTCGAGTGGCAATTTTAGGTTCAATGTTGCTGTTTTTATATCTTGCAAATAACTTAGCGAGCCATTTCGCGTAATTTTCACTATTTGAAGCGATTTCTAAGTGATAATTACTAGTCACTGGTGAATTTACTGAACCCGCCGCTAAAAAGGCACCAGCGAGGTAACCAGAGATGGTATCATCGTTTTTAACTATATTTTTAGATATTTTGCCCTCTAAAAAAGATATTTCTAAATCAGACATGATTTCTTCACTACTCTCATCAATTTCAATCATGTAAGATTTAGATTTATTAAAGTTATTTCTTTCTTTAACGATTAATTCAGCGTTAGTTTTGTATATATCATTAATATTTTTATAAATAAACTGCGCTATCTTAGCGTTTTCCATATTTAATTGCAGAAGTGTGCTTTTATGACGAAACACCAAGGAACCATTAATGCGGATATACGCTGAAAGAAGCGCTCTTAAGCGATCACTAGAAGGATAAGAGTTATTAACTAATTCTTCTTTAACTTGGGAAGTGAATGAACTTTTGCTACGCATATCATATATATTTTATCAATTATAAAATAATAGAAAAGTTAATTTGATTTACTACTCCCCTAGGAGTATAATAAAGCCATGAAAATATATCACGGATCCATCATTGTTATTGAAAAACCCATTTATGGTTATGGCAAAAAACATAACGATTATGGTCTAGCTTTTTATTGTACTGAATCATTGGAGCTTGCTAAAGAATGGGCGGTTAGCAACGAACTTGATGGCTACGCTAATTGCTATGAACTTAATTTAGATGGTTTGAATGTTATCAATCTAAATAAAGAACCATACACTATTTTGAATTGGTTAGCCATCCTTCTAGAAAACCGCGTCTTTAAATCTCTTTCCCCCTTAGCAGAGGAAGCTAAGCAATTTATTATAGACCACTACTCTATTGATTATAAAAACGCTGATGTCATTATTGGTTATCGCGCTGATGATAGTTATTTCTCATTCGCTAGAGATTTTATTCAAGGAGCTATATCTTATCGCCAGCTTAATCTCGCCATGCATCTTGGTAATTTAGGAGAACAAGTTGCCTTAATGAGTGAAAAGGCATTTTCCGCTATTAAGTTTATTAAATCGGAAGAAGCTTATGCCAATGAATGGTATAAGAAAAAACAAAATAGAGAAATTAAGGCTAGAAAAGACTATTTTGACAAAACAAAAATGTTCCGTCAAAAAGGCGATATTTATATCTCACAAATAATTGATGAAGAAATGGAGGCAAACGATGAACGCTTACGATGAAGCATATCTTAATGATGCCCAATATTTCCTTGGTGAATTATTTGAAACTGGAGTATATGTTTTAGATTTGGATTTAGAAGATATTTGGATGCGCTTCTTATTTTCTAATTATTCTGTGAATTTAGGAACGGGAGATCCTTTTGTTATATTTGGAAAATCAGGCTCAGAAGCTATTTTTGAAATAAGTGGAAAAAGAAAAGAATTACCATTCATTTATGACAGAACGCCTGAGTTTTGGCTCGGTTGGGCATTAGCGTATTATCAATGGGAAAAGAATATTCCTTTTTCATTCATCACTAGACAAGTTAGCATTAGTGATTTACTTTTGCTTTACAAAAAGTACCATGAGATAGATATCGCTCATTTTGTTAATGAAATAGATAGATTAAGAAGCTTGAATAAAAAAGATACAAATCTCAAAAGAATTAGAATGGACCGTGGACTAAGTCAAAAAGAACTTGCCACATTAACATCTATTCCTCTTAGAACAATTCAACAATACGAGCAGAGACAAAAAAATATTAATAAAGCCCAAGCTAATTATGTCATATCTTTAGCCCAGGCTCTTAATTGTTCAGTAAGAGATATTCTTGAGTAATTATTTCTTTAAATATTCAATGATGGCTTTAGAGGCCATTTTAGCGTCAACTTCAGATAAATAGATTTGTCTAATATCTCTAGGAAGAATATCGCCACCGGCATATAGACCAGGGCAACCTGTTTCTTTTGTTTTTGGATTAACTGGAATAGTACCCCATTGATCCTTGACATTATCAATGTTGATAAACTGTGAATTTGGAATTTGACCAACGAGAGGGAAAACGCCTTGCACCTTAATTTCTTTTCTTTCACCAGTTTCTCTATTTTCAATAATGATACCTTCGACCTTATCTTCCCCAAGAAGTTCCACAGGGATATATGGAGTAAGGATAGTTGTATTATCTAAAGCATCAAATTCATCAACGAGATATTTATTGCCTCTAAATTCATTTCTTCTATGGATTAAATAGACATGCTTAGCAATATCAGTCATATAAATGGCTTCTTTAAGCGCGGTATTACCACCACCGATAATTAAAACATCTTGGTCTTTAAAGAAATGACCATCGCAAACTGCGCAGTATGATAAGCCATGCCCGAATAATTCTTTTTCTTTAGGCAAGCCTAATTCTCTTTCTTTAGTGCCAGTAGCCACTAAAACGGTTTTGGCTAAATAGTTACCGTTATCACAGTCAACATGGAATAAACCTTCTTCATCTTTAGTTAAAGAAGTAACCATATCTGGAATCATTTCCACTCCAGCATTATTAAGCCAGTTAAAAAATTCCATCGCTAAATCTGGACCAGGGATTTTAGTAAAGCCAGGATAATTATCCACTCTTGGGGCAATGTTTATTTTGCCACCTGGGGTAGAGCCTTCAATAACAGCGATATCTAATCCTGCTTCTTTAAGGATGATACCCGCTCTAATGCCGCACGGGCCACATCCTAAGATTAATGTGTCAAAAACTTTCATGCTAATTTCTCCTTATCCCTCGACTACTTCTTTTTCCTTATTAAGCGATCTAAATAGTATTGGTAAAGAAATGGCAAGTCCTAAAAGGACTGAAACGCCTAACACTAAAAGCATTAAGCCAATATTAAAGCCGTTATAAGCGACAACTGTTTCAAATTTATTAGCGGTTAATAAGGTAATTGCTCCCGCTAAGATAGCACCACCAACAATAGCAAGAACAATGCTACCAATTAAACCGACATTCTTAGAGTTGGGGGTCACCACTAGTTGACCTTTTTTCTTTCTAATGATGTTACGAATGATATGATTAGCGACAATCATAAGAGTGCCCACTAAGACGTAAATCATTGACCAGACCCATGACCAATAACCATTATTGCCCATTTGATAAGAGGAGTCTCTTAATGGTTCAAGTAAGACACGGGTCATACCGTACCATATGATATATCCCGCACCGACATCACCATATTCTAGATGTTTTCTTAAGGCCTTACCAAAGACATGACCTAAAACAAAGTAACCTAGAAGGTTAGAAATAAATTCAATAAAGAATAATGGAACATAGATTTGGCCGTCCGGCGCAAAGCCACTTGTGGAACTATATCTCGCATTATTTAAAACGATTTCTGGTAACCATTTCCAATTAGCGTCACTTACCAAGTAACCATGAACTTCGCAGTTAAAGAAATTACCCCATCTGCCGATGCCTTGGGCAATTAAAATACAAGGAAGAACTAAATCAATCGCATCCCAAATATATTTGCCTTTATGACGCCAAACAAACCACGCAACACCCACTACGATGCCCATTACTGCCCCACCTAAGATGGTTAAGCCACCTTCCCATATCTTAAAGACATCCCAGAATGGACGCCCCGCAAATTCTTTGCCCCAGTTACCAATGACATACCATATACGAGCACCGATAATACCTGCTGGGAAAGCCACAAAGAATGTTGATTCAAACATGCCATGTTTGCCAGCGATTTTATACATATAATGGTCACAAATAAAGTAGACCAAGATAGCGCCACTTAAAATACATAAAGCATAGAAAGCGAGATTTGGAGTACCTTTTTCAGGTGTCACTAAACCTTCTTTAAAAGAAATGCCATTTACTAATGGATAACTTAAATATGGAGCTAAACCATTTGTGTAAATAAATAACGAAACAAAAGCGACGACAAAAGCGCTTAACTGTATTCTAAAGAATAATTTATCTAATTTTTCTGGAATGTTTCTTCCATAGTAATGAAGAATAAAGCAGTTAATAGCGGTAAGAAGACCACCGATAAAGAAGATAGCGCCAACTACTAGTTCAGCAGTATGAAGAGCGTCCGCACTAGCGTTAAGCCATTGATAAAAGCCAAACGAAGCGACTAAAAAAGATATAACTGCTAAACCAACTGAAACCGCGGGTTTAATTAAAAACTTTTTATAATCCACTTCAATCATCGGAGTTTTAACTAAACTGACAGCGAAATAAATGGATACACCAGTTGCAATAGCAAACAAGACTAAAAATATAATGGCGAGGATCATAAATTATTCGTAATGCTCCTTCTTAAGTACTTTCTTTAAATATTGACCAGTATAGGAGTTCTTGTTATTAGAAACTTCTTCTGGAGTGCCAGTGGCTACAATCTTACCACCCATATCTCCACCTTCTGGTCCTAAATCTATTATATAGTCAGCGACTTTAATAACATCAAGATTATGTTCAATAACTAAAACGGTATCACCATGAGAAACAATTCTTTGAAGAACCGCTAATAAACGTTTAACGTCATCAGTATGTAAACCAGTAGTTGGTTCATCTAAGATATATAAAGTTTTACCAGTTGGACGTTTTTGTAGTTCACTAGCAAGTTTGACACGTTGTGCTTCGCCACCACTTAATGTCGTCGCTGGTTGACCTAATTTAATATAGCCTAAACCAACATCATATAAAGTTTGAATTCTTTTAACTAAACTTGGTCTATTAGCGAAGAAATGTAAAGCATCTTCCACAGTCATTTCTAAAACATCATAGATGGTTTTTCCTTTATAAGTGACTTGAAGAGTTTCTTCGTTATAGCGTTTACCGTTACATGCATCGCATCTAACATAAACATCTGGTAAGAAATTCATTGGAATACGGACAACACCCGCACCACCACATTTTTCGCATCTTCCACCTTCAACGTTAAAGGAGAATCTACCTTTATCATAGCCTCTAGCTTTAGCTTCAGTAGTTTCCGCAAATAAACCTCTAATATCGTCAAAGAGTTTAACATATGTCGCAGGGTTACTACGTGGGGTACGACCAATTGGTTCTTGGGTAATATCAATGACTTTATCGATATTTTCAAAACCTTCAATAGATTTAACTTCGCCAGCAAAGACATTTACTTCACCAGAGAAATGTTCTGTTAAATGATTAAATAATGTTTGGTTAATTAAAGAAGACTTACCACTTCCAGAAACACCAGTGACAGCGATAAAACAACCTAAAGGAATATCAACATTAACTTTCTTTAAGTTATTGCAAGTCGCGCCTTTAATTTTTATAAAATTACCATTTCCTTTTCTTCTTATTTTAGGAATTGGAATATATTCTCTTTCGCTTAAATAAGCACCAGTAATACTATTCTTGCTATTTTCAATATCTTTTAATGTACCAGCGGCTACTACTTCGCCACCATGTACTCCAGCGCCAGGACCAATATCAACGATATAGTCCGCACTTCTAATCATTTCTTCATCATGTTCGACAACGATTAAAGTATTACCGATATCTCTCATCTCTTTCATCGTTTTGATGAGTTTTTCACTGTCTCTAGAATGTAAACCAATAGAAGGTTCATCCATGACGTAAAGAACACCAGTTAATTTGCTACCGATTTGAGTGGCTAATCTAATACGTTGAGATTCACCACCACTTAAAGTCATAGCTAAACGAGTCAAAGTTAAATATTCTAAACCGACATCACATAAGAAAGAGGTACGGTTATAAACTTCTTTAAGAACTAAGTCGGCGATTTCTCGATCATTATCACTTAATTTATTTGGAAGTTCTTTGACCCAGTTTCTTAATTCTTTAAGTTGCATTGCAGAAACTTCATAGATATTTTTCCCATCAATTCGTACACTTAAAGCGGCTTCATTTAAACGTTGCCCGTGACAAGTTGTACATTCATGGTCAGACATGAAGATTTCATAATATTCTCTCATCCAGTCACTAGTGGTTTCTCGATACAATCTTTCAAGTTTAGTTTTCATACCTTCAATCACTTGATTACGGTGCATGGTATTACCACTGCTACTAGTTAATTTATATTGATGAACGACTGGTGAACCATATAAAACGATCTGCTGTTGTTCTTTAGATAAGTCTTCCCAAGGTTTATCCATTGGGACTTTATATAAATCGCAAAGCATCTTAAATTCTTGCCATTCAAGGTTTTGGCTACCAACAATATGAGCGTAATATCTTAAGCTACCTTCATTAATTGATAGTTTTGGATTAGGGACCATCTTACGGATATCCGCTTCTCTTTTCATACCTAAACCTTTACAGTCTGGGCAACAACCTAAAGGTGAATTAAAGGAGAATAATCTTGGTTCCACACGTGGGACAGAAAAGCCACATATTGGGCAAGTATGTTTATCGCTTAATAATTTCTCTTCGTTATTAGCTAAAATGATTAATAAACCTCTAGAGAAGTTAAGTGCGGTTTCAATTGATTCAAAGACACGAGAACGGATATCTGGTTTGATAATTAATCGATCAATAACGATATCGATACTATGCTTTTTATTTTTTTCTAAAGCGGGCACTTCTTCTAAGGTCATGATGGTGTTATCCACTCTAACGCGGTTAAAACCATCTTTTCTAATCTTATCTAAGACATCTTTTTGTGTGCCTTTTTCTTGATGAACGATTGGTGATAATAATTGAATTTTAGTACCTTCAGGATAATTCATCACAACATCAGTCATCATAGTGACACTAAAAGAAATAATTGGTGTATGGTGATTTGGACAATATGGAATACCAATGCGGCCAAATAAAAGTCTTAAATAATCATAAATCTCTGTTACTGTACCAACAGTAGATCTTGGGTTATGAGAAACACTTTTTTGATCAATAGCGATACTTGGAGATAATCCTTCAATCGCATCGACATCAGGTTTATCGAAGTTACCAAGGAACTGTCTAGCATAGCTAGAAAGAGATTCCATATATCTTCTTTGACCTTCAGCGAATATCGTATCGAAGGCTAAAGTGGATTTACCACTACCAGATAAACCAGAAAAGACAATCAATGAATCTTTAGGCAAAGAAACATCAATGTTTTTTAAGTTATTTTCTCTAGCGCCTTTAATAATAATTTTCTTTTCCATATCTTAAGTCTTCGTCATTTTATCAAAATTACGAAAAATAAACTATATAAATGCAAAATAAATAACACTTATATGTGGTAACGGTCCACTAGTTAATAAATGTTCATTATTTTTAGTTAAAATGTACATTTTAGATTTGATTTTTGTACATTATTTATTATCATATTAATATGAGGTGATGCAAAATGTGCTATGTAACGGCAACTGAACTAAAGAATAATTTGAGTTATTATCTTGAAAAATCTATGACAGAAGATGTCTATGTCACTAAAAATAAAAAAGTGATATCCATTTTAACAAGCCCACAATTAAAAGCTTATTTCGAATTCAAAAAGTTTGTTGAAGAAATGGATTGGCATGATACTGGTGAGATTAGTGATGAAGACGCAATCGCTGAGGAGATATTAAAAAGATGAAAGTTCTTGTTGACACTAATGTGTTTTTAGAACAACTGTTGCATCGAGAAAAATACGATGAAGTAGATAGATTCTTTTTTCTTGCAGCAAAGCAATATAACCAAATGTACATCACATCAATGTCTCTTAGAGACATCGGATACGCGCTTCATAGACAAAGACACAGTGAAGAAGAAGCAAGAAAGGCTCAATTCCAAGTTTATAGCATGGTGTCGAAAGTCATTGGTGTTAGCGCGGACGCAGCAATTAACTCGTTATTCTCTGATGCAAAAGACTTTGAAGATGCACTTCAAGTCAATGCTGCTGAAGAAGCGATGTGCATGGCAATAGTCACTTTGAATAAAAAAGATTATACAAAAGCCAATATTCCAGTATTTACCCCACAGGAAATATGCGAAATCTGGTCGAAAAATAAATAAAACGAGGTAAAACCTCGTTATTTTTTACTGGTCGGAACGATCAGATTTGAACTGACGACCCCTTCCACCCCAAGGAAGTGCGCTACCAAGCTGCGCTACGTCCCGATTAGTAAGGTTATTATACTATTTTTCTAAGTAACGATTAATTATTTGAGAAGTATTATGATCTTTGATGATGTCGATGTGATCGTAGAAAGCGTATTCTTCTTCATCAGGCATTTCAAAAGCGTCAATCAATTCAAGTAATGCATCAGGAGGAATTGGGTTTTCTCTATCAGCGTTTTGTTTAATAACTAAGTCTTTATCTAATCTAAAGCAGATTAAATCAATTTGATCGTATAAAGGTTTATAAGGTTGGATATTATCTAAACGATAAATCTTTTTAGAATGAGTAGCATCAAGGACCACTGTTCCTATTTCATCGACACTATAAACTTTGACTAGTTCATAATAAATTTGCCAAATTAAAGCATCTTCACTTAAATCGCGTTGGTTGCCTAAAATCTTGTAGCGGAGTTCATCGCTACTAATGATATAGACATGTTTATTAAGTGCTTTTTTAAGTTCCTTAGTAAAGTGAGACTTTCCACTTCCAGGAACGCCAGAAAGAACAATGAGTCGATTCATATTTTTATAGCAAAAGAAAAAGTGAACTATTTGAATCCACTATTTCTATTAAGTCTTATTTATTTAAGCGTTTTTCCGCTTCAGCGTTGATGTCGCCATCTTTTAAAGCAACTTCAAGCAAGGCGATGACATCTTGTTCTGTTAATAAACCACTTTTAACAACTTTACGAGTGGCTTTCTTTAAGTCTTTTTTAATATCTTTTAACAAAGCTTCGTTTTCTTTTCTAACGGCAATTTTTCTTTTAACAGAAGAAAGAAGAGCATCTGGGACGTATTGAGAAATAATCTTTTTGCCTTCTCTCCATTGACGATAGCAATATGTGTGACCACTAATTTGTTTCACAGAAATATAACCGCATGGTAAACTTGCGATATTTTTGGAGACTTGTGCGTATTCTTCAACGATTTGCACTAAAGCTTCAACTTCACGTAAATCTTTTTTCATAGTAATAATTTCCTTTAACCTACTGAAAATTATATAGTAAACTTAAGTTTTTTTGCAAATATTTCTTTTTAGAGGTTAGAAGTAATAAAAAAGGCGATATAATCGCCTATTTAATTAATTATTTATTTTTAACAAAATTTAGCAAATCATCAACATCACTTTTTTTAGTGGTAAATGAGACGACAAAGCGCACCACTAACTCGTTGCCTTTATCTTCCCAAAGTTCTAAGCCATATTCTTTAATGAGCTCATTAGCGAAGTCCTTATCAAAAGTCGCAAATATCTGATTAGTGGGTGATTCGAGCATATTAACATTTAATTTAGCTAAACCTTCTTTAAGATAGTCCGCTACTTCGTTAGTTTGTTTAGCGATATCAAAGTATAGATTATTTTTAAATGCGCTTTCAAAAACCGCGCCAATTAGATAGCCTTTAGAAATCATCGCTCCTTTATTTTTGATGTGATATCTAAAATCTTTTTGTAAAGAAGGATTATTGATTACTAAGGCTTCACCTAAAAGTAAGCCGTTTTTTGCTCCACCGACGTAGAAAGCATCGCAAACTTTGCCAAGTAGTTCTGGTTCAACATCGTTATATTTACTAGTTAACGCACTAGCGAGTCTTGCGCCATCAATATAGAAATATAAGTTATTTTCTTTGCACACTTTAGATAAATCTAATAATTCTTTTTTAGAATAAATAGTTCCTATTTCTGTGCTATTAGAAATATAAACCATTCTTGGCTTAACCATATGTTCGTCTTTATAGATTTTTAAAGCATCTAAAATATCATTTGGATAGATCTTTCCATTATTGCCTTTAACAGTAATGATTTTGTGACCAGTAGATTCCACCGCTCCGGTTTCATGAACATTAATATGTCCTGTTTCTAAAGCGATGACTGCTTCATAAGGTTTAAGAGCATAACTAATGAATAAAAGATTAGTCATTGTTCCACCACTAAGGAAATAGACTTTTGCGTTTGGGGAATTAAATGTCTTTTTGATAAGTGATTCAGCATTTAAAGAATGTTTATCTAAACCATAAGCAACATTTTGTTCAGTAGCAATATCACTTAAATCTTTTAAGATAAGAGGATGACATAAAGAAGAATAATCATTAGTGAATTTATGTTTCATAAAAATCTCCTATTCTTTAATTAAGCCTTTGATCAACTCATAGAATGAAGCAGTTATTTTATTGTTTAAAGGTAAGATTTTGCCTTCTTTAGAAATTAGGCAATGTTCACTTTCACCAGTGAAGATAACTGTATCTTTAATTTTCATCACATATGAAACGATGAAGGTGACTGAGTTCATGCTTTTAATACTAACTTCAATATCAATAACATCATTTACTGTGGAAGGCTTTTTATAACGGATATTATTTAATCCCACGACAGGAGAAAAAACACCCATCTTTTCAAATTCTAAATAATCATAACCAAGATTTTTAAAGAAATCTAAACGCGCTTCTTCCATAAAGCGGATGTAATTAGAATGATGAGTAACACCCATCTTATCGGTTTCATAATATTGCACTAAGTGAGAATACATAACTTACCTCTATTTTCCATATTATATCTTTTTATAAAGATGGGGCCTAATAAAAAGCAACAAAAAAGCGGGTTTTCAAGCCCGCTTAATAATTGGGTTTATCGATTAAAGACCGAATTTTTTGATTCTTTCTAATCTGGCTTTCGCGTAATTTTCACTCTTGGTTAAGAGTTCTTCAGCATTGGCTGGATTGACGCGTGGAAGTTGAGAGAATCTTGTTTCTGTCATGACGAAGTCTCTGAACTTAGAGAAGTCAGGATCTTTCATATCAAGAGTGAGGGCTGGTTTACCAGCGGCTTCATTTCTTGGATCATAACGGAAGATTGGGAAGTAACCACATTCAACGGCTAATCTTTCTTGTCTCATGGAGTTAGCAAGACC
>JAEEGK010021506.1_pt1 | contig 13627 bp, 9 predicted proteins | sample 8958771 | NCBI WGS metagenome assembly JAEEGK01 (sample SAMN16246547, study PRJNA631951) | gut metagenome | biome: gut microbiome; feature: rumen; material: SC-attached | host: Bos | place: Iran: Karaj | collected 2018-10 | reverse complement strand
TGCCGGTCGCGGTACTTGGTTCAAGATGACCGAAGGCTACGGCAAGATGCTCCTCGGTTACCAAGGCAAGACTCCTTGCGAACCGGATCCGGAACTCGTGAAGATCGCTGCCGACCAGTTCCAGATGAAGCCGTTCAAGGAAGCCTATCCGGGCGTCCAGTGCGCAGAAGAAATTCTCGAACCGGGCATTCCGAAGGCCAAGGCTCTCCTCGAAGAAAATGGTCTGCCGGTCACCGACGAAACCATCTTCATCACGGGCTGCCTCCAGACGAAGGCTGGCAACAAGGGTATCGAATTCCTCAAGGGCAACCGCCACATTGGCGTGCCGAAGAAGGACCCGAACGCTGCTCCGGCAGTGGACACCAAGAACATGAAGGCCGGCGCTGCAAGCACCTACCGTATCGCTCTTGGCAACCAGAGCTGGGACGTGCAGGTTCAGACCCTCAAGTAATTTGTCGCGGCAATCGCCGCTCTACAAACAAATTAGAAAGAGCCGTGGTTCAACCCACGGCTTTTTCTTTTTTGGGGAGTTTATTACTAGAATACGAACTGTTTACCGGCAAACAGGGTCAACTCCATCAAGTTTCCGTAAGCCACCCCGCCGAAGAATCCGCTCGGGTGCGTATAGGTCCACTTGATAGACGACGTCCAATCATCGATATCGCCTTTATAGAAGATATCCATTTCGGCAACCAGGTTGCCATATTGACCTTGACGGCCTAAGTATGAGCCAAGCCATACAGAAGAAACCGCACCGACGCCATTTTTTTCATCCTTGCTATTCACAAGGCCTTCGTCGTCCAGTTTTTCACGCATGTCGTCATAATCGGAACCGCCCTGGAACAGCTGAACACCACCAGCAGCGCCGAAAATGGCGTAGCCGATATTAAAATCGGCACCTGCAAGGATCCGTTCCTGCACATTCCAGAAGCTATAGCTCTTTGAGCCTTCATCCGATTCAAGCCAATCAGCATACTTTTGATCGAACGAACTGTTTTTATCGCAGTTACTGTTCTTATCGCAGCCAAACCGGAGCGAGCCGCCAAAAGCGCCCACGGCCACATTCGCAAAAAGCGGAGACAGCTTTCCACCCAAGCGGTAGGTAACGCCCACGTTTCCGCCACCAGCATTCAAGTTTTCCACATTGTAGGCATCACCCGTATGCCCATAAAAACCGGATGCTGCCAGCGAAATTTCTTGCGAGGCACTATCAGGATTCGCCCGATGCGTCAAGGGGGAAGGCATCAAGGTAGCTCCCATGGAACGAGCAGTCGGTTGGAGACACCCTGTAAGCGATACCGACACCACCGCCAACAGAATCAATTCTTTCTTCATAATATTACTCCTAAAAAGCGGCATGGCCACCCATGCCGCGAAAAAAAATACGATTATCACTACAAAAAAGGGCCTATTTCGCCAAAATTCTGTACACAAGACATTTTTCATTGCCTCCGAGACTCCTGAACACCAGCCTAGAGACGATTTTTCGATGATTATGCGTCACTCCCGTGTTTACAATGTCCGAAATAGGCACCTCCTTCATAAGGAATCGTCCATCCATTTTCGGATTGTCACTCAACAGTTGCATTGACGTAGCATAGGAATCAAAATAAATTCCCGTGCCCTGACAAGTTCCGGGCCAATAGTACACCTGCAATTTAGTGTAGGAATCAGCGCTTTTTTCGCCTTCCAAGTCCAGATAAACTCCGCCATTGACATTTCTGTATTCCAGAGCCATGCCAGAGCCCAGCGCGTCCGTATAGGGAGTCGCGGAAGCTGAAGATGTCCAAGGAAAAAACTCATTATGAATATTGGGATACAGGTTTTCTTTAAGGGTGTCGAACTTTTTATTCGTATTTTCAACGGTCTTCGTTATCACCGGCTTAGAAACGGTCACATTGCCCCCATCCGAATTAAGTACTAGGCGAATCCAGCGATAGCTTTTGAGCGCACCCTCGCCTGCAGGGAACTTCCAATGGACATGATTATTCTTTCCATCTACCGTAACCGGAATTTCCTGCAGTTGCAGCTGACCCGCACCAGACTTGGACTTCATCAGGAGCAATTCAGCCTTCACCCAATTTCCATTGGACTTGTTTACCTTAATGTCCACCTGGAAATCGGAACCTTCCGGCAGCTGTTCACCATAATCGAAAACAGCAACCTTATGCCAACCCGCCGGCACATCGAAAGTCACATTTTTGCTCTGTTCAGTCGCATCAGCCTTGTAATCGTAGCGACCGTAGGCAAAATACTTCTTTTGAACATAACCATCCTTTCTCAAGAAATTCGGCATTTTCGTCTGGTCCATACAATTGGTTCCCGGCGTAAAATACCAAGATAGATTTTCATTGCGGAATCCCTTTCTAGAATCATCGTAGTCATAATTAGCCAATTCACAAAGGACTCGCCACATGTCAACCTGCAAACCGCCCACAATCAAAGAATCCGATTTAAGTGTCTTGCTGGAAGGCAATTCAATATGCCTACCACTAATAGATTCCTTATAACGCGGGTGGGTCGCGTCTACGGCATAAACCGCATCGGCAGAACTTCTGGAACCCGGATTCGTAAACGGGAAACCGGACTGGCTCTGCGTAAAAGCACAATTGTCTGTCATGGCAAGTTTTCCATTGCAGTTCAAGTCCATGGCACTTGCCGTCGGGATAAAGGTACTGTTCTTTTGAATCAAAGAGTCTTCCTCCCAATCCGTCGAAATGTCTACAGAAATAAAAGCAATCTTTTTAGTCATGCCATTAGGCATGGCATCAAGCATTCCTTCTCGTAAGCCATTATACATTGTTTCGGCAAAGGGATAGGTACTCCCCTGGATAAAGTCATAAGTGGCGGCACCATTGGGCTTTTCTGCGACAATATCTCCAGGGAACTGATATATTCTATTCTTGGCAAGTTCATGTACGCCGTTAGTATAAGAATAAAGCATGCTTTCTGCACGACCAAATACAGACCCGAATTTTTCCGCATACCGGTTCAACACAAAATAAGTATTCGAATGCGTCGGGCTTTTCCCCTTGAACTGTCCCTGGGCAACAAGCACCGACGGAAATCCTTTATATTCTGCAGCCTTACGATATTCACCAAAAAGGAATCGTTTGGTAGATGTATCGACTTCGTACGTATACTTATCGCACTTTGAATCTTCACACTTTTTCTGGTGCAGCAGCAGCCCACTTGCTCCCGGGCCATCAATCATGTCCTTGAAAGCTTCCGCATCGGCAGAGCCCCCTTCTTCGGCCCAGAAATTAATCGTATAATACAGGGAAAGCGGCATAACCGCCCCTTGGTGCGGGGAATCCAAGGAAGCATAAAGGCGGATAGGAGCATCGGTTTTCTTATTGCGCTTGCTATCGTACAGATAAGATGCGTAACGCCCCAGAATACCGCCCTGGCTTACACCCAAAACCACAATACCATCATTCAGCTTATTTTCAAAACCGAAAAGGACATTCGAGTTCATAATCCGCAAAATTGCGGCCAAAGTCTGAGCATTTTCTTTCAAGGAAGTTTTTACCGTTTCCGTAAACTGCACAAGAATCGGAGTATAGCCTAATTCTACAAGCGGATCAACGATACCGAAGCGTTCCACTTCTTCTTGCAAATCACCCAAGGAACGGGCTTCGTCCGTGCCAAGATAAATACCATCTATAATCAGGAACGGGCGAACCAGATTGAATCCAAACCTTTGAGATTCATCCATCTGGGGATTCAATACTCTAAGGCGGGCTTTGCCCTGTACAGGGGAGCAACTTTTGCCCGTCGCGTCCAAATTCGCTAAAGAATACCTAACAACACTTACAAGGCATAAATTTTCTGCATTCGAGCCTTTTCCTTTAGAAAAGAACATATCCACATGTTCCCTTGCTGCAGAAACCGACACGCCAACCAACAGCGCCAAGACAAATGACAGGATCTTCATTACTTCACCTCCACATATAAAGTCTGGTTTATGATTACGCCACCTTCAGAAAGCCTGATGTTTATGGGCTGCACCCCAGCCGATTCAAAATCGACCAGCAGTTCGGATTTCGGTTCCAGAGTCTGCCATTTTTTATTGGCAAAGATTTCCACCCTGGGCAAGACATCCCTATTAGTGGAAATAAAATAGGGGTCATAGAATATCTTTAACTGAGACCCGCTTACACTTGCCGAAGGGAGCCCCGCCTGCAAAATTCTCGCATTCACCAGTTGTACGTTATGACAAGCACTGTCGTTACACATACGATATGCGTAATCCACATTGCCAATCAACAGGGGCATTTCCCGCTTATCCGTTTCAGCGGCAGCCTCGCCCGCCTCATAAAACAGGCCTTTCGGATTGGCGATAACGCTATCCCGCAAACGGTTCCTATCCACAAGATACATGTTACGGAACCAGCCATTCCGGGACTTTTGCGGAGTCAAATCAGTCCGGGTCAAGAATTCTTCAATCTGGCGATGTTCTATTTCGCTCAGAACAAAGTCAGCCTGCGTAGAATCCGCAATTTTGCGTCGCAAATCTTCAGAATAGGCTGCAGAAGTCATAGCCGTCGGCGTTTCCAAAAACTTGCCATCACGACGAGGATCCTTGGGGCTCAAATCGCTGTACGGATACTGTTCTTCTTCACCAACAGCGATACTTCCAGACGTTGCACAACTAAATGAAACGTCATCCACAAAGAGCGTCGTATATTGGTGAGCCGGGACATCAAATAAGCCGACACCGATTTTTTCAATCGTCTTCGCAGTCGCACCAACAAGCTCTTCAACCGGGACTTTTAGAGAATAAGTCTTATTCGCATCAAGGTCAAAGAACTTTGCGGCGCTATTGCCGAACGCTCCCGCAAGCCAAATACCGAACTTGCCTTTCTGCGTCGTACGCACCTTGAAAGTCAGGTTCCCGCCCTGGACGGTTACGGGCATCTTGTTCAAAACCAGCATACCCGTCCAGTCCTCCGCCTTATCCTTCACACCGGACCAGCGGATATAAGGCGGGGTAAGCGCCTCCATTTCGCCCCAGTTGGCGCTCCATTCCGGCGCTTCCGGGAACGTCATGCCGGTAATTTCCATTTTACCTGCTTCGCCATTTTTATACAGCGAAACATCGTTACATACCTGTGCAAAGCTCGAAAGGGACAATACGGTCCCGATCAAGGCTGCACACCTTGACATCCTACTTTTCATAGGACCTCCAAATTAAATGATGTTTATGATGCTCCCTAGCGTTCGCCAGGCAGGATATAAAAAGCCATATAAAAACAGAAGCGCAAAACAGATAAAAAAATACACCTGTGGTTAACAGATGTATCTAAAAACTATTTATTGCTCCGCGGGGAATTATAGATAATGATATTTTTCTTGTAAAGACAACCCGCAAGATTTTCTGAAGAAAGTGTATACAGCGTTTACACGGAATCCTTTTTCAACACAATCTTCAATTCCGTCTTATAGGCATCACCTTCTACGCCAGCATTATATTGGTAGCGTCCGCTATACATAAGTTCCAAACGCTTCTTGAATGTCGAAAGTCCAAGGCCGCTGGCATTCGGCTTCGCCTTGCGCGGGAAGTTGCTATTCCTGCTAACAAAGCTCAATTCATCACCCTTCTGCGTAATCTTGATATGGGCAAAACTTTTTCCTTCGGGGTTCACGCAATGCTTCATGGCATTTTCCATCAAGGGCATCATCAACAAAGGTTCCACCTGGCAATCCGGATTTTCAAGTTCGTATTCAAACTTAAAATCAAATGAATCGTCATGTCTCAGCTTTTCAAGTTCCGCATACTTTTCAAGAATACCAACATCTTCCTTAAGCGAAATATACTTGTCACCAGTCTGGTAAAGCATCACGCGAATCAGTTGCGAAAGTTTCGTCATGCTTGTTTCGGCAAGGTCAGGATCTATGCGGATTAAACTGGTAATATTGTTCAAGGTGTTAAATAGGAAATGGGGCGAAAGCTGATTCTTCAGGAATTTAAGTTCATATTCCAGTGTCGAGCGTTTCTTTTCGCGTAAGATAAACGCCCTGATAATCAACCTCATAAACATCGAAATCAAAATGCAAACAAAGCAAATGAACGCAAGCGCAATCACAAACACAAGTACGGTCCAAACAGAAAAATGCCCGCGCACAGCACCCGCACTAAAACAATAGTTGCTAAAGAAATCTACAATTCCCTCACCCGCCTTGCGCTGAATCAGGAAATAAAAAATTTCACGACCAAGCAACGAGATAAAAAGAATCAAGGCATTACCGGCAAAAAACACCACATAGCGCTTTCTAAAGAAGCACTTTGGAACAAGGTAACGCTGGTTTACCAAAAAGGTCAAGAAGGTCGCCAAGAGCGGCAAATAATAGCCGGCAAGATTAATAACCGACAATTGTGTCATCGGATACGTCGGATCAAGCAGCAATATCAGCGGAAACAGCAAAATAAACATCCAAATCAAAATCATCAGCACAAATGTCGGAATCGGATACTGAGCATCACTCTCATCACCCATGATTTCGATCAATTCTCGCTCACTTTTTTCGAATTGGGCCTCCTGAAGTTCCGCAAAACGTTCATAATTGCGACGTAAAAAGGCCCTAAAAGCGGATTTTGCGTATTTAGTTGTCATGACATTCCTCTCGCAGACACAAAAATAGGTCTTATTTTGGCAAAAAAAAGAGGTTCATGACAAAAACGTGACAAAAGTCGGCTTTTCCTTGACGAAATTCACAAACAACTTTTGCGAACTAAGGCTTAATCTGTGACACTTCAAATTGAAAATGGAGGTAGATTTACGAATGTAAACGAAACAACAAGCAACGAGGTTGATATGATTAAGAATACGCACGTTCGTGATGACAGGGATGTTTATTTCCAGTACCTGAACGATATTTCTAAATACCCGCTGCTTACCAAGGAACAGGAAAAGGTTGTTCTCGCTAAAGTCCGCGAAGGTAGCCGCGAAGCCATGGACCTGTTGGTCAAAAGCAACCTCCGCTTTGTAGTGAACATCGCTAACCTTTACAAAGGTCAGGGCATCGACGTGAACGAGCTCATCAACGAAGGCAATATGGGCCTTATCGAAGCCGCTCGCCGCTTTGACCACTCCCAGAAAATCAAGTTTATCAGCTACGCAGTCTGGTGGGTTCGCCAGAACATCACCCGCGCCATCGCTGAACGCGGCCGTTTGGTCCGCATCAGCGCAGAAAAGGAATTGATTCTCCGTCGCTTCGCCAAAAAGGGTGGCCAAATGCACCAGGTTGTGGGCGGAGGCCTTATGCTCGACCCCAAGAGCCTCGAAGGCGTCAGCAAGTACAAAGCCGACGACATCGAAAAGATCTTGATGATGGGCAACAAGTCTACCTCTCTGGACACCCCTGTTGGCGAAGATGGCGACATGACTCTCGGCGACACCATTGCGGCCAAGGAATTCCGCACCGACGAACTCGCCGAAAAGAACAACCGCACCAAGCTTTTTGACAAGGCGATGAACAATAGCCTTTCCGCTCAGGAAAAAGAAATCATCAAGCTCTATTTCGGTTTCAAGATGGATTCTGACCTGAACCTGAAAGAAATCGCCCCCATGGTCGGCCTTTCCAAGGAACGCACCCGCCAGCTCAAGGATTCCGCTCTTGAAAAGCTCCGGAATGAACAGCTCGCCCGCGTTTTGAACGACGCCGCCTAATTTTGACCTTTTTTCTCTCTCTCCTTATAATTAAAAAACCGGTCTTTTGACCGGTTTTTTCCGTTTTTGGCGTTCCGTCAAACAAATGAAATTGTATTTTTAAGGCATGAATTTCAACATGCTGAATTTTCGAACCCTCTTTGTAGCCGGTCTTTCGGCTCTTTGCATCACGACGAGCCCCTTTGCGGCTAACAACGACAAGAAAGATCCTCCTGGCGACTTCTACAACGAAGTTTCCCGCCTGAACAAGGTGCTGTCCGAAGTCAACCGCAAATATGTAGAAGACGTGAACCCCACGGAACTCACCGATGCAGCCTTGAACGGCATCCGTAACATCTTGGACCCCCATACCACGGTATTTTCGCCCAAGGACTACGAAAGCCTCAAGGTTTCCATGGAAGGTAAATTCGGCGGCGTGGGCATTACCATTAGCCTCCGCGACAACATTTTGACCGTCATCTCGCCCCTGTCCGGCACCCCGGCCTTCCGCCTGGGCATTCGCGCCGGCGACCGCATCCGTAAAATCGACGGCAAGGACACCAAGGGTCTTTCCCTCGACGAAGCCGTGAACAAGCTCCGCGGCAAGATCGGCACCGACGTGACCGTATCTATCGAACGCGAAGGCGTCCCCGACCTGATGGACTTCACCATCACCCGTGCCGAAATCATCGTGCACGCCGTGCCCTACTACGGCATGGTCAGCAAGGACATCGGTTACATCAAGCTCGCCACCTTTAGCGACAAGACCACGAGCGACGTGGAAAACGCACTCCGGAGCCTGCAGAAGCAGGGCATGAAGAAGATTATCCTCGACATGCGCTACAACCCGGGTGGACTCCTGAACCAGGCCATCGAAATCAGCGAACTGTTCCTGAAGCAGGGGAACGTTATCGTGAGTACGCGCGGCCGCACCCAAAAAACCGAAAGCCACGCCCGCAAGAACGGCATCGTGAAGCCTGACGTGCCGATGGTCGTCCTTTTGAACCAGGGTTCCGCCAGCGCCGCCGAAATTGTCTCGGGCGCCCTCCAGGACTGGGACCGCGCCTTGATTATCGGTAAGACCTCCTTCGGTAAGGGCTCCGTGCAGACGATTTTCCCGCTCGATAACCAAGGAAACGCCCTCAAGCTCACCACGGCCTTCTACTACCTGCCCTTCGGACGTTGCATCAACAAGCCCGAAAACGGCATCAAGGGCCTTAAGCTTTTGGAAGAAGAATACGCCGACGAAGACGGTGCAGAAAAGGCCGACTCCACAAAGAAGGACACCGCCAAGGTGGACACCTTCTACACCAACAACGGACGCATGATGTTCGGCGGTGGCGGAATCACCCCCGACGTCGAAGTGGAACTCGCCCCGATGCCTTGGGTGGTGCAGGTTCAGGAACGCATGGCGATGTACTTCAAGTTCGCCGTCAAGATTCGCCCCGACCTCGAAAAGGCGGGCGTCAAGATGGACGCCAACTGGGAAGTCCCCGACAGCCTGTTTACGCAGTTCCGCGACTTCTGCATGAAAGACACGAACTTTACCAAGGTGAAAAGCAACGCGCTCGTCGGAGTGGACCAGCTTGAAAAGAGCATTATCCGCGAACAGAACTACATGGGCGACAGCGCAAAGACCGTGAGCGATTCCACGCTTGCCCAGCGCATCGCCGACATGCGTTCTGCACTCGAAAACAACCGCAACGCCCAGTTCGAAGAAAACAAGCAGTATATCAAGGACGGCATCAAGCGCGAACTCTTGACCGCATTTATCAACGACTCCGTCAGCACCGCGTTCTCCTTGAAGCAGGACAAGCAGCTGAACGAGGCTATCAAGTACCTGAGCGACATGAACCTCTATAAGAAGGCAATCAGCGCTCCGGCGAAGAAGCCCTCCAAGAAGAAGTAGGACTTTCCTTGATTAACTTGATGAACAGAATTGCAGAAAGTCTGGGTAAGTTTATCCGGAAGTTTCTGCGTACGGTGGTGAACTATTTCAGGTTCGTATGGATGCTTTTCAAGAGCATTCCGGGTGCGTTCAGCAACTTTCACACCACCGTCGAACAGATGCAACACGTGGGCCTCACGAGTATCCCCGTGGTGGTGGCAGCGTCCCTAGCGACCGGCGCCATCATGGCATGGCAGCTGGCGTACCAGTTTGCAGACATCATTCCGCTCATGTTTGTGGGCATGGCAGTCGGCAAATCGGTGATGGTGGAGCTCTGCCCGATCCTTACCGCGATGGTGCTTGCGGGCCGCATCGGGGCCTCCATGTGTTCGGAACTTGGCACCATGGCCGTGACCGAGCAGCTCGATGCATACAAAGTATTAGGCTTAAGTCCCTATAAGTTTTTGCTCGCACCGCGCCTGATCGCAACGGTCATCATGCTCCCGACGCTTACGATTATCAGCATCTTTATCGGCATCGTGGGCGGCTACGAAGTGGCGCACCTGTACAAGGACGTATCCTTCTCCGTTTTCTTTTACGGAGTGCGCATGTTCTACCGCGACTGGGACTTGGTCGTGGGCCTGATCAAGGCGACCCTCTACGGTTACTTTATTGCAAGCTACGCCTGTTTCTTTGGCTTTACCACACACAGTGGCGCCGAAGGCGTCGGCAAGAACACCAAGGCCACCGTTGTCGCCGGCATGACAAGCATCCTTATCGGCGGATTCGTTCTTTCCAAATTGTTGCTGCTGTAATTCCTAATTCTGAATCTGAATTCCGAATTAAAAAACTATGTTCAATCGCAGAAAAAAGCCTGTATGCGGCAAGGATCCAGAAGACATCAGCGTTCTTTTGCAGATGGTCCTGGACAAGGCGCACATTACCGACGAAATGGCCCTGGAAAAGCTTTCCGAAGGGCTTGAAAACATCGTGGGAGCGCTCATAAAACCGCATGTTCAAATCGTTAAATTCGAGCGCAATATTTTGACGCTAAAGTGCGACAGTTCCGCGTGGAAACAGGAACTTTTCTTGCAGAAAAAAGCTATTATTGACAAGTGTAATTTATTGCTCGGAAAGCCCTCCGTCAAGAATATCCTTTTTGTCTAAAAAAGGCAGCGCGGCACGGTTCCGGCACATAGTTTTAGAAGAAGAAAACAAGGTGAAAAATGGCAGAAGAAACTGAAGAAATGAAAAAGGCCGAAGAAGCCTACAGCGGTGAAAGCATTACCGTCTTGGAAGGCCTCGAAGCGGTGCGCGTGCGCCCGGCCATGTACATCGGCTCGACCGACATCCGCGGTCTCCACCACCTGGTTTGGGAAGTGGTCGACAACTCCGTGGACGAAGCCTTGGCCGGATTCTGCTCCCATATCGAAATTTCCATTTTGCCGGGTAACGGCATCCGCGTAACCGACAACGGTCGTGGCATTCCGACCGACATCCACCCCAAGGAAAAGGTGGGCACCATCCAGGTCGTGATGACCAAGTTGCATGCCGGCGGTAAGTTCAACAACAGCTCCTACAAGGTTTCTGCAGGTCTCCACGGCGTGGGCGTGAGCTGCGTGAATGCTCTTTCTAACAAGCTGGTTGTTACCGTGCGCCGCAATGGCCGCGTCGTGCAGCAGGAATTTGCCCGTGGCGTTCCGTGCGGCCCGCAGGTGGACCTCGGCGAAAGCGACGGTACGACCGGTACTTCAGTCGAATTCTACCCCGACGACACGATTTTCAGCGAAACCGTCTACGTGTACGACACGCTCGCCACGCGTTTCCGCGAACTCGCCTTCCTCATGAGCGGGCTCCGTCTGACGCTTACCGACGAACGCACCGAAGAAAAGCACAGCGAAACCTTCTGCTACCCCGGTGGCGTTTCGGAATTCGTACGCTTCGTGGACGAACACCGCACCCCGCTGTTCCAGGAACCGATTCACCTGGTGCTCCCCGACGGACAGTATCCGCTCGAAGTCGCCATGTGGTACAACGACGGCTACCAGGAAAACTTCTTCAGCTTTGTGAACAACGTGAACACCTACGACGGCGGTACGCACGTGACGGGCTTCAAGACCGCCCTCACCCGCGTCATCAGCAAGTTCGCGCAGGAAATGCCCAAGGGCAAGAAGGACATCCAGATTACCTCCGACGATATCCGCGAAGGTTTGACCGCTGTCATCGCCATCAAGGTCTCGCAGCCGCAGTTCGAAGGACAGACCAAGCGCAAGCTCGGCAACTCCGAAATCGCAAGCTATGTCGCCTCTGCATTCGGTGCGAAGCTCGACGAGTACTTCCAGGAAAATCCGGCAGCCGTCAAGACGATTCTCGACAAGGTTTACAACGCCGCCGTAGCCCGCGAAGCGGCCCACAAGGCACGCAGCCTCGCCCGCCGCAAGAACGTTCTCGAAAGCGGCGGACTTCCGGGCAAGCTCGCCGACTGCTCCAGCCGCGATCCCAAGGAATGCGAACTGTTTATCGTGGAAGGTGACTCTGCAGGTGGTTCTGCAAAGATGGGCCGCAACCGCGAGTTCCAGGCCATTCTCCCCTTGCGCGGTAAAATCTTGAACGTGGAAAAGGCAAGCCTCCACCGCGTGCTCGACACCGAAGAAATCCAGAACCTGGTGAACGCCATCGGTTGCGGTCTCGGCACCGAATGCAAGCTCGAAAAGCTCCGCTACAACAAGATCGTCATCATGACCGATGCTGATGTGGACGGCTCCCATATTCAGACTCTGCTTCTCACTTTCTTCTTCCGCTACATGCGCCCGCTCATCGACGAAGGCCACGTGTTCCTCGCCATGCCGCCCCTGTTCAAGCTCAAGGTCGGCACCAAGGAAACCTACCTGTTCGACGAGAACGACAAGGACGAAGCCATGGCGAAGCTCGAAGACAAGAAGAACGTGACCGTAAGCCGATTCAAAGGTCTTGGCGAAATGTCGCCGGAACAGCTTTCCGAAACGACCATGGATCCGACCAAGCGTTTCTTGAAGCAGTGCTACGTAGAAGACGCCGTGGCCGCCGACCAGATCTTCAGCATGCTTATGGGCGAAGACGTGGAACCGCGCCGCAAGTTTATCGAAACGAACGCCTACAAGGTCCTGAACGACCTGGATGTGTAAGGTCATGGCTCCGAGCAAAGAAGATTTTCAGACCGTGCTGACGCAGGCGCGAGGGCTTGTCCAGGAGCAATTGGAACTCACCGAAAAGGTGATTATCAATGTTGCGAAAAACGCACCTGCAGGAATCGGCGAACGCCTTGAATCGCTTTTCCAGCGCAAGGGCAAGCGAATCCGTTCGACGCTCCTTTGCCTAATTGCGCAGAGCGGTTCGCAGAAACCCGACAGCCAGCGCGTGGCACAGTCCTGTGCAGGCATCGAGCTGTTGCACCTTGCAAGCCTTGTCCACGACGACATCATCGACGGCACCGACATCCGCCGCGGGCAGAAGACCGCCCACAAGGAATGGGGAACGCAGGTGGCCGTCCTTATTGGCGACTACGTTCTTTCGCAGGCCATGCAGTGCGTGATCGACGAAGAATCGCACGACATTCCGACAGTTCTTTCCAAGGCAGCAGACAAACTAATCGCCGGTGAAATTCTGGAGCTGGACCAGTCCGGCAACATGCGACTTTCGTTTGAAGAATACGACCGCATTATCGACGGAAAGACCGCAGCCCTGATTGCAGCGGCCGCCCGCATCGGCGCCATCCTCGCCGGATTCGACAAGGAAAACATCGACAAGTGCGCCCAGATGGGAAGCCACTTCGGCATCGCCTTCCAGATTATTGACGACCTTTTGGACTACGGTTTCGGAAGCAAGAACCTGGACAAGGCGAAGTTCACCGACCTCGGCAACGGACTCATCACGCTCCCGCTGCTGTACTACTTCGAAAGTTGTAACGAGCAGGAACGCACCGAGATGGAAGCCCTAATTGCAAAGGCGGAAGAGGCCGGAGTCCCCGAAAGCATTATCGAAAAGCTGAACGAAAAGGAAGCTGTCAAGAAGGCGAAGACAAACGCACAGGGTCACTTGGAAAAGGCTC
>JAEEGK010021503.1_pt1 | contig 13628 bp, 10 predicted proteins | sample 8958771 | NCBI WGS metagenome assembly JAEEGK01 (sample SAMN16246547, study PRJNA631951) | gut metagenome | biome: gut microbiome; feature: rumen; material: SC-attached | host: Bos | place: Iran: Karaj | collected 2018-10 | reverse complement strand
GACCATTTTGCTGCCCTCGCCGAGGCGCGTGAGGAACATCTTGATCTGATCGGAGGTGGTGTTCTGCGCTTCGTCGAGGATGATGAACGCACGGTCGAGCGTGCGTCCGCGCATGTAGGCGAGCGGGGCGATCTCGATGATGTTCTTTTCGAGGTCGCGCTCGACCGCCTCCGAGCCGAGCATCTCAAAGAGCGCGTCGTAGAGCGGGCGCAGATAGGGGTCGACCTTGTCCTGCAGGTCGCCGGGGAGGAAGCCGAGCTTTTCGCCCGCCTCGACCGCCGGTCTTGTCAGGATGATGCGGTCGATGTCGTGGCTCCTGAGCGCGCGCACTGCCATCGCGACGGCGAGGTAGGTCTTGCCGGTGCCCGCCGGACCGATGCCGAGCACGATCGTGTTGGAGGCGATCGCGTCGAGGTAGTGCTTCTGCCCGACGGTGCGCGGGCGGATCGGCTTGCCGGTCACGGTGAGGCTGACGGCATCTGCCGAGAGCGTGCGGATCTCCTCTGCCGCGTCATCCGCGACCATCGAGACGACATAGCGCACGGTCTGCTCTGAGAGCGCGTCGCCGCGGCGGGCATTCTGCATCAGCAGTTCCAGTGCCTGCGACGCGCGGTCGATATCCGTCTCCGCACCGGTGATCCGCACAGCCGTGCCGCGGTTGATGATCACGACATGAAAGCGCTTCTGGATCAGATTGAGGTTTGAGTCATAGCTGCCGAAAACGACCGGGATGAGGTCGGGATCGGCGGGGTTCCAAAGACGTTCTGCCATGCTGGGGTTACTCCTAAAACAGTTTTGTATTCCGATATGAGCCGCATCTGTCAGATTTGAGACATGCGGGAAGACGCACCTCTCAGAATTCTATATCCATTATACCACATCGGAAAGCAAAATGGAATAGTTTTAGGATAATTTCACAAAAATTTCACTTGTTTTCCCGATAACCCCCTCAAAAACATAGTGGAATTTCAGCGATATGCCCAAATCCGAGCGCGAAATTGACTCTGAACGCGCCAGAATCCGGTCGCCGGAATGGAAATTCTGCTCCCAGCGTGCGGCGGATTCCCGCAGCAGACCGACCGCCTCCTCCTCCGACCAGACCGTGAGCGCGGTCTGTCTCTGTGTATACTGACAGGCGATGCGCGTGAAGGGGAGTGTATGCCCCAGCAGCGTCAGCGGGTGGGACTCCTCGGTGTATACAAAATCGCCTGCGGGCGGCGAAAAGCCCGGGGAGAGCGAAAAGCGTCTGCCGAAGACCTCGAGCAGCTGCGCGGTCTTCGCTTCGCCGGAGACTGCAAGCTCCGTGACAAAGGGCTGCTCCTGTTCAAAATCCGCCTGATAGACGCCCGTGACAATGCCGTCGCCGTGATAAAAGCGCTGCGTGCCGCGGCTGTCGGTGACCGCCCCGGAGATCAGCAGGTCGCCTTTCCGGACGACGTCGCCGCGTTTGCAGACCGCCTGCCCGCCCAGCACGCTGACCGACGTGATCTGCGCGTCGTATGCCGCGGTGACATTGGTCGGCACATGGTCGTCGTACATCTCCGGGGCAGCGCGGTTTTCGGTCATTTCGACGATCAGCCGCCCGCCGACATGCCGCATCGCGATCCAGTCGATCTCGCCGATCGCAAGACGCATTCTGCGCTCCGATGCGGTAAAGGCGATCTCGCGGATCGGTGTGCCGCGGGAAATCCCGAGCGATTCCAGCGCCGTGAGCACCTCCGCGTCCGAGACGGTCTCATTGCCGTATATTTCGATGCTGCGGACATAGGCGCTGCTCCAATAGAGCAGCAGTGCGCCGAGCAGGAGCCCGGGCAGAATGCCGAAGCGTTTCCGGTAGGGCAGCAGATGAAAGCGCAGACCGCGTTTTTTCAGCACGGTCAGCGCGATGCCGTGCCGCTCAGCCAGTGCGCGGACCGTGCAGAACTGCTGCGGCGGCACGGCGGCATAGAAGACCCCGTTTTTCACGACCTGATGCCGGCAGCGGACATTTGCCTGCCGGAGCGCATCGCGGAAGGCGGTGAGCGCCGTGCCTTCGGCGGAAAAGCTGATCTCAGCGCGCATAACGGGCACCTCACAGTCCGCCGTCAAATTCGACGGCAGCGATCTGACCCTGCACATGCAGTCGGCCGTCTGCGTAGTCGGAGGCGGTGAGCCCCCTGCCCCACACCGCGACACTGTGCCCGCGGATCTCGAGCTGCACGAGCATGTCGCTGCACTCAAGGAGCCGCCTGCAGCGGTCGAAGAAGACGTCGGTATTGCCGCAGAGCTCGATGCGGTCATCAGAAAACGGCAGATTCATTCTGCATCCCTCCGTAGTTCCAGTCTATGCGCTGCGCCGGCGGATCATGCGGCTTTCTTCCCGCGTGTCATCCCGCAGATACAGCGCGACCGGGAAGCCCGTCAGCAGAATCAGGATGCCCGGGAGCAGAGAGCCGGTCTGCGAAATTTCTGCGCCCTGTGCCATCGCCGGAGCGGCTTCGGGCAGCGGCAGAAGGGGCACGGCGAGCGCGGTCAGCAGTGCCGCGAGCAGCGCGGTCAGCAGCCTTGTGCACAGCAGCCGCAGCGGACGCATCCCGCGCACCCCGAGTGCGAGACACTGCATCTGCACGCAGAGTCCGCCGAAGGACAGCATCGCCGCCGTCAGCGGGAGCAGCACCTGAAACCGGATGCCGCAGTGCAGAAGCTCGGTCAGCCGGGTCACGTCGAGCACGGCTGCGGCTGCCGCCCGGACGGTCTGTGCGGAAATGCCCGCAAGTGCGCCGATTTTCACGAGAATCGCCGCAATGCCGAGCAGCTCGCAGAGCCACGCGGCAAGCCCGAAGAGCACGACTGTTCCGCATATTTGCAGCATTCCTGCGACCGTGCCGGAGACTGCCTGCGGGATCATGGTCACGGTGAAGTGCACGGGCGCAGGCGGATGTAACGGGACACTGCGCGGCGAGAGCAGCCGGGCGGCGGCACAGTTTGCGGCAAAGCAGGCGCCCCACAGCAGCCAGCCTGCCGCAGCGCTCCCGAAAAGCTGCACGCCGCACAGCCCGACGAGAAACGCGGGTCCGCCGCCGAATGCCGCACACGAGAAGACAGCGGCGTCGGATTCGGAGAGCCTGCCGCGTTCGCATTCCTGCCGCAGCAGCATCGCCCCGACGGGATATCCCGCGAGCTGACTGACCAGAAAAATGCCGGTCAGCGCGGAGGAGAGCCGCAGTGCCCGTCGGAGCAGCCCGAGCCGTCCGCCGAGCCACTGTCCCGCGCCGCTCTCGCGCAGCAGGTCGGCGAGAAGCGTGCAGCCGAAGAGCGACGGAATCAGCGTTTCCGCGCAGAGCCGCAGCCGGTCGGAAATGACCGCTGCCGCTGCGTCGGCGCGGTGTGCCGTGAGAAGGAGCAGCAGGAGCAGCGCGATCGCCGCGAGCGCCTGCGGCAGACGGTTTCGCATGAGATCACCTCGGGGCGGTGTATTCAGAATCAGAAGGTCAGCCCTGCGGTTTTTCCGCGTCATCGCCGGAATCGTCGGGAAAGAGCACGGCGTAGCAGACCGCGGCGAGCGGCACGCCGAGCAGCAGCCCGATGCCGCCGAACAGTCCGCCGCAGATCACGATCGCGCCGAGCACCCATGCAGGCGGCAGCCCGATCGAATGCCCGACCACGCGCGGGTAGATGAAATTGCTCTCGACCTGCTGCAGAACGATGATATAGAGCAAAAACCACGGCACCGCCGGGGGCTTGACAAACAGCAGCAGCAGTGCGCCCGGCACCGTGCCGATCAGCGGACCCAGATAGGGCACGATGTTCGTGATGCCGACGAGCACCGAGATCAGCACCGGATACGGAAAGCGCAGCAGCACCATGCCCGCCCAGCACAGCAGCCCGAGAATCAGCGATTCGCGGAGCTGCGACGAGAGAAACTGCGCGAAGGTATCGCAGGTGAGCCGGGCGCGCCTCGCCCAGCGCCGGATGGTCTGCGGGGACATGGTGAGCCCGCAGAGCGAGGCAAGCTGCGCCCGCAGACGGGTCTTGTCCGCGAGCAGATAGAGCGAGAAGACAGCCCCGATGCCGATATCGAGCAGCCAGTGCAGCAGCTCCGCGGTATAGTCATAGGTCTTTTTCAGCAGTGCGGGGAGCCGCTCCTGCACCGCGCGCAGCAGATCGGCAAGGCGGTCGGTCGGCAGATATTTCTGCACGGCTCGCAGCAGATCGCCGCTGTAGCGGTCGAAATTCCCGGAGAGCAGCTCGACCGAATTGCGCAGCTGCGGGATCAGCACACAGACCACACTCGCGGTCACGAGCAGCGGCGGAAGAATGGCGCCGATGACCGCTGCAATACGAATCCATTTTGCCTCCGGGTCATGCCCGTGACGCAGCTGAAAGCGCGACAGATCGCCGCGCAGGCGCTCATAGGCGGGGTCGAGCACTGCTGCAAACAAAATGCCCAGCAGCAGCGGGCGGCAGGCGGTCATCACCCGCGAGAGCATCGCGAAGAAGCCCTCATAGCGCAGAATGACAAATGCCAGCAGCAGCAGCACGCCCCCCGCGGTCACAGTGACCCGGAACAGCCGGTCGTGCAGAATCGTGCGGCGCAATGTTACACCACCCTTCGGGGGAATGAAAAATGAGGAGGGAGGGGGGAGGAGGTCGGAGGTCAAGTTAGAAGTGAGGAGTGAGGCGTTGTTCCGTCATCCAAGTTTCGCTTCTAACTTCCGCTTCTAACCTCTTCCCTCTCACCTCTAACCTCTAAACGCTGAGCGTGAGCTGATTGAGCAGAGCGGCGAGACGGTTCCATGTGTCGCGGTCGAGCCTGCCTGTCTGCGGCAGACCCGAAATGCTCTGCAATCGGCGCACTGCCTGCTCTGTGTCTTCATCATAGCTGCCGGTGACCGGTATCTGCGGCAGATTCACAAACCGCCGCCCCGCCAGATTCAGCAGCACCTGCGTCAGATGCACCAGCTCGCCGGTATCGCCGGACATGAGCAGAAAGCCCGGCGCCGGAAACAGCACCAGCGGGAGCTGCGGGTCGGTCAGTGTGTGATAGGCGCTGACGATCGCGTCCCATGTATCGGTGTCGATCTCGCCGGTCACGGGCAGACCGTATGCCTGCTGGAAGGCGCGCACCGCCAGCCCTGCTTCGTCGGTGAATTCCCGTCCCGGCAGCACGATCGGGATGCGGCTGTCCTTCAGTGCGATCTGATACAGATACCCCAGTATCTCTTCGATGTGGTCCTCTTGCTGACTTTCTGTATAAAGCATACATTACCTCCATTGCGGGTTGTAATGAGGAGTGAGAAGTTGTTCCGTCACTCTGTTTTTAGCTGCGGGAATAACGGCAGCACAACACCTCCTACCTGCTCCCTCCTACCTCCTACCTGTAGGGCTTCGAGCGCATTTCCAATTTCTAATTTCTCATTTCTCACTTCTCATCTTATCGTGTATCCGGGGGACTGATAGGGGCGCTTGCCGGAGCCGCAGCGGAGCTCGGAATAGACCCCTGCGACCGCGTCCCATGTCACGGGACCGACCTGACCGTTCACGGGCAGACCGTATTCCCGCTGGAAGCCCTGCACTGACTGCCTTGTCAGCGGTCCGAAATAGCCGGTGTCCGAGACTGCCTGCACCGCCGGGTCAAAGCGTGCGATATAGCTCAGATACTGCTGCAGGATGCGCACATTCTCGCTCGTGACGCCCTCGCGCAGCACCTCATTCGGATAGAGCTTCACACAGTCGGTCGGGGGCTGCGATTCCAGAATGCCCGCGTATGCCGCGTAGAGGTCATACCATGTTCTGCGGTCGGCAATGCCGGTCTGCGGCAAGCCGAAGAGCCGCTGGAATTCCCGCAGCGCCTGCTCGGTCTCCTCACCGAATTCGCCGTCGATCGTGATGCGCGGGACCCGTTCGTAGTATGCCCCGACCACCGCCAGATAATACTGGAATGCGCGCACCGCATTGCCGTAGTCGCCGCGGCGCAGCTCAGCCGGGTAATCGCGCCGGAGCTCTTCATAGCGCAGACCCTCGGAGCTGAGCTCTGCCAGCCGCTTGACGCTGACGTAGATATACGAAAGGCGATACCATGTCGCCTCGTTGACCGTGCCGGTCTGCGGCAGATCGAAGACGCTCTGAAAGACCCGGACAGCCTCGGCGGTCGCGGCATCGAAGATACCGTCTGTCTCAGCGATCTTCGGGATCAGCGGAAAATTGCGCGCGACGCGGTTGAGCTGGATCTGCACGGTCTGGACATCGTTGCCCGTCATGCCCTGTGTCAGCACTGCGCCCGGATAGCTCGGCGCCGGCGGCAGGATCTCGTCTGCGCGGACGATCTCGATATCGCTGCCGTAATAGTGCTGCAGAATCTCATAGGGGGTCATTCCCTGCTGTGCCAGCGCAACGGTGCCCCACTGCGACAGCCCCTCGCACTGCACGGCGCGCCCGTCGCAGAAGGCGGCGAACAGCGGCTCCAGCCTGCCCTGCCGCCGCACATAATAGGGGAAGAGCTCCTCCGCCAGATACCCGATATTCTGGAAAATCTCACGCCCGTAGACAAATGCCTGATCGTACTGCGTCACGCTCGTGATGTCAAAGGGATAGCCGCGGGAACGGTACCATTCGGTGTAGATGCGGTTGAGCGCGAAGCTGCTGATCGCGTAGAGATTGGCGCGCAGGGCGTTTTCGTCCCATGTCGGGAAGATTTCGCTCGATGCGACGTTTTTGAGGTAGGCGATATAGGGCACGGTGACATTTGCCGCGTCGGAATCGGGTGTGCCGAGATGCACGGTGATCGTCTCGGGGATGGCGGGCAGACCCTCTTTCATCGTCCCTCCGCTCCTTTCTGCCCTCACGGGCGCGGCATATTGTTATAGAAGGTCTGCGCGCCGGTGAGGCTGTCGGTCTGACCGGCGGGCAGGGGGATCAGGTCGAAGCTCTGCACCGAGACGACCCCCTCGAAGACCGGCACGTCGGTGCTGCTCTCGCGGTAATAGCCCTCTGCGTGCACAGTGATGTCGTAGGACGCATAGGGCGGGAACTGCTGATGGGACTGTGAGGGCGGCGCGGGAACCTGCACCTCCTGCGTATCGCCGCAGGCATCGGTGAGCTGCAGCGCGATGAGCACGGTGTCGGCGCCCCGCAGCTGCGTGATCAGCACGGTCGCCCCGGGAACGGGTCTGGCGCCGCCTGCCGTGCGCACATGCACGAGGATTCCGCCGCCGGTCTCCGGCTTGACGGCGGTGTCCTCCGGCGACATGCCGGATGCTTCGGGCATCTCCGGTGCAGAATCTGCGGTCGGCTCCGCTGCGATATCCGCAGTATCCTGCGGCATCGGCGGCTCGGGGATATCCGCGGGCGGCTCGGGATTATCCGGAGCCGGCTCGGGCTGTGCGGTCTGCTCTGGGATATCGGCAGGCGGCTCAGGCTGTGCGGTCTGCTCGGGAATATCCACGCGCGGTTCAGGCTGTGCGGTCGGCTCGGGGATATCCGCGCGCGGCTCGGGAACGGAAACCGGCACAGCCTCGGGCACGGGCGCTGCGGGCTTGGGCGGCGGGTCGAGCTGCCTTGCGGCATAGAGGCGGAAGAGCTCCTCACGGTAGCGCCTTGCTGCCTCATCAAATTCCTGTCGGGTCAAAAAAATCGCCCTCCTTGCATGTGATCGTTGAATCTCCGGCGGCGGAAAACGGGCTCCGTCGGTTCAATCTATGCAAGGAAGGGCGTTTTTATGTCACCAGATCGAGTTGGGCAGCAGGCAGCCGGTGACCGCGTCGGTGCCGCGGCGGATCGCAAAGAGTGCATCGTAGGCGCGCTCGGTGTCGGGCTGAAAACCGCCGCTGTGCAGCTTTCCGAGATCGAGCAGGAAAATGCTGTCGCAGCTGCGGTTGTCGATCAGACAGATCTCCGTGCGCTCGGTGTCGGTGTAGCGCTGAAGCGCAGAGGTCTGATTCAAGCCGTGTGCGTAGAGCTCGAGCGGCATTGCGTGGGGTGCGCCGCCGTCCGCATCGCAGCGGATGAGCATGCCGTATCCGCGGCCGCGCCGCAGATATTTCCCGAGTGTGTCGACATAGCGCCAGTTGGAGTAATAATAGACCGAATCCTCCGTGACGGTCCAGTGCTGTGCCTTTGCACAGCGGAAGTGTGCGATCACGGTCTCGGGCTTGCCGATGCCGCCGACCGGGAGCCGGCAGAGCGATAACTGACTGCCGTCCGGGGCATCCGCCTGATGCTGCACAAAATAGACATATCCGGAATTGCAGCAGACGCCGAGCGAATTGTTGACGGTGAGCACCGTGTTGTAGAAATTCGTCTCCAGATTCCAGTGCAGGAGCTTGGATTCTATATGCGTGCTGCCCGCGCTGTCCTCCGCGCGCACGTCGGCGGTCATCCAGACGTCGGAGCCAAAGCAGTCCGCTGCGGTGATCTGCGTGACATTGCGCGGCAGCTCCAGTGTCTGCGCCTGCGTGCCGATGCTGCTGCCGAGGCAGGTAATTGAACGGTCCCTGATGAGGAACCATTTGCCGCGCATATAGTTCAGATCGCCGAGCACGGAGCGGTCGTTCGTGTCTGCCGAGAGCTGCTGCTTTGCGGTTTCATCCGTCCACATCACGGAATAGGAATTGCCGGTTTTATTGCCGTATGCCCGGAACGTCCAGCCGCTGCGGAGCAGAAAGCCCGACTGCAGACCCGTGATGCTGATCGGGTCACTGAAGCTGAGCGGACAGTCCGTGCCGTCGATGTGCATGCAGTCCGGCTTCTGACAGAGCAGGGAAATGCCGTTCCAGCCGCCGGAATTGGGCTGCAGTGCGATGCGGTATCGCCCGCAGAACAGGTAGTCCGCATTGCAGGAGATCTCGGAGTATGCCGGGGTCCAGCGCATATCGGCGGCGGTGCTGTCTGCCGCAAAGTTGACCAGCGGCGATTCGACCGACATGCTGCCGTATGCCGAGAGCTTGCCGTCGGACACGCCGATGTCGGCAGCGCCGCGCTCATTGGCGGGCGGATAGACGGTCCCGCCGGTGACAGCGGTCCCGGTCTGGTCGGTGCTGTCAGCCGCGGCGGTGGTCGCGGGCTCGAATTCCGAGGTGTTGAGCACGCCTGCGGATTGCTCGACCTGCGGTGTACTGCCCGGCTGCAGCTCGGTGCCGGGCTTTGCTCTGAGCGCCGCGATGCCGGTGAATGCGAGCGCTGCCGCACCTGCTGCAGCGCCCAGAAGCAGCGCCCCTCTGCCGATCTGCCGGAGCACTGCACGGTGATTTCTGTTCTGCGATGCCGCCTCCGCACGCTGCTGCACCTCGCGGAAAAACTGCGGTTCAACGCCGTGCACGGCATCCAGAATATCCTTTTTTCTCACAGCCATCCCTCCTTTTTGAGTGCGCGCCAGAGCTTTTTTCTGGTGCGCATGAGCGAAACGAGCACGCTGCCCTGCGAAATTCCGAACGCCTCGGCGATCTCGGCGACGCTGCGGTCATTGCCGTAGCGGGCGACAAACACGGTGCGCGCATCGGCGGAAACGGTGCGCAGAAAGCGGTTGATCGCCTCGGTGAGCAGTGCGTGATCGAGCGCGGATTCCACGCTGTCGGGCGCGGAGACGGCAGCCATGCCGGAGTCATCGAGCGAGAGCTCCTTCAGACCGCCGCCGCGCTTGGCGGCATTGCGGGTGCGCAGGCGCTGCACGCAGAGATTGCGGACAGTCCTGAGCAGATAGCTCTGTAGATGGTCGGGCTCTGCGGGCGGGATCGCGTTCCAGAGATTGTGCAGAGCGTCGTTCACGATTTCCTCGGCGTCCTGTTCGCTGCCGAGCAGGCGGCATGCCTCCTCGCGGCAGCGGTCGCCGAACTGTGCTTCGAGGATGCGCAGAGCAGATTCGTCTCTGGCTGCAAAGCGTGCGAGGATTTCCCTGTCGTCCATGCTGTCACCTCCTGCCGGATTCGTTTTGAGGTCCCTCTGATAAGCAGATGGCAATTTTGCGAGGGGATATAACACAGTTTCTGAGATTTGTATGATTGCACAATGGAAGAGGGAAATTCTCCCGCGTGCTTTATGCAAAACAGAAGGGGATGCACAATGCATCCCCCGGATTGTCGATCATGTTCCTGTACTGCTCCTTCAATTCAGCAGCAGGAATGAAGTGACGGAACAACTGCTCACTCCTCACTTCTAACTACTCACTCGTCATTTCTCACTTTGATGTGAGCATGTGCAGCAGCGGTTCAAAGAGCACGCCCTCCATCGGGTCGGTATTCTGCGCGAGGGTAAAAGCCGTGACCTCGGAGAGAAAGCGTTCTGCCAGCAGCACGGCATCGGGCAGCGGCAGCCCCTTGGCAAGCCCGCCGCAGAGCACCGAGGCGAACAGATCGCCTGTGCCGGAGAAGATGCGCTTGGTCCGGTGCACCGCCGAAAACTCCGGTGTGCCGTTGAGATAGGTCAGATTGCAGATGATGTCGTCGCGGACGATGCCGGTGATGACCGCGGCGCCGCAGCCCAGCGTCATGAGCTTTTCGGCGAGCGAGAGCGCCTCGGCAGTGTGCAGCTCCTCGCCGTGATAGGGCGTGCCGGTCAGCAGGCATGCCTCGGTGACATTCGGGGTGATGACGTCGGCGGAGCGCGTCAGCCTGCGGACGGCGTCGCACATTGCCTGATTGTAGGTGCTGTACATTTTGCCGCCGTCGCCCATGACCGGGTCGAGCAGAATTCTGCACTGCGGATTGCGCTGACGCTGCGCCGCAAAGAATTCCTGCACGGAGCAGAGCTGCCCCTCGGAGCCGAGAAATCCGCTGTAGAGCCAGTCAAAGCTGAGGTCTGCCCATGCGGAGAAGTATTCCGGGAGCGCGTCGGTCAGGTCGCGGAAGCTGTAATGCGGGAAGCCTGTGTGCTTGGAGAGTACGGCGGTCGGGGCAGGGCACGCCTGCACGCCCATGACAGAGAGCACCGGCAGTGCGACCGTCAGTGAGCAGCGCCCGAAGCCGGAGAGATCGTTGATGCAGGCGACACGCGGGACGGTGCGGTTCATCTGCGCCGCCTCCTTTCGTTTTCATTCTCCCGACATTATACCATAATCACGGGAGAAAAGCAAGGCGAAAATGAGAAATGGGGAGTTGTACCGTTATTCCTGTTGTGGATTTCGTTGGGGCAAGGGGCGCGAATGCGAGGGGGAACCACAAGAGGAAAGGGGGAGTCGTCGGCTGGCGCCTCCGGTCTCCCCCTCCCTCTTAAGGTTCCCCCAGCTGCACGCAGGGAGTGAAGGTTACGGCTTTACAGATTACCCATCAACAAAAGGTTCGGAACAGGAGGGGAGAGGAATCAGGAAAGGGGAGTGTGAGGGGAAAACCTGAAGGGAGAGGGGAGGACCGACGACGAAGGAGTCGACCTCCCCTTTCCCTTTGGGTTTCCCCCTCGCATTCGCGCCCCGCGCCCAGCTGAATGCACGGTCGGACAAACGGTAAAGAACAGAAAACAAAAATCCCCCAACCGCCCAACGAAATTCACAGCCGGACAAACGGTAAAAAACTGAAAACGAAAATCCCGCAATCATTCCGCATTCCGCATTCACCTCCTCCCTGCTACCTCCTACCTCCTCCCTGCTACCTCCTACCTCCTCCCTGCTGCCTCCTACTTCCTCCCTCCTCCCTCCGCTCTCCTCCCTCCTCGCTTCTCATTTTGCCTAAATTTCCGCGCCTGTTTTTGTGCAGTTGGACGAAATGCCGAAAATTCCGGGGGTTCACAGTTTGAACACAATTTTATGGTATACTCGCCACATAAAACGGCATTCCATACGATTGCGGAAAGGTTGTGTTACTTTGCTCGGACTCAAGGGAATAACCAAGGATTACCTGACAGGCGATTCACAGGTCCACGCGCTGAAGGGCATTGACATCATGTTCCGGCAGAGTGAGTTTGTCGCGGTGCTCGGACCCTCGGGCTGCGGCAAGACCACGCTGCTCAATATAATAGGCGGGCTCGACCGCTACACGACGGGCGACCTGGTGATCCGCGGCAGATCGACCGGCGGTTATTCCGACCGCGACTGGGATTCCTACCGCAACCATTCGATAGGTTTCGTGTTCCAGTCGTATAACCTCATCCCCCACCAGACCGTGCTGGAAAACGTAGAGCTTTCGCTGGCGATATCCGGCGAAAGCCGCGCCGAGCGCAAGGCGAAAGCCCGCGCCGCGCTTGAAAAAGTGGGGCTTGCGGACCAGATAAACAAACGTCCCAACCAGCTTTCCGGCGGGCAGATGCAGCGCGTGGCGATAGCGCGCGCCATAGTCAACGACCCCGATATCATACTCGCCGACGAGCCCACCGGCGCGCTCGATTCCGAAACGAGCGAAAGCGTGCTGGGCATACTTAAAGAAATTTCGCGCACAAGACTCGTGATAATGGTGACGCACAACGCCGAGCTCGCCGAAAAGTATTCCACCCGCATAATCCGTATGCTCGACGGCAAGATCGTGAGCGACGAGCCGCGGAGCGCGGAAAACCGGGACGGCGTTTCCGCCGCGCAGGAAGTCAGGACGGGCAAGACCGCGATGTCGTTTTTGACCGCGCTTTCGCTTTCGTTCCGCAACCTGCTCACCAAAAAGGGCCGGACCGTGCTCACCTCGTTCGCGGGGAGCATAGGGATTATCGGCATAGCGCTGATACTCGCGTTTTCCAACGGCATACAGCGCTATATCGACCGCGTTCAGGAAGACGCGCTTTCGATGTATCCGCTCACGCTGCAGGAGACGGCTATGGATATGTCCGGACTTATGGACGCCATGGCCGGCACCGGAAGAGGCACCCCGCACGAAATGGACGCCGTGTATTCCGATATGTCGGGCGCGCGGCTGATAAATTCAATGCTTTCACAGATAAAGAAAAACGACCTCGTGTCGTTCAAGCAGTTCCTCGAATCCGACGAGCGCATAGCAAAGTACGCGTCGTCCGTGCAGTACGGCTACGGCGTGACGCTCAACATCTACGCGCCGCGCGGCGACGGATATATAAAGGTCAACCCTTCGGACGTGATGAAACAGATCTACGGCGAAGAGATGGGCGAATCCGTGACGCAGATGCTCACGACCACGTCTTCGGGCGCTTCGGTCTGGCGCGAGATGATCGACGACGCCGAACTGCTCGACGCGCAGTACGAGATAATAGGCGAATGGGCGGACAGCCCCGAAGAGATAGTGCTGTTCATAAACAAGAACAACGAAATAAACGACCTGGTGCTCTACGCGCTGGGGCTCAAGGATCCTTCCGAAATAGGCGAGCTGGTCCGTTCCGCGATGTCCGGGCAGAAGCTTGACACCGAGCAGGTGCGGCTGACCTACGACGAGATCCTGGGCATGACGTTCCGGCTGCTGCCCGCGACCGCGTATTATTCAATCGAGCGTTCGGTGAACGGCTACGATATCTGGGCCGACCGTTCGGAAGACGAAGAGTTCGTCAATTCCCTTATAACGGGTGAAGATTCCATCGAACTCAAAATAGTCGGCATCGCCCGCCCGCGCGAAAACACCGTGGGCGGTTCCAACAGCGGCAACATCGGCTACACTGCGGCGCTGCCGAGACTGATAATAGAAAAGATCAACGGTTCGCAGATCGTCGCTCAGCAGCTTTCGGACAAGACGCGCAGCGTATTCACCGGAATGCCGTTCGGCACGGGCGAGATA
>JAEEGK010021498.1_pt1 | contig 13629 bp, 2 predicted proteins | sample 8958771 | NCBI WGS metagenome assembly JAEEGK01 (sample SAMN16246547, study PRJNA631951) | gut metagenome | biome: gut microbiome; feature: rumen; material: SC-attached | host: Bos | place: Iran: Karaj | collected 2018-10 | reverse complement strand
GAAAATAAAATTTAATTTCATTTTTACCACAATCGTTTAAATATATTTTTTTAAGAGTATAATAATCTAATAATAACATTGTTATTAAAGGAGAAGTATTATTCCAATATAAATTTATATCAGGCATATAAGGATTAATTTTCCAAACTATAACATTTAATATTGTTTTAAATGTTGCTTGATTATTTGTTGTTTTCATTACATATGAAATACAATCATTTGGAATAAAATATGGTTGATATATTTTAGTTTCTTTTTCAAAATATGATGTAAAATTAAAATTTTCATTTAAAATTGCAATGTAAACATTTATATTTTTATTAATAAAACTTAATTCAAATTTATTATCTGCATAAAATTTTAATAAATTTTCTAAATTATTTTTAATTTCTTTAAAATAATATAAAATAGTTGAATTTTGCTCTTTAGTAATTGTTGCATTTCTAATATTATTAATATCATACATTCCACTATTTGGGATAATAGAATTTAATTCAATGAAATTTTTTAATTTCAATCTATTTATTATATGTAATCCATATTCAATTAATGAGTTATATATATCAAAATATATTTTATAATTTTCATTTTCCAACAAATCATTTTCAAAATTACTTGTATATAATGTAATAAATTCCATAGAATTCAACATAAAATTCATATTATCTATTTCCATAAATTCTGAACCACTTTTAATAAGTAAATGAATAGTATTAATTAAATAATTATCATATGTTGTAGTTTGAGCATTTAAAACTAAATCATATATAGTTTGATATATATTTATTAATTGACTAAATGCATCTCCATCTATTTGACAATATTCTCCAAAATAATTAATACAATCGCATATTAAATATTTATATTCAACATAACTGTTTCCATGATAATTACAATAACTATCATTTAATTTTGGTTTAGGATCTTGAATTTGTAAATATGATATACTTTTTCCAGTATTATAATCATAGTTAGTTATATTTGTTCTATTTAAAATATAATCTTTAGGATAATCTACTGTTAATGTATATAAATATTCGGCTCTATTACTCAATTGTTCTGATGTTAAACTATTATTTAATTCTAACAAAACAATACTCTCTGAAATGGGAACTGTTTCACCACCTTTATCAGGAGGTAAATAAACATTAATTGTTTTATAAGTAGAATTATATAAATAATATGAATCTCTACAATAACATTTTACATAATATTTATATAAATTCTCTTCTCCATTTTGTGTATTAACTTCTGAAAAAATTTTTAATACTTCGCTTTTATTAGACCAATCATTAATAATTATTTCATTTTCATTGGTATCGAAACCTTCAACAATATTTGATATACTATCTGTATAAGTAAATTTATATTGTAAATTAGAATGACTAGTATAATCGTCTGTACATTCATTACAAGTAAATAAAAATGTTGTTGAGGTATATCCTCTTATTGGAAGAGTTAAAAATTTATTAATTTCAGGATAATCATTAATAATTAAAATATATTTTAATTCCACAGTTGTCATTGAATCACCATTTACCATACTAATTAATAAATATATAATATATTTATAACCATATTTTAAATAACTATTATTAATATCAACAGTTAAATCACTTGTGTCGCTAGTAAAAAAATTATCTTCATTATCAATAGCTAAATCATGTTCATCATAATTTCTATAATTTTTATTATATTCTTTAGTATCACTTAAACTATATTTCCATTTAGTTTGAAACCCACTTGCAGTATTATTATAAACAACAGCAGTAATAGAATTAAAATATTTTAAATTAATTATCTTTTCTTTATAATCAGAATTACTCTCATCATAATCATAATAATCAGTTAAAAGAACAGGAGAAGTAATATTAGCATGAGCTTTAAAAGGACCACATAAATTAGGTACATCTACTTGAGCAGTTAAACCATATTCCTCACAATTCAAAACACATATATTTAAACTTTCAACTAAATAATAAACACCTGTGCAACTTGTACAATTATTATAATATTTATCTGTACATGTATAACATGTTTCATCACATGGTCTACATTGAGATAAATAATCATCATTATAATAATTAGGAGAACAATCGCTAACACATGTATCAAAAGCACTTAAATATTTTCTACTATTCACACATTTTAAGCATTTTGAATTATCATCACGTGCAATTGAACAATTTAAACCACTTATTGTTTCACATACACCTGAATTTTTATTATATAAATAACCTTCATTACATATATTAATACCTGAATAATCTATAACATAATTATAACCTATTCTATTTGATTTCACTGTCATTACATAATTGACTGAATTTATTTTATCTGTCATTTTAATATTAAGATTTGAGTCATTAAAACTATTATCGAAATAATGTAACAAATAACCAAAATTTGAACTATTTACATATTGATTAGAATCATCCCAAAAACTAAAAGTATAGCTACTATATAATTTCAATTCTCGAATAAAACTAAAACCATAATTAAAATTATTAGTATTATCTACTATATATAAACTACTTGTACTTGATAATATATTATGAGTTAAACTAAATGAACTTTCATCTCCCCCATTTAATTTAAACTTCAAATGAAATCTATCAACCGCACAACGTATGTAATTCCATGTATTAAAATTAACTGTTTTGGTTATTGAATCTGCAGGATAATAAGATATATCTTCGTATTTAGGGTCAGGATAGCATGTTATTGTTAATTTCTTATTTGTTCCTGTTAGATTGTTATTAGCTATTATTATTCGAACATGCTCGCCCCAATTTATATCAATATTATCAAAATTTTTATTTTTATATTCATATACATATAACCAAAAATGCATAGCTATTTCATCATTATTACTAACATTTAAATTATTGAAATCCATCCTTTCATAAAAAGCAAAATTTATACTATCTACTTTTTGACAATTATATTTACTATAAACATTATTACTTTGAACCCAATATAAACCATTATAAAATTCACAAGTGCAATTTTCAATTCCACTATTAAAACAATTAGTATTTGTACAATAGCTATTGCATTGTAAACAAGGAGGAACATCACTTAAAGATATATCAATGGTATAATTATCTGCACTACAAACATTAACAGAATCTTCAAAAGGATGATAATCTTTAACACATGTTATTTGAACATTACTACTTGAAGCATCTAATAAACTTGCATATAAACATCCTGATTCAGTATTACTCTTTAAAGTATATTCATATAATAAATCAACTCCTCTTGTCATTGAAATTCCATTAATGTGACCATAAGGAGCGAAATAAAAATTATTATAAATTCTAATATCACTATAATAAGCAATAGGAATAGTATCAAAAATTATATTATTTACAAAGACTTTTTTCGTTGTTGGATTAAAAGAATTTAAAGGTGATAAATATTCAGTGTCTATAAAAAAATTAAACATATTTGGAAAATATTTATATTCAGTTGTTGATTTACTTCGATATAAAGAAAAACCAAAATGTGCCCAAACTGCTATTATTTTTTTTGATGGAATATTATATGCTTCAACTGGGGTTGTAATATTTTCATTATGCAAAACTAAAGATATTTTTTTTGTTTGAATGTTAAAAGCAATAAAAGTTTGTTTATTATACAAATAAATTAAAGGAAAATAATAATTTTTATCACTATCACTTAATAATTTATTATTTGCTATTCTATTGTTATATGAATTTAATTCAATTCCAAGATATTTTATCCAAATAGTAAAAGTTAAAGGATTTACTTTACTTAAATCATAATTTAATTCATTAAATACTGTTTTTAATTTTATTTCAGAAGCATTATCATTTTCAGGAGGAGTTTTTAAATAAAATCCAGTAATTGTTTGACATTTCTTACCATATAATTGATATCCCTCATTACATTCATAACAATTTGATATATCTGCACTATAACAACGTTTACATGCGGTATTACATTCAGAAAGAAGATACCCATCTTCGTTAGAATTTAATCCGGTAATGAAATTATTAAAATTAATACCTGTATAATCAAAGTTTTCAGTTGACCAATTTTGACGAATTTCATTGTCATAGTTATTTCCATAATACCACCAATTATGAGTTAATTTATATTCTCCAATTAAATCTACTATTGTATTTTTTTCAATAGTATTTGCAGTTAAGGGCCAATAATATTTTTGACTATAAATAAATTCTTTATAACCAATTCCACAACTTTGAATTAATTCTAAAGAAGTTATTCTTTCATCCCAAATTCTTAAATTTCTATACCATGCAACCCCCCAATGCAAATATTTCGGATCATTATTTACAATACAATCACTAAATTTTGTGTTACAAAATCCAATACCTCTAAAATGCATTTTATAAGTACTTGCCACTAAATTACTAATAACAAATTCAGGAGAATCAAAATTATAATTTGTATAAAATTTAATAGTAAAATCTTTATTTTCAAAATCATATTTATTTTCTATAATAATTCTATTCCATTCATATGGACTAATACTACTTAAAGAATAATATAAATTCCCACTGCTTATTAATTCATTGGCATATTTAAATATTTGATCAGTACTATCTTTTAAAATCACATGAGGAAAAATATATAAATATATTTCATTATCAGTTATTTTTCCATTATGATTTATAGCATCTAATTTAAACCATAATTCAATATAATATGAAATTAATCTTTTATCGCTTTCATCATTTGCACTTTCAGGATAACCATTCTCATTTGTATTATCTTCTGCTTCGAAATGTAAATTAGGAAAAGAAAAATAATTTGAAAAATACATTGCACTATTAGATAATAAAGAATCATCTACACATTCATAATAAACTTTAGTATAACCAGTATTACAAATGAAATTAGCTGTATATGAATTATAACTATTACCTGAAACTTGTGTTGGACAATCAATCATATTATTATCACCTGGATTAAATAAACAATAAGCTCTATTATATAAAGAATCAGGAAGCCTACATGATTTATATGTATCACTACATTGAGTAACTTGTCTTCTATTAGATAAATCTATGAAATAATTATTATTTGGATAAAAATATTCAGTTGTGCTATCGTAATAAAAATAATCTTTTACTTCACCTGTACAATCTTCTTTTCCACCTCCTCCTTGACTACCCCCACAAAATTTATAAACATATAAATCAGAAGGATATGTTGTATATGTAAGAACTTTATTATCTCTTAACCATGTTTTTTCATAGTTAAAAGTTGCAGATTGATTTTCATAATGAATTCCATAATAGATTCCACAAGCATTACTTGTATAACAAGTAAAACAATTATAATCTTTATCACAAGAAAAAGTTGAATCAATAAAATCAATATAAGCTAACATAAACCATTCATTAACATATGATTCAAATTTAATGAATTTTATTTTATCAATTGCCATATCTATAAATTCTCTAAATAATCTTAATTGCCTTAAAAAGAATCTTGAATTATTATTTCTAATATTTTGAATTTTCAATCTACTTGATCTTTCAATATCAAAATATCTAAAAGGTCTATAATTAGTTATTTTATCATATAAATATTCCGGTTCTAATGTTTTATAAGGATGAACTTCAGAATAATCATCAATATCATTATCATCATTAATATAATATATTTTTCTTGTTTGATCAACTGCACATCTAACAAACAACCATTTATTACCAGATTGAATTTTTGTATAACTTGCAACATTTATAGCACTATCTATTAAATTATATATTTCCAATCCACTTAAACCATCAACATTATCTCTATATGCTTGAGGAAAACATATTACATTAGTATTATTATTATTACTATCTGGTCGAATTAAAGTGATACTTAAATGTTTTTGCCAATAAAAATTCACCCCACTTGTAAGTTGAATTGGGGTTTCAACAAAGAACCAAAATTCCATTGTATATCTCCCTGTTCTTGAACTTGGAACAGTTAATTCAATATCCAAAGCACGAGCTAAATTAAATTGTCTTTCGCATATATCTAATTCTTCGTTATAATATTCAAAATATTTTTCATCACATCGGGTATATAAATAATAATCATATAAAATATTATATCCCTTAAAATCAGGAACAGAAGACATAAAATATTCATCTTTAGTATTTGACATATAATCTTTAAATATTCTTTTATCTCCTCCTTCTCCTATTCTTCCTTGAAAACAATGAATAATTTCTGTTATAAATGTATCTACAATATCAAAATCATAATTTCTATAAGATAAACTGCATGAATAACATTTCCATAAACGAATTTCTCTTATAAAAGTTATTCCATATCCATTTGGACTGTTTTCTGTTAATACAAAAGAAGATAATTTTGTTAAAGAAACTTCAGTTAAAGGATTGAATGATGCTTCGTTTTTTAAAACATTAGTATTTGTTATAAAAAATGTTTTATTGCTATAATTTATACCACATGAAATATATTGCCAATAAGCTTGACGATAACCTAATGAAATATTTTTTGATTCTTTACTGTCTAATGAATGGTTATCTAAAACAATTAAAGGAACACATGTTGCATAATATGTATAATCATTTTCAGCTGGGTCAATTGAATCTTTTTGAGCTTCTATTATAATTCTTAAATGAAAATCCCATTCTAATACAAAATTTTTAAAATTAACTTTTTTATAATCTCTTAAAGTTCCTCTTGAAGTTGTATTTGGACTAATATAAGTATTATAAACATTTCTAAAACTATCAGTGTAAAACCAAAAATCAATATTCCATAATATAGGAGGACTTATAATATCATTAAGTTTTGCATATTTAAATCTAGCAAAATCTATTTCTTCAATATCCAAACATTGAATAAATTGATAATTGTTACTTGAAAATCTTTCAGGTACATTATAACTTCCAGAAGAAGATAAATAAAGATGCCAATTTCTCCATTCTAAATCAACATTTTCGCAAGATTGGGTTTCTATATTTCCTCCACCAGGACTACCTAAACATCTAACAGGAGGTAAATGAGATCCACATGATCCACCACAAATTGTGTAATAACTTAAATCACCTTCACCCCATTCAGAATGAAAGTAATTTGATGATTGAGTTGGACATTTATTCCAATTATAATTATAATCAGTAACACATTCAAATTTAAAAGTATTTCCAGGAGAAATAAGTAAATCACTAGATTTTAAACAATTATTACTATCTATTGATTTTAAATTAAAATCATATATAGGTTCCAATGCCAAATCTGTAAGCCAACCAAATTTAAAAACACCCCAAGGATTTATATAAAATTTTTCATATATTTTAACATCACTTATTAATCCAACCCAAGTATTTGTTATAGTAAATTGTCTTATATATAATGTAGGAAATTCCGTTCCAGATTGGAAATTAAAAGGTATATGATAATTACCTATGCTACAACTTGCCATATTCAATGTAAATGTTCTATCATATTCTCTAAACATTGATAAAGAAATAGGAACCCATAAACCAAAATTATCATATCGAAAATCAAAATATTCAAAAATTCTTATACCATTATGATAAAAATATAAACTCTCTATATCATCAGATGGGTCATATGCTAAATATAAAGTACTATCTGGTGTATTATCGAGTATTATAATTTTTCGAGCTTCTTCATTGTTTTTAACATCAACAGTAAAACCATATAATTTTAAGAAAAAAAATATTGTTAAATAATCCTTTCCTTCTAATGTTGAACTATCAATGTTTAATGATAAAGTCGAAGGTTGATTTATACCTGGATTTTTATAATAATAAAATGATGTATTTTGAGTATCATTACCTTTTTCAATTAACTCATCTACTGCATTACATTTTGCTTTATATAAAGCATATTTTTCTTTACATTTTAAACAAATAGAAGAACTTGAAGCAATTGCACATTCATCAGTTGTTGAACTATTGGAAATTTTAACAACACTTCCAATAAAAGAATAAGATGTGGTGTAAGTTCCATTTTCTCCTGATAAAGCAGTTTGAGGGTAAAAATTTGAAGCATAATTTATATAATTTATATTATCTGGATTTGATTGAACAATATTATCTTTAATAATAGGTAAATAACCATTTTGACCATTAATTTCATCTGTAATTGTATTTTCTATTATATTTGAAAGTTTTACAAAATATTGATGTCTTAACATGAAATTATTTTTATCATCAAAATGATATGCATAATAAATAGATTTTCTATTTGAATCTTGAATATCCCATATTTGTAATTTATAATAATAAGCATCATACCAATTAATTTTATCACAATCACTTTTAGATGAACCAATAAATTGAAAATCTTTATCATTTTGACAAAAAACAATTTCTTTTAAAGTTGCCTCCCCAGTTATAGTTGTGGATCTTAATTCATTATAATATATTGAATTTTGAAAAGTTGCATAGAATTTTGGAGCATTATTACTTTCTTTATCTTTATCAACAACAATAAATAATCTATTCCAATTGAAAATATTAAACCTCTCAGAAGTACTTAAAGTTCTTAGGTTATTTCCATTTTTATGAACTATAACATTTCCATAACTATAAGATGAAGATCCTATTTTGACTCTTAAATGATCAGTATAAAATAAAGTATAATCACTTATTTTTTCTAAATCTAAATAATTCCATTCTGTATCATAACGTTTATTTCTTAATCTCATTTCAGGAAAAATCCAAACACTTATAATATAACTTTTATATACATTATTTAAATTAATATATATTGTATGAGAATTTAAAAAATTCCCAAAATATACTGCATTATTTGCTCTATCATTTAATGTATCATCTTCACTATAACATTTGTAATATAAATTAAAAAACCCATTCATACAAATAAAACCATATTGAATATTATTATAAAAACTTTGTTCAGAAGCACATTGTAATTCATTTTCATCACAATGTCTATTACAATATTGTCTTAATATACTAGGTGAATCTCTACTAGACATCATATAATTTCTAGGACAATAAGTATTACATGTTAAATTATTTATATCTAAGAAATAAGGTAAGGCATCTGTTCCACTTTTACATGCAAAAGGTAAATTATCATCAAAACAAAAAGAAAGATTTTTTGAATCTTCACATTTTATATCAATTAATGTTTGATAATCACAATTAGACGCTTGTTTGTTTATATCTAATAAATTAAGACGTTGAAAATTTTTAGGAGGCTTTAAATTTGTTTTTCTTTGTGAATTACTTCTATTAAACACAAGAGTATTATTATCTATTATAACTACACTACTTGCAATTACACCAGTAGTATTATCTCTATTATAGTAATTATATGTTTTAAATTTAAATGTTGCATCACTAGCTGAAGTATGAATAACTTCATCAAAAGGAATACTATATAATAACTGGGGAAATAATATATAATTATTTAATTTATGCATATTAAAATATTTTGTTTCAACTGTATTAGGCATATATTCTCTATATATATTTAAATTTCTTAAATATATATATGTTTTATCTGCTTTATTAAAGTTTTGAAATAATAGATCAGTGTATTGATTTTTTTTATAAAATTTTTTCATTTGAAATGGGAAATTCGTTTGTCCATTATATAATTGAGGAATTTTTAGATCAAATTCATATTTATTTAATAACATTTTATTACTTTCAATATTATAAGCACATTTTGTATAAAACCATCTACTGCTTATATTTGTTGCTGTATCATTTACATAATATGCCCCTAATTCATCAGTTAAAAATCTTTTAATATTTGTTGTAATTTTAGTTGGATCATCTGGGTAGGTATATATCCATTCAAGAGGAACACAATAAATATCCATACTATGTTCACCATTAGGAGTTAAAGTAATTGCCATAAAATCTTTATAAATTATATTTAAATTTATATTTGAAATATCTATTGGATATTGAACATACATCCAAAATTCCATTGTTATCCTATAATTAATAGCTGGTGGAACTTGTCCTACACTTTTTGAATCAATTGTTAATTTAGTTAATGTCATAGTAAATTTAGTTAAATCAACATATTCAAGATTGCATAAGAAATTATTAGCTGAATTATCTAATATATTAAATTCTTCTTTCATTGATATTAAATAGCATTGTGAACATTGATTTCTATTCCCAGTACATCTCATGCATGTTAAACCATTACATGTTTCACAATTATTACTTACACACCCATATCCTTCAGCACATGTTTGATTATTTGTACAAGATTTTCCTGTTCCTGTATATTTAACATAAGAAGATGATGGTCTTTCAAACATTAAACTATGACTAGAAACTCCTAATGAATTATTACTTCTTAAAATGATTTCAAAATTGGTAAAAACTTTAAACAAATCAAAATTTTCATAACCGTTTTCATAATAAAAAAATTTATTTGAAGCACTATTTGAAAAATTTTTTGCAATAATTTTTGAATGATAAAAACTTTTGGAATTTCTTGTTGTAAAACTTACTCTATCTTGAATATTTAAATTAAATTTAATAATTTCAGCTGAATTTGGTTGAATTGTTAAACTGTTAGTTAATTCATAATATATGTCATCATATAAATAATTTATTGTTGTAGAATTTTCTTCTTCTTCTTCATATTCTTCTAATGTATGTGTGAAAAATTGATAAGAAATTTCTTCTGATGAAGGATTAATTATTGAAAAATATAAAATGAAATTTGTTTTTTTATCTATTTGTTCATTAAATGTAAATAATATTTCATAATTTTCTGTTTTAGACTTATTTGACATACAAACATTTTTATAAAAATCTTTTAAATTAGTTGAATTTTTTTCTATTTTTATATATTTATTTGTTGTATTTGTTTCATTGGAATATATAACCTCAATTTCTTCTATGTCTAAATTTGACAAAGACTCCGGAATATTATTATGATCATATGAAAGATAGCAAAAATTTTCAGGTGCATATAAAACTCCTTGCCAATAATCGGTATATTGAGAATTTAATATTTTATTATATTGAAATCCTTTTAAATATTCAGTAGTATCTCTATAATCTTTAAATGACCAATAATAATCTTCAAACAAAAAATGATCAGGAGCACAAATTAATTCACATTTAATTAAAAAATTAAGTAATATACTAAATATAAATATATGTAAATTAAAAATGCTCAACATTTTATATTGAATTTTAAATTAATTTGATAAATTATTATTTATAAAAAATTATAATATTTTTTTAGAATTAATTATTATAAAATATATTTATTTATATTAATTAAATATTTTTTTGATATCTAAACTTTAGAACATTCTTTATTAAAAAAAATCAAATAAAATAATTGATTGATTATTGATTATGTATATTTTTTTAATAAATTAAATTCTTTAATTTATATTGATAACAACATTTTATTAAATAATATTATAACATAACTATTAAATGAAAAATAAATATAAAAATATATAAATATTTTATAAATTTTATAAAATTATTATAAAATATTTAATTTATATTAAAATTTTACCTACTAAATATTTATTAAATTTTTTATTATTATATTTAATTAATAACTTTAATTATTTACGGATGAAAATGTAAACTTTCTTCATATATCATCTTTTGTAAATTTTCTTTTTTTAATTCTACTTCATCAAAACTCCAATCAAATAATTCTGAAGCAGTAGTTTCTAATTCTGGCTCTCTTAATTCTTTAAAATAAGGATGTTCTAAACACTCTTTAATTGTAATTCTTTTTTTGGGATTAAAAGTTAACATTTTTTCTAATAAATCAAGTGCAATAGGATTAGCACCTTCATATAATTTATTAAAAGGTACTTTTTTCTTTTTTTCTAATTTCATAATAAATTCTTTAGCTTCTGGTTTTGTAACAAAATCTAAATCTTCAATTTTTGGACTTCCTAATACTTCAGTATTTTTTCAATTTGATCTAAATAATGTTCTCCTTGAAATATTGCTTTTCTTCCTAATAATTCAGCCAGAATACATCCTATACTCCAGACATCAACAGCTTTTGTATATTCACTCGGACATAAAATTACTTCAGGAGCTCTATACCATCTTGTTATAACATATTCAGTTAAATCTTCTTGTTTATTTTCTTCTGGTTTTTTTTCATTATCATCTGATATACCTCCTCTTCCTAATCCTAAATCACATATTTTAATTTCACAAGATTTATTTACTAAAATATTACTTGGTTTTAAATCTCTATGAACAACATTTGCACTATGCATATAATTTGTTCCACACAAAATTTGATAAATAAAATATTGACAATGTTCATTTGTTAATTTTTGTTTTGAATATATTACTTTATGTAAATCAGTTTCCATGAATTCTGATGCAAAATAAATATCTTCAAATCCAGTTGGACTTTCTGGTTTGGCTATATCAACTAATTTAACAATATTTTTATGATTAAAAAAACGAAGTAATTTTAATTCTCTAACTATTCTTTTGGCATCTACTAAATCTTCAAAAGCATTTGATATTTTTTTAATTGCTACTTTTTTATTTTCCTCAGTATCTAAGCAAGCACAAACAACACCATAAGCACCTTGACCTAATTTTTTAATAAATTGATATTTTTTATCTACTATAAATGTTGAGCCTGCAAATACAAAATAATGTTTTCCTTCAGGAATATTTTTTGGAATTTTTTCTTCTTTTTTAGTTTCATCATTTTTCCCTTCCATTTTTAATAATTTTTTAACATAAGAATTTTAATTTAAATTTATCCACTAAATTTAATATATTTTTTTATTTATAAAAATATAAATTTAAAATTTAATTATTAATGGGAAAAAATTATAGATATGATGAAAAATATATAAGTTTACCTGTTAAAATATTTTTTATTTTGAGAGAATATAGTTCATATTTTACTTTAGCATTTATTGGAACTTTAATATGGATATTATCATATTTATTATTGTTTTTTTATAAAGAAATATTATATTGTTATTTAAGAAGTAGTGAAAATACTAATGAAGGAAAAAGTAATCTTTATAAATTTATTGAATATAAACCTCATTTAAAAAATTTATTTGTTTTTAATATAGCAATTTTAATTTATTGGTTTGCAATTATTTTTTTAATGGATGAATGGAAAAAATATATGTTAAATGTTGGATTTTTTTTCTTTTTTTTAATTTATATATTATATTGGGGTATAAATTATAAATATTATAATTATAATAATGATTTTTGGGACCAAACAATTTGGCTTTATAATTATTTTAAAAATTATATAAAAAAAAATATAAAAAGACCAAAATCAAACGATGACAAAGAGAAAAATGAATAATATAACTATTCATATTTTTATAACAAAAATAAATTTAATTTAAAATTAATTGTCTTTGATTGAATTTATTTATAAAAAATATTATAATATTGAAAATTATCTTTTATATATTTTATATTTTTGATTTTATTATTTTTATAATATTTTATTAATATTTTAATTTCAATTAAAATTATTAAAAATTTTTATGATAATATTTTAAAAAATATATTATTTTTTAATAAATATAATATATTTGGGGATTGGGGATTGGGGATTGGGGATTGGGGATTGGGCCCAATCCCCAATCCCCAATCC
>JAEEGK010021497.1_pt1 | contig 13629 bp, 9 predicted proteins | sample 8958771 | NCBI WGS metagenome assembly JAEEGK01 (sample SAMN16246547, study PRJNA631951) | gut metagenome | biome: gut microbiome; feature: rumen; material: SC-attached | host: Bos | place: Iran: Karaj | collected 2018-10 | reverse complement strand
GCTCGACCGTAAGAAACGACGAAACAAGACGGTGCCGCTGACAATGGACATCGACCCCTACGAGGAGGCGGAAACCAATCAGAACTCGCGCCAAATGGAAATGCTGCGCCAGCGCATCGCACGACTTGGGCAGTTCGACCGCGCCATCATCCTGCTCTGGCTGGAGAACATGACCTACGAGGAGATTGCTGCCGTCATGGGCATCACGGTGAAGAACGTTAGCGTGCGCCTCTACCGCATCAAGGAAGAACTAAAGAATATGTCTAACCAATAAAACTACAAAACATTATGGATAATCAGAATAATAACCTACAAGAATTGGAACAACTGCGCAGTCAGGTCGCAGAGTTTAAGAACCGTTTGGAGCAGCAGGAGATAGTCAGCCGTCAGATGCTGGAAGAAGCGATGAGGGGCCATGTGTCGTGGATTAAGCAAATGTGCGTCTGGGGCGCCGCCGTTGACTTGGCATTGGTGCCGTTAATCGTTTATCTCTTAAAAAGCATAGTCGGTGTTTCGTGGCTGCCAATCATTGCCGTATGTATAGTAATGGTTTTCGAGGCATTTTTCAATTTCTGGAATGTCAGTACCATCCGTGACAAGTATCTGGCAGCTAACGATGTAATCAACGCACAACAAAGGCTGAGGACTTACAAACGTAGGGAGAAGCTTTACACTTTCTTTGCGATTCCTTTTCTTCTTCTCTGGTTTATCTGGTTTTTGCTTGAAGTTCACTACGGCACAAACATCCCATCCAGTAGGCTTGTGATTTCAATTGTGATGTTCATCATAATTGCACCTATACTTTTCTTTGTCTATAATCGCGAAATGCGCTCGCTGAACAAAGCCATCAAGGACATCGACGAGTTCGTCAACGGCAAGTAGAGCAAAATGCCTCAATGTCTTGCGGGCTACGACTAGCAATCGATGAAACTGGGCGAGACTCTGCACTACAACCTCATCCTCGCCAATGTTTATAAGCGCGGAATACAAAAAGTGGTGTTCACAATAAAGAAGAAATGAGAGCAATGATAATAATAAAAACAGATAAATCGGAATTTGTATGATTGTACCAAAGAAATCTATTGGATTAATCGTCCTATTGTTTATGCCTTGTTTTGCTGTTGGCCAAAACTGCGTGGACAGTGCAATGGTCAAGCAAGACAGCATAGACATTAGAACTGACTCTTTATGCCAGCGGCATGCTATGTGCAATTACGATACCATAAGAAAAGACAGTTGCCAACAGCAGCCTAGACTATCTTTTGTTCGCAAAGAGCAAGGACTGACACAAGGCATAAGTCCTTATGCTGTAAAAATGCAGAAGTTCGATCCAAATAAAAAGAAGTTTACCGATTTGCGAATAATGGAAACTATAGGCTCGCATATAAGCAGGTAAGTAAATCCCAATTTATCGGACTGCTATCATATGGCAGTTGCCTATCTCAATATCCCTTGCTGGTACTTCTGTATGCGCCTATCATATCTTCCATCGGAAATGTCGTGGACTTCTAGACCTTTGCTGTATTGGGTATGGACATAAAAAAAGGGGCTCCGCTGAGTCCCAATCTACTTAACCTTAAATCTAATACCATGAAAAACACGATGCAAAGGTAACGATTTTATCGTTTACCCAAGCAATAAGTTCTGATTTATTCACAAAAACGGGCGATTTCTTGATATATGTCAAGAGAAGGAGAGCCCACCCCCGACCCGGATTTGCATCGCTGGGGGTAGGCTCCTTGGGTGTTATGCGGGAGTGTTGTCGAGGATGACAACACCAAGTTGCTTCTTACCATCCATCAGGATGCGGAGGGGTTTGGGCAGGCGCACGTGGCGGATGTACTCCGTCTCGCTGACAGCGGGCATGCTATCAAGAAGCTCCTTGCGGAAGAAGGAGGTGTGGGACGTGCTTTCACCACTGCCCTCAGCAGGTTTTGCAGCATTACCGGCATCAATAGTGAAATAGCCGACACCAAGCGAGGTGAGGTTTTGGAAGAAGTGAGTGCCCTGCGAGGGGTCGATGCGATAGTTGGGGAGTGCCACCTCGGCGATGATGCGTGCACAGGAGATGTGCGGCCACTTCACCGGAATGCCAAGCCAAGGATCGCTGGAGCCCCAGCGGCCGGGCCCCACGAGGGCATAGCTGCCACCCGATGCCAGGAACTGCTGGTTGAGCCGTTCTATCTGCACTGCTATCTCCGGATTGTTGGCTGCATTGTAGTCTTGGTCGGTCTTCACATAGACTACATCGCAGACATCATCGATGATGCCGTGACCGAGGGTGTTGTCGGAGCGCAGCAGGCATTGGCTGTCGTCGACGGCCCTCAAGTCTTCGTCGACGGATTGCATGGTGTCGACGATGGGGCGTATCTGCAAGAGGTAGAACTCTGCCTTCTGCCCTCTGAGGTCGCAGGCAAACTCTATCTCCACGGGGCGTTTCATGGCGTCGGCACCACAATGCATGGCTTCCTGTAGGATTTCGGGCAGTGGCATAACATTCTGTTGCAGCACACCGCTGAATGTGATGACTTTGCGTCCTCCGTCGTAGATGCCATCGCGGATGATTTGGTCATAGGGGTCGTAGGTAGAGGCGATGCCGTAGAGCGTGCCGTCGGCGTCGGCCTCTTTCACCTTCAGGTTGAGAATATTAAAACCGTCGTCGACCTTAAACTCCTGGCTGACATCGGAACAGTCGAGGGCATAGAAGCGCGTCTGCGTCTGACGTAGGGCGAAGTCGAGTTCGCTGGTCTGCAGCACCTGGTTGGGATGGTAGGGCGACACACGGAGCGTTTGTCCGCCGTCGACGATGTACTTACCGAGTCCGAGTGCGAGTTGTGCAATACCCTCCTCAGCTTTCTCATCGCCGATGGGATAGTAGTTGAGCGAGCGCAGCACACCGCTGAACGTAGGATAGAAGCGGTCGCCATGCTGACTGCCCACCACCTCCTGCAGGATGACAGCCATCTTCTCCTGGTCGATGACGTTCGACGTAGCCGTCATGTATGCTTTCGAATCGCGATAGTAGACCGATGCATAGACGCTCTTGATGGCTGCGGCGAGCATCTGCAGCATCTGGTATTTGTCGCTGAGCCAAGGTATCATGTAGGTAGCATAGACACCGGCGAACGGCTGATAGTGGGCATCCTCGAGCAACGAGCTGGAACGAATGGCAATGGGCGACCGTGTGGCCTCGAAGAAGGCGAAGAAGTCGGCGATGAACGCATCAGGCAGCTGTGCATGGAGGAAGTGGCGGAGAATCTCCTCATCGGGTGCATCGCTCAGCGCGATGGGATAGAGGTTGTTCTGTTCCATGAAGCGATCGAAGACATCGGTGCAGAGCACAACGGTCTTCGGTATCTGCACGCTGACACCCTCAAACTGGTCGAGCTTCGGGTTGCGCTTGATGATGCTGTCGAGGAATGCCAGACCACGACCCTTACCGCCGAGCGAACCGTCGCCGATGCGTGCAAAGTGGGCATATTTGTCGAAGCGTCCACGGTCGAAGACAGCCACGACACCTTGATTCTTCATGTGTCGGTACTGTACGATGGCATCGAAGATGATTTGTCGGTGTGCATCGACGTCCTGCAGCTTCTGCCAGGTGACGGTCTTCAGGAACTGCGACACGGGGAAGATGGCGCGTGCCGTGAGCCAACGGCTCATGTGGTTGCGCGAGATGTGGTAGAGCATCGCCTCGCGCGGAATTATAAAGATGTTGTCCTGCAGCTCCTTCAGGTTGCTAACACGCATGATTTCCTTGCGTGTCTTCGGGTCACGGAAGATGAAGTCGCCGAAGCCCATGTGCTCCTCGAGGATGTGGCGAAGGTCGATGCTCATCTTCTTCGAGTTCTTGTCGACGAAATGGAAGCCCTCGGCCTCTGCCTTCTGGCGGTTCTCGCTCTCCGAACTTTCCATGATGAGTGGCACAAACTCGTCGCGAGCACGAATGGCCCGCAGCAGCTTCAGTCCAGCCTCGGGATCTTTCTCAATGCCCGACAATCCTTCGCCGGAACGCGACGGGCTGTCGGTGGTCTTCATGGGGAAGCGCACATCGCTGATGACGCCGAGCACGTTATCATGGAACTGCTCGTAGACGGCCCATGCCTCCTCGTAGCTACGTGCCAACACCACCTTCGGTCGGCCGCGCATACGCATCGTTGCAGAGTGCGGGTTCAGGGCCTCTGTTGAGAAGTGCTGACTCTGGATGAGCAGGTAGTTATAGAGGTTCGGGAGGATGGACGAATAGAAGCGGATGCTGTCCTCGACGAGGAGGATGAGCTGCACGCCCGCCTCCTGAATGTCGTGCTCGAGGTTCATGCGGTCCTCTATGAGCTTGATGATGGAGAGGATGAGGTTGGTGTTGCCGAGCCAGCAGAACACATAGTCGAACATCGACAGGTCTTCGTCCTGCATGCGACGGGTGATGCCATGAGAGAATGGCGTGAGCACCACGCAACGCACCTCAGGGTCTTCGGCCTTGATCTGCCGGGCCACGGAGAACGCGTCGTTGTCGGCATTACCAGGCATCGTGATGACGAGGTCGATGTGTGTGGAACTCATCACCTCGCGGGCTTGCTCGATGGTCGAGACTTGTGTGAACGTGGGCGGATAGCGCAGTCCAAGCTCCACATACTCGTTGTAGATTTTCTCGTCGACGCGGCCGTCGTCCTCGAGCATGAACGCATCGTAGGGGTTGGCGACGATGAGCACGTTGTAGATGCGGCGCATCATCAGATTGGCAAAGGTCACGTCTTTGAGCAGGAACTGGCTCCATTGCTCGGGGATTCTGTTGTCCATATTTGAAGTTGAGAAGTTGAGAGGTTGAGATGCGCCTGCGGCGCGGTTGAGAAGGGTTGAGAAGAGCGGAGAGGGGATGAGGGTTATTATAGCAACGGGGCGAGGAGGCGGACGAGGGATTCCCACAGCCGCTGGTGGAATGGGCGGTTGTGGATGTCGCTAAGCTCCTCAGCTCGCACACAACGGGTTTCGTCGTCGAGGAACACGGCTTTCATGCGCAAGGCAACGTCGCGGTCGTAGACGAACAGGTTCGATTCGAAGTTGTTCTCGAACGAGCGGAAGTCGACATTCGTGGAACCACACGTGGAGAGTTGGTCGTCGCAGACAAGCAGCTTCGAGTGGTTGAAGCCCGCTCGATAGAACAGGATGTGCACTCCTGACTCGATGACTTCCATGAGATAGGACCGCGAGGCCCACTCGACGAGCTTCGAGTCGACATGCAAGGGCACCATGAGCCGTACGTCGACACCCGAGAGAGCTGCCGTTCGCATCGCAAAGAGGATGGGCTCGGTGGGCAGGAAGTACGGGGTTTCCATATAGACATAGTGGCGAGCCTCGAGGAGGATGCGCACATAGCCCTGCATGATGTCGGGCCAAGGTGATGTGGGGTTGCTCGTGACGAGCTGCGACAGGCCGCCATCGGTCTCTTCGGCACGCGGATAATATTCGCGTCCGCTGACGAGGGTACGGTCGACGAAATACCAGTCGACAAGGAAGGCTCGCTGTATGGCATAGACAGCTCCACCGACCACACGCAGGTGGGTGTCGCGCCAGGGTGTCACAGAGACGGTCTTCCCACGCTTCGTCTTTGTGGTTCCCTTCACATAGCGGAGGGCGATGTTCATACCGCCGACGAAGGCTTCGCGTCCGTCGATGACACAGAGCTTGCGGTGATTGCGGTAGTTGATTTTGCTGGTGAAGGCGGGGAAGTGAACTGGCATGAATGCCCGTACGTCGACACCGGCTTCGCGCATCCGCTCAAAGAATCGGTTCGGCACGCGCCAGCAGCCTACGTCATCATAGATGAGTCGCACCTCGACGCCTTGCTTGGCACGGTCGATGAGTGCATCGCTGACGAGGCGTCCGAGGGGGTCGTCGTCAATGATGTAGGTGTCGAGGTGGATGTGGTGACGCGCCTGCCCGATGGCCTGCAACAGCGACTCGAAGAAATCGTGGCCGGTGGTGTAGATGTCGATGCTATTGCCCTTGAAGGGTAGCGCCATACTCTCATTGATGAACTGCTGCACAAGCATGCGGTTCTCCTGAGGGATGGTGAGGTCACGCTGCTCGGCAAACTCTAGCATGGAGCGCTTCGTGAGCTGGTCGAGGCTCTGCTGACTGATCATGCGCTCCTTGCGCGTGTTCTGTCCGAAGAAGATGTAGAGGATGATGCCCACCACAGGCATGAACGTGAGCACGAGGATCCATGCCATCGCCTTTGCTGGCTGACGGTTGTCCATCAGGATGGTCACCATCGTTCCGACGATGAGCAAGCCGTAGATGGCTAGGAAGATCCAGTGCAGGTAGTTCATGTATAGTTGAGAGTTGAGAGTTTATAGTTGAGAGTTTTGATTTCCCTCGACTGCATGAGATGCAAGTTGTAACCTCGAACTATAGAGACAGTTCCTAAACATCTCATTTCTGGATGAAATTTCTGGCAATTCCTGGTAATTTCTTTCCGATGAAATCCTCACGCAGAGCCAGAGAGTTTTTCTGATTAATTGGAGGAATCTATGAGCAGTAAAGAGAACGCTGAGCGTCGAGTTCCTATAAGATGATGTTGCTGCCGAGTTTGCGGGCGAGGGCGTTGCGGAGCTCGGAGTGGTCTTTGAAGTCCTCCATGAGCTGCTGAAGGCGTTGGGCATCGTTGGTGGCTGCGGCAATCTCGCGACGAATCTCTTTCAGCCGGCGGTCGAGGTAGTCCATGCGGAAGTCGAGCACCAGGTGTTGGGTGCGCTGGCGCAGCGTCTCCACATCGTTTCGCGGCTGCTGGCTCTCAGCAAGCGGTATCTTGTCCATCGCCATCTCGGTGGCGAGGCGGCTAATGTTGATGTCATCGTGATTGATGAAGTATCGCTCGGCAACGAATCCTGGGTCAGCACTATGGGCCACCGCCTCGCTGAGAATTTGGTTGTAGAGGTCGTTACTGAACGACAGTCCGTCGACACTCAGGTTGATCTTGATGAACTGTGCGATGCTGAGGTTGTAAGTGTTGCCGTCTTCGGCGGCCACATTCTCGAATACCACCTTCTCACCATGACGGATGATGTGCTGGATGATCATCTGCTCGACGGGTGAGGGTCCACTCTTCTCCGCCTTCGGCTGGCTGACGACGGGCTGCTGCGGCCGCTCCTGCGGCACAGGGCGCACTTCCTGCTGTCCCTTGCGCTCGCGGATGAACTTATTCATCTGACTGATAAGCGTAGCCTCGGCGATGCCCATGCGCTGCGAGCAGTCATGCAGATAGGTGTCACGGAGAATGGGGTTCACCACCATCGAGATGCTCTGCACGATGGAGTTGATGGCGTTGGCGCGCTTCAACGGGTCGCGTTCGTTGCGCAACAAGAGGTCGGTCTTAAACTGTATGAAGTCTGCCTGGTGCTCCTCGATGTACTGACGGAAGTCGCTGGCGGTGTGCTTGCGAGCGAAGGAGTCGGGGTCCTCACCGTTGGGCAGCAACAGCACTTTCAGGTTCATGCCTTCAGCGAGCAACATATCGGTACCGCGCAGGGCAGCATGGATGCCAGCCTCATCGCCGTCGTAGAGCAGGACGATGTTCGACGTGAAGCGATGCAGGATGCTAATCTGATGATTCGAGAGTGCCGTGCCGGAGTTGGCGACGACGTTCTCGATGCCCGCCTGATGCATGGCGATGACATCGGTGTAGCCTTCCACCATGTAGACGCAGTCTTCCTTCGCGATGGCGCGCTTGGCCTGATAGAGTCCGTAGAGCTCGCGGTCTTTATGATAGATTTCGGAGTCGGGTGAGTTCACATACTTCTGCTGCACGCCCTTCGTGGCTGCATCGAGCTTACGACCGCCGAAGCCCACCACCTTTCCAGAGATGCCTATCCACGGGAAGATGACACGGCCGGCATAGCGGTCGATGAGGTCGCCGCGATCGTTCTTGTAACAGATGCCCACCTTCTCAATGAACTCCGCCTTGTAGCCTTTCTTCATGGCTGCACGCGCGAAGGCAAAGCGGTCGGCAGGATCGTAGCCCAGTTGGAACTTGCGGATGATGTCGTCGCGGATGCCACGCTGCCGGAAGTACTGTTTGCCAATAGCCACGCCGTCGGGGTGGTTGTGCAGCATATCCTCGAAATACTCCATCGCATATTCGTTCACGATGAACATCGACTCGCGTTCCGACTGTTCGCGTTTCTCCTCGTCGGTGAGCTCGCGCTCCTGAATCTCGATGTGGTATTTGTTGGCCAGCCAGCGCAGTGCCTCGGGATAGGTCATCTGCTCGTGCTCCATGATGAACGAAATGGGGTTGCCGCCCTTGCCGCATCCAAAACAATGACAGGTGTTTCGGGCTGGCGACACCATGAACGACGGTGTTTTCTCGTTGTGGAACGGACACAAGCCCTTGTAGTTTGCGCCACTCTTCTTCAGTGTCACAAACTCCGACACTACCTCTACGATGTTGGCGGCGTCCTTGATTCTCTCTACGGTTTGTCTGTCAATCATTGCTTGTAGCAGAAATAGGGTTTAGGGCCGGTAAGGACTTGAAGGTCCTGAAGGGCTTAAAGGTCTTTGGGCCTTTATGGGTTCAGCAGATAGGCGGCCAGCGGACTCTGCATCTCGCGCAGTCCACGGGCCACGCTCTGTGCGTTGAGCCGTGCACCGGCCTTCGAGGCATGGGTGTGGTCCTTCTTGAAATAGCGGTTGCCACAGAGTTCCTTGATTTTCGTAATGCGTGCCTTCGCCTTCTCCTTGTTTTTCGGCAAGCGCTTCACGGCAAACTCGCGGTCGAGAGCGTCGGCCGAAAGGTTGTGCAGGTCGAGGAAGTCGACACCCGTGGCGTCAATCACTTCACGATACCAACGGCCATAGCTGTCGTTGCGACGTTCGACACGTCCGCCAGGCCACTCGTTGCGCGGCGTCAGCGAGACTAGGATGGGCGTGGCGCCCTTCTCGCGCGTGTCGTCGATCATCTTCTTCAGATACCAGCCGAAACTATAGACCACCTCGAAGCGGCCGTCCTTCTCCATCTTGTAGACGTGGCAGGTGTCGGCAGTCGCGGCAATCACACCGCGCTCCTTCGGGTCGGTGATGGAACAGATGTCGTTATGACCGAACTCAATGAGCACATAGTCGCCAGGCAGCAAGGAGTTGTAGACCTTCTCCCAGAGGCCCTCGCGGATGAACGAGCGCGTGGAGCGTCCGGCACGGGCTGCATTGACGAGGGTGATTTTCGACTCGTCGAACACCTCACCTGCCAGCGCTGCCCAACCCCACATGCCATTATCGTCGTTGTCGGAATTCTTCACCGTGGAGTCACCCGTAAAGAAGACAGTCGGACGAGTCGGACGGGTCGGACGGGTCGGACTCGGCTGACTCGTCTGATAGCACTCTGGCTCCACGTTCAGCATCATCGCCTTGAGCAGTGCCAGCGAGGGATGCTGGCATGCCATCAGACCCTCGGCAGCCGAGCGTGCATTCATCAGTGCCCCGAAGTGCGAGGTATGGATCTGGTCGCCAAAGAAGTGATACTTCTCCTTCCAAGGGCTGTAGCTGTCGAGTTTACGCCCAGAGATGTCGTTCAAGTCCACATACGGCACATCGAGTTCCACCGACAGAGTAGCCAGCCATTGCGACTGCGGCTTGCGGACAATGTGCCCGTTTTCATCGAAGGCATCGCGCGGCGTGAGCGACATCAGAATAGGATGTGCCCCCTTGGCGCGTATCTCGCTGACGTAGCGGCGGATGTAATTGCCGTAGCTATAGACGGTGTCCTGACGTTGCGTGCGTTGGTTGAAACCGACGATCATCGTGTCGGGATCCAATCCGGGAATCACCGCACGCGCACGCCTCTGGTCGAAGAACTCACCACCATCGTTGTGGCCAATGGAGACCAGCACCCAGTCGCCAGGCTGCAGCGCCTCGCGCACGGCCGGCCAGAGGTCGGTGTAGAACGTGCGAGTAGACATACCGCCCAGTGCCTGATTCTCCACGGAGATTTTCCGTCCGTTGAAGAACTGCGAGGCATAGAATCCCCAACCCCACTGACCATTGGAGCCATCGCCACGAGTGCCGTTGCGCATGGTTGAATTGCCGATAAGGAACAACACGGGGTTGTCGCCCTCACGAGTGGAACCGGGTGCGGGCCGCGACATCAAAGCCTTCGCGATGGAGTCGGGCGTGTTGTCGATGGTCACGGGCAGCGCATCGCCCACCCCCGTCGGTTGCTTGGCGTCAGCCGTGGGGTCAGGCAGGTCGTCGAAACCTGTCTGCGCAGCAATGGTCAGTGGCAGCATGCAACCGACCATCACGAAGACAACGAGGGCGAAGAATCGCCGAAGGACTGTATTCATATCGAGGACGATGGGGCTTTAGGGTAAAACAAGAGAGCTTACACGAGATGTTCGATGAGGTCTGCACGCTCGCCAGGCAACATGTCGATGACAGGCAGTTCGACCATCGTGTAGCAGCCGGGTTGCTGACGCAGCGATGCACGAGCCACATTCACCAACACCTGAGCCGTGAGGGCGGGGTTGTTAATCTGCATATTGAACTCGAAACGCTGGTTCTGTGTCTTTCCACTGACACCCTTGCGCACGAGGTTCACACCGTGTCCCATGTCGCGCACATCGTCGACGCTGGCTACAGCAAACACATGCGTCTCATCATTAGCAAAGTAGGGATCGGCCTTGATGGCTGCGGTGACGTCCTCGAGACGGGCGCCGTCCTCCAACTCCACATAGACCATGCGGCGATGAATGCCCTCGCCGAGTGGAATGGTCACCGACAGAGCGTTCTTCACACCCTCCTTCGAGCGCACACAGACCGAGTGACCCATCGACATGCCAGGGCCGAAATTGGTATAGCTCAAGCCCTTCGGAGCAAGACTCTGCATGAGCGTGCGCACGATACTGTCGCTGCCCGGGTCCCAACCGGCGGCAATAACAGCCACGGTACCCGTCTGCTTGCAGACCTCCATGAGTCGCTCGCGATAGCCGCGAATGTTGGTATGAATGTCGAACGAGTCGACGGTATTAATGCCCAACGGCAAGATTTGCTTGGCATATTCCTCACACGAACGAGTGGGCGTGGCAAGGATGGCCACATCTACATCTTTCAGTTCGCGAATGTCGCTCACCACCTCATACGGAGTGAGCTCCAGAGGCTTATCCTCGGCACCCTTACGGCGCACGACACCAGCGATTTCAAAATCTTTTGCAGCTTCCAGTGCCTCCACCGTGAAGCGTCCGATGTTGCCGTAGCCTACTACGGCGGCTCTAATTTTCTTCATGTCTCTGATAGTTTTGTGGGTTTACTGATTTGTCATGCAAAAGTACAAAAATAGTTGGAAATATCTGCACAAACAAATAAAAATGTGCACAATCGATTCATTTTTGTGCGTTTTTTGACGTTTCTTTTGGTCAGCAGACGAAAAAAGTGTAATTTTGCACCGCTTTAACGAGATTGAGTTATAACATATTATATTTATGGCATTAAAAATTGTTGTGCTGGCCAAGCAAGTGCCAGACACCCGAAACGTGGGTAAGGATGCGATGACAGCTGAAGGTACAGTGAATCGCGCTGCCCTACCCGCCATCTTCAACCCTGAAGATTTGAACGCCTTGGAGCAGGCTCTTCGCTTGAAAGAACAGCATCCGGGCTCTACAGTAGGAATCCTCACGATGGGTCCTCCGCGTGCAGGTGAAATCATCCGTCAAGGTCTTTATCGCGGCGCCGACACTGGTTGGCTGCTCACCGACCGCCTCTTCGCAGGCGCCGACACGCTGGCCACCTCGTATGCGCTGGCAACGGCCATCAAGAAGATCGGTGATGTCGATATGGTCATCGGTGGTCGTCAGGCCATCGACGGCGATACAGCCCAGGTGGGTCCGCAGGTGGCTCAGAAGCTCGGCCTCAACCAGGTGACCTATGCAGAGGAAATCCTCAGCGTGGAAAATGGCAAGGCAACTATCAAGCGCGTCATTGACGGTGGTGTGGAGACCGTGGAGGCTCCGCTGCCTGTGGTGGTGACGGTAAACGGAAGCGCTGCTCCCTGCCGTCCGCAGAACGCCAAGCTAGTGATGAAATACAAGCGCGCTACCTGCCCCATGGAACGTCCTGCTGAAGGTACTGCCTACGACTATCTTTACGAGGAGCGTCCTGACCTGACACTGAACCAGTGGAGTGTGGCCGACGTGGATGGTGATCCCAACCAGTGTGGTCTGGCAGGTTCACCCACGAAGGTGAAGGCCGTGAAGAACATCGTGTTCCAAGCAAAGGAGTCGAAGACTTTGACGGCTTCTGATGCTGATATCGAGGGAATGATCAAAGAATTGTTGGACGAGAAGATTATTGGTTAAAGAGATATGGCTAACAACGTATTTGTATATTGCGAAATCGAAGGTACTCAGGTACAGGAAGTATCTCAGGAGCTGCTGACCAAAGGCCGCAAGCTCGCCAATGAACTCGGAGTAGAACTGCACGCTGTTGTGGCCGGTACAGGCATCAAGGGCAACGTGGAAGAGCAGATTCTTCCTTATGGTGTCGACAAACTGTTTGTCTTCGACGGCGAGGGACTGTTCCCCTACACGTCGGCTCCTCACACTGATATCATGGTAAACCTCTTCAAAGAAGAGCAGCCGCAGATTTGTCTGATGGGTGCCACGGTGATTGGACGTGACCTCGGTCCCCGTGTGTCGTCGTCGCTAACCAGCGGTCTGACTGCTGACTGCACGGAGTTGGAGATTGGTCCCTACGAGGATAAGAAGAACGATAAGGTGTATGAGAACCTGCTCTATCAGATTCGTCCCGCCTTCGGTGGCAACATCGTAGCAACGATTGTGAACCCCGACCATCGTCCCCAGATGGCTACTGTACGTAGTGGTGTGATGCAGAAAGCGCTCTACGAGGGCGACTGCAAGAAAGAAGTGGTCTATCCCGAGGTATCGAAGTATGTGAGCCCTGAGGCTTTCGTTGTGAAGGTGCTCGACCACCATGTGGAAGCTGCCAAGCACAACCTGAAGGGTGCTCCCATCGTAGTGGCCGGTGGTTACGGTATGGGTTCGAAGGAAAACTTCGACATGCTGTTCCAGTTGGCAAAGGTGCTTCATGGTGAAGTAGGTGGTAGCCGCGCTGCTGTTGATGCAGGCTGGCTCGACCACGACCGCCAGATTGGTCAAACCGGTGTAACCGTTCATCCGAAGGTGTACATTGCTTGTGGCATTTCCGGACAGATTCAGCACATCGCCGGTATGCAGGACTCGGGTATCATCATCTCTATCAACAGTGATCCCGATGCACCCATCAACCGCATCGCTGACTACGTGATTGTTGGTACTGTGGAAGAGGTCGTGCCCAAGCTGATCAAGTACTACAAGCAGAACTCGAAGTAAGATGAAAGCATTAGATTATTTCCTGTTTATCTGTGCTATTGCTCTGCTCGGTATATCCTATTTCCTTAATACGAAAGGTAATTATGAACTTGCAGCTTTAGTAAACTTCTGTGCTTATATTTGTGGTACAGTAGCCGGCACAAGAATAGGAGCAAGAATTTATAAGAAGAATCAAGAAAACAAATAAGATAATATGGCAAACTATTATAGCGATCATCCTGAGATCGGGGTCTACCTGAACCATCCCCTCATG
>JAEEGK010021496.1_pt1 | contig 13629 bp, 12 predicted proteins | sample 8958771 | NCBI WGS metagenome assembly JAEEGK01 (sample SAMN16246547, study PRJNA631951) | gut metagenome | biome: gut microbiome; feature: rumen; material: SC-attached | host: Bos | place: Iran: Karaj | collected 2018-10 | reverse complement strand
TGGGGATTGGGGATTGGGCCCAATCCCCAATCCCCAATCCCCAATCCCCAATCCCCATTCTTAAAAGTATTTTTCAAAAAAAAAAATTATTATTTTTAGTTACTTAATGATAATATTTAATATATTTATATATTTTAAAATAATAATATGAATCTTTTAAATTAGACTATATATATGGCAATTCTTATTTACAAAATCAATTAAACCAATTTTTTATTTAAGATTTTTTATCTTTCCCAAATAATAAATAATAACAATATAATCCATTAGTCATTTTTCCTATGTTAATACCAATATATTTAGAATTTTTACTTAAAAGATTATTTCTTCTTTGAAATAAAGAATTTGTATCATCAACAAATTGTAATAAAACTGATAACTCAATATTTGAATTCATTATATCATAATGGAAATTTACTAATTCTATATTTTTATTATTTAATTCTTTTTTGATTTTTTTCAATGTCAAAGTTAAATAATTTTCATTTATAAATTCTGAATTTTCCTCATCAATAAAATCAAATTCAGAATGAATAGGAAAAGGAAAAGTAAGTTCATCTAATAAAATAAATTCAAATAATGGTTTCTTTTTTGATAAAAAAGATTTACAATTTTCGAAAATTATTTTTCCTTTATTCAACTTAATTTTATTATTTTTATCAACTTGAATAAAAGATTCTTTTGATAAAGTTGAGATAAAAGGAAGATACTTATCAATTTTTTCAATTATAATATTAGGATTTTTTCTTATTGAATTTATTTCTGATAACATTGCATATCTCATTGTTTCTAAATATGAAATTTCATCTAAATTATTTTGAATATGATTTGTATTTTCTTGATTTGAAGAACTTTTTGAATCAGAAGGAATAATTTTATTATTATTATGTTTTTGTTTATTGATTGATAAATAATTTAAATTTCTTATACTTAATGCGTTTTCATAATTGGGAATTTTATCTAATTTTATATCAGTTCTATTTGAACAAGTTTGACAACCCATTCTTTACAAATAATTTAATCAATTTATTTAATAATTCAATTTGATTAAACTTATACAAATAAAACTCTTAACAGTAAAATTGTTTTAAATAATTTTCCGAAAATTATAATATAAATAAAAAATAATATTTTAAATAATTTTATTTATTTTTAATGAGTTTACTATATTATATTTTCCTTTAATATCTTTTATTATTTATTTTTTATTAATTATATTTAATTCTATTTATTAATAAGATAATTTTTTTGAATCATATATGTAAGTAAAATAACTTGAAAAAAAAGTTTATTTCAATTATTTGAAGTTAATTTCAAAAATTTAAAAATATTTTTTATTTTAATAGAAAATTCTCTTTATTTGGATTTATTATATTATATATAAAATAGTATAGATTGTTTAATTGATATAATTTTGATAATTGTTTCAAATAAAAATTATTATTTATTTTCTTATACTATAATATCACTTTTATAAATGAATTTTATTTAAATATTTAAAAAAAAAAAAAATGAATTTATCTACTACCAATATTAGAAATAATAGCAATTATATTTATATGATGTGATTTATATATTTATACTTTTTAAATTATTTTAAAAATTAATAATATAAAAATCAAAAATAAATTAATTATAATGGGTGGGTGTTGTCAAAGTAAAGATAATGTAAATATATAATTATATAATAAGGGTGAATTAGGATTACCTTCTCCAAGTACTGAAAATAATAATAATGATAATGAATTAAATAATAATAGTGTCCCAATACATAATCCTAAATTAACTGATAAACAATTTAGACTTAGAAATTTGGGAAGTATGTATACTTTTAAAAATAATTCTTTTGAAGAAAGTATTGAAAAAATTGATAGTTCTAATAAAATAAAAACTTTTAAAGAACAAATGTCTATAAATAAAAATGAAAATAAGTAAATTAAAAAGTTTTTTGATATGATTTTTTTTTTGATATGATTTTTGTTGATAATATATTAAAATTTTTAATGTAAATTATTTTTATTTCTCTATATTAAATAATTTCATATAAACTTTAAAATTTAATTTTTTTCATAGTATAATTTTTGAATAATTCTTTTTCATAATAATATACTATCATATTTAATAATAATTATTTAAATTATATAAAATAAAATAATATATTTTCTATAGAATTAATTGAAAAAATGGAAATTGAAAATGAAAAAGAAAAAGAAAAAAGAAAAATTGCATTTTCATGTGATAAATGTCACTTAATTCCTTTAATAATAAATTTTAATCATTCAATAGAAAATGGAAATTCAATAGAATATTTTTGTTTAAATAACCATTCATATTTGAAAACTTTAAAAAATTATATTATTGAAAATCAAATAGAAATAAAATATTATTGTTCACTTTGTAATAAAAATTTAATTGAAAATAACGTTTATTATTCAAATAATTTAAGTTTATTTTGTGAAGAATGCAATAATAAAAAAGATAAGAAAATAAAAACAATTTTAATTAAAAATGTATTAGATATAAATTTTACTTGTTTTTTACATAATGAAATATTTAATGGTTATTGTTTAGATTGTTTAATTAATATATGTGAAAAATGTAAGGAACATAATGGACATAATATTTTTTATTTTAAAGATAATATTAATTCTTGGGTTTTAAATTTAAAAGAAAAAGTAAAGGAAGCTGAAAAATTTATTGATAATATTATTAAATTTAAAGAAAAAAGATTAAATAATAATAACATTTATAAATCTAATAAAAATATAGAAATAATTGAAAAAATATATAATAATTTTGTTAATATGAATAAAGAACAAATTTTATTTATTAATAACTGTATAGATTATATAAAATATCAAAATAAAAAATTAAATTTTCAAATTATTGAAAATATAAAAACATGTCTTCAATTTAATTTTATTAAAATTATTAATATAGAACAAGAGTATATAACTCATGATTTAATAAATTTATTTATTGAAATAATTAAATCATATTCTGTAATAAGAAATGCAGAATTTAAAAAAAAATTATCATTAACTCAAGACGAAAAAAATCAAATATTTTTAAATAAAAAACAAAATTTTAATACAATTCCAAAAAATTTAATAAAGCAAACTTTACCAATTTCAAATATTAAAGTTAATCCATTTTATGATAATCAATTTTGTACATTTAAATCATTAAGAAATGAAGATATAATAGTTTATCATAATGGTCCAGAAATAATAATATTTAATATAAATACACTTCAAAAAATTACCCATTTAAAAAATTTTAATAAAGAAATTCGTTGTATTAGACATTATATAGATTATAAAAGAAAAAAAGATATAATAATTACATGTGGATTAGATAATCAAATATTTTTATTTGATTTATACAGTGTAGAAAATATTTTAATAATTAATAATGTTTGTGATAAAAATTATTATGTATTATCTGTTTGTATGATTTTTGATATTCAAAATTATTTTATTATTAATTCTTCTTTATTTGATAATTATTTAAAAATTTGGGATTCAAAAGGAAATTTAATTGGAAAATTAAATGATACAAATAATGTTTGTTTTCTTGATACATATTTTGATAGAAAATTAGCAAAATATTTTATTATTATTGGAACAAGAAACGGTTCTAAATCTTTTGATTTTGAAAAAAAAAATTTATATTTACAATATTCATTTACTGAATCTTATAGTATAATTACAACTGAATTAAATGGAGAATCAATTTTAATTGAATCAAATTATAAATCAAATTATATTTTTATATATGATTTTCATAAAGGTGATATTGTAAAAGAATATTACACATATAATAATTTTAACTTAGGTCTTTGTTTATGGAATTCAAAATTTATTTTTCAATGTTCATCAAGAAAGAATGATAGTTTATTTGGTATTAATTTAGAAAATGATGAAATTATTAATTTTAATGGATTCAATTCTTATATTTCATGTCAAAAAAATGATATTAATGGAATTGGTTATTGTTTAATTGCAATTTCAAATAATGATATTATTGATTTATTAATTGATAGTGAATAAATAATAAAATAATAAAATAATAAATTATATTTTTAAATTATTCTAAAAATTCTATATTAAATTTTTGTAATTTATTATTTTCTAAATAAAATTTTATAAAACGATAAATAAAATAAAATTGATCAAAATTTTGAATTAAATGTAATCTCATTTCTCTTAATTTTCTTACTAAATTAAAAATATTAAATTGTATTATTTGATCATTTAATTTATCTTTTAAAATATAATGTAATAAATAAATTGCAATAAAACATCCTGTTCGTCCTACTCCAGCACTACAATGAACAACAAAAGGTTTATTATTTTTTTTTTTATTAATTATATCAAATATAAGTAAAAAACTTGATAAAGAATTTTGAACTGATGGAATACCATGATCATTCCAATTATTAAAAAAAATATGATAGACTTTTTTTTCTTTATTTATTTTTTTGTTTAATACTTTTAATTCATTAATTTGAAAATTTTTGTCTTGCCATCTTAAATTAATTTTTGTAGTTTTATAATCATAATTTAAATTAATATTAATATAATCAGAACATTTTTCTTTTCCATTTTCATTTAAATTACATAATTGAATAATTATTTTGCAATCATAAAAAAAAATCATTTCCCAAAAATCATTAATTGTTTCTTTTTTTGGAGCTTGAGTTGCAATTATATTATATTGTGTTGGTATATGAATAAAAGATGCATTAATATATCGAATATTAGAGAATTGTACAAAGTTCTTTTTATAAGGAAGTATATCTCCATATCTATCTTCTTTTTGATGTTTATTTACTAATTGCTTTAAATGTTCATTATCAAATATTGTAAATTGATTTAAAATATCGAAATATTTACCAATAACTTTTGGATCAATTTCTAATTGTTGACCTTTTTGAAATGTCATTTGAAATTTGTTTAAATAATAATCTGCACTATTTTTTATAATAATTGATAATATTTACTTGTCAAGTTTATCAAAACTTATATCATCATATTTCTTAGGAAGTCTATTTGTTTCATTTTGAGATTTATTATGAAATTTTTCATCATCCATTTATTTTATTTATATTTCATTTACAGATATCATCACTTTATTTTAAAATATATTTTTAATGAAAAATAAAATTATTCAAGATTATCAAATTATTAAATGTATTAAAGAACATAAAAATGAAGTATTACATTTATCAATATTATTAAATTATGATTTAGCTTCGAGTTCATATGATAATTATTTTATAATTTATGATAAAAAATCATTTGAAGTAAAATTAAAAATAATTGAAAAAACATCAATAATGTATCATGAACAAATATCAAATGGAAATATATTTTTATGTTTAAATATAAATGAAATTGCTTTATATAAACTTTATAATGATAATTTAAATTATGAAATACTTCAAAGAATTAATGATTTTAGTCAAAAAGTTTTTAAAGTTATTGAATTATTTCCAAATAAAATAATTACTTCTTCTTATTGTGGAATTGTTAAATTATATGAAAAAAAAAATAAAAATAATAAATTTGAAAATGTTACTTCATTAAATTTTAATACTAATTATAATAATTTTAATATTACTATAAAAAATAAATATCAAATTGTTATTTTATCAATAGATAAAATAATATTTTTAAATTCTATAACATTTGTTAATTTAAAAACAATAATAAATTCACAATTTAAAAAATTAATATATTGTATTCAAATAATTAATAATGAGATTTTATTAATTGGAACTTCTAAAGGAATATTAATAGTAAATTATCAAAAAGAAATTATTGTTGAAAATTTATTTTCTAATTCAGAATTTAATAATATAATAAAATTAAATGAAAATCATTTTTTAACTTGTAAAATTAGAATTGAATTTCGTTGTAAGTTTTATAAAAGTTATATTGATTTAGTTGAATTTATTTTTGATGAAAATAATGAAGAGATAAAAATAATTTCTGAAAAAAATATATCTGATAAAAATATAATTAACTCAATAATTAAATATAATCAATTTATTATTATTGGAACTTCTGATTCTTTAATTAATATTTGGGAATAATATTAATTAATTTATTATAATTTCAAAAATAATAAAAATAAATGAATATGAATGATTCAAATAAAAATAATAGAAAAAATAAAATTATAAATTATAGAAAACTATTATCATATAAAAATTATATGAAAAAAAAAATTTTTATTGAAAAAAATGAATATATATTTTTTTTTGGTGATTTAATTTTTAAAACCAAAAATAATTCTATTAAAATCTTTAATAATTTAAATAGTAATCCCTTAATGATTATTGATAATAATGATATTGGATTGATAAAAAAAATAAATAAAACTTCTGAAATACTCTTTTTATGTTTAAATAATAAATTTACTTTATTTTTTATTGAAATTCACTTAAATTTAAATAAATATTTTATATATTTAAAATTAGAAAATTGTAAAAATTTATTTTGTTCGACTTTAAATGAATCAATATTAATAGGAAATGATAATATAATTAAATTATTTTCTAAATATAATAATTTTTATTATATTCAAACATCTTTTAAAGATTATTTTTATTACCCAATTTCAATAAAAAAAGGAAATGAAAATATTATAATAGATTTTTTTGAAAGTTCAATAAATTTTTATGATATAAAAACATTTGAATTAATAAATACAATTAACTTATCATTTAAAATTACAAATATTAAAAAAATATGGTATTTAGAAAAAGAAAAATGTTTATTTATTCATTTAAAAAGTTCTTATTTAATATATTTTAATTTAATTTCATATGAAATATTTCAATATTTATCATTAGGTAATTTAAAATATGTTGAAATTATGGAAAATAAAACATTTTTAATATGTAAAGAGAATTCAGAAATATTTCAATTAATAAAAATATTTTCTAATAATAATTATGAAGAATATGCTTATGTTCCTTTTGGACGTTTTTACAAAAATTATTATATTGAATATAAATTAAAAAAATATAAGGATAAATTTAATGTAAATGAAATAAGTGATTTATTTGAAATTTTTGATAATAACTATACTGTATTGAAAATTTAAAAAATTAATAATTAAAATAAATAAAATTATAAAAATAATAATAATAAATATTATAATTATTATAATTTTTATATTTTTAACTAAATTATTAAAAAAATATGTCAAATTCCCTTTTTGTTAAAAAAACAATAAAAAAAAAATAAATTTTATAAAAAATACTAAAAAAAATAGATAATTTAATTCACAGTAATGAATAATAGGGATTATTTATAATAAATATTATACAAGACCTAATAAATAGTATAAATAGACTAAATAAAAAATTTTATAAAAATGTCAAAATACGAAAATCTCTTCAAAGAAATAAAACTAGCTCAAGAACGTTTAAAAGGAGTAGCAGAAAGAACACCATTAATAAAATCATATCCCTTATCAACAAATGATCAAGAAGTATACATTAAATTAGAAAATCTTCAAAGAACAGGTTCATTTAAAATTCGTGGTGCTTTCAATAAAATAGGTTCTCTCCCAGAAGAAGTTCGTAAAAAAGGAATAATATGTAGTAGTGCTGGTAATCATGCACAAGGAGTAGCTTTAGCAGGTAAAACATTTAATTGTCCTGTAATTGCATGTATGCCTAAAACAGCTCCACAAGCTAAAATTGATGCTACTTTAAGTTACGGTGCTCAAATTGTTTTACATGGTCAAGTTTATGATGATGCACAAGAAAAAGCACATGAATTACAAAAAGAAAAAGGTTATACTTATGTACATGCTTTTCAAGATGATTTAGTTATTGCTGGACAAGGTACAATTGGTTTAGAAATATTAGAAGATGTTAAAGATATTGATACTATTGTTGTTCCTATTGGAGGAGGAGGTTTAATTGCTGGTATTACTATTGCTGCTAAAAATATTAATCCTAATATTAAAATTATTGGTGTTCAAGCTGAAGGTGCTCATGCTATGGTTGAAAGTATTAAAAAAGGAGAAAGAGTAATTTTATCTGCTAAAACTTTAGCTGATGGTATTCAAGTTAAAGAACCTGGTCAAACACCTTTTGAAATACTTAAAGAATATGCTGAAACACTTGTTACTGTTTCTGAAAGTGAAATACATAATGCTATGATTTATTTATTTGAAAAACATCATGCTATTGTTGAAGGTGCTGGTGCTGTTGGTATTGCTGCTTTTATGAATGGAAAAATTAGTAAAGATCATAAAAAAATATGCTTAGTTTGTTCTGGTGGTAATATTGATATTGGTGTATTCTCTAGATTAATTGATAGAGTTTTACTTCAACAAAAGAGAAGAGTTCATTTTGAAATTGAAGTACCTGATCTTATTGGTGAACTTAATAAATTATTATCACTTATTTCTAGTACAAATACTAATATTTATCATTGTGTTTCTATGAGACAATCTTTATCTTCTGATTTAATGGTACAGAGAATTAATATTACTTTAGAATTTATAAGTTTAGAACATGAAAAGAGGCTTATTAGTGCTTTAGATGAGGCAAAATATAAATATACTATTTATTAAATTCTTGTTGAGTTTTTAAAAATAAATTTAATTAAATAAAAGGGTAAAAATTATTATTATTTATTAAAAATATTAAAATGGTATTATTATTTTTTAAATTATTTTTTACTTTTTTTTTTTTTTTGTTTTATTATTTTTATAAAAATATTTTTGATTATAATTTATAATTTATAAATAGTTATTTAATTATATAAAAAAGTTATTTTTCAACAACAACCTTTTTTTTGAGGTATATCATTTTCATCAAGTGAAATAGTACTAGGAGTATTAGAATTAATACCTTGTTTAATTCCACAAGCATCATTAGTTAAATCATAATAACCTTCTTTAATTCTATTTGAAATATTCTCAGCACTTTTTAAAAAAATTTCTTCAACATTTGTTCCAGTTTTCGCAGAAGTTTCATAAAAAATCATTTTATTTTTATTAGCTAATTCCATTCCTTCATCATAATTAACTTGTCTTTCAGAATTTAAATCACTTTTATTTCCAACAAGAACTAAAAGAACAGTTTTAGGTGATTGAGTTTTACAATCTTCAATCCAATTTTGAACATGATTAAAACTTTCTCTATTAGTAATATCATAAACAACTAAAGCACAAACACTATTTTTATAATAAGCTCTTGTTATTGAACGAAAATTTTCTTGTCCTGCTGTATCCCATATTTGAATACGATATATTTGATCATTTATTTCTATATTTTTTGCTCCGAATTCTACTCCAATTGTTGCTTGATATTCATCATTAAATCTATCATGAGCATAACGAAGGAGAAGATTACTTTTTCCAACTGATGAATCTCCTATTACTATATATTTTAATAAATAATGAAAAGTAATTGACATTTTTTTTATTATTATTATTTTTTTTTTATCAATTTTTTTTTTTTTTTTGATTATTTTGGAGAAGTGTTTTATATTATGAAACTATAATTAATAAATGTTAAAAAAATAAAAAAATGTCATCTCAAGATAAACAAATTCCTTTTATTAAAATAACATTTTTAGGATGGTGTAAAGTTGGAAAAACTTCAATAATAAATAAATTAGTTAGTAAAACTTTTTCTCCAATTTATGAACCAACAACAGATACAAATACATATCAATTAAAATTAAATTTAAAAGATGATGGTCAGAAGGCTTATGTTAATTTAATATTAGAAGATGTATTTGGATTAAATAATACAATATTAAATAAACCACAAGATTTAATAATATCATCAAATATAAGAAAAAAAAGAGAACATATGAGTAAAATTTTTAGAGAAATTATGTTAACTTCAACAGAGAAAAGAAATAAATTAGTAAAACAAGAAAAAAAACAAATGCAAAAATCAGTTAAAAAACAAATTAATATGAGAGATGAAAGATTTAATGATTTTTTAGGTGAAGGTTCAGAATATATTGATAGAAATGGATTTGTATTTGTATGTGATATAACAAATTTAAAATCATTTGATAGTGTTTTAAATGTAATACAAAAAATGGAAGAAATAGAAAAAACTAATAATTTAAATTATTCAAAAATGATTTTATTTAATAAATATGATAAAGTTGATGTTAATAAATTTAATGAAGAAATTGAAAGTAGAAGAAGTTTAATTGAAGAATATCAAAATAATAAACATAGAATTGATATGTTTAGAGTTTCTGCTTTAACTGAATATGGTCTTATTGAAGCATTTAGAAGATTTTTATATAGAATTCATCAAGAATTAAGAAATATTTCACAAAATGATGGAATTGAAGATCCTGATGAAGAAGAAATTGTAAAATTTAAACCACAATGTATTGATAAAGCTAATTCTTGTACTAAATCTTTATTTTGTGGTAAAGCACTTTTTTTCTGTGGTGCTGAAAGTGATGATGAAAGTGATGATAATGATGAGTAAATAATTATTTAAATAAATCATTAATTTTTTTTTTTTTTAATTTTTTTTAAAATTTGTTAATTTTGAATATTTATTTTTTTCAAATCTTTTTAAAAAAGTCTACTTTTTATAATAATAATTTTTATTAGTAAATAAAGTAAAACCAAATTGTCATATGAATAATAGTGAAAATTATAATTTAGATCTTTCAAATATTTATGATGAATTATCTAATGAAGAAATCACTCAAGAAATGTCAAATATGATTGAATATGATAATATAAAAATAAATTTTGAAAATAATTTGTTATCAACTAATATTTTTACTTTGGAAAAAAAAAGAAAAGGTAGAATAAGAAGAAATAGTAGTGAAAGAAAAATTCATTCAAAAATTGATTTAGATAATATAAGAAATAGAATAAAGATATCTCTTTTTAATTTTATAATTCACTTTTTTAATGCATTATTAAAGAAATTATTTTCAAAAAAAAGTGAATTTAAATTCATAAATTATAAAGATAAGAATGTAAAAACTTCTAAAGATTTAAGAATTCAATTAAAAAAGAAGATGAGTGAAATACTAAGTTTAGATATTCAAAAAAATTATAAAAATTTAAAAAAAGAATATAATAAACAATTATTGATAAAAATATTAAAAAAAATAAAAGAATTAAATAATTCAAACGAATACGAAGAATTATTTAATATTACATTGTTAGATTTTTATAAGAAAATATATTTATCAAAAAATAGAATTGAATTAGAAAAAAAATATGGACTTACAAAAGATATAGAATTATTTTATGATTTTTTTGATAGATTAAATGAAGATTATGAATATAAAAAAAAATTTGAATTAACTGCTTTAAATCTTCCAAAATTTGCAAAATTAGAATATAAATTTAAAAATACAAAATATAATAAAAATATAAATAATAAAAAAGAATCAAATAATATTGTCCCTTATAAAAATGAAAATATATTTGATACTCCTTTCGATATCGCAAATAATGAAAGTTTTACTGAATCAATAGACAATAATGAATTTCATTATTTAGGAAATAAACGGTTTTAAATCTTATTAATTGAATCTATTATAGTTTCAAATATAATAAAATATTATAACTTTTAAATTTAAATCATTAAAATATTAAATTATTAAAAAAAATAATTAATTTATAATCAAATCTAAAAATCTAAAAAAAAATAAAATAAAAAAAAAACTATTTAAAATGGATTCAAAAAAAAATGGTCCAAAATATTATGCAGATGTAAATAAAAATAAACCACCAGAATATTCAAATTACGAAAACTTAGAAATAGAATGGGGAAAACAAGAAGATTATGAAATAATAAAAAAAGTAGGAAGAGGAAAATATTCAGAAGTATATGAAGGAATAAATATAAATAATGATCAAAAAGTAGTAATAAAAGTATTAAAACCAGTAAAAAAGAAAAAAATAAAAAGAGAAATAAAAATATTACAAAATTTAAAAGGAGGACCAAATATAGTAAAATTATTAGATGTAGTAAGAGATCCATCATCAAAATCACCATGTATAATAACAGAATGGATTGATAATGTAGATTATAAAAATTTATTTCCAACATTAACTGATTCTGATATAAGATATTATATTTATCAAGTATTAATTGCATTAGATTATAGTCATTCAATGGGAATTATGCATAGAGATGTTAAACCACAAAATTTAATAATTAATCATCAAAAAAAAGAACTTAGATTAATTGATTGGGGCTTAGCAGAATTTTATAATCCTAATCAAGATTATAATGTTAGAGTTGCTTCTCGTTATTTTAAAGGACCTGAATTATTAGTTGATGATATTTATTATGATTATTCATTAGATATTTGGAGTCTTGGTTGTATGTTTGCTGGAATGATATTTAAAAAGGAACCTTTCTTTCAAGGACATGATAATTATGATCAATTAGTTAAAATTGCTAAAGTTTTAGGTACTGAAGATTTATTTAAATATATTGAAAAATATGGATTAAATTTAGGTGCTCATTATAGTGGAATTTTAGGGAATTATCCTAGGAAACCTTGGAATAAATTTATTACTAGTGAAAATCAATCTCTTTGTCCTGATGATGCTCTTGATTTACTTAATAAAATGCTTATTTATGATCATGCTGAAAGAATTACTCCAAAAGAAGCTATGTTACATCCTTATTTTGCTGAGTTAAGAGAAAAATTTGCTAAAGAAGGTAATCCTTCTTTATTATCTGATACAAAATAAATATATTTAATATAATAAAAAAAAATATTTTTTTTTTTAAATTAATATATAAAAGAAGAAAATAAAAAAATAAATTATTTATATGAAATAAAAAATATTATTTAATAGGAGTTTTTATATTTTTTTAAATTTAAATTATGATTTTTTTATTTTACTAAAAATGTAATGAATGATATATGTTTGATTTTTCTTATCTATTTATTGAAAATATGATTTAAATAATTATTAGTTGATAAAATAATGGTAAATGATTTTTAAATATATTTATTAGAAAAAATGAAAATTATAAATAATTGATCAAGTAATAAGAATAGGGATGATATAAAAGTGATTTACAAAAATAGAAAAAATCAAAAAATTTTTCAAAATAAGAAAAATAGAATTAAAAGGTGAAACACATATAGTTTTTTTATTCATTTTTTATATTTAATAGATATTTGAATTTTTTTATATTTTTGTCATTTTTATCTCATCTATATAATATATAATTCCATACATTTCTTTTACTTTCATTTTTAAATCTATCTTTTATATTTATTCTTTTTTAATACAATAATATATTTTAATTTGATGTTGTTTAAATTTTCTTTCCTATCTATATCTACTATTTTTAAAAAACAAAAAATCGATTATGAATAAAATTTCATTACCATAATTTATTTTTAAAAATAAAATAATATAATGTCCTATATATCATTTATTTTATATTATGTTTTAATATATTTCCTTTATTAAAATATTATATTTTTAATTGGAATTAATAATATACAATTATTTATTAAAGATGAATAAATTGAAGAAACCTAATATATATATAAGCCTAAAAAATTTAGTTTAAACTAACAAAGAATTTTAAATAAAGATGTTAAAATTTTTTTATATATCATTAAT